>OGJK01000072.1_pt1 | contig 106165 bp, 110 predicted proteins | sample 1571961 | NCBI WGS metagenome assembly OGJK01 (sample SAMEA2582120, study PRJEB24529) | metagenome | biome: Human gut stool | place: China | collected 2011 | reverse complement strand
AAAGAAAACGTTTTATTACGTTTTTTTAGTCGGAAAGGGAAATTTATGGCTACTATTCAATGGTTCCCAGGTCACATGTCTAAAGCTCGTAGACAAGTGCAAGAAAATATTAAACACGTAGATTTCGTGACTATTTTGGTCGATGCTCGTTTGCCACTATCAAGTCAAAATCCAATGCTAACTAAAATCGTTGGTGATAAACCAAAACTTATGATTTTAAATAAAGCTGATTTGGCTGATAGCAATCGTACAAAAGAATGGCGTCGTTATTTTGAAAGCCAAGGAATTAAAACTCTTGCTGTCAACTCAAAAGAACAAGCAACTGTAAAATTAGTTACAGAAGCAGCTAAATCTTTAATGGCTGATAAATTAGCTAAATTGCGTGAACGTGGTATTCAAAAAGAAACTCTTCGTACGATGATTATCGGTATTCCAAATGCAGGTAAATCAACTCTTATGAACCGCTTAGCTGGTAAGAAAATCGCCATTGTCGGAAATAAACCTGGTGTCACAAAAGGACAACAATGGCTTAAATCTAATAAAGATTTGGAAATTCTTGACACCCCAGGGATTCTTTGGCCAAAATTCGAAGACGAAGTGGTTGGTCTAAAACTTGCTCTTACTGGAGCCATCAAAGACCAACTCTTACCAATGGACGAAGTAACTATCTTTGGACTTAATTTCTTCAAAGAACATTACCCAGAACGTTTGATTGAACGTTATAAAGGCATTGACTTGGAAGAAGAAGCACCAGAAATTATCATTGCTATGACACAGAAACTTGGTTTTCGTGATGACTATGATCGTTTCTACGCTCTTTTTGTCAAAGATGTTCGTGAAGGTAAACTTGGACGCTACACATTAGACATTGTAGGAGATGTTGAAAATGGCGACCGTTAAAGAAATCAAAGAAGCGCTAGCAGAGATTGATAGTCTTGATGACGTACGCTGGCAAGCCTATGAGGAAGATAGTCGAGCTGGCGTGCAAAAAGCTATTATCCAGCGTAAAAAGGTTATTCAAGACGATATCGACGAAGACTTGCGTTTGGAAAATATGTTGCGCTACGAAAAAGAGCTTTATCAGGCTGGTTATGAAGCTATCGGAGGCATTGATGAAGTAGGACGTGGGCCATTAGCGGGTCCTGTCGTGACTGCCTGCGTTATTCTGCCTAAGAATTGTAAAATCAAGCATCTTAATGATTCCAAGAAAATTCCTAAAAAACATCACGAAGAAATTTATGAAGAAGTTCTTGCGCGTGCTTTAGGAGTTGGTATTGGTGTTATTGATAATAATGTTATCGATGATATCAACATTTATGAAGCGACAAAAGTTGGTATGCTCCAAGCAATTGACCAAATCAAGGGACAAGTGACTAAACCCGATTATCTTTTAATTGATGCCATGCACTTAGACACTGACATTCCTCAGCAATCACTTATCAAAGGAGATGCTAATTCTTTATCAATTGCGGCAGCCTCTATCGTTGCCAAAGTCACTCGTGACCGCATGATGGCGGATTACGCCAAAGAGTATCCTGGCTATGCATTTGAAAAAAACGTCGGTTACGGTACTAAAGACCATCTTGCAGGCCTTAAAGAACACGGTATTACACCAATTCACCGTAAAACATTTGAACCAATTAAATCTATGTTGAAGGAGAACTAAATGACAAGCGAAAAAGAAAAAATGCTAGCTGGTCAGCTATATGATGCTGGTGACAGTGAGCTACTTGCCATGCGTTTACATGCCCGTAAACAAATCACACTCTTTAATAATGAAGAAGACCGTCAGAAACGTAAAGAAATTATCAAATCATTATTTGGTTCCACAGGAGATAACTTGCTAATGGAGCAGCGTTTTGTCTGCGATTACGGGTCAAATATCTACATTGGTGAGAACTTTTTCGCTAATTATAACTGTACCATGTTAGATGTCTGCGAGATTCACATTGGAGACAACGCTATGATTGGTCCGAATTGTCAGTTTTTAACTCCTCTTCACCCACTAGATGCGAAAGAACGTATTTCTGGTTTGGAATATGGAGCGCCAATAACTATTGGTGATAATGTATGGCTTGGTGGTGGGGTAACCATTCTACCAGGTGTCACTTTAGGTGATAATGTCGTTGTTGGTGCTGGCGCTGTTGTAACCAAATCATTTGGAGATAATGTGGTTATCGCCGGAAATCCAGCTAAAATCATCAAAATATTAGATTAACTCAAAAAAATCTCACAAAGTCCTATGGTTATAGGACTTTTTTTCGAATAGAAAAGTAGTGAGGTGACTAATGAATAATTTTGAACTATTTAAATTAAAACAAGCAGGACTAACAAATCTCAATATTCTAACCATTTTAGATTATCAAAAGCGAGAGAAAAAATCTCTTTCCTTGCGCGATATGGCTGTGGTGTCCAAATGTAAGAATCCTATTTTATTTATAGAAAAGTACAAAGATTTGGATAGTAAAACTTTGCGAAAAGTCTTTAACCAATACCCTAGTATTTCAATACTAGATGACGACTATCCGCTGGAATTAAAACACTCTTATAATCCGCCTGTTTTGCTTTTTTATCAAGGCAATATTGAGCTACTCAATCGTCCAAAAATTGCAGTAGTAGGAGCACGCACAGCCACACAGACAGGAACCAAGTCCGTTCAAAAAATTATCAAAGAACTTGGAAATCAATTCGTCATTGTCAGTGGCCTAGCTAGAGGAATCGATACCAGCGCACATATTTCAGCCCTAAAAAATGGCGGGGCGACAATAGCAGTTATTGGCAGTGGTCTTGACGTCTATTATCCCAAAGAAAATAAGCAGTTACAGGACTACCTTAGAAAAAATCATTTGATTTTAAGTGAATACACAGCAGCAGAAGCGCCGCTAAAATACCATTTCCCAGAACGCAATCGCATTATCGCAGGGCTATCCCAAGGCGTCATAGTAGCAGAAGCTAAGTTGCGATCTGGCAGCTTAATTACTTGTGAGCGCGCTCTAGAAGAAGGACGAGACGTTTTTGCCATTCCAGGTAATATTTTGGACGGAAAATCTGACGGATGTCATCATTTAATCAAAGAGGGCGCAAAGTGCATCACATCAGGCCTAGACGTCCTTTCAGAATACCAATTGTAAACAAGTTTTTTCTATTAAATACAACTTTTTTATTGACAGTTTGGAAAAAGCGGGGTATCATGTTATAAGTTTATTACTGATAGGAAGTGAGCTTATGGCAACGACTACTACAAAAGCCCAAACAGCTGTTAAAAAGACAAGTAAAAAAACAACAAAGAAAAAAACAGCTGCCAAGAAAAACTTGGTTATTGTGGAATCACCAGCTAAAGCAAAAACCATTGAAAAATATCTAGGACGCAACTATAAAGTTGTCGCTTCAGTTGGTCATATCCGTGATTTGAAAAAATCAAGCATGTCTATTGATTTTGAAAATAATTATGAACCGCAATATATTAATATCCGCGGTAAAGGTCCTCTGATTAACGATTTGAAAAAAGATGCTAAAAAATCTAAAAAAGTTTATCTCGCAAGTGACCCGGACCGCGAGGGAGAAGCTATTTCATGGCATTTGGCACACATTTTGGGACTTGATGAAAACGAGAAAAACCGTGTTGTTTTCAATGAAATCACTAAAGATGCTGTCAAAAATGCCTTTGTTGAACCACGTCAGATTAACATGGATTTGGTAGATGCGCAACAAGCCCGTCGAGTTCTTGACCGTATCGTTGGGTATTCTATCTCACCATTGCTTTGGAAAAAGGTTAAAAAAGGTCTTTCTGCAGGTCGCGTTCAGTCTGTTGCATTAAAACTCATTATCGACCGTGAAAATGAGATTAAAAACTTTAAACCTGAAGAATACTGGACAATTGATGGATTCTTCAAAAAAGGAACTAAAAAATTCCAAGCTGCTTTTTATGGCATCGATGGTAAAAAACTAAAACTTAGCACTAACGAAGACGTGCAAGAAGTTCTTGCTCGTCTTACTAGTGATGAATTTAACGTAGCAAAAGTTGAAAAGAAAGAGCGTCGTCGTAACGCACCACTTCCATATACAACATCATCTCTTCAACAAGATGCTGCTAACAAAATCAACTTCCGTACACGTAAGACTATGATGGTTGCTCAACAGTTGTACGAAGGGATTAGTCTTGGTAAGAGTGGTACACAAGGTTTGATTACTTACATGCGTACCGACTCTACACGTATCAGCCCTGTTGCGCAAAATGATGCTGCAGGCTTTATTACAGAACGTTTCGGTGAAAATTACTCTAAACACGGTAGTCGTGTGAAAAATGCTTCAGGTGCTCAAGATGCCCACGAAGCTATTCGCCCATCAAACATTAACTTAACACCAGAATCTATTGCAAAACACTTGGACAAAGACCAATTGAAACTCTACACATTGATTTGGAATCGATTTGTCGCAAGTCAAATGACAGCTGCGGTGTTTGATACCATGAAAGTTAACTTGGAGCAAAATGGCGTGCGCTTCACAGCTAACGGTAGTAAAGTCAAATTTGACGGGTACTTGGCTGTCTACAACGATTCTGATAAGAATAAAATGTTGCCCGACATGGTTGAAGGCGATGTTGTTAAGAAAGTTTCAACAAGTCCTGAACAACACTTTACTCAACCACCTGCACGTTATTCTGAAGCCACTCTGATTAAAACCCTTGAAGAAAACGGTGTTGGTCGACCATCAACTTACGCACCAACACTTGATGTCATCCAAAGACGTTACTACGTTCGCTTGGTTTCAAAACGCTTCGAACCAACTGAATTGGGCGAAATCGTTAATAACTTGATTGTTGAATTCTTCCCAGATATCGTTGATGTCAAATTTACCGCTGACATGGAAGGTAAACTTGATGAAGTCGAAGAAGGAAAAGAACAGTGGCAAAAAGTCATTGATGCTTTCTACAAACCATTTGAAAAAGAACTAGCAAAAGCAGAAACTGAAATTGAAAAAATTCAAATCAAAGATGAGCCTGCTGGTTTTGACTGTGACGTTTGTGGACACCCAATGGTAATCAAATTAGGACGCTATGGTAAATTCTACGCTTGTAGCAATTTCCCAGAATGTCACAATACCAAAGCTATCACAAAAGAAATTGGTGTGACTTGTCCAATTTGTGGCGAAGGTCAAGTGATTGAACGTAAGACAAAACGTAATCGTCTTTTCTATGGCTGTGACCGATATCCTGAGTGTGAATTCACTTCATGGGATAAACCAGTCGGACGTTCTTGTCCAAAATGTGGTCAATTCCTCGTTGAGAAAAAAATTCGTGGCGGTGGTAAACAAGTCGTCTGCAGCAGCGAAGAATGTGACTACGAAGAAGCAAAAGTTAAATAAATCTTTCAAACCTTGCAAATTTTCTTTGTGAGGTTTTTTAGGTCAGTTTTTATTGCCATTATAATAGACTTTTTAAATAATTTCCGTTATAACGGACTTTTTTGATAAGTCTGTTATAATAGACCTATAAGAGAGGTGGCCTATGAATTATTTTGCATTAATTGGGGACATTATTGATTCAAAGAAAATCGATAATCGATACCAAGTTCAAAAAATATTAGAAACTTGCTTAAATGATTTGAATACAGAATTTAAAGAAGTATTGGTTTCAAAATTATCTATTACATTGGGAGATGAATTTCAAGGATTATTGACGCTTGATGCCCCTTTATTTCAAATCATTGATCGTATTAATCTTGCTATGCAACCTTATCAGGTACGTTTCGGAATTGGGATGGGAAAAATTCTAACAGACATCAATCCCAAACAAAGTATTGGTGCTGATGGTCCAGCTTACTGGCATGCCAGAAAAGCCATTAACTATATTCATCAAAAAAATGACTACGGCAATACACAAATTGCGGTTTCTTTTGATGATGAGAATCAAGTCAGCGTTGTTAATACCTTGATTGCAAGCAGCGAAGCTATTAAATCAGATTGGCGAGCAAGTCAAGAAATAATTTTAAAAGAACTGTTAACTCTAGGCATATATGATGAACAGTTTGATCAGCAAATACTTGCAAAACGCTTAGAACTAACAACCAGTGCTTTATCAAAACGGCTTAAAAGCAGCAATATCAAAATTTACCTTCGCGCACGTAAAACGGCTTTAAAATGCCTTAAACATCATGGAGAGAAGTTAGCTTAATGCCTATTACTGGACTTTCTCACTATCTCATTCAAAATCCCGTTTTGGCACTTTTCTTAATCTGTCACTTTTTATCTGATTTTCACCTACAAGGTCAAACAGTTGCAGATCGTAAAAACACAGATAAAAAGTACCTTTTGATTAACCTATTAGGTGTTGCTTTACCTTTGGTCTTAGTAACTTGCTTTTTACCAAGTCTATGGTTGACGAGTCTGCTTATCTTACTTAGCCATGCTATCATCGATTTTGGAAAATCATGTGTCGCTAAGTGGCTTCGTCTCAACGCTATGTCGACTTTTTTAGCAGATCAAATGCTTCACTTAGTGATTATCGTATTATTAACAGGAAGCATTTTTTGTCCTTATCTGACTGTCAATGCTACAACAGCACAAGTTTTAAACATGATTCTATTTCTTATTCTCATCACTAAGCCAACAAATGTTGTTTTCAAGATTTTCTTTCAAAAATATCAGCCTCAAGACAATTAAAAAATGGATACCATTCCAGGTGCTGGGGCAATCATCGGTCTTTTAGAACGTGTTGTCATGAGTATTTGCATCATCTTTAATCAATTTGCCTCAATTGGGCTTGTCTTTACAGCAAAATCGATTGCATGCTACAATAAAATAAAAATATCTGAAAGTCCTACTTTTGCAGAATACTACTTAATTGGATCACTTTTTAGCATATTTAGTGTTTTACTAGCTGCTTGGATTTGCCTCTTCTGATGATTAGAGCTTAAATTGGTTAATAATGTTTACATAATTTAAGTTATGTCATATGATTCGATATTTTATTTGTATTTCACTGATTTTATGTTATGATAGTCAAGTATCAAAAATAGAAAGATTCAGATATGGGCCAACTCCCACATCTGGAAAATGAGTTTTAAGCTTTTCTAAGCTCATTTTTGGAGGTATTAGTATATTGTCTCAATCATCATACATTAACGTTATTGGAGCTGGTTTAGCTGGTTCTGAGGCTGCTTATCAGATTGCTAAGCGCGGTATTCCAGTTAAACTTTATGAAATGCGTGGGGTCAAACCAACACCTCAGCATAAAACTGATAAATTTGCTGAACTTGTTTGTTCGAATTCACTACGTGGTGACAGTTTGACAAACGCGGTCGGTCTTCTTAAAGAAGAAATGCGCCGTTTGGATTCTGTTATCATGAAAGCTGCTGAAAGCACGCGCGTCCCTGCTGGTGGCGCTCTTGCAGTTGACCGTGACGGATTCTCACAAATGGTAACTGACGAAGTCACAAATCATCCACTTATCGAAATCATTCGCGAAGAAATCACTGAAATCCCAAATGATGCTATTACAGTTATCGCTAGTGGACCACTTACTTCAGATGCTTTGGCTGCAAAAATCCACGAATTAAATGGTGGCGATGGTTTCTATTTCTACGATGCAGCAGCACCGATTGTTGATAAAAGTTCTATCGACATGGATAAAGTTTACCTTAAATCACGTTATGACAAAGGGGAAGCTGCTTACCTTAACTGCCCAATGACAAAAGAAGAATTCATGGCTTTCCACGAAGCTCTTGTCAATGCTGAAGAAGCTCCGTTAAATTCATTTGAAAAAGAAAAATACTTCGAAGGTTGTATGCCAATCGAAGTCATGGCAAAACGAGGCATTAAAACAATGCTCTATGGTCCTATGAAACCTGTCGGACTAGAATACCCAGAAGATTATAAAGGACCACGTGATGGCGAGTTTAAAACACCTTATGCCGTTGTTCAATTGCGTCAAGACAATGCAGCTGGTAGCTTATTTAACATCGTTGGTTTCCAAACACACCTTAAATGGGGAGAACAAAAACGTGTCTTCCGTATGATTCCAGGCCTCGAAAATGCTGAATTTGTACGTTACGGCGTTATGCACCGTAACTCATACATAGATTCACCAAACCTTTTGACTGAAACATTTGCTACACGTCAAAATCCAAATCTTTTCTTCGCTGGTCAAATGACTGGTGTTGAAGGTTATGTTGAATCTGCTGCATCAGGTCTTGTAGCTGGTATCAATGCTGTGCGTCGTTTCAAGGGTGAAGAACCTGTTATTTTCCCTCAAACAACAGCTATCGGTGCTTTACCACACTACATCACTCATGCTGAAAGCAAACATTTCCAACCAATGAACGTTAACTTTGGTATCATTAAAGAACTCGAAGGACCACGTATCCGTGATAAAAAAGAACGTTACGAAAAAGTTGCTGAACGTGCCTTGAAAGATCTGGAAGAATACCTTAACGTTTAATACACTATCTTAGAAGAGGTGACAAAATGTTTCCGATTCAATTAGGACTAAAAGCTAGCTGTGCCCCTGAACAAGTAGCTAGTCGCTTAAAATATCATCCTGATGTTTTTGAATTTTTTACAAGCGAAGTTGATTATACAGCTGATGGTTTAGAAAAACTTGAAGAAGCCATTCAAAAAGTCAAATCAAGTAGTGTAAAGACTATTGTACTTCATCACCCTATGAAGTACCAAGGAAAGCGTTTGGAATTAGTAGCTCATCCAAAAAATAATGCTGAATTGGTTAACTTTATCGATTTTTCAACACAAAAATTACTTGATTTAGCAAAAAAATACGACTGTAAAGTGCTGGTTCACGGCTCTTACGAGTTAGAAGAAGCTGAACTATTAGAACCTTTTGCTTCAATCGAGGATGCTCGTCAGTATCTTTTCTCTCGCATGGATCACTTTTGTCATATTGGCAAAGACTATATCATGTTTGAAAATGGTATTTCAAAACTCTATTCATATGGAAATCCTGATTTTGATCGCTTACTTGCTCAAAAAGCTTACCCGCTTGCCTATGATGTTTCACATGCTTTTATCTATCTCCACGGTGATAATGAGGCTCTTCAGCAGTCTCTAAAGACTTTGAAAGATCATATCGTTCATTACCATTTGGTAGACTCACTTGGGCAAACGCATGATAGCTTAACGCTGGGGCATGGAAAAATTGATTGGGCGAAAGCTTTGCCACTCTTTAATGAGACAGCAAGTAGCATCTACGAAATTAACTTAAAAGATTTGACGAATCCAGTTGAACAACTCGAAAGTCATGCTTACCTAAAACAGATTGCACAAAACTTGTAAGATAATATAAAACACAGAAGTATTGCCTTCTGTGTTTTTCTTACATTTTTGTAAGATTTCATCCCCAAAACTGTAAGAAAAAAAGAGTTGATTTCCGATAAACTAAAGATGTCAATAAGAAAAGAGTAGCAGTATATGAAAGAAGAATTTAAACACTATCTTAGCCTATGGATTCATTTTTTCATTTGGATTGTATTGCTATTTCTTGGATCTATTGTTTATATCATCTCATATGCCTTTCGCATAACAAAGTAAAAGGAGGTGCTTAAAATGGTTGCACTATATAGTCTGATAAGTATTCTATTTATCATCATAGTAGGAGTAGCAAGCTTGGCTTTTTGGTACTGGAGTGGTAGAAGACCGCTAAAAGAGCGCTAAAAAGTTTTCAAAAGTTTTCAAAAGTAAAAGACTAACTAAGCATTTCTGAGCTTGAAAGGGTATAATGAAAAAAAGGAGAAATTATGTTACTGGAAATCAATCACCTCGAGAAAGTTTTTCGCACACGCTTTTCAAAAGAAGTGACACGAGCTTTGCAAGATGTCGACTTTAAGGTAGACAAGAATGAATTCATCGCCATCATGGGTGAATCAGGTTCTGGGAAAACAACATTGCTAAATATTCTAGCAACACTAGAAAAACCTACTAACGGTTCCGTTATTTTGAATGGTGAAGAAGTCACGAAAATCAAAGAAAGTAAACTTGCTGAATTCCGTTTGAAGAATCTCGGCTTTGTCTTTCAAGATTTTAACTTATTGGACACCCTATCAGTCAAGGATAATATTTTCTTGCCACTAGTACTTGGGCGCCTTCCTTATCAAGAAATGGAAAAACGTATCACAAGGCTAGCTCCAAAATTACACATTGAAGAGTTGCTTGAAAAACGTCCTTTTGAATTATCTGGTGGTCAAAAACAACGTGTTGCCATTGCTCGTAGTTTAATTACTAATCCGCAGCTTCTTTTGGCTGATGAACCAACCGCAGCGCTTGACTATCGTAATTCAGAAGATATCTTAAATCTTTTTGAAGACATTAACAGCTATGGCCAAACAATACTTATGGTAACTCACTCAGCCAACGCTGCAAGCCATGCTAAACGTGTGCTTTTTATCAAAGATGGTCGTATTTTCCACCAAATTTACCGTGGTAACAAGACCAATCAAGAATTTAGTAAAGACATTTCACTTGCCATGACAACCCTTTTAGGAGGTGAATAAGATGTTCTATGCTAAACTAGCTTGGTCAAATTTGAAAAAATCACTTGATATTTTCGGCCCATTTTTACTCGCCAGTGTAGTCCTTTTTATCCTTGACTGTTCAACCTTGTTAATTCTCTTTAGTCCAGTATCAGACGACATGCGTTACAGTAACACCGTATTAGGACTGGCTATTGTTGTTTTGATGATTTTTACAGTCATCATGGAGATTTATAGTTATAATTTCTTGCTCAAGCAAAGAAGTAGGGAATTCGGTCTTTACAATATCCTTGGGATGAATAGACGTCAGGTCGGTTTGGTGTCAACAATTGAATTAGCTATTATGTTTGTAGGTGTTATCGTAATTGGCAGCATCTTATCAGCCATATTTTCACAATTGTTCTACCTAATTTTTGTTAATCTCTTACATTATGATAAGTTTGTTTTGACATTATCACCACTTGCGTTTATTTTGGCATCAGTAGCTTTTGCCACTATCTTTGCTTTGCTAGAAGTGATTAATATTGTTATCATTTATCGTTCATCACCTCTTGCTTTGTTTAAACGTCAAGAAAAAGGTGAAAAAGAACCTCGTGGAAATATAATTTTAGCTTTGCTAAGTATTATCAGCCTAGGTATTGGCTATTACATGTCTATTTCCTCTGCAAAAGTAGCTGCGCTTGTGGTTGTCTATCGTTTCTTCATTGCAGTAGTGCTTGTTATTATTGGGACTTACCTATTTTACGTCAGCTTTATGACATGGTATCTCAAACGCCGTCGTAAGAATAAAAACTATTTTTACCAACCAGAACACTTTGTCACAACTGCACAAATGATTTTCAGAATGAAGCAAAATGCCGTTGGTCTTGCCAATATCACTTTGCTTGCTACAATGACTTTTGTAACCATTGCCACAACATCAAGTTTGTATTTTAGTAGTCAGAAACAAGCAAATGAAATGTTTCCAAAAAATACAAAAATTACATTTGCTGATTATGGCTATACTGATCCAAATGCCAAAGTAGTCTCAGAAGGGGAGCTTAAGGAAAAATTCCAAGAGCAAGTTACAGACAAACTCAACAAGCCTGACGATGAATACATCATTTATCAAACTGTATCATCAATGTTTTCCATTCCAACTGGTAAATCACTGACATTGACCGATGATTTAGTCAAACATCCAGAAATTAATAAATTTGGCTCTATCTATCTTACAACACAAGATGTTATCAAATCTTTTGGTAATGATATGCCTGACTTAGAAGATAATCAAGTTGCCTTTTACAAACAAAAAGGTGATAGCCAACTTGAAACATTGACTTTGTTTGATAGAAAATTTGAAAACGTAAAAAACCTTAAGAACATTAACTTCCCTGAAATTAAAAATAGTTATAATCCTGGAGTTATTATCTTCAGTAATGATTCAGTCATGCAAGAAGTTATAAATCTTTTCAAAGAACATGAGTTGATGGCTCAACATTCTTATTCAGCCTTTGTTAACCTCTCACCAAACGAAGTCTCAACAATTAATAAATCAATTGATTCGGCTTCAAAAGATGACTCTATTCAGGGAGTTGTTGAGACGAGAAAAGGATACATGGATACCCTATATACCGTTACAGGTGGTTTCCTCTTCACTGGATTCTTGCTTGGACTTAGTTTCTTGCTTGGTGCAGCCTTGATTATTTACTACAAGCAACGTACCGAAGGAATTGAAGATAAAAAATCTTATAAGATTCTCCAAGAAGTCGGCATGAGTAAAGAAGCTGTCAAACAGGCTATTAACTCACAAACATTGCTAATGTTCTTTATGCCACTCGGCTTTGCTATTGTCCACTTTATTGTCGCCTTAACTATGTTAAAACAAATGCTTTTACTCTTTGGAGTAGAAGGATCAGGTACACTGATTATCAGTGGTATTACAATATTTTGTATCATTATCATTTACTTCTTTATCTACAAATTAACTAGTCGAACTTACTACAAGATTATCGAACGTTAATAAAAAACTACTTTCTTTAACAAGACAAAACTACATACAATTATTTTGATAAGAAACTCAGCTGAAAATGGTCGTAAAGACCATTTTTTGTTAGAATGAAGCTATGAAACAAGGAAAAATTTATATCGTAGAAGATGACAACACCATTGTAACTCTATTAAAACAGCATTTAAGCAAAGTTTATGATGTCTATAGCGTTAATAATTTTCGTGCGATTAAGCAAGAAATCGAAGAAATCACCCCGGATTTGATTCTAATGGATATCACTTTGCCTTATTTCAATGGTTTTTATTGGACAACAGAAATTCGTAAAACGATGACTTTACCAATTATCTTTATCTCATCCAGCGATGATGAAATGGATACTGTTATGGCACTTAATATGGGAGGAGACGATTTTATTTCTAAACCCTTCTCATTGACTATCTTAGATGCTAAGATATCAGCTTTTTTGCGTAGAGCCTATCAATTCACTTCCGACAACTATCAACTCGATGAATTTTCGTTATCACGTGAAGGAATTTTATCAAATGGGAGCAAGCAGATTAACCTTTCTCCAACAGAAAATAAAATCCTTAGTATTCTATTTGAACACCAAAATCAAGTTGTGCCAAAGGAAGAGTTGTTAGAGAAATTGTGGGAAAACGAAAGTTTTATTGACCAAAACACCTTAAGTGTCAATATGACACGCTTACGTAAAAAAGTTCAACCATTAGGATTTGATCGCATTCATACTGTGAGAGGAGTCGGTTATCTTTTAAAATGATACGATAATTTTTTAAAGAATTTGGTGTTTGGTATCTTACCTACACCATTTTAACAACCTTATTTTTAACCACTTTTATTCTATTTCACTTGCCGATTGCCTACTTTAAAGTCAGTTTTAGTGTCAACATCACCATTCTTATCTTTATCACGATTTGGCAATACTATAAATTTAAGCGCAAGCAATTGATTTTACAACAATTTATTTACGTAAAAAAATTGAATGATTTTCACTTGCCGTCTGAACAAGCTTTTAGAGCAATCATCTGTCAGCAAAAAGAAACTCATGCTAGTGAGCTCTTAAAACTTCAAACTCAGATGGAAAATATTCAAAACCTCATTAAAATGTGGTCACACCAGATGAAAGTTCCTTTGTCAGCTCTTTCTTTGATGGCTCAGACTGACCAACTTGACCCAAAAGAAGTGGAACAGCAGTTAAATCGTCTACAAAATTATTTAGATACCTTGTTAAATTATCTTAAATTCAGCCAAAATAAAGACGATTTTCGATTTGAGAAACTATCTGTCAAAAATATCGCAACCTCAATCATCAAAAAATATCGTATTCCTTGTTTATTAAAACACCTTTCTGTTGAGGTGACAGGTGATTGGGAACTCAATTCCGACAGAAAGTGGGTTAATTTTGCTTTAACTCAATTAATCGATAATGCTATTAAGTACTCAAAAGAGGGGGGAAAAATTGCCATTCGTATCTCTCAATCTAGCATTGAAATATCTGATGATGGTATCGGCATACTTGAAGAAGATTTACCACGTATTTTTGAAGAAGGTTTCACAGGCTTCAACGGTCATGAACATCAAAAAGCCACAGGTCTTGGTCTTTATATGACAAAACAAGTCCTAGATAGCCTTAATCTTGATATCACAATTCATAGTCAAATTGACCAAGGAACACAAGTTTTCATCACACCTAAAAAACGTTAAGCAAGACTATTTCGTCTTGCTTTTTTACTGAATATCTTTTATAATATTGTTAGTTTATAAACTAACATAAAAAGGAGGAAACTCTGTTTTCTGGAAAAAAATTAAAAGCACTGCGTCAAGAAAATGGCTATTCTCAAGCTGATTTAGCCAAAAGACTACAAATATCAAGAGCTTCGTACTTTAATTGGGAGAATGGTAAAACAAAACCAAATCAAAAAAATTTAGAACAATTAAGTCAGATTTTTAAAGTTGATGAAACGTATTTTCTTTCTGAGCATGATATTGTCAATACTTACTTACAATTGAATCCAGATAATCGCTTAAAATTAGAGAACTACGCAAAAAATCTCCTAAAAGAGCAAGAAATTGTTAAACCATTACCAAAACTTTACTCTTATAAGGTTTTTGAAAAGTTATCTGCAGGTACTGGTTACTCTTATTTTGGCGATGGCAATTACGATACAGTCTTTTATGATGAGCAGTTAGACCACGATTTTGCATCTTGGGTTTTCGGTGATTCAATGGAACCAACTTATCTAAATGGTGAAGTAGTCCTTATTAAGCAAACTGGCTTTGATTATGATGGAGCCATTTACGCCGTTGATTGGGATAGACAAACTTACATCAAAAAAGTTTATCGAGAAGAAGATGGATTACGTTTAGTCTCTCTCAATAAACATTATGCTGACAAATTTGCACCTTATGATGAAAATCCACGAATCATTGGAAAAATCGTTGGGAACTTTAAACCTTTAGAAATTTAACTACATAATATTATTTATGTGAAATGGCTAATTAACAGTTTTTAAAATTACTTTAACATATAAAAATCTGGACTAATTTTATAGTCCAGATTACTTTTTACAATTTATCAAGCGCATTTTTTTGTTCATCATTAACGATATGGGTATACAAGTCAGTAACCTGAGTGCTGGCATGCCCTAATTGGTGACTAACCAAAACTTGTGATTTAGTTGCGCCATACAGTCTCGTTGCTAATGTGTGACGAAGTTTGTGGGGAGTCACACGAACCTTAAAATCTTGCGAATACTTGGCAACCAATTTTTCAATACTTGAAGCATCGATACGATTTGGAACACCACGGTATTCTGTTAAAAATAGTGCTTGATCTTGTTTTTCTGCTTTATAACGAGGTGCACGAATTTTTAAATAGTCTTCAAGATAAGGTTTGGCAAAAGCAGCAACATTCACAGAATCGCGTTTACCACCTTTACGAGTGATTTCGATAACCATCATATTCAGATGTAAATCCTTCAAATCAAGATTAACAGCCTCAGAAAGACGAACACCAGATGCAAGAAGAAGTGAAATAATCGCTAAATCACGCTCCTTGTTCTTCTGAAAGGAGGAGAGGGCGCGGTGTGAGAGCTTGTTTTGGTATTCCTTATCGATGTATTCGATAAATGCCATGGTCTCATCGCCTAAAAAAAGCTTCCCTTTAATATTTTCAGCCCGAGCTGCCAAGGTTTCCTTCTTTTTCTTGGTTGAAATCTTTTTCATGACATTTCGATAGAAGTAGGGGTCACCATTTTCGTCCTCGACCTCTTCTGTCAGATACTTAAATAAGCTTGAAAGTGCTGAGAGAGTGCGGTTGATAGTGGTTTGTGAAACTCCTTGTTTGGTTGAATAGGTGTTTAAAGAAGGACGTTCACGCAGATATAGTACAAAAGATTCCATATCTTTTTTTGACAAATGTTCTAAAGTACCTAATTCAATATCAGCAATCTGATTAGCATTTGAAATACCTGAATCAAGAATCCATTCAAAAAATCGTCGATATTCCTTGAGGTATTCATACAAGGTTGTAAAACTATATGGTACAGAAAGTTTTGATTGGTAATAGTCAAGGACATACCAAGGCATTATATTTTTTAGTTCATCAATTTTTTCAAGTAATTTTTCTCGTTTCATCTGAAAATCTCCCTGGATATCTTTATAATAGTAGTTTATCATAGACTGATTTGTTTTTCAAGAAAATTACAGTTTTTCGGAAAGATGTTATGAAAAATTTTAGAAAGAGCTGATTTATATTAATTTTATATTATCGTCAAAAACATTTGATTTTATGCGTTTTTCTGCTCATTGGTTTTTATTGACTACTTATTCTTCCTATTCTCATGCTCAAAATTTTTTTCGAAAAAATTTTCACTGAATAAATGGCAAATTGTTTTTAGCAAATCTTTATAAGGTAAAATTTTGACTCTTTATCTGTTTTTTAGGCTTTATAACTTACCTACTTTAAGTGTTTTTAGGCGTTTTTTTGTCTTTTCTTCGTGTCATTTGTCATGAAATTTGCTAAAAACACCTTCTATTTTGGTTTTTTAGACTTGATTTTTATTGTTTGTAAGCGAATTCAGTGTTTTTTTTACACATTAAAGAACCCCACAGCTTTTAAACTGCGGGGATTTTTTATTCAACAAACTCAATAATATTGCCTTTGCAATTCTTGATTAACTCATAATCTTGCGTCACAACGATAATTGTTTTTCCATTATGTGCCATTTCTTGTAAATCGTCAATCATTTTGGTCATTTGTCCGTTGTCCGTGACACAAGCCGCTTGTAGGCTCATCTAAAACGATGATAGGTTTATTGGAAGCTTTTGCCATGGCTAATAACAAACGTTGATTTTCTCTTCCTGATAAATTTTGCGGATGTCTTTCCAGCTTATCGCTCAAACCAAACTAGGTGAGCGCATCTTTTTTAGCTTTCTTGTTATCGCTAACAATGGAAATTTCCGTGTCTTTTTCAATCATCATCAATCGCTTCAATTCCGCCTACACAAACATTCTAACTATCATATTCTTAATGTACACTTTACACAAAAAATAATTGATGACTGTTTAGTTGGACAATACGAATTAAGTCAAGAGCTGATTTTTCAAATTTTCCAAGAAACGAAATGTTTTATTAGTGATAAGATAAGTAAAATTGCTGATGAAATTCTCAATTATAAGATTTCATCCGTAGGGAGTGAACTTTTTTACGAAGTCAAAGCGAAAGAGTGGCTAAGCATAATCATCAATGATTACTATAGTCAACAAAAAGAGAAAAAGATTAACCCTGACGATAATCAAGCCCTGGATAATGTCAAACATTACATCAATGATCATTTGACCACCACTATCCTCCAAGATTTACTAGCAAAAATCGCTATGATGAGTAAGACAAAGCTAAAAAATCTATTTAAATTCAAATATAACATGACAATCACTGAGTATATTCAAGAGCAACGCATGAACTTGGCTGAACATTTGTTAACAACAACGCAATTAGAGATTAAAGAGGTTGCTAACGCTGTCGGTTATAAATCACGGTTATAAATCACATAGTCGTTTTTCAAGCCTTTTCAAAAAATATATAGGTGTTTATCCTCATGAATTGAAAAAGCAAACAACTCTTCTTTCAACAAGACTCCCTTGTGACACTTGTTGTAATCAGACTTGTCAATTACAAAATAACAGCTAATTCGTGACAGAGGCTAAACTAAAGGCTGATTTCAAAGTCAAAAATAGGCTCTACAATCTTGTCGAGAACTTCGTAACAAAGATTGTAGAACCTATTTATAAATTTATCCTTCCATACTCAAATGTATTCTTTTCTTGAGTATGCGAAGGAGTAATAATTTCATTTTCTTCCCAATTGATCTGCTATTAGGATTGCCTGTTTGTATTTTTCCGGATCAAACGGTGTATTTTTGTATTCATTTGTCGTCATTGCAACTTCAACAATTTTAGGAACATCTTTTTCTTCTAGTCCCAAATCTTCCAAGGTAACTGGAAGGCCTAGCTTTCTATTAAATTCAGCTACTTGTGTAAGTTCATCCATTTCATCATAATAAGCATGAAGGACTAAGACACCAAACGAAACTACCACACCGTGCAAATATTCTCCCTGACGAGGAATTGACATAGTGGCGTTATAAAAGGCATGAGCGTGGGCAGAATTGTAATAAAAGTCTGGTTGATTAACTAGATTTGAGGCATATCCTGTTGAGACAATAATATCAAGGGCGATTTCTTCGACAGCCTTGCTAGCACGACTGCTTTCCACATCTTTCATGGCTTCTTCACCATAACGATAAAAGGCTTCCTTAGATGATAAGGCAATTGCGCGTCCCAAGGTTGCTGTATGTGACAGGATTTGTCCTTTTTTTAGAGCCTCATCTGAGGCGTGTTCAACTTCTGGCGCTTTTGAAATACCATCTGCAATCCCTGCCCAAAAGTATTTTGTTGGTGCTTCCGCAATAATACGAGTATTGATAAAAATATGTAACGGAGCATCGGGATAGCCATATGAGTTGACAGAATGGTCTTCATTGTAAACAACAGCGATAGCTGTTCCTGCTGAACAATTAGAACAAATGGTTGGAAAGGTAAATACAGGCTTATCTAGTGTTTTTGCGACCATTTTAGTTGTATCTAGTGCTCTACCACCACCAAAACCAAAAATAACATCTGCTTTTTGGACATTTTCATCAGCGGCTAACCGCTCAATGGTAGCTAGAGTAGAATTTTCACCATATACTAGACTTGTTAAAATGTCATAGGAAGTACCTTCTAGCACTTGTCGAACTTCCTTCTCAGCACTTGCTAGGGCATTTTCTCCTCCAATAAAAGCAATCTTCTTAAAGTCATACTTTTTGAGAACGTCTGGTAATTCTTTGTATGCATCTACACCATAACTATAATTTGACATAATTGTTATTGTCATATTAAACCCTCTTTTTCTAAAGTATCATCATTATTATACACCTATTTTGAAAATTTATACTATTTTTTTAAAATTAATTTATCAGTACTATTGAAATATTTAGCATTTGTATAACTGCATACGGCTACAAGGATCATCCAAAACTGATGATGTCACTTGCTAGTTATCGGTTTTGGGGCAGTGGCTCATTTCATATTAGATTTTGATTTTCTTTGAATAGCTCAAATTATTAAAAACAAAGAGAGCACTCGAATGTAACAAGTGTTCTCCTTCTTTTTTCTATTTACGTTTTTTCTTAGCTTTTTTCATTTTGTTTGCCATGCGTTTCATTGATTGTTTCATGGCAAATTCGCCGATTTTACCTTTGAATCCGCCACCCATCATTTGGCTAAGATCCATGTCTCCACCAAGCGCTGATAGGTCTGGCATACCATTTCCACCCATCATGCCTTCAAGTGATGACATGTCCATGCCGTTTGGCATGTTTTTAGGAAGGTTATTTGGGTTGATACCCATTTTCTTCATCATTTTTTCCATGTCACCAGACATAACACCTTGCATCATTTGTTTTGCTTGGTTGAAATCTTTGATGAATTTGTTGACGTCAACAAAGCTGTTACCTGAACCAGCTGCAATACGACGACGACGGCTAGGTGTTAGCAAATCAGGATTTTCACGTTCTTCAGGCGTCATTGATGACACGATAGCACGTTTACGAGCGACAGCTTTTTCATCAACCTTGAAGTTCTTAAGAGCTGGGTTGTTAGCCATACCAGGAATCATTTTAATCAAGTCTTCCATAGGTCCCATGTTTTGAACTTGGTCGAGTTGTTCGATGAAATCGTTGAAATCAAAGGTGTTTTCACGCATTTTTTCTGCGAGTTCCATTGAACGTTTTTCATCGTATTCTTGACTAGCTTTTTCAATCAATGTAAGCAGGTCACCCATACCAAGGATACGGCTTGACATACGATCTGGGTGGAATGTCTCAATATCAGTGATTTTTTCACCAGTACCAGTGAATTTGATTGGTTTACCAGTGATTTCACGAATTGAAAGTGCCGCACCACCACGAGTATCACCATCAATCTTAGTCAAGACAACCCCAGTGATATCCAATTGTTTGTTGAATTCGTCAGCGACATTAGCAGCTTCTTGACCAATCATGCTATCAACAACCAAAAGAATTTCATTTGGTTTCGCAAGAGCTTTAACATCACGGAGTTCTTCCATGAGTTTTTCATCAATTTGCAAACGACCAGCCGTATCGATGATAACGTAGTCGTTGTGGTTTTCTTTGGCTTGTGCAAGACCGTTTGTTACGATTTCAACGGCTGAGTGGTCAGTTCCCATATCAAAGACTGGAACATTGATTTGGCTACCAAGAGTCTTCAATTGGTCGATGGCTGCTGGACGATAGATATCAGCCGCAATCATCATTGGACGTGCATTTTCTTCTTTAATCAGCTTGTTAGCCAATTTACCAGCAAATGTCGTTTTACCAGCACCTTGAAGACCGACCATCATAATGATTGTAGGAATTTTAGGTGATTTTTCAAGCTCAGCTGTTTCAGAACCAAGGATTTCTGTTAATTCTTCGTTAACGATTTTAACGATTTGTTGTGTTGGGTCGAGCGTATCAATGATTTCATGACCAACGGCACGTTCACGAACACGTTTGATAAATGTCTTAACGACCGGAAGAGCAACGTCAGCTTCAAGCAAAGCTAAGCGAATCTCTTTGGTTACTTCTTGAACATCTTTTTCAGATAGCTTTTTCTTTCCGCGAATATTTTTAAAAACCCCTTGCAGGCGTTCTGTCAAACTTTCAAAAGCCATAATAAATTCTCCTACCTAAATCTATAAATTATCAATTATCTGTAAATTAATCTCGGTTATCAATACTGCTCAAAATGGCAATCTTTTCTTTCAAGAAATCATCTGATGGGTATTTATCCAAAATCTCATCAAAAATCTGACTGCGAACAATATAATCCGAATACATGTGCAGCTTCATCTCATAACCTTCTAAAATCTTTTCAGTACGTTTGATATTATCATAAACTGCCTGACGGCTAACACCAAATTCCTCAGCAATCTCAGCCAAGCTATAGTCATCCGCATAATACAGTTCGATATAATTCATCTGCTTATCTGTCAAAAGCGCAGCATAAAACTCAAAAAGAGCATTCATACGATTGGTTTTTTCAATTTCCATAGCCTTTATTTTACCATATTTTGCCTAATTTTAATAGTTAGAATTGGTTAATCACACCCAATAAGTCATAAAAGTCGTAAGCGATATCATTTCAGAAGAAAAAATTAGTGTAACTTTGTCTAAAATGATACAATAAAGCAAGGTTGAGACTGAGTTTAAATCGGTGACGATTTATCCAAAGAGTGCAGTTGTACTAGGTAGAGGTGCTGCCACCTTGATTTTTTCAAGGAAAATCCCCGAGGGTTCTCAACCTTTTTATATTTGATGACAAAAGAGAGCAAGAAAACTTGCTCTCTTATTTTTAATTATTCTCCAAATAAAATTCGAAGCGGTCGCCGACATACTGACTGTGTACGTACTCAAATGGTCGGCCGTCTGTGAAATATGAGACCTGTGTCAAAGCCAGTACGGCATGATTTTTCGGAACCTTAAGGTAGTTAGCCACGCGCTCACTCGCATTTTTGGCATAAATGGTTTGCTGACTCTTACCAATCTCATAACCATTATCCGTCAAAGTCTGGAAGAAATGCTCCGTGATATCCTCACGCTTAAACGACTGAATCAACTTCTCAGGAATTGATGCCACCTCAAAAACCAAAGGCACATTATCCGCATAACGCACGCGCTCCATACGCACCACATAATCGCTAGCCTTAAGCTGTAACTGCTGAATTTCTGTGTCATTAGCTGGCTTACGTTGATAAGAAACCACCTGAGATGATGGGCTCTTACCTTGCGAACGCACAATCTCTGTGAAACTCGTTGTCCCGCGCATCTTCTCTTGCACACGATGGCTAGCCACATAAGTCCCACTACCCACACGACGCTCAAGAATCCCTTCTTCCACCAAAAGCGTAATCGCCTGACGAAGCGTCATACGACTCACCTCATAATCATCCGCCAAATCACGCTCACTCGGCAAACGCTGACCAATCTCCCAAAAACCATCGTCAATCTTTTTCTTTAACGCATCATGAATTCTAATATACGCTGGAATCATAACCTCTACTCCCGTTCTGTTCTAAATAATTTAGCTCTATTTTAGCATAAAATCAAGGAAGTTTTTAGTCACCGTATGATTTCTTTTGGAAAATGGCGGAGCTGTGAAGTTAATCGAGTATAGAAAACTTTGTTCAAGGATTTTTAAGATTGAGAAGAAAATAAGCTAGCGCTGGGGAATTAAATAGAATCATGTCAGAAAGTGTATATACTTGTTTTTTGTATATACATGATATAATGTATTTACAAGGAGGTATTCATATGAATGTCGTATTAAGAAAAACTGGGAATAGCACCGTTATTACTATCCCAAATAAAATTAAAGAAGCTCTTGGAGCAGAAATCGGAGAAGAAATTGAATTTGTAACATCTGGTAATAACGTTATTATACGAAAAGCCGAACCTAAATTTGATTTTGATAAAGAGCTTGAAAAAGCTATGAATCAATATGATGATCTTTTGAAGGCATTGGTAGATAAATAATGAAATATTTAACCGCTGAGGATATTATCAAAATTAATGTCATGGTTATAGGGAAATATTCACCTAACGAGCCAGTGGGGATTGCTAATTCAAATAGTCTTCAAATGATTATTGAACAACCTAAACAAGAAATTTTTGGAAAAGTTCTTTATCCTGATATCTATAGTAAAGCAGCTATTATTTGGATAAATCTCATTAAAAAACAACCGTTTTATAATACCAATAAACGCACTGCACTACTTGCGCTACACATGTTTTTAGCGATGAATGGCTATCGTTCAGATATTACTTTTGAGGATGGACTTGCTAAAACAATTGAAATTGCTACTTTTCAAGGAGACTTTGAAAAATTAAAAGAAAACGTTATTGATTTTCTCAAAGAAAATAAAAGAGTTATTGAAATTTAAAAATCACAAAGATTACTAAAAATTAATCTTTGTGATTTTTTACTATAAAAGAAGTTATGACATAATCGCCTGACGAAGTGTCATCCGACTCACCTCATAATCATCCGCCAAATCACGCTCACTCGGCAAACGCTGACCAATCTCCCAAAAACCATCGTCAATCTTTTTCTTTTTTAGCATAAAATCAAGGAAGTTTTTAGTCATGGTATTATTTCTTTTGGAAAATGGCGGGGCTGTATAGAAGATTTTGAGAGAATAATACTTGTTTGAATTTTTTTGTGAGTTTGGAGAAAATTAGCTAGCGCTGGAAGAATTGGGAAGGAGAGATAATCACGCTTGGGAACAGCGTAAGTTTGGTGAACTATATGAGAAAGTATCTCGAAAAAATGATATGACATATGGACCCGAACAAATAATTTCAGTAGCAAATATGTATTACAAAGTTGATGCTAATGTGAAAAGACAAGATTACTTAAAAACTTATAATATTTTTGAATTAGGTGATATTGCATTTGAAGGGAACAAGAGTAAACATTTTGCACATGGAAGATTTGTTGAAAATACAATTGGAAATGGCATTGTTTCTCATGTTTTCGACGTATTTAAACCAATTATGGACTTTAATTTATCTTTTTGGAAATATTATATAAATTATGAAGGCGTTATGGGACCTATTTTAACACGTGTTACTAAGGCTTCAACAATGATGACTAATCTTGTAGCGAAAGATTTTCTTAACGAAGATATCTTGGTACCTTCAATTGCTGAACAACAAAAAATCGGAGAGTACTTATCCAACTTAGACCACCTCATCACCCTTCATCAGCGTAAGGATTTTGTACGATTTACATTCTGAAAAAGCATAATTTTTAAGCATTGTGATACATTATTGTCAGGAGGCTTATAAAAATGGATGAAATGATAATCAATTCTGAAACAATGTTATTCTGCGACTACTACAAACAATGGATTATGGTTTACAAAGAGGGGGCGATTCGACCAATCACTATGCAAAAATATTATATGGCTTACCGTTGGCTGGAAAAACTTGTTCCCAAACTGCAGATACAACATTTGGATCGTATCTCTTATCAAAAAATTTTGAATCAGTACGCTAGTGTTCACGAAAGACAAACAACTATGGATTTTCATCATCATTTAAAATGTGCGATTCTTGATGCGGTAGACGAGGGACTTATTCCACGAGATCCCACTCGAAAAGCTATCATAAAAGGAAAACAGCCACGTGAAAAGAAACCTAAATTTCTCAATCAGTATGAACTCCATAAACTTCTTGATGACTTAGATTTAAAAAGTGAGATTAATATGGATTGGCTCATTCTTCTTATTGCCAAAACAGGCTTGCGATTTTCCGAAGCTTTAGCACTAACCCCAAAAGATTTTGATTTAACAAGACAAACTCTCTCTGTCTCAAAAACATGGAACTATAAAGAGAACGGTGGCTTTCTTCCTACGAAAAATGAGTCTTCTATCCGTAAAATTCCTATTGACTGGCAAACCGTCATTCAATTTGCTGAGCTTTTAAAGAGTTTACCCGAAGACAAGCCTATTTTTGTAAAAGGAAAAGTGTACAATTCTACTGTCAATGACCGCCTAGCACGCCATTGTAAAAATGCTGGTGTTCCAGTTATTTCTATCCATGGTTTACGTCATACCCACGCATCACTACTACTCTTTGCTGGCGTTTCTATAGCAAGTGTGGCTAGACGACTAGGACACTCAAACATGACAACAACTCAAAAGACCTATCTTCACATCATTAACGAACTAGAAAGCAAAGATATCGATATTATCATGCGGTCATTATCAAGTTTGAATTCGTAAAAAAATAGACCCTGAGTTATAACAGGGCCTATTTAATTAATTAAATAATGGAGCAATTTCAGGCATTAGGTCTTCTTTAAAGTCTTTAATCATCGCACTAAAGAATTTAAATTTTTTGACTGGCTCGTCTGTTGCTTCTTTGTATGCTGCATAATCAGCTTTTTCTTTCAATTTACTTTCATTAGCTAGTTTACCATCTTTGAAATGATAGGCTTCATATTTGACATCATCAAAATCTACAAACCATTTTTCAGAGAACAATCTAATTTCTTTGTCAATTGCTGATTGTCGCATTTGATTAATGATAACTGATACATCTTGATTTTCGTATTTTTCACTATTATTTACAATATCTTCAAGAATGCTTTCGAGTAGTGAACCAAGTTTTGGATTATCTTCAGAATATGCCGCTATAATTTCTTTGATTTCATTAAGTTTTTTATTGTATTCTGCTTCACTCTCAACCTCACCAAGAGAATCAACAAAACCACTAATTAAATCGATGATATAGTCATAGTCAACTTTTATCTTATCAAAAGCGACTAATTCATAATCATCTATGATAGGCTCATCGTCTCCTTTGTCTTCCGGTTTATCTTCTTTTAGTTCTGCCAAAACATTTTTATAAACCGCTGCATAATCTTCATATTCTTCTTGTGAAAAATGATTATCTTTCAAAATTTGTGGATCATAAGTTGAAAATGCTTTTAGATGATTAAATGAGCGGTCCAGATCTCTAAAGACAAAGATAAATTGTTTCTTTTGTTTTTCAGATAATCCGATAACATCTTGAGGAGTATCTGCTAGATTACGGACAGATTTTAACGAAGTAACAAATTCTTCCTTAACAGCCTCGTAGTCTTCTGCTAATGGTTTTCCTTCTCCACCACGTGAATATAATGCTAGCGCTGAATCAATAGCTTCCTTGAAAGCTTGCGGAGATTGGAAAGTTACAATTTGGCCATATTGCTTTTTAGTATCAAAAAGACGATTAGTACGTGAAAAAGCCTGAATCAAGTTTTGAGGAGACATCGGTTGACGATCAATGAAAAGTGTTGACAAACAAGGAGCATCAAATCCCGTCAAAAGTCTATCGACAACAATAACGATATCAAGTTGCTGACTACGATTTAAGTATTTTTTCTCTTTACGTGCTAAGCGATCGTTCAAATTAGCATTGTAAGCATTGATACCCGCCAGATTATAATTTGTACCAAACATTTCGTTATAATCATCCAAAGCCTCTTTCATCTTATCTTGATTAAGTTTAGAAGCTTCATCGTTTTCAGTAACTGAATAAGTAATCGCAAATTTTGGGAAATCAGGTAAAGCACGACGAATGTCATCACTTATTTTTAGCTCATCCTTACCAGCTTTAATTGATTTTAACAATTCATAGTATTTCTGAGCTTGTTCAATCGAACTTACAGTAAACATAGCTTCATAGGTCTCACCTCTACCTTTTTCCATACCAAATTTGGCAAAAGATTTGTTCAAAATAACATCTAAAATTTGACGCATATGAGCTTCTTTTCCATAGGTACGCTCCTCTTCTTCTGGAGTAAGCCCGTTTTTACCAAGTGTTTCAACCATGAAACCAAGGACAGCTCCATCATGAATCGCTTCTTTGATAGTATAGCTGTGCAAACAATCACCGTATAGCTGTTGTGTCGTTTGTGCTAAATCACCTTTTTGCTCGTATTTATTAGCTTCAAAGATTGGTGTTCCTGTAAAACCGAACCACAATGAATTAGCAAAGAAAGCTTCAATATCTCGTTTAGTCTGCGGGGTTACTGCCCTGTGACATTCATCAACAACAAAAGCAACTTTCAAAGCACGAATCTTATTATACTCTGGCGTCCCCTCTGTCAAACGCTTATTGACCATCGTTTGCATTTTTTGACGTGTGGTTACAATCATTTGACGTTTACCATCAGTCATCTTTTTAATCAGCGAATTGACATTTTCTGTGTCATCAACATCAATCGTATCATTATCAGCGTACGACTGAAAAGCTAATTTTGTTTGCAAATCAAGGTCTTTTCGGTCAATTAAGAAAATTGTCTTTTCAATTGACGGGATATCCATCAAAAGATTACGAGTCGCTTTGTAAGACGTCATTGTCTTACCAGAACCTGTCGTATGCCAAATAAATCCAGATTTCCCATGTTTTGAAGCATCACGCATAGCTTCAATAGCGTGAATTTGATATGGACGTAAAACCAAAAGTTTTTTCTTATCGTTATCAAGTACGATATACTTCGTTACCATTTCATGTGCTTCTGGAATTCTTAAAACTGCTTTTGCAAAGTCAAGAAAGTCAGGGACTGGTTGATTTTTGCTATCAATCCAACCTGTTAAGAATTTTTTGTTTAACTCGTTGTCTCTGGCAGCTGAGAAGTACTTAGTATCAACACCATTACTGACAACAAACATTTGGACATTTGAGAAGAGCCCACGGAACTTGCCTTCAGCAATGTATTTCTTGATTTGATGGAAGCCGTCCATATAAGAATGATCTTTGTTTTTTAATTCAATATGAATCATCGGAATTCCGTTGATGAGTAAAGTCACGTCAAAACGACGATCACGCGCATCATCTTCGTCGCCAAAAGCTTGATATTGATTAATAACTTCATAGACGCTTGTCCCACCTGCAACATGCTCATTATTTAAAACCAATAAGTGGAGCGTTTCATTACCACGTTGAACATGCACATATACTTGACCATTTTCACCAACCAGCCATTTTCCTGCATCGTAAAAAGAAGCGTGTGATAGATCATTTTTAATTTTAGCAAACTCACTATCAGTTAGACGACTATCATTTAATTTAGCTTTGTTGTTTTGTTCAAGAATATATCTGAAATTATCCCAAAGATCCTCTTCTGTTCTAATATCAGGGCGATAAGTCCATTGAGACTTGCCATGACACAGTTGATCAATCAGTTTTTGTTCTAAAACTGATTCTAATTCTGCCATAATCTCTTATCCTTTCTTTGGAAACATGTTTTGTAACATGAATTTTTTCAATTCTTTTAACTGTTCACACTTACGTTGATGAAGAGTGATGAGGTTATCTAAGTTAGAAAAATATTCACCGATTTTTTGTTGCTCAATTACCTTAGGAACTGGTAATTTCTGTTTGTACAATTCTTCCCAAATAATGTTTTTTCTACAAACACTTGCACCTTCTGTTGAAGCTTTTAAGAAAAAATCTTTTGTCTTATCTTGCTTTACCCATGCCTGCATAAATAACGGATTACATTCAATAAGTTCATAAACCTTATAAGCAGGCGATATTATGCCATGTTCAAAGCGTAGATTTACATTACAATTTCCAAGATGTAAATTTTGGGCTGATAAAATTAAATCATTTTTCTTTACTTTTAAATATCCAATATTAGATGAACCTCTAAAATGACTAAATAATTCTGAGTTAAGAAACATTCCATCTATTGCACAAGAAAGTAGTGTATCCTCATCCTCAACTGTTGTTTTATTTCGAGTCTCATTTAATAACTCTCCCAACTTACGCTGTTCCCAATCGTCAGTAAATCCTGGGAAACGAATTTCTGGATTTTTTTCACCTTTTTTCGGAAACATTTTTTGAAGCATGAATTTTTTAAGCTCTTTTGTCTGTTCACACTTACGCTGATGAAGAGTAATGAGGTGATCTAAGTTAGAGAAATACTCTCCAATTTTTGTTTGCTCTTCTATCGTAGGATATAAAACTGTTGTTCCACCAACGAGCTCTTTATTGAGATTGTTAACAGTGCTTCCAGCTGCCATAGCTTTATATTGGTTGAGCATATTTCCGGTACCAAGTAACGTACAAAGAAATCTTAATTCAAAAATTTTTTTAGTATCTCTGATGGCAAGCCAACCATCATGAATACAACCATCAATTGCCATTATATAGGGTTTCCCGAAACTCATGGAATTTGATAATATCAAATCTCCAGGATGAACTTCTCTAGTCTTTGAAAGTCCCTCAGGTTTAATTTTTTCTGCTGTTTTAGTAATATAATTTCCTTGTTCTGGAGCATCACCAATTTTTACCCAATTCAAACCATTTACATCTTTTGTAATGAACTTATCTATGGGCCTTGGAGAACCTCCACGCTCAATGGTAACAACTTCACCAAACTTACGCTGTTCCCAATCATCAGTAAAACCTTTAAATCTTATGTTAGGTACTTTATTAGTCATATTACATCTCCTTAAATACCTTTAGGAAGGCTTCAACTGAGTCTTTAGTCTCATTATCCGCAAAAGTCAAGTCACCAAGCATGTCAAGGAAATTAGCGTTTGCTTCGTTAATAGCTTTGTTTGTTTCCTCGATTTCTTTTGTCAATGCTTTCAAATCTACTGGAATTTCTTCTTCACTAGTATCAACATAACGTGGGATATTAAGGTTAAAGTCATTTTCTTCAATATCTTCAAATGAAGCTAGATAAGCTTCTTTTTCGACATTTTCACGATTTTTATAAAGTTCTAGAACATGCTCGATATGTTCATCTTTCATGACATTTTGTTTTTTCTCTTTTTCAAATTGTTTTGAGGCATCGATAAAGAGAACATCACGACCTTCGCGGTGTTTTTTCAAAACGATAATACATGTTGGAATTGACGTATTATAGAACATATTTGCTGGTAGACCAATAACAGCATAAATAGAACCATTTTTAAGAAGTGTTTCACGAATAGTCTTTTCAGCAGCTCCACGGAATAAGACACCGTGAGGAAGTACGATTGCCATTGTTCCTGTTTGTTTCAAGTGGTAAAAGCCGTGGAGTAAGAAAGCATAATCTGCTTTTGATTTTGGAGCTAATTTTCCACCATAATCCATGAAACGTTCATCTTGTAAGAAACCTTTTGCTGCAGACCATTTTGCTGAATATGGAGGGTTCATAGTAACCATATCAAAACCTGTTTCAACATCTGTTGGCCAGTCGGCATCAAGTGTATCTGCATTGCGCAATACTTGATTATCAGGGTGAACTTTATGTAAGAACATATTCATACGAGCAAGGTTGTAAGTTGATGGCATTAGTTCTTGACCATAATACTTGATATATCCAGGCTCATTAGAATAGTTCTTACAACTCAAAAGTAAAGAACCTGACCCCATACATGGATCATAAACTTGCAAACCTTTTTTATCTTCTTGCCCCATAATGGCAATACGTGTCAAAAGTTGAGCTGGTCCATGTGGTGTATAGAATTCTCCAGCTTTTTTACCAGTTTCAGAAGCAAATTGACCAATCAAATACTCATAAGCATTTCCAAGAACATCACCTTCGGCATGGATAAGGTCAGCATCTTCCAAAACACGAAGCACTTCGGCGATTGTTGCACTTTGTTTTTGGTCTCCAGTGCCAAGACGATTTGAATACAAATCAACATCTGCAAACAAGCCATTGAAAAGTTCATCTGATTCGTGAATACGATTAAATGCTGCTTGTAATTTTTCACGATTAAAAGCATTGAGCTTCACATCTTTTAGCATGCTTGTATAAGTCATTTGTGGTTCAAGTGTGTAGTGAAGAGATTCTTTTAATTCTTTAAGAAACTCCTCTGCATCATCTTCTTGCATTTCTTCCTCATACGCTGCTTGTGCTTCTTCTAATGTTTCTGGCATTTCATCAGTCAAAAGGTCATAAGCACTCACAAGGTAAGAATCTGATAAATATTTATAAAAAATAAGGCCTAATAAGTAAGTTTTGTATTCATTCGCATCCATTTTCCCACGAAGAACATCTGCCCCACTCCATAGTACCTGTAATAAGTCTTTACTCTCAGCCATAAAATAATTTCCTTCTAATATATTTTAAAAATATCAAGTCTATTATAACATGGTTCCAGCACGTGCGGAACCATTATCTCTAAGTCTTCAAACAAAAATACCCTACCCAGCTTCTATATAGAACTAGGTAAGGTGATTTTTATTTCTTACTACAACTAATTATTTTTCTGTAATTGATATATATTCAGATAATGTTAATACTTCAAAGTGATTTTTCTGACATTCCTTTAAGATTAATTGATCAACTTTTAAAGCATTAGTGGTTGCTTCAGTTTTTATTTTTATCAACTTTTCAAATACTGATTTAAAGCCCTCTTCTGTAGTATTTGAGTTACACTCTATAGTAATTTTTGTACCATTAACGATTGTAGTTATTTTGATAGTATCATGTTTTAGCTTTTTCTCCTTAATTTTTGCAATAATTTGAAACAAAAGACACTTCAAATTATCGTAAGCCGCACTTGTACCAATAGCAAAAATAATATCTTGACGGAATAAAAGCTCAACAAAAGATTTAAAAAAATCATTTATTACTTCTGGTCCATCTACAAATTCTAGATTAACTTTATCCTGATTTGCATAAGAAGTCAGAAATTCTTTTTCTTCCTCAGTAAAAAAATCTTTTACTGTTACAACACCTATCAAGCGATTGTCTTTTTCTTCCATAAAATTATTCTCCTTCTTTAATATAAAAAATTAAACTACTCCTTCGACTTCAACGCCAATGGCTAGGATGTCCTTGGTTTTGATGAGGTTGTAGTGGGATTTTGTTTTGATGGTGATTTCTTGTGGGGTGATTTCGGTGATTTTTCCCCTGAGTTGTTGGCTGCGGCCTTCGTCTTTTGCGGTTGTAAAAACACCAGTGAGCTGGCTGGTGTAGAGTTGGCTGAGGAGCAGCGCTTTTTGGTCTTTAGTAAGGTTGGTGTGTAGGAGTTCTTTGGTTTTGTCAGCTTTTAGTGAGCTGGTGTGTTCTGATAAGAAAAAGCCCATCCATTTTTCCATGCCTCTGTCGTAGTGCTCACGCGCCGCTTGAAATGGTAAATAACTGCGGTCAATCATCTTAACTTAATCCATCCAATCCTCCTGCTGAATGCCCTCCGACCAATTTGCTGCGCTCTAAACTGCGTGAGGCTTCTTTCAGAGCATTAGCTTTTTGAATAGTCGTAAAGCCAAACTGGTCACGAATAGCATCGATAGCTGATTGGAGCCTTTCTTCTTTTTCTATTTTTTCAATGTCATCAAATAAAGAAAACGTAGTGTACGATTCATCGACTAAGCCTGAATAAGACACCGCGATATGTCTGACTGCACCCGAATCATATTTTTTGCGCAGCAAAGTTAAAACGTGCTCAGTCAGCTGCTTGGTGTTATTGCTAGGCTCGATTTTCATTTGCGCCTGAATACGGTGCTTTTTCTCTTGCTTTGAAAAGCCGACATAAATCGACACATTTGTCGCCTTCTTGTGAGCTCTTCTCAGGCGAATGGCAACCTGCTCTGCCATTTCCCTAAAAACTAACTCGATATCGGCCTTCTTGCGATAATCGCGTGGCAAAACCTGAGAATTGCCAATGCTCTTAGACTTAGGCTTGTAGGGTTGGTGAACGTTGCTTTCATCAATGCCGTTAGCATGAAAGAAGAGGTCAACCCCCACGATACCAAGCTCTTTCTTGAGAATATCGGGATTGAAATTAGCAAGTTCTTTGATGGTAAAAATGCCAAGCTTATTAAGACGTTTTTCCATACGGCTGCCAATCCCCCAGAAGTCAGTCATCTTAGGAATCGCCCAAACCTTGGTCTCGACATCCTCGTAAGACCAATTGGCACGCATGTTCTGATTGTGCTTGGCTTCATTATCAAGAGCAAGCTTTGCAAGTAATGGATTGGCATTTGACATGCCAACCGTTGAGTAGATACCTGTCTTTTGCCAAATTTCTCGCTGAATCATGGCAGAAACCTTATCTAACTTTTCTTTCTTACCTAGGGTCTTATCTGGGATAAAATAGTTCAGCGATGAGGTCAAGTCGATAAAACCTTCGTCAATAGAGTAAGGTAGGATATCTTCGATGCTGCCATAGTTTTGAAAGATATGCTGAATTTCTAGATTTTTTTCAATGTAGCGGTCCATTCGCGGCGGTACTATCCAAGTCGCCTTTGCCCAATTTTCGATGTAAGCGACATATTCAGGCGTCGTAGGCAAACCTTGACGTTTGGCATTGTAATAAGAAAACTTGCGCGTGTGAACATCAAACGGCAAATCATAAGCTCGGCTGACATTTGATGTTCCAAAAACTTTCTTAAATGTCGGTGAAGACGCTAAAATCAAGCCACTGGCATTTTCAGCTTGGCTCATAACGCAAAGCGAAGTTTTCAAAGGATGCAAGCCACGGTCCACGCACTCCACACTAGCATAAAAGGACTTCATATCCACAAAGGCGATATCAGAACGCGGCTCTCGTGAATAATCAAAATAGCCCATCTAAGTCTCCATGGTGATTAAAATCGAATCATTAACCAAGAAAGCATAAGGTGAGAGTTCGCTCTCTTTATCCTCTGGTAAATAAACCTTCGAAAAGCGCTGACGCATGACAGAATCCGCAAAATCATCCATATCAAAAATTTCGACCTTACTATCTGGTGCTAAATCATACGAATCCAAATCTAAAATATCTTTTAAATGCATCTTATCCTCCTATGATTGGCATGAAGTTGCCGACAATTTTTCCAACAATACGTGGATTTTCATCGTATGGTGCAAATTTATCGGCGTAATCTTTGTTAATCGATACTAGGCGTAGCCCATTTTCCTCGCGGTAAACTTTTTTGATATAAGTCTGTGAGTTCCAAACGACTGCATAAACCGCACCATCGTAGTCAAACCCAGTCTCACGAATGAGAGCGACAGAGCCATTGTGATAAGTAGGCTCCATAGAATCCCCATCAATCCACGAGGCAAAATCATGCGCCAAATCTTTATCAAAATAAACTGTATCGTAATCCATATCATCATAGACATTAGCACCGATACCAGCTGACAAACGTTCGTAAACCTTGTAGGCAAAACGTGGTTCTTGAACCATAGTAACCACCTTGCGCTGCTGTTCAAGTAAATCTTGAACATAAGTCAAAGCTTTATCCTGATTTTGGTCAGTTAATTGCTTATAAAGAGTCGCAATCTCAAGCTCAGAAAAATAGCCGTGCGACACTTGCAAAAGCTCTTCTAACTTAGCCAAGTTAGCTTTTGTTGGCTTTGCCGTACCTTTTTCCCAAGCAAAATAAGATTGCTTAGAAATACCAAGTTCCTTTGCCAGTTCTGTCTGCTTCAAACCAAGCTCCAAACGACGATTTTTTAATTTTTCAGGATAATACATTACACTTACCTCTTTTATCGCATTTTGTAAAAATAAACTGATTTGTTTTTAAAAAGTCAGTTATAAAACTGACTTTATTATATAAAAAAAGTGAATCATTGTCCACTTTGACATGTAGATGAAGTCGCAAAGATTATTACCAATTTTTCCATTAAATCTGGATGTTTAGCAGAAAAAAAGCGGACTTAGGCCCGCTTAGATTTTTTTATCATTATTTATCGATATCCATTTCACGAAGTTGTTCAATGACAGCCTCAAATGGAACACCTGCTTGCAGTAAAGAGGCTGCTGTATAAGCCCCTTCAACGAGAGGAACTTTACACATAAGGATGTTCTTTTCAGACAATTCCCCAACCATTTCTAGATTCATCTTTGAAGAGCCAAAATCAAAGAATCCTAATATAGTGTCTGCGGCATTATTGTCGACTGTTTCTTTGATTTGTTGGAAACTTGTTCCGATTCTGCCATCTTCAGTCCCACCAGAGAATGTAATGGGAACGTCTGTCGCAACTTATGAGATTAATTCTACAATGCCTTGAGCAATATCTTTTGAGTGTGACACAATAACAATACCAGTTTTCTTAGACATAATCATTTTCCTCCGCTTCTAATAGTGCTTTAAACAATAGACCTGATGAATACGAACCAGGATCGACAAGCCCAAGTGAACCATCTGCAGCATATGCATGACGTCCCTTTTTAGCTCTCAAAAGAGCTGTCTTTAGAATATACTCATCAATACGCTCTGGTGTTAGCTGATGATTTTTCAAATCTTCTACTACAGGCGCCCAGACATCAACCATAGTTTTATCACCGATTTCTGCTCGACCACGCCTTTGAATCATGACCAAGCCTTCTTTGATATCATAGTAAAGCGAGTCACCTGCTTCTTCAGCCCTTGCCATTCCTAAAAATGCTGAATCATATAAGGTTCCAGATACGCCACCGACTTTTGTAAGAAGAAGCATTCCTGTCTCCTTAAATAAATCAGATGTCGATGCAAATTCTTTTGGTTCAACGGTATTGACAACAGCTGTCATACCACGTAGCATGTTTTCACCATGGTCTCCATCTCCTCCCATCGTTGAGTCCAATTCAGCTAAAACAGCTAGATTTTCTTGGATTTTTTCGTAGAACAAGATGAGCCATCTTTTTGCAGCCTCTAATTTCATATAAAACACTCCTTTTATCATCCTAAACACTGCAAAAAAGAAAACGCTATCATAGAAACCTTTTTCTTCGTTATAAAACTTTTTAATCAAAAGGTCTCACATAAAGTCGTAAAACGGCCTATTTTTTGATAATTTGTCAATTTTGGTGAAAACAGCTTATTTAATGGTATTCATCCATTTTCTACTGCGGAACATAAAGACTGACACGATAAAACGGAACAATTCCTCTTGCGATAGAATAAAATAAACCCAGACAATTGGAAGTTTAAGAACCAGTCCCGTAAAGAGCCCTAAAGGCACACCAATACACCATGTACCCAAAATATCGATAATCATGATGTACTTGGTTCTCCCACCACTTCGGATAATACCACCACCCAAAATCATATTTTGGACTTTAACCGGTGCTAAAATCGCAAAAGTCAACAAGAGTTGTAACCCGACTTGTCTAACATCAGGACCAACATTATATAAGTCAATGTAGAGATTTTTACCTACAACCAAGAAGATTGATAAAATGAGTGACCCTACAAAGCCATAAAAACACAAACGTTTCGAATCATGATAAGCTCGTTCGTAATCATGCTCACCAAGCCTGCGTCCGATTAAAATCCCCGCAGCTTGTGACAACCCAGACAAAGCCCCGATAAATAGCCCTTGAATGGGACCAGTTAGAGACATCCCAGCAAGTTCGCTCGTTCCCATGTGCCCATAAATGTAGGTATTGACATTTTGCCCCAAAGTCCAAAGCAACTCATTAACCACAATAGGCGTTAGTATGATGAGATACTGACTAATCTCTGAAGCCTTCATCCGCAAATCAAAGCTAAATTGACAAGTTCTATGGTAAAAATAAACCATCAAAGCAAGATTCACTACTTGAGACATTAAGCTAGCTAGCGCTGCCCCCTTGATTCCCATGGCAGGAAAACCAAAATGTCCAAAAATCAAAAGATAGTTTAAGCATGTATTGACCACCGCAGCGACTGCACTGATATAGAGCGGATACTTAGCGTAATTTCGGCAACGCAGCTGAACCGCTAAAAGTGTTGCAACCCCAGATAAAGGATAGACCCAAGCTAAGAGCTGAATATAGGGCTTAGCCGTCACCACAACTTCAGTATCCTTAGTGAAGATTCCTGCCAAAACATCAGGGAAGATTAAGCACAAGCCCATGGTAAATAAAGCCAAGCACAGCATGACTAAGAGGTTAACTGACATGCTGGTATTAATCTTTTTCTGATCATTTTTTCCCATATATTGAGAAACCATGATACCTGTTACGGTCGCAATCGCTCCGCTAACAAAGGCAAAGACAAACTGTGGCTTTCCGCCAACTTCCACAGCTGCAATGGCAGTCTTTCCAAACTGCCCAACCATTAATTGGTCAATCATTGAAAAGGATGACTGCAGCATGGCTTGTAAAGCTACAGGGATTGCAATCGTCATTGCTTCTCTCAAGAAATGTTCTCTTTTTGCCATAATTTTTCTCCATCATTATTACTAAGTGCATTATATCGCAAACGCTTGCATATCACTAGTGTTCTATCTGCACAATTTTTTTGGTCATTTAAACCTAAAAAAAGCACCCCAGCCAAATTCAGCTAAGAGGGCCTACTGTAAGATTTCAGTTAAGATAACCAATGAATCAAGGTAGCTATCACATCGCTACCATTGCCGATAAGATTTCCAATAAAATGCGCCGTCATAACAACGTAAATATTTCTAGTTTTGATATATGATAAACTCAACGGAAATGCCCAAATCATAGTCAAGAAAATTCCCCAAAAAGAAAGCGAATGTTCCAAAGCATAAAGTAACATACTAAAAAAGGTCGTGAGGACAATTATTTTCTTGCTAGCAAAACGAATCATATTTTTTCTATAAAATGTTTCTTCGGTCACTGCTGGCAAAAAGATGGTCGAAATAACAAATACGATTAAGGTCAGCCAACTATCTCTTCTTAAACTGATACTCCCTATCTCAAAGTTTGGAAAAAATCCTTCTAACATCCTTGTCAAAGCAAAGGTAAGCACGAATCATAAAAACGTCAATAAAACCTGAATCCAGTACTTTCTGCCGCTTTTAAAACTTCTAAACCATTCTTTTAAATTAAGGTCTTTAGAGATGAGAAAATAAACCAAGAGCAAAAAGTAAAACAAAGCATTGGTGTAGATAAGGTAGCTTGATGGGACAATCAAACACGACAAGATAAAAACCACTTCAATCAAAATAGGAATAGCATTTGAAGCAATATAATCTCTAAAACTAGTCTTTTTCTGTTCACTCATCATAGCCTGAAATCTCCTTTTTAGATGTTAACTTATCTTAGTATTGAAATACTAAGGCATCTTCCTTCACCAAAATTATACACCAATGCTAATGAAACTTAAAGTTTTAAGCATAAAAAAGCTACCAAATACTAGCACGCACATCACTAGATTTGATAGCTTCTTTTATGGAGTCATTGTTTGTTTAATCAGATTAGTATTTAAATACTAACGCTTATCGATGAGTGCTTATGCTTCTACAAGAGCTACATCTTCCAAGTCTCCAGTTTTTGCATCGTAATAATGTTTGTTCCCTTCAGCGTCTGTTGCGAATCCGCCTTTAGTTTGAACACCATTTTCATCGAAATGCAATTCTTGACCGTTGATTTCTTGGTCACCAGTTACCACTTGACCATTTTCGTCAAAGTAATACCAAACGATACATTCCTTATCGACATCTGTGTGATAGAGATAATTGACATAATAGGTCTGACGTCTCTGGTGCAACACGCGCCCCACTTCGATAAAATCATCTATCAAAATTCCTGTCACTTCACGCAATTCGCGTTTGGCACACTCTAAGGGATTTTTGCCTTGCAAAGCTGAACCACCAGCAGTTGCTTCCTACATCCCACCAAGATTTTTTTGAATTTCTTTGTGTCAACAAATAAGTCCCGTCTTGATGCCTCATGATAACTTCACTCACCAAATGATAAACACCCTTTGGAATCTTTTCCCCACGAACCAAAACTCGACCAGCAATAACATTCAAATGCGCATCTTAAGCATCCCAAAGTTCCATTTCAAACCTCCTTTATTCCAAACAAATACCGTTAATAAGCTTTGATATTATACCACTTGATTTGATAAATTCAACTAAAAAACCACCTAGAAGATTTTCTTCTAAGTGGTTATATTATTCACCACTCAGCGATTCATGTTAACCTTGACTCACTTCAATCGCAAGGTCAACTTTCACATGCAGAGGGGTTGACATCAACTCTGATGACGCTTCGCTTATCAGTCATTGTGTCAAACATAAAAAAATTAGCCATTTGGCTAATTTTTTATTCCCACTCAACTGTTGCAGGTGGTTTACTTGTAATATCGTAGACGATGCGGTTAACGTGGTCAACTTCATTTACGATACGAACAGAGATTTTTTGAAGAACATCCCATGGAATACGTGCAAAGTCTGCTGTCATTCCATCGATAGATGTGATTGCACGGATTGCGATTGTGTAATCGTAAGTACGTCCATCACCCATAACACCAACTGAGCGAACACCTGTGTTAACTGTGAAGTATTGCCAGATATCACGGTCAAGACCAGCTTTAGCAATTTCTTCACGAAGGATAGCATCAGATTCACGAACTGTTTCAAGACGTTCTGCTGTGATTTCACCCATTACACGGATAGCAAGTCCTGGTCCTGGGAATGGTTGACGCCAAACGATTTCGTCAGGCATATCAAGAGCTGTACCAAGCGCACGAACTTCGTCTTTGAAAAGTGTGTTAAGTGGTTCAATCAATTCAAATTGCATGTCTTCTGGAAGACCACCAACGTTGTGGTGTGATTTGATTGTTTGAGCTGTATCTGTACCAGATTCGATAACGTCTGTGTAAAGAGTACCTTGTGCTAGGAAGTCAACACCTTTAAGTTTGCTTGCTTCGTCGTCAAATACACTGACAAATTCATTACCGATGATTTTACGTTTTTTCTCTGGGTCATCAACGCCAGCAAGAAGGTCTAAGAAACGTTTTGAAGCATCAACACGAATGATGTTCAATCCGAATTTACCACCAAGCATGTTCATAACTTGGTCACCTTCTCCTTTACGAAGAAGACCGTGGTCAACGAAGATACATGTCAATTGGTCACCGATAGCACGTTGAAGAAGGACACCTACTACTGATGAGTCAACACCACCTGAAAGTCCCAAAAGAACTTTACGGTCTCCAACTTTTTGACGGATTTCATTGATTTGCAAATCGATGAAGTTATCCATTGACCAATCGCCTTTAGCACCACAGATTCGGAAAGCAAAGTTACGTAAAATATCCTTACCATATACTGAGTGACGAACTTCTGGGTGGAATTGGATACCAAAGATTTTCTTCTCAGTATTTTCAATTGCTGCGTAAGGGCAATCAGCAGAGTCCCCAACCAAGTGGAAGCCTGCAGGAATTTCAGTAACAGCATCGCCGTGGCTCATCAAAACAGTTTGTTCATCTGGTGTTTCAGCAAAAAGTTCTGATTTAGCTTTTAGACGAAGTGTTGATTGACCGTATTCGCTGTGACCAGTTTGTCCAGCTGGAACAACTTTACCACCAAGTTTGTCAGTCAACAATTGCATACCATAACAGATACCAAGAATTGGAATACCCAATTCAAAAATTTCCTCATCAATGCCAAAAGCATTATCAGCATAAACTGAGTTTGGACCACCTGAAAGTACGATACCAATTGGGTTAATTGCGCGAACTTCGTCTGCTGTAATTTTGTGGCTTCGTAGTTCAGAGAAGACACCAAATTCACGGATACGACGAGCAATCAATTGGTTGTACTGGCTACCATAGTCAAGAACAATGATTTTTTGAACATCGTTCAAAGTAGATTTGTCAGTCATTATTACCCTTTCTATTAAAGTCAGCTATTCTAGCTAACTGTGTTCTCCTCAATTGTAGCATAATTTCCCATATTTGGCAGTAGATTTTCGGCATCTCATTAAAATTAGCAATTTAACAACTATTCTCATAATTATATAATCAGATAAAGTGATTTCTGCACTTGATTTTAGAAATTTCAGCTGCTAAAAAGCCACGATTTCTCGTGACTTCTATTTTTAATCAATAATTTGTTCCATACATGTTTCTTGCGGTGTCATGCCTTGGCGTTCATAGAAACGAACTGCTGATTTATTAGCACTCCAGACATTCAACGTTAAGTTGTAACAACCAATCTCTTTGGCATGCTGCAAGGCAAACTGATATAACTGCTCACCAATCTTTTGCCCACGCGCAGCTTCATCCACACACAAATCATCAATAAAAAGTGTCTTTCGTGGCATTTTTGGCGCTGATGATTGCTCGATAATGGTAAACATATGTCCAAGAACTTGTCCCTCTTCGTCTTCATAGACAAAAATCGGACGATTATCATCAGCAATCAACTCAGCTAATTGGGTTTCCGTATATTTGACACCCTTTTCTTGGAACAAATCAGGTCTAACCTTGTGGTGCACCAAGAGAACTTGCTCTAGTAAATCAATCAGTTTTGAAATATCACTTTCTTTTGCTCGTCTAATCGTCATATCAGTCTCTCCTTCTTACAACTTGCCGTCCCATTCTGCGTAGAATTCTTTTAAGAATTCTTCCAAAACAGCGTGGCGGTGCTCAGCCATTTTTCTAGCGTGGCTTGTGTTCATCAAGTCTTTAAGTTTAAGCAGTTTCTCGTAAAAATGCATGATTGCTGTGTCCTTGCCATTACGATACTCCTCAGCAGTCAAATGTTCACGGGCAGTCATGCTGGGGTCATGAATTGGACGACCCTTGCTGCCCGAATAAGCCATGCAACGCGCAATACCAATCGCACCAATAGCATCCAAACGGTCAGCATCTTGCACAACTTTTCCTTCTAAAGTTGCTGAAACACTGCTACCATCTCCTTTAAAAGACATGGTATTGATGATTTGAATAATGTGTTCAACGTCTGCTTGAGAAAGTTGCTGCTCAACGAGCCAAGCTTTTAAATTAGCTAGAGCTTGCTTAGGATCATCATTTAACTTTTCATCAGCCATATCATGTACCAAAGCTGTCAACTGACAGATAAAGCTATCTGCTCCTTCTTTTTCAGCTAATTCACGCGCTGTATTTCTCACACGAACCGCATGCCACCAGTCATGACCACTAGCTTCTGCGTGTAATTTATCATAAACAAGCTTTTCAGCCCTTTGTAAAATATCATTTTTATCAGTCATAAAATGATTATATCATAAAAGCAGGACAAATTTGCCCTGCTAAAAAATAGGAAGATGTTTAAAGAGAATGTTCTATTAGTATTCTAATGCTCCTGGCCACGCTGATGTGCCACCATCAACATTTACCACTTTATAGCCTTGGTCATCTAGAAAAAAGCAGGCTTGTTCTGAACGGGCACCACTTTGGCAAATGATATGATATGTTTTATCTTTATCAAGTGCTTGGTAGCCAGATACAAATTCACTCAAAGGAAAGTTAACTGCTGTTGGAACGTGTCCCATGGCAAACTCCATTCGCTCACGGACATCGATAATGTTTAATGGCTGTTCCTTTAAAGCCTCTTGTAGTTGACTAGCTGAAATGTATTTAATCACGTTTAATCTCCTCTGGTTTTACAGTACTATAAAGGTGGTATGCCCCATCAAGGTTCTTCACTTTAAAGCCATTTTGTTTCAAGATACGTTCGCCAATGTAAGAACGAAGACCGCTGTGACAGCTAATAATGTATTCCTTGTTAGGGTCTAACTCAGACAAACGGTCACGCAAACTATCTAGTGGTATGTTAATACCATTTGCAATATAACCTCTAGCAACTTCTGCTTCAGTACGGACATCAAGAAAGACCTTGCCTTTGGCTAATTCGTCAGCTAATTCATACCATTGGATAGATTCACTAACGCCTTCAATGATATTAAGTGCAGCATATCCTGCCATATTAACCGGATCTTTTGCTGCTCCAAATGGTGGCGCATAAGTAAATTCTAATTCTGGAAGATCTACCACGGTCAAGCCTGCTTTAATGGCTGTCGCTAAAACATCGATACGTTTATCAACACCTTTTTGACCAACTGCTTGAGCTCCATAAATAACACCAGTTTTCTTATTGAAAATCAATTTCAAAACAACATCAGTTGCTCCTGGATAGTATCCAGCATGGTCCTTGTTATTCGTATGAACAACAGCAACATCATCAAAGTTTTGACGAGCAATACGTTCGCTAAGTCCTGTTGAAGCAGCTGCTAAATCAAAGACACGCACAATAGCTGTTCCGATACTACCTTTATTCTGACGCGCAATGCCAGCAATGTTATCCGCAACTTGACGGCCTTGACGGTTAGCTGGACTAGCAAGAGAAATAAGCGCATCTTGACCAGTGATTTCTTGTTTGACAATAATGGCATCACCCACTGCGTAAATATCTGGGTTACTTGTTTGGTAGTTTTGGTTAACCAAAATACCGCCACGAAGGCCGAGCTCAAGACCAGCTTCTTTAGCGAGACTTGATTCAGGTTGAACCCCAACAGACATAATAGTAATATCTGAAGTCAACTCACTACCGTCTTCCAAAATAATCACTTTTCCATTTTCTTTGAAAGATTTGGCAGATTGATTAGTGTAAACTGTGATACCGTTTCGAGCCAATTCGTTTTTCACAAAGGCTGCCATTTCTTCATCGAGTGGTGGCAAAACATGTGGGGCTTTTTCAACGATAGTCACGTTCAAACCTTTTTTAGCCAAGCTTTCTGCCATTTCAAGCCCGATAAATCCAGCACCGATGACTGTCGCATTTCCTGATTGTACATCAGATAAAGCTGCCATGATTTTATCCAAATCTGGAATATTGCGAAGCACAAAAACATTGTCTGCACTGTCTAGACCTTCCATTTCTGGGACAAATGGTTTGGCACCTGGTGATAGGATTAATTTATCATATGATTCTGTGTAGACCTTATCATCATGACGAACAGTGATTTCTTTTTTGTCTGCATCAACTGATAAGACCTCTGATTCTGGACGGACATCAATGTTAAAGCGCGCCTTCAATCGCTCAGGTGTCTGAACTAGCAAATTATCACGCTCTGCTATTTCTCCAGAAACATGAAAAGGTAAGCCACAGTTAGCAAATGACACGTATGGTCCTTTATCAAAAACAATAATTTCAGCGTCTTCCATCAAGCGGCGAAGACGTGTCGCAGCTGACATACCCCCAGCGACACCACCAACAATAATAATCTTAGTCATTTCTTTCCTCCAATGATTTTTCCTTGCCAAGCCATCATGCCACCTTTGACCGAAATCGCATCATAGCCTTTTTGACTCAAAAGTTTAGCTGCACGCTTACTTCGTGTGCCAGAGTGACAAATCAAGTAAATCGTACTACCTTTTTTACCCTCGTAGGTATGAATTCTGTCAAGCGGGAAAAGCCGTGCTCCTTTAATATGCCCCCCAGCGTATTCTTGAGCTGTTCGCACATCTAGTAAAACCGTAGACTTGTCCTGCATAACAGCTTCTAGTTCACTTGTCGTAATTGTTCTCACTGACTGAGAAAATAGTTTTTTAAGAAAAATAAGCTTTTTCTCCTTTCTATAGAATACCCCTATAGGTATGATAAAATAATATCATAGCTACTTTTATCCTGTCAACGAAAAGGTCTTAGGTTTGACAAATATACCTACCACCGGTATAATAAAATCAAAGGAGTCCTCATGAAAACAGATAAAAAAGATATTATCAACCGTTTAAAACGTGCCGAAGGCCAACTTCGGGGCATTCAAAAAATGATTGACGAAGACCAAGAATGTATTGATATCGTGACACAACTAACTGCTGTTCGCTCAAGTATTAATCGTACCATTGGTATTGTCATTGGCAATAAAATCAATCAAGTCATCGAAGAGCCCGTGGCAGACCCTAAACAACAAGAAGAGAATCTTGCTAAAGCTATTGATTTGATTATTAAAAAGTAGAGATTGACCTCAAAGCAATCTCTACTTTTTTAATTTCAACTTTCAAACTTCTTTTTCTTGATGCGAATTCCTTAAAAAGGTGATATACTAGCATTTGAGAAAGCGATTTTAAAATTAGTAAGGAGTCCATATGACTAAGAAAGAAATGGTAAGCTTCCTATTAGATTACCTTATTATGGAGAATCCGCAATTTAAAGCCATCGATGTTCCAGATGACTTACCTGGACAAGAAACTCTCTTGCGTGCTCTTCTTAATGTTAGACCGCCAATGCCTGTCTCAACGCGTTTTTTAATCATGCAAAATGATTACCTTCAATTAAAAAAAGCTGAACGGGTGGTCGTTTTTTTAAATCATTTACAGCCACTTGCGACGGACGACCGCTTGTATGTCTGGAAAGGTGATATTTCACGACTTCAAGTCGATGCTATCGTCAATACGGCTAATCGCCAAATGCTAGGTTGCTTCCAACCGCTTCACGAATGCACTGACAATACCATTCATACTTATGCCGGTGTTCAACTGCGTCTGGAATGCTATAATCTTATGAAAGACCAAGGACACGATGAACCAGAAGGTAGTGCAAAAATCACTCCTGGTTACAACCTTCCAGCAAAATTCATTCTTCACACCGTTGGTCCTGCCATCAACGAGCACTTAACAGAGTCTGATGCTGATTTGCTTGCCCAAAGCTACCTCTCTTGCCTAACCCTGGCAGAAAAAAATCAACTCGAATCTGTTGCCCTATCATCCCTAGCAACTAATCATGACAAACACTTTATCAACGAAGATGCTGCTAGAATTGCTGTAAACACTGTTAAAGCATTTCTAGATCAAAGTCAGTATGTCAAAAAAATCATTTTCAATGTTGACCAAGACGACGAAGCAGCTATTTATCACGAATTGTTGCATTAAACAACTCAAAAGGAACTGGATTATCCAGTTCCTTTTTTAGTTTTATCATACTAATTTGTAATTTTTCCAAGTGCCTTTGCGGTAGCGGATTTCATAGATGAGTCCCTTAACAAACCAATCTAAGAACATGGCTACCCAAGTGCCAAGCATTCCCATACCAAAATTGACCGACAAAAAGTAGGCGCATACTACGCGAACTAAAAGCATTGAAGCGATACCGATAACCATCGGGAAATTTGCATCTCCCGCACTACGAAAGACTACAGGCAAGACATAACCTGAATTCCAGAAAATACTCACTAAAATCCCATGAGCAAGCACAATAATCCAAACATAATGTGTCGCTTGGTCTGACAAATCATAAATCATCATCAAAAAAGGCATTAAAGTAACGATAACTACTGAAAATAAAGCATTTGCAGCATGAATGATGCAGCTAACTTTTCGCTTGTAAAACTCAGCCTGCTCATAGTCACCAGCACCGACACATTTTGAAATGATAACAGCTAAACCAAGTACAATTGAAATTCCTGGCAAACCTTGAAACATAATGATGGTTCCACCAACTGAATTTGCGGCGATAGCTGCGGTTCCAAAAAGGGAAACAACTGATAAAACAATCAATCGTCCAAGGAAAAACATACCATTTTCAAAACCAAATGGTAGTCCAATACCAAGAACTTTTTTGATCATCTGCCAGTCGACTTTTTCTTTTAAGGAGTTTCCTAAGGTCAAATCTGACTTGATATGATGCGCAAACCACAGAATTAATAGCATGGCACCAACACGAGAAAGAAGAATTGGAACAGCCACTCCTTCAACTCCCCAACCGCAACCATAAATCAAGCTGACGCCCATGACAATATTCAAGCCATTCATCACCAGCATGATATTCATTGGCAGACGAGATTTATTTAAGGTTCTGAAAATCGCTGCGCCCGAATTGTAAAGAGCGATAAACGGTGTTGAGAGTGCAACGATATTAAAATAACGATCAGCTTGCGCGTGAACTTCAGGCGTGATTGATCCAAACAAATGACTCAAAATAAAAGGTTTAATCACAAAAATCAAAAGCGTAATCGCTAAGCTAAAGTACAAAGTGAACTTCACCAACTGGTTGACCGCTTTATTGGCATTTTTACTATCACGGTCACCTAAATATTGACCAGCTACAATCCCACCACCAGTCGCAAATGCCGCAAAAATACTGATAAAAAGAGCCATCAAGAATTCAACCAAGGATACACCTGACACCGCTGCTTCACCAACCCTTGAAACCATGATTGAGGCAATAAGACCAACCAAAAATTCTAAACCCTGCTCAATGATCAAAGGGATAAAAAGTTTGGTTAAATCACGATTACTAAAAAAGTAATTCTTTTCTAACGCCTTATCCGAAAAACTATCCATTCTTTCCTCCTATTTTTGAATTGCTACTATCAATATTACACCTTGGAGCCTACTCAAAGTCAAGAGCTTTTTTAATTTTTCTGTATCTTTTCATAAAAAACAACTAAACATTGGTTTAGCTGTTTTTCATTATTTTGCGGATTTCATTTTCTTCGCTTTAGCTGAATAATCTGTTACCACGACTTTTATCACGGCTACTGGCTTGGTCATTTTCTCGGTGAATTCAAATCTTTTTCCAGTTTGATGTTGCATTAATTGATTTAAAGCGTGTGCTTTTTCATCATGTTTTTCTAAAAGTTCTGCTTTTCCACGTCCGATAAAAGAGGTAAAGAAAGCACCATACTTACATGGAATCTCGTAGTCATAATCTGGTATGACTTCACCTTCAATTTGGATACAAGCATTTGGATTTTGATGGATTAAATCAATCTTATGGCCTTGTTTTGCACCGTGCATGTAAAAAATAAATTGATTCTTTCCTTCATCGTATTCATAGCCATAATGAAGAGGAACCACGTAAGGAAACTCTTTATCAAAAAGCCCTAAATGTAAAATCATATTTTTCTCAACAATCTCCTTAATTTCTGCTAAATCTTTCACTTGACGATCACGGCGTCTCATCTCTGACATAAATCTACCTCCATTCTCTTTTTCAAACATTATAACAAAAAGTAGTTTTCTCTTTAATAATAGAAAACGTCATTTTCAAAGTTTTTCTTTGCGTGCTATCTTCTAATATGCTAAACTAGTAACGTTTTCACAACTTTTTACAAAGGAGATTTTTTTAAAACACGAAAGCTATTTTGACGGCGGTTTGCTAAGTTATATTGGACACAGCATTATTGCAAGTTTGATTACCATTTTAACACTTGGTATTTGTGTCCCATGGGGAATTTGCATTATGATCAATTGGAAGGTCAAACACACTGTCATCGACGGTCACCGTCTTTACTTTGATGGTACAGCTATGCAGCTATTTGGAAATTGGATTAAATGGTTAATTTTAACAGTCATCACGCTAGGTATTTACTCATTCTGGCTTAACATCAAGCTAGAACAATGGATTACCAAACACACACATCATTTAGATTAATAGATATAAAAACCAGCTAGTAATTGCTAGCTGGGTCCTTTTTCATTCCACGATTGCTCCCGCAATTTCTTGTGGGGTGATATTAGTGAAATATTGTGTAGTCTCTACGGTTCGGAGTTTGTCTAAGACGTCTTGGTATTCATAGCGAAGACCAATGAGTTCTTCTTCAATATCTGAGACGTCTTTGATGCCAAAAAAGTCACCGTAAATTTTAAGACCTGTAATCATCGATTTTTCAACTTTGACGTAGCTTGTAATCTTACCAGCTGGATAGCGGACTGAACGTTTGATGGTGTAGTCTGGTGATTTGCCGTAAGTCCAATCCCAAGTGGCAAATTGGTTATCGGCTAAATTTTGAATGTTTTCTAAATCAGCTTCAGAAAGAACATACTCCGTCATGTCAGGGTATTGTTCTTTTATTTTGTTAAGTAATTGTTCTGAAAATGCTTCAACAGTCATTTTTTCTGGCAATTCATCTAAGATATTAGTCACACGCGCACGCACTGATTTAACACCTTTTGATTCAATTTTATCCTTTGAAACTTGCAGGGCATTACCAAGAACAGTCATGTCCACGTCAAAAAGCAGGCAACCATGGTGCATCATGCGTCCTTTGTAATAAGCTTGTGCATTCCCACAGAATTTCTTGCCATCGATTTCAAGGTCATTTCTTCCAGTGAAGGTCGCTGTCACACCAAGATCAGCAAGGGTTTCAATGACAGGTTGTGAGAAGGTCTTAAAATCAAAGGCACCTTCTTGGGTTTTATTAGAAATAATGGTGTAGTTCAAATTATTAAGGTCGTGATAAACAGCTCCGCCACCTGACAAACGGCGAACAACATGAATCCCGTGTTCATCAGTGTAAGCCTTGTTAATCTCTTCAATTGCATTCTGGTGTTTTCCAATCACAATGGTCGGCTCATTTATCCAGAGAATAAAAAGCTCATCTTCGTCTCGCAATTCACGAAAAGCGTAAGCTTCCAAGGCAATATTGTAAAAGGGATTGTGGGACTTATTAACGATGTATTTCATCTAAAAGCTCCTTCATTTTTCATTAGGCTTAGTATATCAGAATCAAATTCCACTGTCTCTTAATTTGCTCATTAATTCTCCCAAGCTTTTCTAAGGCGTCTGACACAATCTGGGATGTCTTCCAAATCAATTTTACTAAATCCAAGAAAGAGGCTTTCCTGCTGACAAGCCGGTTTTTCTTGCCAAAATTGCATGGTATCGTAGACTCGAACACCTTCTTTTTCTGCACGCTTAATAACATCACACTGGTTGGTTTTATCCGGAAAGGTCACCAAAAAATACTGTCCACTGACGTTTGAAGAGAGTTTTATGGGAGCATTAAACTGCTCAAATTCTTTTTTAAAGGCTTCATAGCGCTTTTTAAAAACATGATTCATCTTGCGAACCAAACGGTCGTAATCACCACTTGATAGAATATTTGCTAGAGCAATCTGATTCAAGAGATTGACCGTGCTGTTGTAAAGCTTGAATTTTTCTAGAAAACTATCAGTGAACTGTTCTGTCAAAACCATATACCCCATACGAAAAGACGGTGAAAGGATTTTTGAAAAAGTCCCCAGATAAATCACACGACCCAGATAGTCAATTGATTTCAAGGCTGGAATGGGACGTTGGTAATAGCGGAGCTCGCTGTCATAGTCATCCTCAAGAATAAAAGAATTGTGCGCTTCAGCAAAACTCAAGAGTTCACGACGTCTAGAAATCGGCATAATCATACCAAGCGGAAATTGGTGAGATGGTGTGGTGTAAATCATCTCAATCTCCGAACTCCTATCAACCTTAGTCAAGTCCAAACCCTTCTCATCAACTTCTGCCGTCACGATTGGATAGGCATTTTTCTTAAAAATTTCACGCGCCTTGGGATAACTCGGGTCCTCCATCAAGACACTTCTTTTCGTATTCCCTAAAAACTGGCAAATATAATCCAAAGATTGTTGAAGCCCGCTAGTGATAATGATTTGGTCTGGGTGACATTTTACCCCTCGAATCCGCTCCAGATAACGACTGATTTCCTTTCTCAGCTTGTACTCTCCCTGAAAAGGCTGCAAGGTCGACAATTGCTCTGCTTTATCTAGCTCATCAAGGGCATTTTGATAATGTGTTTTCCAAACTTTCTTGGGAAATAGATTACTCGTATGGCTGCTGTTGGTCAAATCGTAAACAATGTGGTCGTCATCAGACTTGGCTTCAGTTTTTAAAATGGGCTCGGTCAAAGTTCTTTCTGACTGAAAAGCCTTTGGCATTTTTAAAACGTAAAAGCCTACATTTTGACGGCTCTCGATACACCCTTCTAAGGTCAGCTGCATGTAAGCTCGGTCAATCGTATTTCGGCTGACGCTTAGCATTTTTGCTAGGGTTCATGTTCCTAACAGTTTCTCATCAGGCGCTAAATAGCCCTGCAAAATATCTGATTTTATCTGCTGGTAAATCTGCTGGTATAGGGGACTACTCCCTGCACTGCGATTAAGATGTATCATATTTCCTCCAAAGTGGCACCTAAAAATTTTTAAATACTGGTACTTTTTATTATACCACGTATCCTTTACAATTTAGACTGAGGTGAAAAAATGAAGCAAAATCGTACAAATGATAGCAAATATATTTTCTTAATTTTTCTAGCTATTTGTTTTTTAGCAACTGGTGGCATCTTTGTCAAACTCAGTCCCCTACCACCAATTAACACTGGATTTTACCGCGTTTTATTTTCTATCCCCATGCTAATGCCTTTTCTCAAGAAGTCTGAGTTACAGGCTTTAAACCGCAAACAAATCGCAATAATCGTTTTAGCGGGAGCATTTTTAGCGGGTGATTTAACTTTATGGAATAGCTCATTTTCGTATACTAGTGTGGCTAATGCCAATGTTTTGGTGAATCTTACCCCATTCACTGTTATTCCAGTCAGTTATTTCCTATTCAAAGAAAAAATGACGCCTAAATTTTTGTTTGGCGGTCTCGTTACACTTATTGGTGTGCTGGTTCTCATGTCAAATAAAGTGAGTATGTCTCCAGACCGTCTGCTTGGAGATTCACTGAGTCTTGGCTCATCTGTCTTTTACGCCATGTTTATGATTACAGTTTACAAATTGCGCGATTCGGTAACATCAACCATCATTATGTTTATCAGTGCTTTTGGAACTCTACTGGTACTAGCTACTGTGATTTTCTTTACCTAAGGCTTTTATGTGCCACAGTACTTTGGTGAGCTTTGGCCACTTTTGGCACTAGCTCTCGTCTCTCAAATTTTAGGACAAGGCTTATTAGCTTATTGTTTGGGAAAAGTAAATGCTTGCCTATCATCCTTAATTATCCTATCTCAGCCAGTCGTTGCCGCATTATACGCTTTGGTAATTTTTAACGAGAACTTAAATCTGCAAACTGTCATCGCCATTTTAATTACATTGACAGGTGTTTACCTTGCTAAAACACAAACATCAACTAACATCGCACAAGAAAAAGCTTAGTCTTTTTAATTGTTACATTCAAAACAGAAACATCCTCAAAACTTAATTCGCACTTCAATTTTCATGCTCAGCTAAAAAGGATTGCAGTAAACACTTAATTGTGACTGCAATCCCTTTTTTATTTGTAAAAAATTCACATATAAAAAGTATGAGAATCCTATCTCATACTCCTTTTAATCTATACTAACTGGTAAGAACTTGTTGAATCATAGCACAAACAAATGCCAAATTTATCAGTAAATAAACCTGAAGAAATCTAATTTCACCTGGGAAAAGTAACGGAAACTCTTATGTATTTCCTTTTTTTCGATAATATTTTGAAAAAAAGATACTGATTTCACCAATTAACACAGAAATAATAAAGAATACATAAAGAAATATTCTATTGTCATAACCATCAGGTATACCATTATTGAAATGCACCACAATTATCTCAGGTTAGAATAAAAATAGAGCCGTTACAAAGACAAATACTAAAAAATAAAGCAACCTAAGATATAAGGAAAATTTGTTCATATTACACTTCCAATAAACTAGTTAATTTCATAATGTCTAATTTCTTAAAAAGTATACAACTTAAAAATAATTTTTCAAGTGTTGACATTCTTAGTACATGTCAAATTATTTCTTCGGTGGGTTGTGAATGGCTTGTCCGATGGTGTCTAGAAAAGCTTCGTACATGTTTTCTGAGAAAGTCGGGTGCCCATGGATAGCTTGGGCCACGTCATCAATGGTCAATTCATTTTCCATAATAGTTGCTGCTTCGTTGATGAGCTCTGCAGCTGCTGGTCCAATGATATGAACCCCCAAGATTTCATGGTACTTGCTATCTGCAATGACTTTGACAAATCCTTGGGCTTCATTTGAAGCGATAGCACGTCCATTACCAGAAAAACTTGATTTACCAATCAAAATATCACCGTATTGCTTGCGCGCAGCTTCTTCGGTCAATCCGACCATGGCAACTTCTGGATGCGTATAAACTGCTGCGGGAGTGTACTTGAGTTTTGCTTTGCGATGATTACCAGAAAGAGCATTCTCAGCAGCCACTTCTCCCATGCGGTAAGCAGCGTGCGCCAGCATTTTCTGACCGTTGACGTCGCCTGGGGCATAGATGCCTGGTATTGACGTCTCTTGATAATCGTTAACTTTGATACGATTGCCGTCCATCTCTAAGTCCAGATTTTCAAGACCTTTCATCTGTGGCACACGTCCAATAGATAGCAGAGCTTTATCAGCTTGGATAGTCTCACCATTTGATAATTTCAAGCTTAAGTAACTTGTCTCATCAATGATTTCGCTCACCCCAACATTTGTCTTAATGGTCATGCCCTTTTTCGTCAAGATCTTTTGCAATTCTTGTGAGATTTCTTTGTCCATTGCTGGAATAATGCGGTCAGCCATTTCGATAACAGTCACCTCAACGCCGTAAGATGCCCAGACCAAACCAAGCTCGATACCAACAACGCCACCACCCATGACAACAAGAGATTTCGGCATCTCATGTAAATCAAGAATCTCATCTGATGTCAAAACACGTGGCGAATCAATGCCAGGAATATTGATACGTGACACTTTGGAACCTGTAGCAAGAATAATTTTGCGCCCTTTAATGATTTCAGAACCGATAAGGACTGTTTTATCAGGGTTGACTTTGGCAAGTCCATTAAAAATGGTTACTTTATTAGCTTTTAGAAGTGAACGGACACCGCCAGTTAGCGTTTTTACAACCGTATTTTTAAAATCAACGGTTTTATCCATGTCAATGCTATAATCCGTTGAGGCAAGATTAATACCTCGACCTGCAGCAATTTTAAGGCCGTCTAAAATTTCAGCATTCTTTAGATAAGTTTTGGTTGGAATGCAGCCGACATTCAAGCAAGTCCCACCGAATTCTGATTTTTCAACGATAGCAACTTTAGCCCCTAGCTGAGATCCGCGAATGGCGGCATAGTAACCCGCAGGGCCACCACCAACGACAATCAAGTCATATTCATCTGCCGCTAAATCAGCTGCGCTAAAAACTTCAGCTTTAGCAGAAACAGCATTCGGCACTTCAAGACCTGCAGACTCAAGTTGACTAGCAGCTTCCTTGAGACTGACCTCTTCAGCAATCACTTCCCCTTCTGCTCCGATATATCCAATCACTTCAGTCACTGGCACCACATCACCAGCTGGATGCACAATTTTCAAAAGCACACCAGAGTCGTCAGCTTCGATTTCCATGTTAGTTTTGTCGGACATGATTTCAAGAAGAATATCACCTTCGTTCACTACATCGCCTTCAGAGAATTTCCACTCGAGAATCTCACCTTCTTGCATGTCCACACCAAGCTTTGGCATGATAATTTCTACTGCCATAAATTTCCTTTCTTATCTTTTTAATCTCAGATCAGTAGTTCCAAAGGATTTTCCAGCAACGCTTTTAAATCCAACATAAATTTAGCGCCATTCATCCCGTCGACCAAACGGTGATCAATGGTCAAGCTAAGTCCCATAATTGGACGAATCACTACCTGTCCATCAATGGCAACCGGAGTGTCAACAGTCGCTGAAATTCCTAAAATAGCAGAGTTTGGCTGATTAATAATTGGGTTAAAGGACTTAACCCCAAACATCCCTAAGTTTGTGATAGAGAAAGTTGACCCAGACATATCAGTTGCTTTTAATTTGCCAGCTTGCGCTTTTTGAATCACATCTTTTGAGGCAACCACAAAATCAGATAAGGTCATCTTATCAGCTCCATGAACAACTGGAACCACCAAACCATCTGGCAAGCCAACGGCAATACCCAGATTGACAAAATGATGCAGCTCAATAGCTTTCGCGTCATTAATCAAAGAGGCATTTAAATAACGATGCTCCTCTTTCATCAAGGCCTTCGTAACCGCAAGTCCAATCAAATCAGTTACAGTCACCTTGTAGCCCGTTTTTGCCATGATTGGCTCAATCAACTGCTTACGAAGCGCCAAAAGATTCGTCATATCTATGTCATAATCAAGCGTGAAAGTTGGAGCTGTAAAGTAAGACTTCGACATGCCTTTTGAAATTGCCTGACGCATGCCAGACATTTTAATCACTTCGATACCATCTGGCACACTGTGAACCTCCTCACTACTCTCACTCTTATCGGCACCTGCTTTAGCAAGGACATCATCTTTAGTAATCTTGCCACTAGCACCAGTTCCAGCGATACCAGAAAGCTCAAGGCCCATATCTGCCGCAATCTTACGAGCAAGCGGCGTCACGCGCACCTTAGCAAACTTCGCCACGTCATCTTTATGAATACGCCCATTTTCACCAGTCCCACTGATGCTATCAAGCGCGATTCCACGCTCTGCGGCTAGCTTTCTTGCTGCTGGTGTCGCACGTATCTTACCTTTTTGAAAAATAGCTGGCGCATCAGACGGTTGAGAGAAATCAGCTGATGCTTCCTGAACAGGCTCTAACTGTTCAGCCTGCCCTTCTCCCACCAAATCATTAACGTTTTCCCCTACTGCTCCGATATAGCCGATTACCTCAGTCACTGGTACCACGTCGCCAGCAGGATGCACGATTTTCAGTAGAACACCTGAGTTTTCAGCTTCAATTTCCATATTAGTTTTGTCGGACATGATTTCAAGAAGAATATCACCTTCGTTCACTACATCGCCTTCGGAAAATTTCCACTCGAGAATTTCTCCCTCTTGCATGTCAACGCCAAGTTTTGGCATGATAATCTCATTTGCCACAGAAAGCACCTCCTTTTAATTCGCGCGCCTGTTTCGAGTCATCTTATAAATAGCCGCTTTAATCTTTTCGACATCAGGTAGGATAGCTTGTTCCAAAACACTGGCATAAGGCACTGGTATATCTTCACTCGCCAAACGCACAATTGGATAATCAAGATAATCAAAAGCTTCGCTTTCTGTAACCTGAGCAGCTATTTCTCCAATAAACCCACCCGTTTTATAAGCGTCATTGACTAACATCAACTTGCCCGTTTTCTTAACCGAGTTGACAATCAAATCCTTATCAAGCGGAATGAGGGTGCGAGGGTCAACCACTTCAACACTAATGCCGTCAGCAGCCAGTTCATCAGCAGCTTTAAGAACACGTTCCAACATACGACCATAAGTCACAATCGTCAAATCAGTTCCTTCACGTTTAACGTCTCCCTTACCAAGAGGAATGTAAGCATCAGTATCTAGAGAAACCTCTTCTTTCTTGCCATAAAGCGCCTTAGGCTCCATGAAAATGACAATATTGTTATCTCGAATGGCTGATTTTAAAAGACCTTTGGCGTCATTTGCAGTTCCAGGTGCCACCACTTTGATGCCTGGAATATGCGTCAGCCAAGCCTCCAAAGATTGCGAGTGCTGAGCCGCTGAACCGATTCCTGAACCTGATGCTACCCGAAAAGTGACCGGCGTTTTCAACCCACCACCAAACATGTAATTGTTTTTAGCACCATTGTTGACAATGGCATCCATCATAATGGTGATAAAATCCATGAAAGTCACATCAACAATCGGACGAAGACCTGTAATAGCAGCTCCAATTGCACTCCCAGCAATAGCCGCTTCTGAAATTGGAGTGTCTCTGACACGTTCTGGACCAAATTCTTCAAACATTCCTACAGACGTGCCAAAATCTCCGCCGTAAATTCCGACATCTTCTCCCATGAGAAAAATGGACTCATCTTTTCGCATTTCTTCTGTCATGGCAAGATTGATTGCCTCGCGCAAGGCCATTTGTTTTGTTTCAGTCATTATTTTTCTCCTCTATTAATGAAAGGCTGCTTAGTCTACCCAGACATCTTCAAAAGCGACTGACAAATCTGGTGCAGGACTATTTTTAGCAAATTCATAAGCCTCATCGATTTCTTTCACCACTTGAGCATCAATAGCATCAAGTTCGGCAATACTTGCTAGCTCATGTTCCGTCAAATAAGTACGGAATTTGACAAGCGGATCTTTTTTCTTCCACTCATCCACCTCTTCTTTGCTGCGATATTTTCCAGCATCAGCTGTTGAATGCCCGAACCAACGGTAAGATTCTACCTCAACAATCGCAGGGCCATTACCAGAACGCACATGTTCCACTGCCTTGCCCATTGTCTCGTAAACTGCTAAAACATCATTGCCATCCTCACAATAAAATCCTGGAATACCATAAGCTTCTGCGCGTGTATAAAGGTGAGGTGTATTTGTCGCACGCTTGATGTTCATCGAAATTCCGTAGCGATTATTGATGATATAAAAAATCACTGGGAGTTTCCAAGTAGCTGCTAAGTTGACCGATTCATGAAAAGAGCCTTCGTTGGTTGCCCCGTCGCCAGAAAAAGCCACAACGATATTGCCAGTTTTTTGATAATCTTGCGTAATGGCTGCGCCGACAGCCAGAGCATAACCACCACCGACAATGCCATTAGTCCCATAATTTCCTTTTTCAAAATCGGCCAAGTGCATAGAACCACCACGACCTTTTGAAACACCAGTACTCTTTCCAGCTAACTCAGCCATCATTTTATTCAAATCCATGTCTTTAGCAATACACTGCCCATGGCCTCTGTGATTTGAAAAGATAATGTCATCATAAGTCAAATGAGCCATAGCCCCAACACTTGCCGCTTCTTCCCCTACAGAAAAATGCGTCATGCCTTGAACAAAACCACGTCGAACGAGTTTATTAATTCGCATATCAAATTCGCGAATACGCTGCATTTTCAGATACATTTCCATATATAGTTCTCGAGACAAAGTCATCTTTTGCCCTCCAATTATCTTTTTCCTAGTCCTTTCATCATATGATAATATCCAGCAAATCACAAATTATTTAACCGCTTTTTTGCAAACGCTTCGAAGTAAATTAAAAAGACGCTTGCTACGCCTTGGATTAACAAGATTTCTAAAATTAGTCGGCCAATAAAAGAGGCAAGTGGCCGGGAAAACCACTTGCTTCGGAGTTATATGAAAAGTTTTTAGGATGATTATATTATATGATTTTCACTTTTATGCTGCATCCGTCTTAAGACCTATTTTACTTTTTAAAAAAGTTGACTTATCTCTAAAAAGTTTTACAATGATATCAGTAAAGAAAGAATCAGATGGGAGATTAGTTTTGTTTCAACATTACAAAATAATTCAACGCTTAATTCATATCCTATCAGCACTTATCTTTATCATATCTTGTGCCTGTATTTTCTGGCTATATCAGCACGGTTATCTAACCAATCAGGAAAAAATTCAAGCACTCATCGGTCAGGATAAAGTCTGGGGAGCAATCATGTTCACCATCTTCCAGATGATGCAGGTTGTCGTTCCTATCGTTCCTGCTAGTCTTACTATGATACTTGCTGTCATGACTTTCCATCCTCTTGTTGGCGTTTTGACAAGTTGTATCGGAATTATTATCGGCACAATGATTTTATTTTTGCTAACGCGTTGGTATGGTAAGCGATTTTGCCTTCTTTTCATCAAAGAAGCCACACTAAAAAAATATGAGGACTTAATTTCTCGTCACAGTTCCTTTACCGTGATTTTCATTATTTGTATGCTTCTACCTTTTGCCCCTGCAGACTTACTGGTTATGTTAGCAGCTCTCAGTAACATGCCGTTTAAAACCTTCGCTAGAATTATCATTTGCTGCAAACCCATCTCAATTATTGGTCACATTTTACTGCTTTTTTATGGTGGTGAATGGGTCATTCATATCATCTAAGTTCTGGGAATTTTTCTTAGAACTTTTTAGTTATTTTTATAACGCAAACGTTTGCATTATTTGAACTTTTTGCTAAAATAAAAGAAAAAGTCTTTCTCTTTGAGGTACTCTATCATGACAAATGAAACTTTGATGCAATACTTTGAATGGTATTTACCAAATGACGGCAAACACTGGAAACGTTTGGCAGCCGATGCTTCTCATCTTGCCCAAAAAGGTATCACCAAAATTTGGATGCCCCCTGCTTTTAAAGCGACTCATGACAGTGATGTGGGCTATGGCGTCTATGACCTTTTTGACCTAGGTGAATTTAACCAAAAAGGAACCGTTCGAACAAAATACGGAACAAAAGCTGATTACCTAGAAGCTATTTCAGCTCTTAAAAATAATGGTATTGAGCCTTTAGCTGACGTCATTTTAAATCATAAGGCTGCTGCCGACCACACCGAAACCTTTAAGGTTGTTGAAGTTGCTCCAGAGGACCGAACAAAGGTTATCAGTCAGCCTTTTGAAATTGAAGGGTGGACAAATTTTACCTTTGAGGGTCGCCACCGTGCCTACAACGACTTTGAATGGCATTGGTACCACTTTACGGGCACAGACTATGATGTCAAAACTGGTAAAACTGGCATTTTCCTAATTCAAGGAGACAATAAAGGTTGGGCAAACCATGAATTGGTTGACGGTGAAAATGGAAATTACGATTACCTCATGTATGCCGACCTAGATTTCAAACATCCAGAAGTCATCAAAAATATCTACGATTGGGCAGATTGGTTTGTTGAAACAACTGGAGTTAAGGGGTTCCGTTTAGACGCCATTAAGCACATCGATTCTTTCTTCATGGGAAACTTTATCCGTGATATGAAAGCCAAGTACGGCAATAGTTTCTATGTTTTTGGTGAATTTTGGAACGGTGATGAAAAGTCAAATAATGATTACCTAGCAAGTACTGATTATCGGTTTGATTTGGTCGATGTTCGCCTCCACCAAAATCTCTTTGAAGCAAGTAAAGCCAAGGAAGCTTATGATTTACGTCAGATTTTCGAGCAAACTTTAGTGAAAAATCATCCAGATTCTGCTGTTACTTTTGTTGATAATCATGATACCCAACGTGGTCAAGCACTGGAATCAACTATCGAAGAATGGTTTAAACCAGCAGCTTATGCCCTCATTTTACTTCGTCAAACTGGACTTCCTTGCATTTTCTACGGAGATTATTATGGCATTTCGGGACAATTTGCTCAGGAAAGCTTCCAAACTGTCATTGATAAATTGCTTGAACTTAGAAAAAACGCCGTTTATGGTCAAGAACTAGATTACTTTGACCAAGCTAACTGTATAGGCTGGACTTGCCTTGGAGATGACAAACACCCTACTGCTCTTGCTGTTCTCATCAACAATAGTAAAGCCACATCAAAGCGCATGTTTGTTGGAGAAAAATGGGCTGGAAAATTGTTCACTGATGCTCTTGGCAACCAAGCTGCGCATGTCCAAATCGATGAGCAAGGCTATGGCGATTTCCTAGTCGGTGAAAAATCAATCAGCACTTGGATACCACTAACAAAATAATGATCTAAAAAAGCGATTAGAAAATATTTCTAATCACTTTTTGCATATTTATATTTATGTAACAAAAATGGCCTATCCAGCTTGTGCTGTTTGCATTTGATAATAAACGCCTTGTTTTGTCATTAGCTCGTCATGAGTACCGTATTCTACGATATCACCATCAACCATTACCAAAATACAATCAGCTGATTGAATCGTTGATAAGCGGTGAGCGATGATGAAACTTGTACGACCTTTCATTAATTTTTCAAAGGCTTCTTGGACAAGAATTTCAGTACGCGTATCAATTGACGAAGTTGCTTCATCCAAAATCAAGATTTTTGGTAATTTGACAAAAATACGAGCAATAGTCAAAAGCTGACGTTGACCTTGTGACAATGACGCTCCCGCATCAGACAAGTAAGTGTCATAACCATTTGGCAATTGACGAATGAAGAAATCTGCGTTGGCTGCTTTTGCTGCTGCAATCACTTCTTCACGAGTAGCCTCTGGATTACCATAAGCGATGTTATCATGAATGGTACCGACTTTTAACCATGTTTCTTGAAGTACCATGCCAATTTGTTGGCGGAGCTCTTCAACTGAGTAATCAGCCATTGATACACCATCTAGATAAATAGCTCCGCTATCGACTTCATAAAAACGCATCAAAAGATTAATCAAAGTTGATTTACCAGCACCAGTCGGCCCAACGATAGCAACTTTAGAAGCGGCAGGGATTGAGAGATTCAAATGATTAATCAAAGTTTTCTGTGGTGTGTAACCAAATGACACATCTTTAAATTCAATTTGTCCTTGAATCTTATCAGCATCAAGCTGTGCCTTTACTGGAAGTGGCTCGTATTCTTCATCTAAAATATCGTAAAGACGTTCCGCACAGGCAATGGCACCTTGCAATTCAGACAAGACTGATGAAATATCATTAAATGGTTTGGTATATTGAGTGACGTAATTCAAGAAAGTTGTCAACTGACCAACAGTAAAGGCACCTGACATGATACGGAGGGCCCCGACACCTGCAAGCAAAGCGTAAATCAAACTATTGATAAAGCGTGTTGATGGGTTAACTGTTGATGAATAGAAAATGGCACCTTGTGAATAGTCCGCATAAGTATCATTGATTTCTGTGAAAGTTTCAATCGCTGCTTCTTGCGCATTAAAGACATGCAAAAGACTTTCTTGACGAATCATCTCTTCAATGTATTGAGTTTGGCGACCACGAGATTTAGTTTGTTTTTGATACAAATGATAGCTCTTATTAGCAATAAAGCGTGCTAAGAAAAGAGATAAAGGTGTCAAAATAAGCACCAAACCAAGCATCAATAAATCAATGTCAGCCATTGTCACGATTGTAATGATGATGGTCAAAACCCCAATGAAAAATTGGTTGAAGACCATCAAGAGACCATTACTTAATTGCTCAGCGTCAGTTGTGACACGACTGACCAAATCACCAGAGCTATTCTTATCCAAATAAGAAATCGGCATTTGGTTCAATTTTGCCATAACTCTTTGACGAAGATCATAGATATAACCAAAGGTCAAACGATTGTAAATCAATGGATTCAACCACTGAACCAAAGTATTTAGACCAATGACAATTGCCATTTTCGTGATAATCGGGATAATCAAGGGCAATGATTTTGGTGATAACACCACGTCAACTGCATTACCAATTAGGACAGGAAGGTAAACTGTTAGAGCAACTTGGGCAATTGTTCCAAGAGTCGCTCCAATCACAAGTCCTTTTTGAGAAAGAAGTTCTTTAAACAAACGACGGCTTGTATCAGATTGTTTTCTAGCTTTCATCTTCTAGTCCTTCTTTCCTTTTTGGTGTTGTGAGTAATGGATGTCTCGGTAAAGCTCATTAGTTGCAAGCAATTCATCGTGACTAGCAAATCCTAGTTGATGTCCCTTATCCAAAAGCAAAATCTTATCAGCAGCCTTCAAACTATTAGTACGTTGTGAAATCAAAATCAAAGTTGTATCACTCAATTGCTCATGAATAGCAGTCAATAATTTTGATTCTGTCAAGTAATCAAGGGCTGATGTAGAATCATCCAAAATAAGAAGCGGAGCTTTTTGAACAATAGCACGCGCAATCGTCAAACGTTGTCGTTGTCCTCCAGAGAAATTACGGCCAAAGGCTTCAACTGTCGCATCTAACTGTCCTTCTTTTTCAGAAACAAAATCACTCGCTTGTGCAATATCCAAAGCTTTCCAAAGCGTCTCATCGCTCACATCACCCTTCATTCCTAGAGTTAAGTTAGAACGAATCGTACCTTGGAAAAGCTCGGCTTTTTGCGGCACCACATTGACCCATGAGCGCCACTCACCTAAGGTTTTAGGCGATTTTTGATTTTGGAAAATGGCTAAGCGACCTTCCTGAGGTGTGTAGAGATGTGTAAGGAGTTCAACTAAGGTTGATTTCCCTGAACCAATTCCCCCAATAACTCCTAAAAAGTCACCTGGATTTAGTTGAAAATCAATGTGTGATAGTGATGGTTCTGCTGCTGTTGGATAAGTGAAGCTCATATCACTCACGCTAACCGCAAAATCAGATGTCATTTCTTCAAGCTCAGTCGACAAGTCTTCAGACTCTTTTTCAAAAACTTCTGTGATACGTTTAGCACTGATAAATGATTGGTTAAGAGAGGTTACAAGCATTGTCATCTTAAGCAATTCAGTCAAAATTTGCAAAAGGTAGTTAACCAAGGCAATCAACATCCCTTGAGAAAGAAGACCTTTACCGATTTGGATATTTCCTTGCCAAATGACAAGAACCAAAGTGCTATTAACCACAAGGTATGTTAATGGTGTGACTAAACTTGAAAGACGTCCTGCTTTTAACTGTAAATCAGTGTAGTTTTGGTTAGCAGCCGCAAATTCTCTTTCTTCTTTGTCCACTTGACCAAAAGCTCGAATAACACGAACCCCTTCCAACTGCTGACGTGTCATGTTAACAATCTTATCTGTTGTACGACGAATGCTAGCATAAATCGGATTCAAAAGATGTGACATGGTAAAGACAATCACAAATAAAATGGCAACCATGACCAAAAAGTCGATAGTCATCTTAGGGCTGATATTAAAAGCTATGATGATAGCACCAAAGACAATAATCGGTGCGCGTAAGAAAAGACGCAAGAATTGGTTAATTCCTGTTTGGATTTGGTAAGTATCGCTGGTTAAGCGTGTTACCAAACTTGAAGTTGTCAGTTTATCACGGTCTTCCTTACTTAAGCCCATGATTTTTTTAAACAAATCCTTGGTCAACTGACGCGTATAGCCAACTGCGGCTTTTGAAGAAAAGTATTGTGCGGTAATCGCCACAATAACACCGACAACAGCGAATAGGAACAAAAGTCCAATCATCAAAACAAGATTCATCTTGTTATTGCTTGGAATAATCGTATCAACGATTCGCGCAATGATAATAGGAACTAATAATTCAAAAGATGCTTCAAACAATTTGAAAAGGGGACCTAAGACAGTCTCTTTAAGGTACCCTTTGAAATAACGACTTAAATATTTCATATTTCTCTTTTTTAATAGAGATATTAAACTCTAAACCTTACAATTTTAAACTAAGCTCATTAATTCAATCAAATATAAATTAAAATGAACCTCACGCGAGTAGTAAATATTACCACCATTTCGATATAGCTGTCCACCTGAAATCAAAGCCAGAGGATGATAGTAAAAATAAGATTCACCAGTCGTGTTACCAAGACTTGGAGCTACTACATCGCGTGAATAAGTTTTAGCTAAAGTAATTGTATTTTTACTACCGTGCCTTGCAACATAATCAATATAAGATGTTCCAAAGTTATAAGCTTGAACAGCTGTCCAAACATCTACTCCTGCCTCATGGGCTAAAGAAAGATTTTCTGAAAGGACTGTGACCCCTTGGCGAATACTCGTTTTACTATCAGTGATGGAATTAGCAACGCCGTCTGAACTTTCGCTAGATTGCATAACGTCGCCATCATTTCCCTTTGTTTCTGTGTAAATCATTGCCAAGACCAACTCAACGTTGGCTGTGGTGTCATTATCGTCTAAAATCTCTTTGACCATGCTTTTATACTGCAATACATTATGAACATTTTCATGAGTGACGTAAACTTGGTAGCCACAGAAAATGACAAATGCCAGTACAATCAGGCGTTTTAAGAACTTAAACATTATTTATTTTGAATATCCTCTATATTTTTAATCAAGATGGAATAGGTTCCATTTGAATTTTGAATAAATTCAACCGACTCAGCGTCTTCATAAACATTATTAGGAACAATTAATTGAATACCATTTGACAGTGACAATTTTTGATTCTCTAATTTTTTCGTTTGACGCGAGTGGTCAATATCTGAGACCTGAATTGGCTCTGGAATGCTCTCTTTCAACTCATCAACAAAGGTTAAACGAGCTGTTAAATTATTGTCAAAGAGTTGATCTGCCAGTTTTTCAGGTGATAATTCTTGCTCTTCTTCCAAGTTTTTGTGAATGGCTGCTTTCATTTTTGATTGGAAAGCAAAATCATCTTGTTGGAAATTTTCAGCAATTTTCTGAGCAGCTTGTTCCACCATTTTAATCGATTTTTTGACCGACTGTTCAGGCTGAACTTGCAAGAGATTCTCTGAGAAATAGTTGGCAAAGCTACCATTGTGCTTAATGCGTTTTTCAATCAAATAATAATGATGGTTAACACGATTAATCACCAAGGCTTCATCTGGTGTCTGAGCCGCAGATGGGTAATTATTTTGTGTGATTTTAATCGGACTTTCACTGTCACTTGAGATATGCGTGAAATTTTCTCTTAACGCCACACGAAGGAAAGCAAAATGCTCAACACCGTCTTTATCAAATTGGATGAAAACCAAATCATTTGTCTTTTGATTATCAGAAATGACAAACTCTTCTTTCCAAAGCTGAGCGATTTTAACGGATGATTCCATCAAATCATCACTCAAATAACTAAGAAAGACATTGTCTTCTGAGAACGTTCCACGTTTGGCTTCATCTGAGAAAACTTTGCTTAATTTTTTACGAAAATACTCATCAATACGTGGCGTAATCGTCAATAACTGATCTGACAAAATCAATTCCGTATCATTTGGCGTAAATTGATGAATAACAATGCGTTTAATATACAAATCAATCATGGTTAAGTCTGTCTGAACACTTAAAAGTGTTCAGCTGTTCGTTAATAAAGTGGGAAAGCATCTGTCAATGCTTTAACCTCACGACGAACCTCCTCTAAAATAGTTTCGTTTTGATAGTTTTCAAGAGCTTTTACAATCAATTCAGCAATAAGGCGTGATTCTTTCTCACCCATTCCACGACTGGTAATGGCAGGTGAGCCAATACGGATACCAGATGTCTTAAACGGTGACAGGGTTTCAAATGGAATTGAATTTTTGTTGAGCGTAATGTTAACAGACTCAAGAATATTTTGTGCCAATTTTCCATTTTCAACCACTTTAGTCACGTCAACCAAAAAGACGTGGTTGTCTGTACCGCCTGAAATGACACGAAAATCAGAGTGTTGATTAAAGACATCAGCCATAGCAGCTGCATTTTTAATCACCTGTTCACCGTATTCTTTGAAAGCTGGATCCAGCGCTTCTTTTAGAGCGACAGCTTTTCCAGCAATCACATGCATTAATGGACCACCTTGAAGACCCGGAAAGACCGCAGAATTAATTTTCTTAGCAATAGCTTCATCATTCGTCAAAATGAGTCCGCCACGAGGGCCACGAAGGGTTTTGTGAGTAGTTGTCGTTGTCACATGAGCATATGGGACTGGACTTGGGTGATGACCAGATGCCACAAGACCAGCAATGTGAGCCATATCAACCATTAGATAAGCACCAACGCTGTCTGCAATCTCGCGAAATCTCGGAAAATCAATAATACGTGAATAAGCTGACGCCCCAGCAACGATTAATTTAGGTTTGACTTCTTTAGCCAAATCTGCCAATTTATCATAATCGATACGTTCTGTGACAGGGTCAACTGAATAAGAGATAAAATGATATGTTTTTCCTGAAAAGCTGACTGATGCACCGTGAGTCAAGTGACCTCCTGCAGCTAAATCCATTCCAAGGACAGTATCACCTGGTTGGATTAAAGCCATGTATGCTGCGGCATTAGCTTGACTTCCTGAATGCGGTTGAACATTGGCAAACTTAGCACCAAACAATTCTTTGGCACGTTCGATAGCCAAATTTTCAACCACGTCCACATAATCAGTACCGCCATAATAACGTTTGCCAGGATAACCTTCGGCATATTTATTTGTCAGTACTGTTCCTTGAGCTGCCATAACAGCTTTAGAAACAACATTTTCAGAGGCAATGAGTTCAATGTTATTTTGTTGACGAACTTCTTCCGCATGGATAGCTTGCCAAAGTTCGGTGTCAAATACTTCGTAGTTTTCCTTGTCAAAAATCATATCCTTATCTCCTTTTGATAAGATCAAGTCACAATCTTCTCTCGATTGTAAAAGCCGAAACAGTATCAAATAAATTCCAAATCTAATCTTTTGCAAACGTCAACTCAGGGACACGCGCCAACAAATCTTCTTTTGTAATAGCTCCCTGACGTAAAATACGTGCAAATTCACCAGACAAATCCAAAATTGTCGAGTCAACACCAGTGATGGAAGAGTCATCGGCAAACCCTTCGACTGAATTGTCAAACTGCTTCTGGATTTGGGCAAAAACTTTGCCACTTTCTTGACCAGAAATATTAGCTGATGGTCCAATGAGAGGACCAGTCTCTTTAATAAGAGCCAAAGTCTGCGGGTGTTTTGGAATTCTAAAACCAATTGTTGATAAGCCAGAATTGATCCAAGCTGGCACGCGGTCATTTGCCTGTAAAATAATTGTTAACGGTCCAGGTAAAAAAGCATCATAGAGTTTTTTTAGATAAGTTGGCTGATTTTTTGAAAAAGCTAAAATCGTCTCGTAATCTGCCACATTAAGATTCATGGCTTTGTCTTTAGGACGACATTTTAAGCGATAAACATGTTCAACTGCTTCTTCATTCATGGCTTGTGCAAAAAGTCCATAAACTGTTTCTGTCGGCAAGATCACCGCACCACCCGTTTGAAGTATTTCTTCCAAATTAGTCATTATCCATCACGACCTTTCTATCTTTACCAAATATGTCTTCTAAGACACGGACACGTTTTTGTGGGAAATGTTTGCTAAGCAAAGCACGCAAACCATCTCCTTGCTTATAGCCAATTTCAAAATAAAGTTTACCATTTTCTGATAAATGCTCACCAGCACCTTCGATAATTTGACGGTAAATGGCAAAGCCATCCTCATCCGCAAAAAGTGCCAAGTGAGGTTCAGAAGCAAGAACATTCATCCCAACTTCATCCTTATCACCATAAGCAATGTAAGGTGGGTTTGAAATAATCACATCAAAAGTCCCTGTAATCTGACCGAAAACATCTGATTCCACAAAATCAAGCGACACTTGGTTGAGCTTACTGTTTTCTTCTGCCAATTGCAGAGCACCTTGCGAGATATCTGAGGCTGTAACTTGCCAGTCAGGTCGCGCAGACTTGAGTGAAATGGCAATAGCTCCGCTGCCTGTTCCAATATCTAAAACACGTAAATCAGCTTTGCTATTTTCCTTTAAAACCAAATCAACCAATTCTTCCGTTTCAGGTCTCGGAATCAAGACACGCTCATCAACCGCAAGCTCTAAATCTCGAAAATAAGCTTTTCCAGTGATGTACTGTGGTGAGCGATGATCTTCTAGCTGAGCCATGATTGACTCAAGGATCTTCTGATCTGATTCAGTCACTTCTTTATTTTGATGTAAAATGAAATCAAGAAGACTCCAGCTCTTTAACTCACGAAAAACGTAAGTGAGGTTTTCTGGATCTTCTCCAATTTCTTGTAAGTTTTTTTCTAGTTGGCTGATTGTTTCAACGTAGTTCATTATTTATTTAACTCTTCTAGTTTCTTTGTTTGATCAAAAAGAATAAGCGCATCAATCACTTCATCCAATTTACCTGACAAAATGCTATCAAGTTTTTGCAATGTCAAACCAATACGGTGGTCTGTCACACGGTTTTGTGGGAAGTTATATGTACGGATACGTTCTGAACGATCACCAGTACCAACTGTTGATTTACGTTCAGCATCTTGTTCTTCTTGAGCGATTTGAGCAAAGTGGTCCGCAACACGCGCACGAATGATTTTCATGGCTTTATCACGGTTCTTTTGTTGTGTACGTTCTTCTTGCATTTCAACTTTGATACCAGTTGGAATGTGAACCATACGAACAGCTGTCGCAACTTTATTGACGTTTTGTCCACCAGCACCTGATGCATGATAAATGTCCACACGCAAATCTTTTGGATCGATTTCGTATTCTACTTCTTCAACTTCAGGCATAACAAGAACTGTCGCTGTTGATGTGTGGACACGGCCTTGGCTCTCTGTGACAGGGACACGTTGAACACGGTGAGCACCTGATTCGTATTTCAACTTAGAGTAAACAGATTGACCAGATACCATGACAATAACTTCTTTGATGCCACCGACACCGTTGTAAGAAGCTTCCATGACATCGAATTTCCAACCTTGGCTTTCAGCATATTTTTGATACATTTGAAGAAGGTCGCCAGCAAAGAGGGCTGCTTCATCACCACCAGCGGCACCGCGAATTTCCAAGATGATGTTCTTATCATCGTTAGGGTCTTTTGGTAAAAGAAGAATTTTAAGTTTTTCTTCGTAATCTTCTTTTGCTGCTTTTGAGTCTTTGAGTTCCTCTTTCGCCATTTCTTCAAGTTCAGGATCGCCACCAGCGTCTTTAATCATTTCTTCGGCATCTTCGATGTTTTGAAGAATTTGTTTGTATTCGCGGTAAACAGTTACGGTTTCACGTGTGCTCGCTTCTTCCTTAGACAAAGCCATAAAGCGTTTTGTATCGCTAACGACATCAGGGTCAGATAGCAATTCGCCTAATTCTTCGTAACGGTCCTCAACCGCTTGTAGCTGATCATAAATGTTCATTTGTTTTCGATTAACCTCTCTTTTGCAAATTCATTTTCTTATTTTTCTTTGGAAATCATTGGGTTAAAATAATGTTTACGGCAAACGGGGATATAAGTTTCGTTTCCACCGATTTGAATTTGATTTCCTTCGTAAACAGGCTTGCCATTTTCAGTTCGCAAGACCATAGTTGCTTTTTTAGAACAAAACTGACAAATGGTTTTAATCTCGTCAATTTTATCTGCTAATAACAGTAGATATTTGGAGCCTTCGAACAATTCATTCTGAAAATCATTTTTTAACCCAAAAGCCATCACAGGGACTTCTAGTTCATCAACCACACGAGCTAATTCATAGACATGCTTTTTCGTTAAAAACTGACATTCATCAATAAGAACACAATAAGGTTTCTCTGATAAAGCTTTGACGTAAGCAAAAACATCCATGTCATTAGTAATTGCAATAGCTTCACGACGCATACCGATACGGCTTGACACAACACCATAACCATCACGCGTATCAAGTGCCGAAGTCATAATGACAACTGGTTTGCCTTGTTCTTCATAGTTATGAGCAACTTTTAAAATTTCAATGGTCTTACCAGAATTCATGGTTCCATATTTATAATAGAGTTGAGCCAAAAGTGACAATCCTACCTTCTACTAATATTCTTCTATTCTACCATAAAATCGCTCATGGATAAACAAGTAGGATAAGCAAATTAACCAGACAAAAACGTCTACATCCCACCAGACTAAGTATTTGACCAACAAAAAAAGCTAAAGCAAATTTTGCTTTAGCTTTTATCACAAAATGTGATATCGGTAACCAGCACTATTGAATAACAAATCAACGCACTAAAGAGCGACTAAAACGCCACTCCTTGTGCTGTTAAGTTGTTAATGCTCACTAAAAATTATAACACAGCAAGTCATGTAAATTTGATGACACTTTATTAAAAGAATCACGATTATGTTACAAAAATGTATTGTCCGAAAAAAATCTCCTATCAAACAGCCCAAAACCTTATTGACGAAGTAAGCAGATTAAAGTATCTTATAGGAGAAAATGATTTTTTAATATTAAGAGGTTAAACTATGAAAGTTGGATTTAGAAAACCAACTTTAAAGAAGAGTTTGAAAGCTCGTACTACTGCTAAATGGAAAAGACAAGCTAAAAAAGCTATTATTTCAGGATATGGGAAGAAAGGCTCAGGTTGGATTAAAAATCCTAAAAAAGCTGCTTACAATAAAGTCTATCACAAAACAACTTTTGGCTTGTCAGATATTTTAAAACTTTTCAAGTAAGCTTGTTTAAAACGCAGTGCGTTAGCACAAAAGAGAATTCAGTCTTGATTGGAAGTTTTCTAAAAATTTCCTGAATTTTCCTGCAAAATATGCTACAATGTTACTGTTAAATGATTAAAAAGGAGACTCGTATGCCATTTGTAAAAATCGATTTGTTTGAAGGTCGTACTCAAGAACAAAAAGTTGAGCTCGCTCGCGAAGTAACTGAAGTTGTTGCACGTATTGCTAAAGCTCCAAAAGAAGCAATCCACGTTTTCATCAATGACATGCCAGAAGGTACTTACTACCCACACGGCGAAATGAAAAAGAGAAACTAATTTTTAATAGCAACTAAGCTTGAGGCGATTGTCTTAAGCTTTTTTACTGGCTTAAAAATTGCTTTTTTAACCAGAAAACATTATGCTAAAACTAAGAAACTTTCAGGAGAAAAAGCATGCAACTTAGTCATAGTATCCAGATGATGGGAACTACTATTGATATCTTAATCGATTCTGACACCCCCAAAGAGCACATCGCCGAAGTTTGTCGTCTGCTTACACTTTATAAAAATCGCTTTAGTGCTAACGATGCTGACTCTGAGCTCATGGTCATCAACGACAACTCTAGCATCGCTCCTGTCACTGTTCACCCAGATTTATTTGATTTAATTGCGATTGGAAAAAAGCATAGCTTAGCAACTCCTAGCAACCTCAACATCGCTATTGGTCCTTTGGTACAAAGCTGGCGCATTGGTTTTGACGACGCTAGAGTTCCTAGTCCTCAAAAAATTCAAAAAGCGCTAGCCTTATCTAAACCAGAAAATATCATTTTAGATGCGACTAAACAAAGTGTCTTTCTAAGCCAAAAAGGCATGAAAATCGACCTTGGTGCTCTTGCTAAAGGTTATATTGCTGATAAAATCATGGATTATTTAAAATCAAAAAAAGTCACTTCTGCCATGATTAACCTTGGTGGAAATGTCCTTGTTTACGGCGATAATCCAAGAAACGATAAAGGCATCTGGCGAATTGGCATTCAAAATCCTCAAAAACCAAGAGGCAATCATATCGGGATTTTGACTCTCAAAAATCAATCTGTCGTCACCTCAGGCATTTATGAACGTCGCTTAAAAGTCGGAAACAAAGAATATCACCATATTTTTGACCAAAAAACAGGCTATCCAATTGACACTGAAATGGCAAGTCTTACCATCCTTTCTGACTTGTCTGTTGATTGTGAAATCTGGACCACAAGACTCTTTGGTCTTCCTGTCATGCAAGCTCTGGCAACTATTCAAGCTACTCCGCGTATCGAAGGCATTCTCATCACTAAAGATAATCGCTTAGCCTTGACAAATGGCTTACGCTCCAACTTTCAACTCTTACGATAAAAACAAAACACATCTAGGAAAAATTCTAGATGTGTTTATTTATGTCGAAACGCTTATTTTTTTGGTTTTCCGTTTAAAATCAAATTAAGAACAACAGCAAATAATGCAGCAATAACAATACCATTTGTTAAGAACATTTGAACTGTATTTGGAAGGCTAACAAAGAGATTTGTTCCGTTAAAACCAACTCCACAAGCGATTGAAACCGCAGCAATGATAAAGTTGTATTCGTTATTTTGGAAATCAACTTGATTGAGCATTTGAATCCCTTGCAGAGCAACCATACCGAAAAGTACAATCATAGCACCACCAAGAACTGGACTTGGAATCATTTGTGCCATTGCACCGAATTTTGGAAGAAGCCCAAGAATCACAAGGAACAAGGCTGTATAGTAAATTGGACGACGTGTTTTGATTCCTGAAATACGAACCAAACCAACATTTTGTGAGAATCCAGTATATGGGAAAGTATTGAAAATACCTCCAAGAAGAACGGCTGCACCTTCTGCACGGTAACCGTTACGAAGACGTTTGCTATCAAGTTTTTCACCTGTTAAATCAGAAAGCGCCAAATATACACCTGTTGATTCAACCATAGAAACCGTTGCAATGATACACATCATAATGATTGATGTGATTTCAAATTTTGGTGCGCCAAAGTAGAATGGTTGTGGAATGTGAACAAGCGGTGCGTTAGCGACTACTGATGTATCAACCAAGCCCATAAAGGCAGCCACAATCGTTCCACCAATCAAACCAATCAAAATGGCAATTGATTTAATGAATCCTTTAGCAAAAATATTAACCGCAAGAACAATCGCAATGGTTACAAGAGCCAAAATCAATGATTGTGCTGTTGGTTTGTCTGAGTTATCACCCATATTACCGATAGCAACTGGAATCAAAGTCAAACCAATAGTTGTGATAACTGAACCTGTGACAACCGGTGGGAAGAAATCAGCAATTTTTGAGAAAATGCCAGAAATCAAAATCACATAAATACCAGAGATAATCAAAGCACCAAACATGTAACCAGAACCTTGTTTAGCCCCAATGATTGATAACGGTGCAACAGATTGGAAAGCACAACCAAGAACAACTGGAAGTCCGACACCAAAGTGCTTACGTAACTGCAATTGCAAGAATGTAGCAACCCCACACATGAAAATATCAGTTGAAATGAGGTAAGTTAATTGTTCAGCTGAATAGTTGAGGGCGCTGGCAATCATGATAGGAACCAAGATTGACCCTGCATACATGGCAAGTAAATGTTGCAAACCTAAAATAGCGGCTTGTGAGTGTTTTTGTTCATTCATTTCCATATTATGCATCAGCCTCCATAAAGACAACTTGACCATCTTTAAATTCTTTGATTCGAGCTAGAGATGTTACAGTTACACCTGTTTCTTCAAGTAATTTACGACCAGTTTGGAAAGATTTTTCAATCACAATACCGATACCAGCAACTTTTGCACCTGCTTGACCAATAATTTCAAGTAGGCCTTTAGCAGCTTGCCCATTTGCCAAGAAATCATCAACGATAAGAACAGTGTCGTCTTCTGACAAGAATTTACTTGCGATTGATACTGTGCTTGTCACGCGCTTAGTAAATGAATAAACTTCTGCTGTTAAAATACCTTCTGTCATTGTGATATTTTTAGCTTTTTTAGCGAAAATCATTGGAACGTTCATGGCTTGTGCCGTATATAAAGCTGGTGCAATACCAGATGCTTCAATTGTAACTACTTTTGTGATACCAGCGTCTTTATAAGCTTCCGCAAGAACTTTACCAATTTCTTGCATGAGTTCATAGTCAACTTGATGAGTAAGAAAGCTATCTACTTTCAAGATATTCTCACCCAAAATATTACCATTATTTAAGATACGATCTTCCAGTAATTTCATGGATTCTCCTTTTGAAAATTTTTAAAATCGGATTGTTAAAACAAACAACTTACTATGAAACTTTTCAAGCGTCATTAAACAAAGACAGATTGTATAAAAAGAGGTGTTTACGAATTGTAAACACCTCTTGCAAAACTCGGTCACATTTTTACAGGTATGCAAAAATGTTTTCTCAGACAGCAACTGAGAATTGACTTATTGTTAGACATTACGGTGTCTTGTAGAAACGCTACGCCTATTCGTAGCATAAATAAGTAATATTGAATTTTAACCATCACATTAATGATAGAACTATTGTATCATTTTAAGCTTGGATTTCAAGATGACATTGGTCCTATTATTAAAGAAGTAATATTCTGAAAATGATGACAACTTTCCTGTTCTAAATTGAATCACCATTCCAGATTGAATTTTTAACGATAACATAATCAACACGTGTCAAGGCATGCAAATCACGACCACCAGCGTATGAAATTGAGCTTTGAAGGTCTTCTTGCATTTCAACAAGTGTGTCTTTTAGATGTCCTTTGACAGGGAGTAAGATTTTCTTACCTTCAACGTTTTTGTGTTCTCCTTTTTGGTACTCAGAAGCAGAACCGTAGTATTCTTTATATTGTTTTCCATCTACTTCTACCAATTTTCCTGGGCTTTCTAAGTGTCCAGCAAAGAGAGAACCAATCATAACCATTGTCGCACCAAAACGAATAGATTTGGCAATGTCACCGTGAGTACGAATACCACCATCAGCGATAATTGGTTTACGAGCTGCTTTTGCGCACCAACGTAGTGCTGCTAATTGCCAGCCGCCTGTTCCAAAACCAGTTTTCACTTTTGTGATACAAACTTTACCAGGACCAATCCCAACTTTTGTGGCGTCAGCACCTGCATTTTCCAACTCACGAACAGCCTCAGGTGTTCCAACATTACCAGCGATAACAAAAGTATCTGGCAATTCTTTTTTAATGTGCTTAATCATCTCAATGACACTATCAGAATGTCCATGAGCGATATCAATGGTAATGAATTCCGGCGCATCATCTTTTAAGCTTGAGACAAAGTCGTACTCATAATCTTTAACACCTACTGAGATTGAAGCAATCAAGCCTTGGTCATGCATGCGTTTGACGAAAGTTTTTCGAGAAGCTTCGTCAAAACGATGCATAATGTAAAAGTAACCATTTTTAGCAAGCTTTTCAGCGATATCTTCATCGATAATCGTCTGCATATTAGCAGGAACAACTGGCAATTTAAAGGTATAATCACCAAGTGTTACATGCGTATCAGCTTCCGAACGGCTTTTAATGATACATTTGTTAGGAATGAGTTGAATATCTTCATAATCAAAGACAGGCATTTCGTTATACATATCAATTTCTCCGTGGTCTCTGTGTCAGTGAACACTCAGACAAGGTCAAAGGACAATCTAAAAAGGTCACCCTTTCTCTGTCAGAGTAGCTCAAAAACACATCGACTCTTTCATTAAAAAATTACCTTCCTATAACTCTATTAAGCATTGACTTAATAAAGCATCGCTAGGTAAAAACTTACCCTTCCATTATCATTTTACAACTTCATTCGTTTTATGTCAATTATTTTTATTTTATATTTTTATATCGTTCGGTTTTTACGGACGATATTTGGTGGTAGCATTTCCACAATTTTTAAGTTTTGTTTCAGTTTTTTTCAGTTTGACTTAACTTTAATCCCCTAGACTTTTTTGTAATACGATTGCAAAGGAGTTATTGACATGAATTTTATTAAGCGAGCCTAGCTTGCGACAAAAGCTAAAAAAGGACGCACGGGACTACTCGTTTTGGTGACCAGTGTGATTTTAATTTTTGTGCTAGCTGGATTAACCATTAAAAATGCGGCAGATTCTGCTGTCACATCAGCTAAAAAACAAGCAGGTGCAACAGTGACTTTATCTGTTAACCGCGAAACTATGATGAAGGCTTTTAAACCTGACAGCGAAAATAGTTCTGACTCAAGTAACGACACCACAACTACTACTTCTGTTGAGCTTTCAACAGCAAAATCAATCGCAGAAAAAAGCGATGTCTCATCATACCTTTTCACAACGACAACAACGGCTAGCGCAGGTGACGGCATTTCTGCTATCTCTACTTCTTCATCTTCTGAGAACTCAAGTGATGATACTTCGTCAGCCAACAATCAACCCGAAAACCACGGCGGCATGATGGCATCGGGTGATTTTACCATTACTGGTGTTAACACAACTGAAAATGTCAGTGACTTCACTTCAGGAACAAGTACGATTTCTAGAGGAGACGGCATTACTTCAGAAACTGCCGACAACTCCGCACTTATCTCTTCAGATTTGGCTAGCGAAAACAATTTAAGTGTAGGTGATACTTTCACAGTAACAACTACTGTAGATAGTACTGAGACAAACTACACTCTAACTGTCATTTGTATCTATGACAATTCATCAACAGTAACGACAGCTCAAATGATGTCAAATGACTCAAACCCACAAAACAACATTTACACAACACTGACAACAGCTAATACCATGAAAGGTGAAACAGATAAACTTGATTCAGCTGTCTATACCCTTTCAAATCCTGAAAAAATGAACAGTTTCGTTAAAGAAGTAAAATCAGAAATCGATTCTGACACTTACTCTGTGACATCAAGCGATGAAATCTACGAACAAATGCTTTCACCACTTAATAACATTTCATCAATTGCACAAAATATTGTTATTTTGGTAGCTATTGCTGGCGCAGTTATCCTAACCTTGATTGTTATTTTAAGCATTCGTGAGCGCCGTTACGAAATTGGAGTTCTCATGAGCTGGGTGAAAATCGCCTTAAAATCATCGGTCAATTCTTCACAGAGTTATTCATGGTCACTATTGTTTCTCTTGTGATTGCATCATTTGCAGGAAATTTTGTCGGAAATGTCCTTGGTAACCAACTGTTGTCATCTTCAACTCAGACACAACAAACTACAAAACAAGTACCTAATGGCGGTGGTCCTGGTCAAGAGACAAACTCTTCTAATGATGACAATAAGCAAAATGACTCAAAACCCCAAAATGACAAACCATCCGGCGGTGGTTTTGGCAACATGATGTCAATGGCAACAACTTCACCACAAGAAATCGATAATCTCGATATCAAACTAACAGGAACTGATGTCGCAAAACTCGGTGGAATCGCCCTTCTCATCTCATTTGTCTCAACTATCTTAGCAAGTATTGGTATCATTCGCATGAAACCAAAAGATATCTTATCATCAAATTAGAAAGGACACTCATATGACCTTACACACTAAAAATATTGGCTATTGGTACACTAATAATCCAGATGATTACCTGTTCAAAGATGTTAATTTAAGCTTCGAAAGAGGAAAAATTTATGCCATTCTTGGTCAATCAGGAAGTGGAAAGACCACCTTTCTTTCCTTGCTGGCTGGCTTAGATAGCCCAAAAGCAGGCAAGATTTACTTAGATGACAAAGATATTAATAAATCAGGCTTATCCAATTACCGTAAAAACACTGTTTCAACTATCTTTCAAGCTTATAATTTAATGACTTACATGACCGCACGTCAAAATGTTCAAACAGCACTCGAAATCACAAACACTCCCGTTGACAATGCTAAAATCGATGAGCTTTTTGAGCTGGTGGGCATTCCTAAAGAAATGATTGATAAGCCAGTTCTTCAACTTTCCGGAGGTCAACAACAGCGTGTTGCCATCGTCCGAGCCCTAGCAACCAATCATAATGTCATTATCGCTGATGAACCAACGGGAAACTTAGACGAAGAAATCACCCAAGACATTGTCAATATCTTCAAAGACATCGCCCATCAGCAAAATAAAACCGTGATTATCGTGACACATGAAACGGCTGTCGCTAAAGAAACAGATGTCGTTTTTGAACTCAAGAAAAAACAATTCATCCAACTATAAACGAAAAGCACCCAGCTAAACTGCTGAGTGCTTTTTCTTCTCATTTTAATCTGACAAATCTTGTCCGTTACTTGCAATAACTTTTTTATACCAGAAGAATGAATCTTTGCGGTAACGTTCAAGGCTGCCAACTTCTTCATCAGTACGGTCAACGTAAATGAAACCATAACGTTTACGAATGCCTTCGTGTGTTGAGATAAGGTCAATAGCTGACCATGGATTGTAACCAAGCATATCAACACCGTCCGTAATTGCTAATTGAATTTGTTCAATGTGAGCACGAAGATAATCGATACGGTATTGGTCGTGAACTTTACCATCTTCTGTCAAAGTATCGTAAGCTCCAAGACCGTTTTCAGTAACCAAAAGTGGCAAGCGGTAACGGCTGTACATTTCACGAACAGTTGCACGGAAACCGACTGGGTCAATTTCCCAACCAAATTCAGTTTTGGGAAGATTTGGATTGTCAACACCACGGTAGAAACCTGCTTCTCCACGTGCTGTTTGTTTGTCAGCTGATGGGATCAAGCTTTCTGTACCATCTGATGCAGCTACTGTTGCTGTATTATAATAGTTAAATCCGATAAAGTCTGGTTTTGCAGCTTTCATGATGGCACGATCTTCATCAGTAATCACTGGCGTAGCATCTTGTTCTTCAAGGTATGCCCAGACAAGGTTATTGTATTCACCTAGGATATAAGCATCAAGATAGAGCCAATTACGAATTGCATTGAAGTTTTGAGCAGCTAGAACATCTTCTGGTTTTGATGAAGCCGCATAAACCAATGAAATATTTGGTGCTGGACCAATTTTAGCTTCTGGAAGCATTTCGTGACAAAGCTGCATAGCTTTAGCTTGCGCTACCAATTGATGGTGATTTTGTTGGTAAATTTCTTTTGTAAGGTTTGTTGTTCCTTCTGGCACATGAAGGGTACCGATAACAGGGCCAACCAAAGTAAGCATATTTTGTTCATTGATTGTTAGCCAGTATTTCACACGGTCACCAAAGTTTTCAAACAAGACACGCGCATATTCAGCAAACCAATCTACTGATTCGTGTGTTGACCATGAGCCACGTTCATCAAGCGCTGCTGGCATATCAAAGTGGAACATTGTTACAATTGGTTCGATACCATATTTCAAACATTCATCAATCAAGTTGTTATAAAATTCAATTCCTTTTGGATTCACTTCGCCAGTCCCGTTTGGCAAAACACGTGACCAAGAAATTGAAAAACGATAAGATTTAAAGCCCATTTCTGCCATCAAGGCAATATCTTCTTTGTAGTGATGATAATGGTCAACTGAAACTGTCAAATCTGCAGTTCCTGCTGGTAATTCTTTCACATCTTGACAAGAAGGTCCTTTACCATCTTCTAAAGAAGCCCCTTCAACTTGATAAGCTGACGTAGATGCTCCCCACAAGAAGTAATCTGGAAATGGTTTTAACGTTTTATGTAACATGTCAATCTCCTTTTAACTTTTCATTGACTACAATTATAGCGCTATCATTTCTAAAAAAACTAATGCTACCCAACGCTATCCTTGTACTATCATACGAAAAAATGACGATAAATATCAGATATCGAAACAAAATATAAACAATCTGACAATTCCTATCTCAAGTCATTTTCATTCCATAAAATCTAATTTGGCAAAGGCGTTGTAAAGACCATCTTCTTCGACATCGTCAGTCACCATATCAGCCATCGCTAGAATTTCTGGGCCACCATTTCCCATAGAAACACCAATCTTACAACATTCAAGCATTGGAATGTCCACTTTAGCATCTCCAAAAGCGATGGTATCCTCACGACTAGCCTGCAAATGCTCTAAAATAACGTCAATGGCATGCGCTTTGGTAATGTCTTTAACGCCGAGGTCACCAAATAAAGCTGTTTCCCCTCGACCACCCCAAGTGCCAGCTTTTAAGTTTGGAAAAGCCTTAGCAGAATTTAAATGATCTTGGTAAGAATTCAAAATAAAGCTGACTTTATTTAAGTCATCACGATATAATTCGCCACCATAAACCAAGCCATGAAGAGCTTCCTCTGCTTCCATGTGTTCAACTTCTGCTGCCGATTTTCCTTTTTGCATAACGTACTTTCGCATGACAGGACGCGCGGCTTCTTTAAAGTTTTCTGAAGCAAACAAGCCATTATTAGATTCCAAATAGAATTCTAATCCACGCTCATGCAGCCAATCAACAATTGCTCTCGAATCTTCTTTTGAAATCATCTGGTGCATGATAACTTCTTCATTGTATTCGACATATGAACCATTGCCCCCAATCATGCCATCAAGCCCAATCTTCCATAATTCAGGTTGCACTTCTGCACGACTACGTCCCGTACAGACAAAGACTTTATGCCCATTAGCACGCGCTTGTCGAATTGCGATCGCAGCAGATTCTGGAATACGATTGTGATAATCTACCAAGGTTCCATCAACATCTAAAAAAATAATTTTACTCACAGCACTGTCCTCTTCGTTTTTAATGCCTCTATTTTACTAAGAAAAGTTTGAAAACGATAGTTATATCTTACGAAAAACTGATACTTTCCTCTGCTTTTTTTCCAGCTGACAACTTTCAGACAGCTTGCTTGCATTTCTGATACAAAATCGCTATCCTAAAACCATGAAAAATGTAAAAGACTTACTGGATCATCTTCCTTACCGAGCTAGTTTTTATGATAAAAATTTAAAACTGATTTATAGCAATAATCGTTCAGACGGCTCTTTTTTCTCTGAACCCGAAGAAAATAAATTACCACAATGGGTTTGGACCAGCCTTGAGCAAGCACCAGAACAAGCCCTTCATTTTCAAATTCCTACCGAATCATTTGACCGCATCTTATTTCAAACATATCAAGCGGTTAAAGATGATTCTGGTGAACTTATGGGTATTATTACTTTTATCCAAGACTTAAAGCCTGTTCTGACAAGTTACCTAAATGAATCTGGTCAAGCAATCGTTGGCTGGTCTGATGTCACTTCTGGACCTTCTAGCACCAATCCTATTTTCGATGATTAAAAAAGAGCCCAAAGGCTCTTTTTGTTTATTCTTAATCACGGTAAACAGGCTGCGCACCGTATGTTTGAGACACTGGCATCATTTCAATACGGTTAAAATTAACATGCTCTGGCTGACTAGCCACCCAAGAAACGGTGTTTGCGATATCTTCTGGCGTAATGGCGTGCGCTCCTTCGTAAAGTTTCTCAGTACGTTCATCGTCACCTTTGAAGCGAACATTTGAGAACTCTGTTCCTTCGCAAAGCCCTGGTTCGATATTCGTCACACGAATCTTTGTCCCAGCAAGATCAGCACGCAAATTTAGCGAGAATTGTTTGACGAAGGCTTTTGATGCACCGTAAACATTGGCACCTGGGTATGGAATAGTTCCTGCCGTTGACCCAAGGTTAATAATCATCCCTGAATTATGCTTAACCATGTCTGGTAAGACTTGGCGTGTCAGATAAACAAGACCTACGATATTGGTATTAATCATGGTCATCCAGTCAGTAAAATCGGCCTCATATGCCTTGTCTAAGCCAAGTGCCAAACCAGCATTATTAACTAAAAGGTCAATGTGTTGCCAAGTTTCTGGTAAACTTGCTAAAGCTTGATCAATGAGTTTTGGCTCAGAAACATCCATTTGTAAAGGATAAACCTTATCACTACCTAGTTCTGCTTGTAAGCTCTGCAATTTTTCCAAACGACGAGCACTGGCAATAACTTGATAACCATCTGCTACTAATTTCTTAACAATAGCTTTTCCAAATCCTGCCGAAGCGCCTGTTACTAATGCAATTTTTGTCATGTTACTCTCTTTCTATACTCTTATGGATATAAGAAAGTCAGTTGGTTATCAGCCAACTAATTCTTTCTTATTATTCGTTCATGTCATCAACAGCCTGAGCTGCTGTGATAATAGCTAATTTATAAATATCTTCTGCACTTGAACCACGTGATAAATCATTGACTGGTTTGTTCAATCCTTGAAGAATTGGACCGATTGCCTCAAACATACCAAGACGTTGAGCAATCTTGTAACCAATGTTTCCTGATTGAAGGTCTGGGAAGATAAAGACGTTTGCTTGTCCAGCGACATCACTATCTGGTGCTTTTACTTCTGCTGTACTTGGAACAAAAGCGGCATCAAATTGCAATTCACCATCGATAGCCAATTCAGGCTGACGTCCCTTAGCCAGTTGAGTGGCTTCACGAACTTTTTCAGCTTGAGGTGCTTTGGCACTTCCTTTTGTTGAAAAGCTAAGCATGGCAATCTTTGGATCAATGTCAAAAATTCTTGCCGTTTCAGCAGTGTTTAAAGCAATTTCAGATAATTCTTGAGCATTCGGATCAATATTGATAGCACAATCCGCGAACATAAAACGTTGATCAGTGCTTTCACGGTTCATCAAGAAAACACCTGATGTTCTGGAAATGCCCGGTTTTGTTTTGATGATTTGAAGAGCTGGGCGAACAGTATCTGCTGTTGAATGAATCGCACCAGAAACCATACCATCAGCCAAACCAAGTTTGACCAACATGACACCAAAATAATTAACGTCTTTCAATAGACGATCAGCATCTTCAGGACTTGCTTTACCTTTTCGGATTTCAAGAAAGGCTTCCTTCATCTCATCAAACTTATCATAAGTTTGCGGGTTAATAATCACATAGTTTTGATCAGCAAAACCGAATTTAGCCAGTAATTCTCGAACTTCCGTAGCTTCTCCTAAAATAATTGGTTCAATCAAACCTTCAAATTTTAAACGAGCGGCTGCACGAAGAACACGTTCATCATTTCCTTCAGGAAAAACAATTTTGAGGTTTTTACCAACAATTTTTTCCCTTAAGCTACCAAATAAAGATCGAATTCCCATAAAAATTAACCTTCTATCTATTTTTGTTGTAGCTTCATGATAACGCTATCAAAGTCATCTGTCAAGTTTGCACTTTGAATAATCTCTTTATTTGTGTAAGGGTCTACAAAACGTAAATAATGGCAATGCAGCGCTTGTCGCGTAATGCCAAGATCCATGCGACCACCATACAAATCATCTCCCAAAAGTGGGAAACCAATGTGAGCAAAATGTACACGAATTTGGTGAGTTCGTCCTGTGTGAAGTCGAATATCTACCAAAGCCACATCGCCAAAGCGTTCCACAACGCGATAACTTGTGTGAGCGTATTTTCCAGACGGATGCACGCGACGTGTGATAATACTATCTTCATCTCGAGCAATCGGCGCAATGATTTCTCCCTCATCTTCTAGTTCACCTTGACCAGAAACCAAGGCACAATAACGTTTTTCAATGGTCTTACTTTGTAGTTGTTTATCAAGTCGAGCATGGGCATAGCCGTGTTTGGCAAAGAGCATCAAGCCGCTTGTATCCTTATCAAGTCGAGTTACGATGTGAACTTGCTTGTTAGGATAATTTTGCTCCATGTAGTAATATTTGACAAAATTAGCGATGGTATTTGAGTGCAAAACACTTGGAATACTAGCATAACCATGGGGTTTATTGAAAATCAAAAAGTGATCATCTTCATAGGCAATATCAAGGTCATGTTTGACTGGAATAAGGGTTTCATGTTCCTGTTCATCAGGAATTTCAATCGTCACCACATCTCCCACATCCAATAAATAAATGGCATTTTGCTCAACGCCATTTACCCAAATATTTCCACCTTTAAATTTCACTTTGGCTAATAAGCCTTTTGAAACATCATGTCCCTTTAAAAAGGTTTTTACTTTTGTTCGTCGGTCCGCAATAAATTCAAATCTCACGAATCTACTTCTCCTATAAAGGCATCTCTCACGCGCTCCCAGAAACTTGTATGGAAGGGTGTTGCCACAAAACTAATTTTTTTATTGTCAATACAATATTCAATTTTAGACACATTTTTATAATGCATGGTTTTGTTATCGATTGACACTGTATAAACGCCTTGGCGTTTAGGAATGATTTCAATTTTATCTTTTTTCGGCACAATCACAGATGACCCAAGGGTGCGATAAACACGGTTGTTAAGACTAGAAATCTCTGTCAACTGCATCGCTTCCATCGTTGGGTGCAAAATAGCTCCGCCTAAAGATTTATTGTAAGCTGTGCTTCCTGTCGGTGTCGATACCGAAATACCATCACCACGGAAACGTTCTAACTTCACTTTATCAATGACAACGTCAGCAACCATTGTTTTCTCAATACGTTTGATGGCTACTTCGTTAAGGGCGCGCGATTTCACCACACGACCATCATCTAAAGTGATTTTAGCTCGCAAAACTGGATAAGATGCCTTACGCCCCTTATCAGCTCGCAAATTCTCAATTAACTTTTCTACTTCAAAATCTCGGTAATCGGTGTAAAACCCCAGATGGCCGGTATGAATTCCCACAAAGCGGACTTTATCAAGGATCTTTTCATACGTGTGAAAAGCAGACAACAGCATGCCATCACCACCAATGGAAATGACAATATCTGGATCTTTTTTAGACAAATAGAATCCTTTATCTTCCTTGAATGCCGCAAAAAGCTTTGAGGCAACTCGTCTACTCTGATATTTCCCGTTTGCTATGATAGCAATACGTGTTACTTTATCTGTAATATTCGTCTGTGTCATCACTATTTCCTACACCATCACTTAATTTCCGACTTTCGGGATCAAATAAAAGCTGTGCTTCCCTAATATCCTCGCGAATTTTTCGCATCTCCTCATCCAACTCAAGGGCAATTTTTGCTGTTGTTTCCAAACGTTTTTTAATTTTATCAGGAAACTCGCCTTTATATTTATAATTCAATGAATGTTCAATCGTTGCCCAGAAGTTCATCGCTAAAGTCCTAATTTGAATCTCAGCTAGAACTGTTTTTTGACCATCAATGGTATCAACAGGATATTCCACAATAACATGGTATGAACGATAACCACTGGCTTTCATATGCGTGATGTAATCACGTTCCTGCACGATTTTCATATCATGTCGACTACGTAAAAGTGCCAAAACTTCATCAACGTCATCAACAAATTGAACCATAATACGAAGACCAGCAATATCTTGCAAATCTTGTTCAATGTTCTCTGGTTTAATCCCGCGTAGCACCATTTTTTCCTTGATACTTTCGACCGATTTTACACGACCTGTCACAAACTCAATCGGTGAATGTCGATTTTGTTTACGAAATTGCTTGCGGATTCCGCGCAATTTAATCTTCAATTCACCAACAGTTTGTATGTAAGGATCTAAAAATTTCTCCCAGTCCATCACATTTCCTTCCTAATGGGATGGGCTTGTCACGCAGACATAACCAATCCTTGTCAAAAAATTGACTTTTGTATAGAATTAATATAACAAACCTATTATACCATATTTCTAATTGAGGAAAAAAGGAAAATTATTTTATGACACACCTTGAAATTGAGTACAAAACATTACTCACTAAAGACGAATTCAATCGTCTTAACAGTCAACTTTCACACGTTACACCCGTAACGCAAACGAATTACTACTTCGATTCAGATAATTTTGACATGAAAGCACATCGCATGTCTCTTCGCATTCGGACATTGCCAAATCGCGCAGAAATCACATTGAAAATTCCAAAAGAAGTTGGTAATTTGGAATACAACTATGATTTGAGTGTGGCTGATGCCAAAGAAATCATCAAATCAGGTCAATTTCCAAAAGTTGATTTTTTGAAACTTATCGAAGAAAATGGTGTTAAACTATCAAGCCTTAAAAATTTTGGTAGTCTGACGACAACACGCCGCGAAACAATGACAGATATTGGTCTTATGGCTCTTGATAGCAATCAATATGCTGATATTAAAGACTATGAACTTGAACTAGAAGTTGAAAATGCTGAAAAAGGCAAAAAAGATTTTGACAACTTCTTAGCTCAGCATGACATTGATTTCAAGTATGCTAAAAGCAAAGTTGCTCGCTTTAGCGCAACCCTTAAGCGAAATTAAAAGGCGCTTTTTCCTTAGAAAATGCTGAATTATTTCAGTTTTTTTGGTAAAATATAAGTATTAATTTTAAAGGAGTTTATTTATATCATGGCAGAACATTACGCCGACAAACAATTCAAGCTTTTTTCTCTTTCTTCTAACGTAGAGATTGCACAAAAAATTGCGGACGAAGTTGGAGTCCCTCTTAGAAAAGTGTCAACACGTAAGTTTTCAGACGGCGAAATCATGATTAACATCGAAGAAACAGTTCGTGGTGATGATATCTACATCATCCAATCAACTAGCTACCCTGTTAATGACAACCTTTGGGAACTCTTGATTATGGTAGACGCTTGTAAACGTGCCAGCGCCAACACTGTCAATGTCGTTATCCCTTACTTCGGATACTCACGTCAAGACCGTATCGCTGCATCACGTGAACCAATCACAGCTAAACTTGTAGCAAACATGCTTGTTAAAGCTGGTGTTGACCGTCTTTTGACTCTTGACCTTCACGCTGTTCAAGTACAAGGTTTCTTTGATGTCCCAGTTGATAACCTCTTTACTGTTCCATTGTTTGCTCAATACTACTGCGACCTTGGTTTGAAAGGTGAAGACGTTGTTGTTGTTAGCCCTAAAAACTCTGGTATCAAACGTGCTCGTAGCTTGGCTCAAACCCTTGATTCACCAATCGCTATCATCGACTACGCTGAAGATGATGCGCACCGTGAAGAAGGCTACATTATCGGTGATGTTGCTGGAAAAAAAGCAATCCTTATCGATGACATTTTGAACACTGGTAAAACATTTGCTGAGGCAGCTAAAATCGTTGAACGAGATGGCGCTACTGAAATTTATGCCGTTGCTAGTCACGGTCTTTTTGCTGGAGCTGCTGCAGAAAGCCTTGATGCTGCTCCTATTAAAGAAATCTTAGTAACTGACTCAGTTGCTACTAAAGAACGCTTGCCTAAGAACATTAAATACCTTTCAGCAAGCAAATTGATTGCTGACGCGATTATTCGTATCCACGAAAAAACTCCGCTCAGCCCATTATTCTCATATAACGCTAAAAAGGATTAATTTACTATATGATATATCTCGATAATGCTGCAACTACCCCTCTCACACCTTCTGTTATTGATGCAATGACAGAAATTATGGTCAACGATTTTGGTAACCCATCAAGTATTCATGGGATTGGACGTCACGCTAACCAGCGTTTGCGTTCTTACCGCCAGACCATTGCCTCAGCTTTAAAAACTGACCCACGCCGCATTATCTTTACATCTGGTGCTACTGAAAGCAACAACACTGCTATCAAAGGCTATGCTCTTGCTAACCAAGAAAAAGGTAAACACATCATTACCACTTCTATCGAACACCACTCTGTTCTTAATACAATGGAGTATTTGGAAAAACGTTTTGGTTTTGAAGTCACTTACCTAAAACCTGAAGATGGTCATGTTTCTGCTAAACAAGTGGCTGACGCTCTTCGCGATGATACGATTTTAGTCAGCACAATGTTTGCAAACAACGAAACAGGTGACCTTCTTCCCGTTAAAGAAATTGGCGAACTTCTCTCAGACCATCAAGCTGCTTTCCACGTTGATGCTGTTCAAGCAACCGGGAAAATTGATGTTTATCCTGAAGAGATTAAAGCTGATTTCCTTTCAGCTTCAGCTCATAAATTCCACGGACCAAAAGGTGTGGGTATTCTTTACTCAACACCACAACACTTTGATAATTTACTCCATGGTGGGGAACAAGAAGAAAAACGCAGAGCTAGCACTGAAAATATGATTGGTATTGCTGGTATGGCAAAAGCCCTATCAGATGCTGTTACTAACAAAGATGCTAATTACAAACACGTCCAAGAACTACGTCAAGCCTTCCTTGATGCTATTTCTGGCTTAGACTATTACATCAACGGTAGCCAAAACAAAATACCTCACGTACTCAACATTGGTTTTCCAAATCAAAACAACGGTATTCTCCTAACTCGCCTTGATTTAGCTGATATCGCTGTTTCAACTGGTTCTGCATGTACTGCTGGTACTGTCGATCCAAGTCACGTCTTGGCAAGCCTATATGGTGAAGATTCACCACGTTTGGCAGAATCAATCCGCGTTAGCTTATCAGAACTTAACACTATCGAAGAAGTTCAAGAACTCGCTAAAAAATTAATAGGAATTATAGGAAAATAGGATGGCATTTGAAAAAGAAATCACTTTAAAAGACTGTCTTTACAGCTATGCTATTAGCGATAATATTAAAAAATATACGCTTCGTGACACAACCTTTACGCAAAACCGTATCGATAATTACGAATTAACGCATTTATTGGAAAAAGTCCCTAATTCAGGTGATGGATTCCCACTAAAAATCACTATCAACAAAGATTTGACAGGCTTCAAACTAAGCATCACTGACAAATCAGGGCTTCGTTTCGTTAATATCTTCAAATCTGAAGATAATAAAATCCTCCAAGAAAAATTCTATTTCTTGATGGACAGCCTCGTTGAACGTGATATTTTCACTAAAAAAGAAGCTTAATCAATAAAAACAACTCCCAAGCTACTTCTTATTAGCTTTGGAGTTGTTTTTTTACTCTATTTTGTAAAATTTGTTTTTATTTTCACAAAGTTTTTGTTACAATAGATGTAACAAGTAAAAGGGAGATGGTATTGTGACTACTGAGAAATCTATTCCTAAAGCAACGGCTAAGCGACTTTCGCTGTATTATCGCATTTTCAAACGTTTTAATACAGATAATGTCGAAAAAGCAAGTTCAAAACAAATTGCAGATGCTATGGGAATCGATTCTGCAACTGTTCGCCGAGATTTTTCCTATTTTGGTGAGCTAGGAAGACGTGGCTTCGGCTATGACGTCAAAAAATTAATGAACTTCTTCGCTGATATCCTAAACGACCATTCAACGACAAATGTTTTATTGGTCGGATGTGGTAATATCGGTCGAGCATTACTTCACTACCGTTTCCATGATCGTAACAAGATGCAAATTGCTATGGCTTTTGATACAGACGATAATGAAATTGTTGGGCATAAAACATCAGATGGTATTCCAGTTTATGGTATCTCATCACTTAAGGAGCACGCACAAGAAGCTGGTATCGAAACTGCTATTTTAACCGTTCCGAGTACTAAAGCTCAAGAAGTTGCTGATATCTTGGTTGAAGCTGGTATTCGTGGTATTTTAAGTTTTGCTCCCGTCCATCTTAATGTTCCAAAAGGTGTCATCGTCCAATACGTTGACTTAACGAGTGAATTACAGACACTTCTTTATTTCATGAGTCAATCAAATCAATAACAAACTGCAATCCAACTGCTTTTTGCTTAGCTGAGTTTATTTAGTATTAGAATACTTTTTCTTGCCTGAGAGTTTTCCCTTCAGGCTTTTTTAGTTTTACAGTACATCTGTTTCTTCCCTAAAACTATAATATTGGTATTTGCCTACTATAATGTGATCTAAACAGACTATGCCAATATCATCGCAAGCTCGTTTCATTTTCTCGGTAAATCGTAGGTCATTTTCACTCGGTGCTGGTGAACCTGACGGGTGATTGTGAATAATAATCACTGAAGTTGCCATGTTTTTACAAGCATAGTACAAAATCTCACGAGGTTCTGCGATTGAACGACGAACCGAACCAATAAAAATCGTCCGTTGTTCGATAATGCGATTCTGAGTATCCAAATAAATCGCCACCAAATGCTCCTGCTTCTGATCGCTCAACTCTAACATCATCTTTCTAGCCAAACGTTCACTACTCATGATACGCTCTTTTTGGACATATTCTGCTTTGCTAATGCGCTTTGCCAGTTCAATCATTGCTTTGATTTCAATAGATTTGACAAAGCCAATTCCTTTAATTTTTTGCAATTCTTGTAAAGATAAATGCTGAAAGTCAGCAAGTGTATCGATGTGTTTTAAAATATCATTAGCTACTTCTAGAACTGGTCTTGTCTTGGTACCTGTTCGTAATAAAATGGACAATAATTCTTGATTGCTTAATTGCTCGGCACCTAAATCTCTCAATCGTTCGCGTGGCAACATGGCATCTGCTTTCATTTCTATTGCATACATAAAAATACCTCCACTTATTTATTCGTAAGTTAGAGGCATTTTTTTCTTTAATTCGCTATTCTAAACGATTTTCTTGGCGTTTAGCGACATTGTCCTTGATAATCTGATAAAGACTAGCTGCTAAAGGTACAGCTACTAGCATTCCTAAAACGCCCCAAAGCGCTGCGCCAATGGTAATAGCCATCAATACCCACATACCAGGTAATCCGATTGAGCCACCAACCACGCGCGGGTAAATAAGATTTCCTTCAAATTGCTGAAGAACGACAAGATAAATCACGAAGAAAATAGCTTGAGAGACTGACTGAGTTGCGATCAGAATAAATCCAATTGTCAAACCAATGTAAGCTCCTACAACTGGGATTAAAGCCGTGAAGGCCACCAGTATCCCGATAGTTGCTGCATAAGGCAAATGCAACAAAAGCATACCTCCAGCTGTTAAACTACCAAGAATCATCGCTTCCAGGGTCTGTCCGACAAAGAAACCATGGAATCTCTGGTGTAAAATATCTAAAACATAGTGGACAGTCTTAGCGTATTTTCCAAGATAAGAATCAATTAACAGATTAAATTGACGAGATAGTTGTTCTTTGCTAGCTAGCACATAAATTGAAAAGACCAAACTAATAAAGACATTCAGAAGTGTTGAGGCAATGGTACTTACTGACGTTAAAATGCTTGTCAAAACTGACAGAACGTGATTCAAAATCTGTTGACTGTAATCTGACAATGTCGTCGTCACATCTGATGATGTTCCAAAATATGCCAAAACATCTTTGACAACTTTATTGTCATTAACTTCTTTGATGAAGTTCGCAATACCACTAGTATCGATTTTCAATAGTGAATTGATACTAGCAATCAAATCTGGTAGAACAATTGAAAAGAGCCAACTAATCAACAAGATAAAGGTTAAATAAGCCAAAATCATTGAGACAGCCCGTTTTACCTTCAAAAGGTATTTATTTTTAATCAGACGTGTGAAAATCATCTCATAAAGACTCATGACGATATTTACGATATAAGCAATACCAGCTCCAATCAGAAATGGCTGACTAGCTTTAATCACCGTCGCCACAAGTGATGTTCCCGTATCCCAATATGCCTTAATCGCGTAACATATCACAAAAGCAAGAACTATATAATAGACCTGTTTTTTCTCAAATTTCATGGGGAATAAATTCTCCTTAATAAAGTTATTCCCATTATAGCAAATTTTATTAAAATGTCGAAAAGTCTGCTGCTTTGCCTGCCGTTATCATTTCAATCCCGCTCAAAGATATATTCTTGCATGCTTGGATTATAAATCGATTGAACACACATTTCTTTTCCATCATAAGTTATTTTGAAAATCGCACAGTTTGCTGGACGTTTTTTAGGAGCCGGCGGATTTTTCGTAGCATGCAAATAAAACTGCATAATAGCTCCACTGTGGGTGACAAATAACAAAGTCTCATCTTCTTTGCTAGCTTCCAAAACCTCACGAATAGTACGCTCCATGCGCTCATAAACCTGAGCGGTGGATTCACCACCATAACGCACAAAGAAATCACGGTAACCAGAACCATCTTCATGGTGAACTGGCGGATTCAAATACTCTTGATGCGCTTCATACGCTCCAAAATCCATTTCCTTGATTCCTTTTAAGCGAATGTAGTCTACACGCCCAGTCGCTAACTCAGCAGTGTCACAAGCTCTCTCTTGCGTTGACGAATAGACACGCGTAAAAGAAATCCCTTCTTGCTCAAAATACCGTCTTGCTGCCTTAGCTTGTTCAATCCCTTCATCTGTCAATGGCAAATCACACGCTCCTTGAATTCTCCCTTGAACATTAAAGCGAGTTTGCCCATGTCGCATTAGATAAAAAGTTTTAACCATTTTCTCCTCCACCATCTCATAGAAGCAAAGCAACTCAGTTGAAAACTATCAACCGAGTTTAGCTTATTAATCGTTTAAAATATTAGCACCACGTGTTGCAATCAAATCTTTGTAATAGAAGAATGAATCCTTACGTGAGCGGTCAAAGCTACCATTACCTTGGTCATCCGCATCAACGTAAACAAAACCGTAGCGTTTAGACATTTCAGACGTTGATGCTGACACAAGGTCTGTACAACCCCACCAAGTATATCCCATCAAGTCAACACCATCTTCAATGGCTTCATACATTTGTTTGACATGAGATTCCAGATAATCGATGCGGTATTGGTCATGAATAGAACCATCTTCTTCCACCTTATCAAGAGCGCCAAGACCATTTTCAACAACCATAAGCGGTACTTGGTAACGGTCATAAAGCTTATTTAAAGTGATACGAAGTCCAACAGGGTCAATTTGCCAGCCCCAGTCAGAAGCTTCCAGATATGGATTAAGTTCACTTAGAATAAGGTTTCTAGCTGTCTCTTCACCAGATTTTTGCTTACGTGCAATAGAGCTCATGTAATATGAGAATGACATGAAATCAACAGGGTATTTTTCAAGAATTTCAAGATCACCATCAGCAATTTCTAACTCAATATTGTTTTCTTTGAAGAAATGTTTCGCGTATGAAGGGTATTTACCACGCACTTGAACATCAGAGAAGAAAAGATTTTCATGGTCTTTTTTAATTTCTTCCATGACATCATCAGGATTACATGTAACTGGATAAGCTTGCATGCGCGCTAGCATACAACCAATTTTAAAGTCAGGATTGATTTCATGACCAACTTTTGTGGCTAAACTTGATGCCACAAATTGGTGATGCGCTGCTTGATACATCTCTTGCAAATTCAATTTACCATCGTCAAATAAGAGGCCACCAGACAAGTAACCTGTCATACCAATAATGTTGATTTCGTTAAAAGTCAACCAGTATTTGACTTTATCTTTGTAGCGATTAAAGACTGTTTCAGCGTAACGCACAAAGCAATCAATCACTTTACGATTTTTCCAACCGCCATATTCTGTGATTAGATGAATTGGAAATTCATAATGTGACAATGTCACAAGGGGTTCGATGCCATATTTATTAAGCTCATTAAAAACTTTGTCATAAAAGGCTAGCCCTGCTTCATTTGGAGTGGCATCATCACCATTTGGAAAAATACGTGACCAGGCAATTGACATACGGAAAGTCTTAAAGCCCATTTCCGTATAAAAAGCAATATCTTCTTTGTAATGGTGATAAAAATCTGAACCCCAACGTTTCGGATATAAACCTTCTGTGTCATTTAAAGCAGCATCCAATTTAGCACGAGTCATTGGGCTGTTGAATTCACTTCCCATTGATTTTCTCTCTTCTGGCCCTACTGCACGTGACGTATCTGAGGTAGCAGGTCCGCGTCCATCAACATTCCACGCCCCTTCAAATTGATTGGCAGCTGTTGCACCACCCCATAAAAAATCTTTTGGAAATTGTTTTGTCATATTTTCTCACCTCATACTTTAGTTTACTATTGTATTATATCTTGAAATGTAAGCGTTTTCTATCACTATTATCTTAAAAAACAATACTATCACATGATAATAAAACTATTTCCTCACCTTAAAGGAAAAATCTTTTCAAAAAATGAAATCAAGTATGAAAACTACTCATTTTTCATTCATTCTATAGAAGAAAGTTTGACAAAAGCCCTTTCTCTCTATATAATTAATTAGTTGAAATTATTCTATTTTTTCTGAAAATGGGAAATATATTTTAATAAGTAGTACTGATTTAATGGCTAAAAGATAAAGAGTCACTTGATGATTTACCCTTTAACCAATGATTACAGTACTATGACTGACTTAGGAGTTTAATTTTGTATAATTTTCTATCGTCTTTAGACAGTCTAGTCTGGGGACCACCTCTTCTTGTTCTTCTTGTTGGAACAGGAATTTATTTCTCTTCTCGCTTAGGATTATTGCAAGTTTTCCGCCTCCCAAAGGCCTTAAAACTGATCTTTAAATCTGAAGCAAAAGGTAAAGGGGATATTTCAAGTTTTGCTGCACTAGCTACTGCTCTTGCAGCAACTATCGGTACTGGGAATATTGTCGGTGTCGCAACTGCCATCAAACTTGGTGGTCCAGGGGCACTTCTTTGGATGTGGATGGCCGCATTCTTTGGAATGGCTACAAAATATGCTGAAGGTGTTTTAGCCATCAAATACCGTACAACAGATGCGAATGGTGAAATTTCTGGTGGTCCAATGCACTACATTGTTAATGGGATGGGAAAACGTTGGAAACCTTTGGCCATTGCCTTCTCAATTTTTGGGGTAATGGTTGCCTTGTTTGGTTCAGGGACTTTCACACAAGTTAACTCAATCACTGATTCACTTAGCAACACTGTTAGCTGGTCACCAAAAATCATCAGTATTGTCTTGGCTGTCCTTGTCAGCATTATCATCTTCGGTGGTATTCAATCAATTTCAAAAGTTGCTGAAAAAATTGTTCCTTTTATGGCAATCATTTATATTCTAGTAACAATTACAATTCTTGCTTTCCATTGTAACCAAATTCTTCCAAGTATTGCTTTGGTTATTAAATCAGCCTTTACTGGAAAAGCAGCAACTGGTGGTTTTGCTGGAGCAACTGTTATCACAGCTATCCAAGCTGGTATCGCACGTGGTATCTTCTCAAATGAATCTGGGCTTGGTTCTGCACCAATCGCTGCTGCTGCTGCGAAAACTGACGAACCTGTTGAACAAGGTCTTGTTTCTATGACTGGTACTTTCATTGATACCATCATTATTTGTACCCTAACAGGACTTTCAATTATTGTTACTGATGGTTGGTCAAGCAATCTTAACGGAGCAACTTTGACACAATCAGCATTCTCTAGTGTCTTTGGAAACTTTGGTGTCTATGCTTTGACATTCAGTTTAATTCTCTTTGCCTTTACCACAATTATTGGTTGGGGATATTACGGAGAACGTTGTTTTGAATTCCTATTTGGTGTCAAAGCTATTCCAGTTTACCGTATCATTTTCATCGCTATGGTCGCTCTTGGCGGTTACATTAGCCTTGAAACTATCTGGGTTATCGCTGATATCGTTAACGGTTTAATGGCAATTCCAAACTTGATTGCCTTACTAGCCCTTTCACCAATTATTATCAAAGAAACAAAACACTATTTCGATACACATTAAAAAATAAGAGATTAGGGATTATCCCAATCTCTTATTTTTCCCCTTAAAGAAAACGCTTATTAACGGGATTTCTGTGCCAAAAGAGGCGTTTTAGTGATATAATAAAAGATAGCTCAAATTTAACATAATCTACTGATACATTTATAACCTCATTTGAACAAAGGAGGCATTTCTTATGTCAACACCAGAAGAAAACCTACGCTTAGCAAAACGAGGGCCCATTGTTAGTATTATTGCCTACATGGTCATCACCTTATTGAAGCTAATCACTGGTTATTTTTTGAATTCATCATCATTAATCGCTGATGGTTTTAACAACTTGTCTGATATTCTCGGAAATGTTGTGCTTTTAATTGGACTACATTTGGCGAGCAAACCAGCCGATGAAGATCACCGCTTTGGTCATTGGAAAATGGAAGACTTATCAAGTTTGATCACTTCTTTCATCATGTTCTACATTGGATTTAAAGTTCTCTTTCAAACCATTGAAAAAATCATCTCAGGTAGCATGACACCTCTTAATCCTGAAGGTGCCATTGTCGGAGTCATCTCTGCAGCGATTATGTATGGTGTTTACCTTCACAATAAACGCCTCTCACAACGTGTCAAATCAAGCGCACTCTTAGCCGCATCAAAAGATAACCTTTCTGATGCTGTCACTTCTATCGGTACTTCTGTAGCCATCCTCGCAGCTTCATTTAACTTAGTCATCATTGATAGATTGGCCGCCATCGTTATTACTTACTTCATTTTGAAAACAGCCTATGATATTTTTATCGAAAGTGCCTTTAGTCTTTCAGATGGCTTTGACCAAAAAGAACTTCAAAAATACAAAGAGGCCATTCTCAAATTACCAAAAGTGTCAAATGTAAAATCCCAACGTGGTCGCTCATATGGAAGCAACATTTATCTTGATATTGTTGTTGAGATGAATCCTGACCTATCAGTTTACGAAAGCCACGAAGTCACTGAACAAATCGAAGAAATTCTTCGTAAAGATTTCTCTGTTTACGATACTGATGTTCACGTTGAACCAGGAGCAATCCCTGAAGATGAGATTTGGGATAATGTCTACAAAAAGCTTTATAAAGCCGAAAAAACCATTCTCGCTAAGATTCCAGATTATGAAAACCTTATCTCAGATGACTTCTACCTTATCGATGTTGACGGTCATTCCTATACCAAATCTGAAATGACTGCTCGAGAAAAACACTACATGAGCAATATCGAAGCTTTTGAAATGACATCTATCAGTCAAAAAACAAAGCTTATCACTTACAAGCTCGATAATATGACTCATACAAGTATCTGGCGGCGCAAGGAAAATTGGTTCCTTGTCTTCCACCAAATCACTCCACAAACAACAAATTCTCAAGATTAACCGCAAAACCAGGATTAATACTCCTGGTTTTTTAGATGCTTAGAATTAATCAGTTATTTTAATTAACTGGTTAACTATCTAATATTATAGCACGATTCTATTGATAATCAAGAAAAAAATGAAAACTAAAAAAGTTCTAAGTTTCACTACTTAGAACTCTTTTAATTTATTTTTTAACGGCATCAGTTGCCACGTCATCACCAAACCATTTGTTTGAGATTTCTTGGAACTTGCCTTCTTGATAAAGTTTTTGGAAAGCCTGATTGATTTTCTTAACCAATGTTTTATCAGCTTTTCTAGCCCCTACAGCAAAATCTTCACCATCAAACTCACTAGCAATGATATTGTAGTTATCTAATTCACCTTCTTGTTCAAGGTAATAATTAGCGTAAACTTTATCGATCAAGAGACCATCAATACGATCGTTTTTAAGATCAATGAGGGCTTGTGTGAAGGTTTCATACTGTGTCGCATCACCACCAGATACAATATCTTTCAAAACTTTTGGCTTTGCATTGAAAGCATCGTAACCAGATGAACCTGATTGAGCTCCGAGGACTTTATCTTTCATCCCTGCAAAACTTGTAATTCCTGAAGATTTTTTAGTGACTAGCACTTGTTCATTAACCATGTAAGGATTTGTAAAGAGAACTTTTTCGGCACGTTCATCACTAATAGAATAACCATTCCAAATCAAATCAATCGTACCGTTGTTCAATTCAGTTTCTTTCATATCCCAGTTGATTGATTGCCATTTCACTTTAATACCATACTGTTCAAAGACGGCATTGGCAAGATCGATGTCAAAACCAACATTTTTGCCATCTTCATCTTCATACCCCATTGGTACAAAAGTGTTATCAAAACCAATCGTAATCTTACCATCTTTTTGATAAGTTTTCCATCGGTCTGTCTTAGCAACTTTTTTTGATGACGATGACCCGCAAGCAGCTAAACTAACTGTCGCAACAAGCGCCATAGCACTTAAAAGAACTTTTTTCAGTTTCATAAAGACACCTAATGAGACTTTCTGTTATTTTGGATTAATTTTTAAAATGTGATCTGAAATCGTTTCTGCAAATTGTAAATCATGGGTAACCACAATCTGAGTCATTCCAGCTTCTCGGTTTTGTAAAATCAATTTTTCAACTTCTTGACGTAATTCTGGGTCAAGCGCTGACGTTGGTTCATCATAACCAATGATTTGAGGATCAATCATCATCGCACGAGCAAGGGCGACACGTTGCTTTTGCCCACCTGATAATGAGTAAGGATAAGCATCCGCATGTCCTCCCAAACCAAGACGTTTAAGAAGACCAAGCGCCTTTTCTTTTGCCGCTTCTTTTGTCATTCCCATTGTTTTAACAGGTGACAAAATCAAATTATCTAAAACAGACAAATGTGGGAACAATTGAAAGTCTTGGAAAACAAAACCAAGCAAGTTAAGTGTCTCTAAGTGATCAATCGGAACAACTTCACCATTATAGATGATTTCACCCGAATCAATTTTTTCAAGACCAGCAAGCATGCGTAGTAAAGTGGTTTTACCACCACCTGAAGGTCCTACAAGAGACAAAATTTTACCATCTTCAATTGTTAAATTAAAATGATCAAAAATTTTCTTTTGACCAAATTGTTTGGAAATATTTTTTAATTCTAACATCTGGTCACCTCTTATTTATAATAATCAAATTTTTTCTCAGTTTGTTTTGAAATCAAGGTAACAATACCAATCATAAGCAAGTAAATAGCCCCTGCCACAAACATCGGTGCAAGTGTTGCATCACGGTTGGCAGCTGTCTTACTTGCAAGCAACAAATCACCAACCCCAAGAACATAAACGAGTGAAGAGTCTTTGACAAGGTTGATAATTTCATTGAAAACACTTGGTAAAACAATCTTGAAAACCTGTGGCAAAATAATATAATGAATAGTTTGCAACTGATTTAATTTCAAAACTTTTGCGGCTTCGTATTGACCCTTAGGAATAGCAGCAATCCCACCACGGAAAATTTCAGCAAAATAAGCTGCATAATTCAAGGTAAATGCCAAAATTGCCGCAGGCATACGGTCCATAACCACTCCTACACTTGGTAAAACATAGTAGAAGAAAATAAGTTGCAATAGCAATGGTGTTCCACGCATAATCCATACATATAATGTCAACAACCATTGCAAAGGTTTAAATTTAATCTGCATCAAAAAAGCTAGGATAGCACCAATCGGAATAGAAAGCACAATAACAATACAGAAAACTTGCAAAGTTACCGCAGCGCCATCTAACAAGCTAGGCAGAACTTGTGAAATATATGACATGTTATCTCCTAAAAAGAATTTGTTACTATTATAGTATTATATCAAATTTTCAAACAATTGGGGAGCAAAGAAGAATATTTTATCATTTGACCTTATAAAAATGAATTCAAATAACATAACTATATTTATGTAAATAATATCTTTAAATATAAAAAACGCTACGAGAAAAGCTCATAGCGTTAATGTCATTATAGTTTTTTAACAAACTCTGATTTTAATTTCATTGCACCGAAACCATCGATTTTACAATCAATGTTGTGGTCGCCTTCAACAAGACGAATGTTTTTAACACGAGTTCCTTGTTTAAGATCTTTTGGTGCACCTTTTACTTTCAAGTTTTTAACGATAGTAACACTGTCACCGTCAGCAAGACGAGTTCCGTTGTTATCAATAACAACCAAGCCATCTTCTTCAACTGAATCAGCTGGGGTCCATTCATAAGCGCACTCTGGGCAAACTAACATTAATCCATCTTCGTAAACATACTCAGAGTTACATTTTGGACAATTTGGTAAAGACATCATTTCTCCTTATCAAAAAATAACTATAACTTTATTACTGTCATAAAGTTAAAAGTTACATTATCCATTCTACCTTAGAAAGTAAATTTTGGCAAGTATTATTCCACAGTAACCGATTTCGCAAGGTTACGAGGTTTATCGACGTCCAAACCACGTTGAAGTGTTGCGTAATAAGCAATCAATTGTGCTGGGACTACCATTGCAATAGCTGACAAGAATGGATGTACAGTTGTTACGATGATATCGTCACCTTCACGAGCTTGGCTTTCATCAACAATTGTCAGAACACTTGCTCCACGTGCTTCAACTTCTTGGATATTACCACGTGTATGTGATGCAAGAACAGGATTGCTTGAGATAAGAGCGATAACAGGCACACCTTCTTCAATCAATGAAATTGTACCGTGTTTCAATTCACCAGCTGCAAATCCTTCACATTGAATGTATGAAATTTCTTTTAATTTCAAACTTGCTTCCATGGCAACATAGTAATCTGAACCACGACCAATGTAAAAGGCATTACGAGTTTCTTTAAGAAGTGCTTCTGCTTTTTCAGCAATCGTATCTTTTTCAGAAAGTGTTGCTTCAATAGATTGTGCAACGATAGCAAGTTCGTGAACAACATCAAAATCAGCTGCTGCTTTGTTGCCATTAGCATCGCCTACTGCTTTAGCAAGAATTGCCAATGTAGCAACTTGAGCTGTGTAAGCTTTTGTAGAAGCCACTGCAATTTCAGGACCTGCATGCAAAAGCATAGTGTATGTTGCTTCACGTGACAATGTTGAACCTGGAACGTTTGTAATAGTCAAGCTAGGGATGCCCATTTGATTTGCTTTAACCAAAACTTGACGACTATCAGCGGTTTCACCTGATTGTGAAATCATGATGAAAAGTGGTTTTTTGCTCAATAAAGGCATGTCATAACCCCATTCAGATGCAATACCGAGTTCAACTGGTGTATCAGTCATTTGTTCAAGGAATGATTTTGAAGCAAAACCAGCATGGTAAGATGTTCCAGCAGCTAAAATGTAAATACGATCTGCTTCTTGAACAGCTTTGATAATTTCAGGATCAACAGTGACTTGATTATTGTCATCTGTGTAAGCAGTGATTAACTTACGCATAACTGTTGGTTGTTCATCAATTTCTTTCAACATATAGTAAGGGTAAGTTCCTTTACCAATATCAGATAAATCAAGTTCAGCTGTGTAAGAATCGCGTTCAATAGTATTGCCATCATAATCCATAACTGAAACAGAATCTTTTGTCAAAACAACCAATTCCTTGTCATGGATTTCCATAAATTCGCTAGTTTCGCGAATCATAGCCATAGCATCTGAACATACCATGTTGTATCCGTCACCCAAGCCAATCAAAAGAGGTGATTTATTTTTAGCCACATAAATAGTATCAGGATCTTCAGCATCAACCAAAGCAAACGCATATGAACCTTCAATGATTTTCAAAGCTTTTTTAAAAGCTCCAAGAACTGTCAAACCTTGTTCAACAAATTCACCAACTAAATGAACAGCGATTTCAGTATCAGTTTCACCTTTAAGATGGTGATTTGAAAGATATGTTTCTTTAATTTGTAGATAGTTTTCAATAACACCATTGTGAACCAAGACGAAACGTCCAGTTTCAGATGTATGTGGGTGAGCATTCAATTCAGTTGGTTGACCGTGAGTTGCCCAACGGGTGTGACCGATACCAGTGTAACCAGCCATATCAATTCCAATTTTCGCACGAAGATCAGCAATACGTCCAACTGATTTAATTAAGCGACCTTGATTAACACCATTAGTAACGTAAATTCCTGCAGAATCGTAACCACGGTACTCCAATTTTTCAAGACCTTGCATTAAGATGTCTGTTGCGTTTTTGTTTCCAACAACACCAACAATACCACACATATTTTTTTACCTTTAATAGGAAAAAACCTATTATCTCTTTCTTATTTTTTGAATTGGTATAGTCTAATAAAGACCTTCCAAAACCTTACAGCAACAGTATATAACTTTACTTTTATCTTGTCAACAGAAAGATTGGTATAAAATATACTATACCAATTCTTTATTGGTATAAAAAGAAAATTAAACCAACAAAAAAACAGAGTAGCTAAACTACTCTGTTGTAATAAATCCAAATTGATTAAGTGGTAAAACTTTGAAAGTAACAACACCACGAATTTGACTTTCCTTGATTAGTCCAAAACTACGACTATCATTAGTATTCTGACGATCATCATTTAAGACTAGATAATACCCTTTTGGCACTTCGTTATATTTACCATTAGAAACTGTATTAACAGAAAAATCAGAAGTAAATGGCTGTTGGGTATCCGAAGTTGACAAATATTTGGATTTTATCTTGCTAATGTACGGTTCTTCTTTTACTTTGTTGTTAACATAAAGAATATCATCCATTACAGTCACACTTTGTCCAGCTGTTGCGACAACACGACTAATGTAAAAAATACCATCTTTCTTGTAAACGATAAAATCTTTATAGCGTGGTTCTCGATTTCGATTAACAACTACGACATCACCATTTGATAGGTATGAATTAGCGGCATCCTCGTGCACTTTAAATGTTGAAAAGACAAAAACCCTCAACAAAAATATCGCTAAAATAGCAATTAAGACTAAAATAATGTTTCGAATAAAATCGCGCTTAACCATAATTTCTCCTATTCTTTGTTCTATTATATCATGTTTCTGAACATAAAAAAAGTAGGCATGTGACTTTTGACACAAAGTAAGTAAATTAGCCTTCTTTTATCTAGATAAAAGAATAAAAAATGATAATATTTGCCCCAAAAATGCCCCACAACCATAAAAAAAGCCCTATCACACAGGCCGTAAAGCTTGATATGATAGGCTTTTTATTATTTAGGTTATTTTACAGTGCGGGAAGTGTAACTTCATTTTTGATACATGTATAATAGTAGAAAACGTTGAAAAATAAGCATTTATAAAACTGAAACCATTCTTCTTTTTAAAGGTAAAAACACAAAAGTTTTAAACTTATGCCCCTTTTGTGCCCCTTGGGAGCTAAAAAATATCATTTTATTACTCTTTTACCTTTTATTAATATACGATTATTAATATATATTATACAGAGTCGTTATAACCTCAATTTGCTGATAAGTCCGTTTTAACGGACTTTTCTTGTTTTTGTGGTTATAACGGAAAATAAAAAAACGTTGATATTATGAGCTTTGTTGGTATTTGGGAATTTACTTGGAAAATAAAAAAGAGCTAACCTTTGTTAGCTCTGCAAATAAGTCCTGCTGTATCTAGTTTAACGTGTACTCGCCAGCCCACACATTGCCTATCTAGTAAGACCTTTACACTCTTACAGCAGCTATTATACCATAAAACCTCTCGTCGTTGTTAAAGCTTTCTCTGAATTTTCATTACCATAACTTTCAAATTATTACTTGATTCATAATCTGGGATTAATCTAAAGCCAAAACTTTGATAAAAATTTTTAAGATACTCTATATCCTCGCACTCAATCCAAACGTATTTAGCCTTAATTAGTTGTGAGGCGGCTACTACTTTATCATATGCTAAAGTTAATAATTCATTGCCAGAGATATGAGTCTTAGCGGTTTCTTTAGCCTCTCTTGAACAATTTTTACCAAGTTGTCCTATCAGATAACTGTTAACTTGAAATTTTGTCCCAATTGTACGTCCAGATTGCTTTAGTTTCTTTTGTTGGGTCTTGCTTAAAGAGTCAAAATTTTTCTTACTCATCGTTAGTGGTTTGTTTGCAAGAGAAAAGAAACCAAGTAAAATACTGGTTTCTGTATCAAAAACTAAATAAGTTGATGCAAGTGCTGTTTTTTCAAAATCTATTGCTCTTTTATGAAGAAACTTCTCAACATCGTGTGGCTCATCAGAATTCCTGATACTCTGAAAACTTGATAATACTTCTTTTACAATCTCCATATCAAGACTTTCTAACATATCATCTAATGAAACAACTCTAACAGACACTTAACCTATCCCTTCATAAACATTTTTTTAATCAAATCTGAGTCTTTTACCATTTCAACATTGGCAGGTGCATGACGTTTTACTTTACTGCGACCTGCTAATGCTTGAATAAGATTATCCGCAGATTTTCTATCGAATTTTAAATCCGTAGTAAAGCTCTTAGTTGCCATTATACTACCTCCCTTATAATTATTTCTCCTATTTAGCTTAATTATGCCATAGTTTTAGACTTATTGCAACTTATAAATACTTATTTTTTGTTTCTAAAAAAGCAAATTTTCTTTGCAAAAAACGAAACTTTTTAGTATTTTTACGTTTTTTACTTATATTTATACTGTAAAAAATACAAAAAAGCCCCCAGCCTAAGCTGAGGGCATCCAAAAGATTATGATAAAAATATGAAAACACTTGCTAGCAGAATACGCAAACTGTTAGCTTACTTATATTATACCAAAAAAAGCCCCTAGCCATCAAAGACTAGGGGTGTTAAAGTGTTTACTATTTAATTATATCAAATTTACTTGTAATAATTGACTAAATCGTCCTTGTCACGGCAAGATAGCCATACAGTGCCGAACTGACCGAACTCGAATAGGCGCCAATAGTAGCCGCCGTAGTATCCGCCCTGACCAGTGTCTGTGATATGTGCTTCGTCAAGTTCAAAGCTAAAGTACATACCAGCTTTAAAATCTTTGTCCGCACCGTCAGTCACATTGTTTCCATTTTCGTCAACCCAGTTGACTAAACCGACAGGGATGCCGTTTTCTCATTGCTACCCACTATTCCTAGTGGGATTAGACTATATCTTACTTTAGAAATTTTCTGTCATACTTACCAAAATACTTCTTTTCTGCTTCAATCCTTAATTTTTCGGCTACTGATTTATCTTTAGATGAACCTAGGAAAATTCGTTGATTTCCAACTTGAATTCTAGCAACCCACAAACCTTTTTTGTTTAAGTTAACACCTTTGATTTTAGAAGTGTTGTTTTTATAAGTTGTTTTGTTCATCATGTTTTCTTGATGACTTACCACTCTTAAATTACTTCTTCTGTTGTCTAAGGTGTTGCCGTTTATATGGTCAATACTTTGGTTTTTATCTGTAACAGACATAATCCATCTTGGAAGTCTCTTTTTACCTTCTTCGTACACATAAACAGAATAGTAATTATTTCTTTTGTCCTTTTGAACATATAGGGTCTTACTATATTTTTCAAAAACATCAACATCAAGCAAAATTTCTTTTCCATCCACAAAAACACTAACATAATCGTTGTGATATTTGTAAGGATATTCTTTTTTCCATCTACATTCATTTGAACAAAATGAATTAGAAACATAATTATTATACTTATAGCGTTTGTATTGCGAATATGTAGGAGTAAACATCTTGCCGCATCGACAACAAGGAATTTTAGAAATAGTAATTTTAGTTTTGCCGTATTTTTCTAAAGCGCAAGTTTCGGAACAAAAAACCGATTTACCTTTTTTGATTTTTTCTCTTTGCTTTTTAGAAATTTCAAATACTGTATGACAATTGGCGCAAACGCCATGTTTGGTTTTACTCATCTTATGACACCATCTTTCTAAAGTCTAAGTGCTTCCACTCACGTACAAATAGTGAGCGTACTCCCTAAAGGGATAGTCGTTACACCTTTCTAATACTATTATACCAGACTTGGCACGGTATTGCCCGTTCTGGGTGTCCACCGTTAGCCATGTTTTTACATGACACCGCTTTGTTTGCGTTCACTTAGTTTATACTGAGCCGAAAATCAGTTAACCCAGTCAAACCCAACAGGCGCTAAGTAATCGCATTTGATTTGGTAAATGCCATTTACGAAAGCTACCTGATTGGCTAGATAGTAAGCTTTGCTGTCTGGTTTACGACCACCAGAGACAACTGTGTTAGGCTGTTTAGCTGTAGAACCGCTAAAGCGCCAAACCTCAATATAGGCTGGTTTTGAGCTGTTATAGTAGTTGTCCCAATTGTGGCTTGATACCGCTGTACCTGCTTGTCCCCCAGTAGAATAATCAACAGAGATAAACGTGTTGGCGTCTTCCAGCACTCCGACGTGCCCACCAGCTCCGCCAGATTGTGACATGTCAGCACCCCATGACATCAAAATAATGTCACCTCGTTGACCATTCCAATCTTCATTTTTAGACACTCGATAAAAGCCATTTTTTGCCAATTGTGAGCCTAATGTGACCGTTGACGGTAAACCAATGATATTTACTCCGGCTTCTTTCAAAGCTTGCGAGATTGACCCTGAACAGTCCGCTGTACCGTCTGAACCGTTGCGGCTTCCATACATGCTATAAGTAAGCTTACCTCGACGACTTTCAAACCAATTGATTAAAACATCTGTATTCATTTGTTTTCTCCTTTCCAGTTATCATTCATTTCTTTTACTGCTGCTTCAATAAACATTTCAATCTGACTGTCAGACAAATAGATATTGTACTGTTCTAGTCCTTTCTTAACTTTCGTTTTAGCAGCATTTAATTTCTGTTCGCCTTTAGCGTCCTCATTTGCAATCTGTTCAACTGCGTTAACAGCATTTTTTGTCACGATTTCAACGATACGCAAAGCTTTTTCACCGCCTTCTTTAAAAAGGTAATCTTTTACGGTTTTAACGATAAATCCAACTAAACCTGTCAAAATAAGCATAGCTGCTTGTATAATCACATCATTCATGTTCTTCTCCTCTTCTGCATTTTGTTGCGCATGGTTTAAAACATCTGCGTCTTTCTGGCCATATCTTCTAGACCATCAACTTTATCTTGCAAAACTGATATATCTTTGCGTGTCTCAAACGACAAGTTATTGACCGCTTCGGTTAGTCTCGCCATTTGTTGTTGATTTTCTGTAGCAATCCGATTGTTGGAAGCTAACAGCTCCTTATTGGTTTCTTGAAAGCCGGTTACTAGTTTCTTGATAATCCAAATCATAGCTGAAACTAACAATAAGATGACAAGGATAATTGCTGTCGCTAAAATCCCGCCAACTTTATCAATTGTCCAAGTTGCCTTCATGGCTTCATGGATAACATCTTGTCCCACCATAAGCTCCTCTGCTTCCTAAGCTTCACTAGCATTTGTTTCTGCTGGCTCGCTCCAGATAGGGTCACCATTTTCGTCAAACTGCATAATATAGCATTTTGCATCAAGTAAATCTGAAACAGGAATGTTAGTGATTGAACCGCCATATTGTGAAATACCATAGATTTTTTCAAACTCTTTAAGTTGACGTTTGCCATCAACCACAACTGGTTTTTGTTCTTTTGAAATATACATGTAAAAATCATAGCCATTTGAGCGATAGCGGATATATTCGCCGTTTTCTCGCATGTATTTGACTGCTGTTGGCAAATCAAAAGGTTGTGTAATTTGAGTAGTATCAAGTAATTCTGTCATTTTTTGACGTTCTTCATCTGTGAAGCCTGCGTTGTGTCTGTTTGTTTTTGGATTTTTTAAATCAATCTCCTCATGTGCCACATTCAGATCACCACAACAGATCACCGGCTTGCTCTCCTGTAATTTCAGAAGATATGCAAGAAAATCCCGTTCCCATTCCATACGGTACTCCAGACGTCTTAATTCACTCTGAGAATTTGGAGTATACACAGTTACAAAATAAAACTCCTTAAATTCCAGTGTGATAACACGTCCTTCCTTATCATGTTCTTCAATTCCGATACCATTTTTCACAGAGATCGGCTCTTTCTTTGTAAATACCGCAGTTCCTGAATAGCCACGTCTGTTTGCATAATTCCAGTACTGATGATAGCCCGGAAGTTCCAGTTCCACCTGACCCTGCTGGC
>OGJK01000069.1_pt1 | contig 106877 bp, 87 predicted proteins | sample 1571961 | NCBI WGS metagenome assembly OGJK01 (sample SAMEA2582120, study PRJEB24529) | metagenome | biome: Human gut stool | place: China | collected 2011 | reverse complement strand
GAAAGAAGGTGCTGAAAAAAGGCGAACAGGAAGCCGCCGACAAACTGGATACTGCTCTGTTTGAGCAGAACCCGACATAAAAAAAATACCTGGAATCCCAACAACGGGATTCCAGGTATTTTTTTCGGAAATGGAAGAAGATTTTATAGAGGTTTTGAAGAAGGGTATCACTTTTTCACTTGGTGGGGTGGTGAGGAAAGTGATGTAGTTTTCACAACCATCTTCCATTTTGATACGTTTTCGATTATTCTTCCAACAACGATTCCATAAATCGCACGAAGGCTGCTTTGCCTGTCTCATTTCTACGGAATACACCAGCATCTAACAAAACCTGCTCGAACACCTTCCCCACTTCTGCGTGTAAGATATACCATGCATTTTCCACTGAAAATTCCGGATGCTGTTTCAAAATGGAAACAGCCCAGTCAGCATGTGATGCGGTCAGCGGATTCGCCGTCAAATCTGCACCAGAAAGCATTGCCGTTCTCACAGCATCCAGTTCCACTGCAAGACGTGATGGCAGCACTGCAAGCCCCATGACCTCGATCAGGCCGATGTTTTCCTTTTTGATGTGGTACAATGACGGATTGGGGTGAAATAGTCCCAGCGGACGTTCTTCCGTAGTGCGATTGTTTCGCAGAACCAGATCACACTCATAGGTACTGCCATGCATTCTGGCGATCGGTGTAATGGTATTGTGCGGCACACCATCAGTGGATGCCAATATCTGCACACTTGCATCGCTGTAGGTACGCCACTTTTCCAGAATCTTGCTGCAAGCCGCAGCGAGCATGCTCCGGTTTGATGCCTGCAGCCGTATCACAGACATGGGCCATTTTACAATGCCCACCTGCACATCCGGAAACTGAGGAAGCACATAGTATTTTTCAATCGGTGCTTTTGCCATGGCAAAGGTATAGTTGCCGCCCTGAAAATGCTCATGACTGAGAATCGAACCGCCCACAATGGGCAGATCTGCATTCGAGCCAATGAAATAGTGGGGCAAAATATCCAGCACATCAAACAGTTTCTCAAACACTGCCGCATCGATCTTCATTGCTGTATGCTTTTCGTTGAACACAATGCAGTGTTCGTGGTAATACCCATAGGGTGAGTATTGCAGCTGCCACGGTTCTCCCTGAATTTGCAGCGAAACCGGACGCAGATTCTGCCTTGCCGGTTGTTTCAAGTTGCCGGCAAACCCTGCATTTTCCGGACACAGCTGGCACTTGGGATATGCAGATGCCTTGGCAGATTTTGCTGCGGCAATGTCCCTGGGATCTTTCTCCGGCTTGGAACGGTTGATCGTAATGTCCAGCGTGCCGTATTCGGAAGCATATGTCCACTTCAAATCCTTTGCAATTCTGCCCCGACGCACATAATTCAGGTTCTGGCTAAACGCATAGTACCAGCTCGTTGCTGCTTCCGGCGATACAGCGTAGTGCTTCCGAAAAGATGCCATCACCTCTCTGGGCATAGGTGTCAACACGCCCATAAGCCTGGTATCGAACAAATCCCGTGAGGCACTGGTATCCGAAATGAGATGCTGTGCACAGGCATAGTCGATCAGTGGCTGCAAAATCGCATCAATCTCTGTTTTCAAAGATGCATCTCCGCTGGTCTGCCAATCGTTCAGTTGAAAAATCTCCATGTACTGATTCTGTACCACATAACGATCTTCCGGTTGGATCAAATTGTTTTGTAATCCGTAATCCATCAGCTTTTGAATTTCATCGCAAATCATCTGTCTCACTCCTCGTATCCATTTGGGTGGTGCGTATGCCAATTCCACGCACTGGCAATGATCTCCTCCAGGCTATTGTGCTCCGGTTTCCAGCCCAGCACACGCTTTGCCTTTTCACTGGACGCCACCAGCGAAAATGCTGCAAAGTGAATCACAGCATCGATTTTTTCCGCATCGAACAGCTTATCCAAAAAGGCAGCATCCCGGATGTCGCCCTCATAAAATTTCACCTGCTTGGGAACAGCGTTGCGGTGCCCTGTCAACAGATTGTCTGCGACAATGACCTCATGACCGGCTCTTACCAACTCCAGTGCGGTATGCGAACCGATGTATCCGGCTCCTCCCAAAACTAAAAAACGCATATTATGCTTCTCCTTTCAGTGAAAAATGGAACTGTGTTTCCTGCCGGTATGGGGTATTTGCACGCAAAATTGGCGAGGGAAAATTAGGATGATTGATGGCGTCCGGAAAATTCTGCGTTTCCAGGCAAAAGGCACCTCGTTTTCCGTAAGCACAACCGTCTTTTCCCAAATCCGCCGGAGTTTCCACGAAATTGGCAGTATACACATGAATGGCGGGCTGCGTTGTTTTGCAGGTAAGCCGGATTCCGCTCTCTGTGCTGTATGCCTCCGCCTGAATCGGTGAATCGGAACGAACGGCAAAACTATGATCTAATCCGGCTGCATTCTGAATCTGCACGCAATCCTCCTGAAATGCTGCCGGAATCGGCTTGTATGCGCGAAAGTCAAAGGGCGTTCCTGCAACCGGTGCGATTTCTCCTGACGGAATAGAAGTCTGGTCAATTGGAATGTAGGAATCCGCAAAAAGTTTCAGCATATGATGCGCCAGTGTTCCACTTTGGTGTCCGTCCAAATTGAAATAGCTGTGGTTGGTCAGGTTGCAGATCGTATCTTTATCACAAACTGTCTCATAAGCAATGGTCAGAGTATTGGTATTGTCAAAGGTATAGGTAACAGTCACCTGCAAATTTCCTGGATAATGTTCCTCACCGTCCGGACTCTCTGTGGTGAAAACAACGCTGTTCCCGCCGCATTCTGCCTGCCAGATACGCCGGCTTAAGCTGCGGTAACCGCCGTGCAAATGGTGTTTTCCATAGTTGCAATTCAGCTGTATCTCCTGACCATTCAGGACGAACCGTCCGTGACAGATACGGTTGCAGCACCTTCCAACAGTTTCGCCAAAATATTCTCCGCCGGTTTCATAGCCTTTCACATGGGCATAACCCAGCACCACGTCCCGCAGCAGCTTCTGCCGATCCGGCACCAGCAGAGAAACGATCGACGCACCATAATCACAAAGTGTCACGCTTGCACCGGAGGCATTCTCAATGCGGTAGAAATGTGCCATCTGTCCACTGGAAGTTGGTTCAAATTCTGAAATCTGTACTTGTTTCATGCGATACACACCCCCATTTCTCAGCAAATCCTCAGGCAAACTGCATTCCGCCAATGTTCCGGATCTGTAGGATCTGGCAGCTGCCCGCCCCGAACAATTGATCCATTTTTTTGCAGTAATCTTTCGCCATATGTACCGGCACAAATGCCTGTATAGTTCCGGCAAATCCTCCGCCGTGCACTCTGGAAACGCCTGCATCTCCGAGAATCTGCTTGCTCGCCCAGAGCCCCAGCGTAATACCCTGCTCTGCCGGTTTGCTGCAGGAGTAGAGATTCTGGAGCCATTTCGCAGAGGAATCTCCGGATTCTTTCACCAGTTTCAGAAACCGTGGAAAATCATTGCTGGACAGTGCCTTTGCCTCCTCGGCTGCACGCCGGTTATCCCCGTAGAAATGGGCAGCACGCAAAATAGCACGGTCGGAACAAGCAGTTCGCAATTTCGGAAGTGCCTGCAGGAATGATTTCTCGTCCACTTCCCACAGATGATTTTTTCCGAATTGTGCAGCCACCAGATTCATCTCCGCCGGAATAGAAACGTAATCATCTGTTAAATCTGCATGGCTGCCCTTGGTATCTGTGATACAAAGCATATAGCCGGCATCTTCAAACTGACAGGACAGCTTTTCGATTTTCGGGTTGTCCGTGTCCTCAAAATCAATGAACACAAATCCACCTACAGAGCTTACCATCTGATCCATCAGCCCGCTCTTTTTTCCGAAGTACCGATTTTCCGCATACTGTCCGATTTTGGCAATCTCTACTGCTCCGGCAGCACCTGCATGATAGTGCTGGTCGATGATAGTGCCGATGAGTACCTCAAAGGCTGCCGAAGACGAGAGTCCGCTGCCGCTCAGGACATTGGAAGTGGTGTAAGCATCAAAGCCGCCTACAGCAACGCCCATTTCCTGAAATCTGGAAACCACACCGCGAATCAGTGCAGCGGACTTTCCCTTTTCCTCCGGATGTACCGTGAGGTCACACAAATTCACATAATCCTGCGGATACCCGGCAGATTGCAGCCGAATCACATGCTCGTCGTGAAATGCCACAATGGCAATGACGTCCAGATCAACAGAGGCAGCCAGAACACAGCCATGCTGGTGATCGGTATGGTTTCCGCCGATCTCGGTTCTGCCAGGTGCAGAAAATACGGCGATCTCCTCCCACTCAGGATACAAGCAAGAAAAGTTCTCTGCCGCCTGCAAATAGCGTGCTCGCTGTGCAGCAAGTACGGCATCGGAGCTGCCGTAGAGTTTGCAAAGCTTTTCATCATATTTTCCTGCGGTCAGGTCTGCCTGAAATTGTTTCAGTTTCATAGTCATGATTCCTCCTCTGTCGTCTTTTCGGATGTCAATTCAGTCTTTGGACTAGAAATGGCGGAAACCACCTTTTTCATATACGCATCGTTCAGCTTATACTTCCTGCGGTATACCACATATGCCAGCAGCATTCCCACAGCCGGAATGACACACATCAGCACACGAATGGAGTTCTGAGTTGCAAGGGACTGGATCTGATTCGGTACATATCCAGTCAGGTCCAGTGCAAAGCCAATGGACAGAGAAGTAAATGCAGCGGTCAGCTTCACGATCAGTGTCTGGAGGGAGAATACGACACCCTCATTCCTTATGCCCAGCTTATATTCGCCGTAGTCCACCACGTCTGCCAGAAAGACTGTCGCACAGCCCAGTTCCAGACCAGTACCAGTCTTGACGATCACGCCTGCAATGACAGTGAGCACAATGTTCTGCGGTGCAAAAATACCGGTGAGCAGCAGGATCAGCAGCCCGATTGCCGGAAGAATACATGCCATCAGGAATGCTTTCTTTCTGGAGAGCATCTTGGTGACTTTCGGGAAAATAATCAGACCAACCACTTCTGCGATGGAGGCACTGATCATAAATGCAGAGAGCATGCTGCTGTTGTTGCAGACATAAGCAAAATAATAAGTTGCAACACCCATAATGAGCTGGATTCCCACGTTGTACAGGAGGATCAGAGCCACTGCCCAGCGAAGCTGGTCATTTCTCTTGATGATGGAGAAGATGTCCTTGAAAGAAACCTTTTCTGCCTTTTTGCCCACCTGCTTTTTCGGCAGATTGATGACGGTAACTGCAATGGTAAAGATAAAGGTTGCGGCAATGATCAATGCAAAACGATGATATCCTGTATAACCGCCTCCAAGTCCCTTGATGATCTGTACGCCAAATCCGGCGATGATCAGGGACTGACCGATGCTGGCAAAAATACGGGGCAGTACAGAAACCTTTTCTCTCTCGTGAGGGTCTGAAGTCAGATTCGGAACGATAGACCAATATGGAATATCCATAATAGTATAGGTCATGCCCCAGAGGACATAGGCAACGGCAGCAAATACGCAAAGTCCGATGCCGCTCAGATGGAAGTCGGTGAACAAAATGATAAAAACAAATGCGTTGATCAGTGTTCCGACCGTCAGCCACGGGATAAACTTTCCGAAACGGCTTCTGGTGTTGTCCACCAGCATTCCCATAAACAGGTCGTTGAAGGCGTCCCAGATTTTTGCGGAAAAGAACATGATGCCGATAAATGCCGGTGCGACCTTAATGATGTCGGTAAAATAGATCATGGAGAACGTTGCGATCATGCCATAGATCATATCCTTGCCCAATGCACCAAATGCAAATGTATACTTGACTTTCCCCGGAACTTTCCCGGGATACATGACGTTTCCGCCGCCGGCGGGTTGTGTGCTGTTTTTTAACATAAGAAAAACCTCCTTGAATCGGAACCTATTTTCGTTCGGGTCCCTGTTTTGTTGACACCTATATCATAGCACAGGACATTTCCAAAAGGAATACATTATTCTGTGCAAAAGATACAAATTCCAACACGATTCAAGAAGGTTTGCTTTATTTTATTTCGTATAAGGGGATTGCGGAAGATAGCAGACTTTTTCTTTCGGCATTTCTGCTCCGGCATCGAAATATCCCTGAATGATTGCAAAAATAGTTTTTGCCTGTTCCGGAACATTCAGATCTACCGTCCCGTAAATCACCCCGGCATCAATGGCATCCTGCATGTCCTGAATCCCATTGATACCAATGATGACTGGCAGCGGCAGCTTCTGCTTTGCATAAAAATCTGCGACACCCAATGCCATGCTGTCATTGCTGCAAATCACCGCCTCGACTTCAGTTGTCTCCTCTGCGGAGAGGTTCTGCATCTCCCGCAGTGCAGAGGTTCTCGCCCAGTCCGCGGAGATCACATGGAGCTGATTCAGAGGAAGTGCAGCAGAAGCCGTTTGCAGAAACGCATCGGTACGGTTGATGACATCGGTATGTGCCTGTTCTCCCTCTACCAGAATATAGTCCAGCATACCGTTCCGGTTCTTGTCCATCTCACAGGTATTCCAAGCCTGAATCAGCATTTCTCCCTGCATATTTCCGGCTTCTTTCGCCTCTGTGCCGACGTACCATACATTGTCCTGCTCCTCCAGATCCGCTTTCGCCGGTTCACGGTTGAACAGAATCACCGGCACATCCTGTTCCTGTGCATCCTCCAGTATCCCCACGACATTAGTGGGCGAAACCGGATTCCAGAGGATCACATCATACTCCTGCTGCAAAATTTCGTAAAGCTGTGTGTTCTGTGTTAACGCACTGCCGGAGGCATCAAAAACATCGTAGATGATCTCCCTTCCGTCGATGGTCTTATCTTTCAACTGACTGCGAATAGCATCTGTCAATGTCTGAATATAGGGGTCTTCCAGATCATATACCGCAATTCCCACTTTCAAAAAACGGTCAGTGTGCTGCTTTTGAAAGTGGATAAATCCGCCCACCATAGCAGCAGCCAGAAGTCCAACGCCTACCGCAGAGAAAATAAGGTTCTTCTTTTTCATGGCACTTCTCCTATTCAAACAGCAGTGCGTCCTGTTGGGCATCGAACAGATTTTCCTTTGTGACCTCACGCAGTTCTGGCGGAGAAAACGGCACATTTTTCCCCTGCGTACGCTTTGTCAGATAGGCGATTGCCTGATACCCAAACCCATAATCATTCTCTGTCACGATCATGTCCACCGCACCGCTTGTCAGTAATGTATAATCCGGCTGTTCGGGGCAGATCTGAATGACTGCCGCCGCATGGGAAAAAGCTTTGGTGTCGTCTGTTTCTCCGCAGACCAGCAGTGTTTTAGAGCCGTTTTCAAAACTGGTATCCCGATCATATACCGCATCATTCCGTTTCAGACACTGCTCCACAGACTCCGCAATTCGCGCACTCTTTGCCTGCGTGGTATCTGCGGCAATTTCGAACGCACCCTGTGCTGCCTCTTGGATTTGCGGGGATAGGATCTCGGAGAGCTGTTCCATGCCATCGCTATAAGCACCGTGGAAAAATGCAGGTGCATAGGTGACAGAGAAAACAGGGATCTTGCATTGCTCCAGTGTTTCGGCATAGAACTTTTCGCTTCCGGTGTAGTATTGTTCCGGACAGAACAGCAGAACACCGTCACAGCCCTGCTTTTTTTGTGCAGACAGCAATTCCGCCCATGCGTTTTCCGAGAGCTCCGGAGTGTGTATGATACGAAGTGACACCACACAATCCTCTGCACCGTCATAGATGCCCTCCTGAAACGCACAGAAATCGGACACTGCATCTTCCGACAAAATCACGGCGATCTGTTTTTTTCTTGTTTGAAAGAACTGCTGTTCAAGAAACAACAGCAGTACCAGCAGAATCCCTCCGGCAAAGACCCAGAGCACCTTATTTTTCAATTTCATCTTCCTGCCTCCTCATGGGAAAATAGATGCGTGCCGTAGTTCCCTCATCCGGTGCACTGATTATCTGTACGCCATATGCCTCACCGAAATACAGCTTGATTCGGTCATTGACATTTTTCACACCAATTCCGGAGCCACGCTTGCTGGACACCACATCGCCCTGCATCATCTTCTGCACCTGTGCTTCGGTCATACCCTCGCCGTTGTCGATCACATCGATGTGCACCAGTTCGTTTACCGCATAGATCTTCAGTTGGATCTCCCCGTCTTCATACATGCCCTCCATGCCGTGATAGACTGCATTTTCCAACAGTGGCTGGATCACCAGCTTTGGACACAGGCAGTCCGCCAGTTTTTCGTCCCAATCCACCGTAAATGTAAACTTATCCTGAAACCGCACATTTTGAATAGAAAGATAGCTGACGGCGTGTTCCAGTTCCTTTTTCAGCGTGATAATGTCCTTTCCCTGACTCAAAGAGATGCGGAAAAACTTTGCCAGCATGGACACCATTTTTCCGGCACCCTCATACTTTTTGCTCTGTATCATCCAGATAATGGAGTCCAGCGTGTTATACAAAAAATGGGGATTGATCTGGGATTGCAGAAGCTTTCGCTCAGTAATCTGTTTTTCCCGTTCCTCTTTCCGCACTCGTTCCATCAGCTGATTCGTCTTTTCTGCCATGTCATTAAAGCCGTCGGAAAGTCCTCTGATTTCTCCGCAGCTCTCTGCTTTTGCACGAACCTGCAATTCTCCATGTCCAAACCGTTTCATGGTTTCGGAGAGCCGCAAAACCGGTGCGATCATCAGACGCTGAATCAAAAAGTCCAATATCACAGAAACCACTGCCATCAGCAGAACAATGACTGCGATTCCGGTTCTGAGCTGCGTGTTGTTTTGCAGTTCTTCCGTCAAAGAAGCAGCAGAGATCAGTTTCCAGCCGGTATATCCTATGGTTTGCTGCTGGAGCAGCCACTCCTTTTTGTCCTGCAAAACCACCTGATTTTTCGGTGCATGCAGCGTCCATTCGGTTCGCACACCGCTCTCCAGTCGTTTCTCAAAGGGATAGCAGATCAGATGCTCTTCGTTGTCCATCAGGTAAAAATAATCCGTCTGTGATGCCGGATAGATGTTCAGCTCTGCCTCCATGTTGTCCATGCAGACATCAAACCGCAAAATTCCAGAACGGCTCTTTCCACCGTCCCGAAGCTCCACATAGCGGGAAACGGTCATGGCTTTTTGAAATCCTGCTGCTGTCTGGATATAATGAGGCACATCAAATGCGACGGTGTCAATTTCAGTTTCTGCTGCCTGAAACCATGCAGCACTGTCCACCGATTCTGTATCATAATTCTCTGCATTCTGCCAGAGCAGTGCCCCGTCAATATCATAAATGGCGGCATACAAAATCTTGTTTTCATGAAGCTGGCAGAAATCCGACAAAGTCTGTTCCGTCAAAAGTGCCTGTAGGTCAGCGCTCTTGATGATCTGATAATAGGCGGTATTGGCAAGCTCAATGGTGTTGTCCACATCTTCCTCAATGCTGAAACTCATACGCCGCAGCTGCTGGGTATTTTTCTCCTGCAAAAAAGCGGTGATCTGTGCCTTGGTATACTCTGAATAAAGGGAGATGATCAGTGCAGTGAACAGACTGACGGTCAGGAAAAACAGGGCAGTAAAAATCAGACGAATGCTCTTTCCGTCAATCTTCCGGTGCAACAATTGCAATATCTTTTTCATGCTAGTTCCCCGTTGCCAGTTCTTTTCGGAATTTTGCCGGCGACATGCCCATGTTTTTCTTAAAGACATAGCTGAAATAATTGGGTTCCGGATAGCCGACCATTTCTCCGATCACTCTGCTTTTTTCGTCCGTTGTCTTCAGCAGGCGAACTGCCTCGTCCACTCGCTTCTTCGTCAGGAACGCCAGAAAACTCATGCCAGTTTCTTTGCGGAAGATGTTGGAAAAGTGAGATGTACTGACATGCAGATAGGCACACACCTCGTCCACGGACAACTCCGCATTGCCGTAATGCTGCTGGACATATTCCATGGCCTTTTGTGCAAGGATGCTGTTCCGATCCACCTTCCTCTGGTGAATCGCATAAATGATATAGTCGCAGTAATTCAGCAGCCATGCGTTCAGCTGCTCTCCCGTTTCCAGGGACAGGACCTTCATGGTCATACGCTTGGCATCGGCGAATATTTCGTCGTCCATCATGTGATACTGGCGAAAAATGCCGGAAATGGAAAAGATGATCTCCAGAATCGCTGACTGGTAAGCATTGAAATTATAGTGGCTCTCTTCCAGTTGTGTCACCAGCTTTTCCACTTCTTTCTGCACTTTTTCCTGATCTTCCAGCTTGATCGCCATTTCCAGTTCCTCTGTGGATATAGAGGTGTACACGTGGTTTTCGTACAATTCCACATCCTGATAAGAGGTCACAGACTCTTCTGCGGACACCACGCTGTATTCCAACGCCTCCATTGCCTGTGAAAACGAAGCTGGCAACTCTTCTAGCTTTTCACAGATGCTGCCGATGCCGCAGGAAAATGCCACTTGGTTATAGTGCTTGGAAATATGAGAGGCTTCGTTCAGTGCTTTCTGAATCCGTATCATTTCCAACGGTGCAGAGAGCAGCAACAGATAAATGATCTTGTCCAGATAACGAAATGTCCGAAAGGGACAGACCTGCTGCAGCATCTCATTGACGGATTCTGCCACGGAAAACTGCGACAGATAATCATCGCTTTCCTCCGTGATCTTCATAATGACCACACAAAAATGATTGGCATCCAGCGAAACCGACAGATTTTTTTGCTGCCGCTGCATCTGTTCTGGGGTAAGTGAGCCTCTGACCAGCTGTATTAGAAACTGCTCCTGCAACAATGGCAGGCTCTTTTGATAAATTTCCGCAAAACGCTCCTGATTTTGACGCTGTTCCAACTCCGTTTCTAATTCTCTGTGGATTTTTTTCAGCAGGTTTTGCATCTCCTGAAAGTCGATGGGTTTCAGCACATATTCCGATACCCCATACCGAATGGCAAGCTGTGCATATTCAAAATCGTCCCAGCCGGAAAAAAGGACAATTTTGATATGCATCATGTTCTCATGCAGGATTCTCGCCACTTCCAATCCGTCCAGAAACGGCATTTTAATGTCGCTGATTACCAAATCAGGACGAAGCGTTTCCGTCTGTTCCAGAAGCTCATTTCCGTTCAGTGCTGTTGCAATGACACGAAACCCCAGTGTTTCCCACTCCACAGAATCCCGAATTCCTTCTAAAATCTGTGGCTCATCATCCGCCAATATTACTGTAAAACACAAGATATTTTCCTCCATTCTCCGCCAATGCAGCTGATTATCAGTATGATTATAGCACATTTTTTCAGAATTGACAATGGAAAATAGAAAAAGAAAATCGGATCAACATATTTGAGAAAAATCACATCACTTCCCTCACCATGGTTTTGTCAATATCACTTGACACATTTTATTTGTATGTGTCAAGTTTCATTATACAGGATTAATTACCTTTACGGCCAAACATCTTGCAGAGATCCAAGAGATTTTAAAACAGAAACCTAAGAGCCACAAATAATATTATAGGGAGCGCTACCGATTTGGAAACGCTCCCTACTTTTTTATTTGTCCTTTTCTCTGCACTCGTATGATCTGTTAAGAAGTTGGATATGTTTTGACGCGAGTCATTTTTTATCAAGAATATTGAGTATCCCTCTGGGTATATGTTAAATCTGTTGGTTATCCCCAAACTTTCTCTGCGATTTCCTTAACAAGAGCAAGCTTTGCCCACTGTTCCTCCTCTGTGAGCTTGTTGCCTATCTCGCAGGATGCAAAACCACACTGTGGGCTAAGACAAAGTCTGTCAAGTGAGATGTATTTTGCAGCATCGTGGATACGGTCGATAACGGCCTGCTTGTCCTCAAGTTCAGGTTTCTTTGATGTGATAAGTCCGAGGACTACCTTCTTGTCGCCGCTTACTGCTTTCAAAGGTTCAAAGCCACCTGAACGCTCGTCGTCAAATTCAAGATAATATGCGCTTACGTTCTCGCCTGCAAAAAGCGTCTCAGCTACACTGTCATATGCACCGCTGCTTGCATATGTTGAGTGGAAGTTGCCACGGCAAACGTGTGTTGTGATAACAAGATCCTCAGGCTTGCCATCGATAGCAAGGTTGTTTATTCTCAACAGAAGTCTTTTTATATCCTCAAGACCTGCGTCGTCAACTCCAAAAATAGCCTTTGCATTAGGGTCAACTATCATGCCCCATGAGCAGTCGTCGAACTGAATGTTGCGGCAGCCTGCTGCATAAAGGTCAGCGATGACTTTTCTGTAGCCCTTTGCGATATCCTGAACAAGCTCTTCTGTATCATTATAATACTTCTTTGTGTTCTCCAGTGCGAAAGGCATTATCATCTGCTCAAGAAACTGTGCAGGGGCAGGGATAGTCTGCTTTGCGACTGTGTTCTCGTCCTCGAGAGCCTTAACGAATTTAAAATGCTCAACAAATGGGTGGTCGCCAACTGATACCTTGCCTGTGAGATATGTATCGTCTATCATTGCGGCTTCGCCATGGAATGGCAGACCTGTCTGTGTCTTGCTGTGGCCAACGCCGTTGAAACCCCACATAAAGTCAAGGTGCCATGTGGCTCTGCGGAACTCTCCGTCTGTGATGATATGATAACCAGCCTTTTTCTGCTTTGCAACGAGATCAAGGATAGCCTTATCCTCTACCTCTTTAAGCTGCTCGGCTGTGATAGTGCCGTTTTCAAAATCTGCTCTTGCCTTTTTCAGATAGTCAGGTCTGAGAAAGCTGCCCACAAAATCGTAGCGGCATGGTACTTTGATATTATTGCTCATTTTTGTTACCTCTTTCATTTTACTATAGTTTATTTCCTATTGGTTTGCTGGTATTTAGTATAGCACGAAAAAAGGCGATAGTAAAATATTTATTTCTGTGGGATAGATATAGTTTCAAACTATATCGGATCGAATAGTTTGCTTGACTTTGGTGCATATGGTGTGGTATAATGAATAAATTGAAAGCAGAAATTAAGGAGTTTGGCATGAAAAGGGCATTGAGTATAGCATTTAAAGTTCTATTGATAATTGTGTGTATCATCATATTATTTGTAATAATATCCGTTGTTCGCCATAAAATATGCAGTTCAAAAGAAAAGGACTTGCTTGCTCCTTTGGGCGAGCTGGTAGAAGTGAATGGTCACAATATGAGTGTCTATACAGAGGGCGAGGGTGACAAAACCCTTGTGTTTATGTCAGGAGGTGGAACTTGTTCGCCAATACTGGATTTTAAGTCGCTTTATTCGCTTTTAAGCAGCGAGTATAAGATCGCAGTAGTAGAAAAGTTCGGCTACGGTTTTAGCGATATTGTAGATGAAAAAAGAGATATAGATACTATATTGAGCGAAACGAGAATGGCACTTGATAAAGCAGGAATAAAAGGTCCGTATGTGCTTTGTCCTCACTCATTATCTGGACTTGAGGCTTTATACTGGGCACAGAAATATCCTGATGAGGTCGAAGCGATCGTCGGCTTAGATATGGCTGTGCCGACTTATTATGATGAAATGGACATAAGTATCCCTATGACAAAGTTAGGACATTATGCTGCTGTTTTGGGCATCACAAGGTGGATACCGAGCCTTGCAGAAAGCGACGCTATCAAATACGGAACGCTTTCCGAAAATGAAAAAGACATTTACAGGGCAGTATTCTACCAGAGAACAGCCACGGAAACTATGGTAGATGAAGTTAAAGCAGTAAAGGATAATGCGAATATCGTAAAGGAAAAGGGTATTCCGCAAGTGCCGATGTTATTGTTTATATCAAATGGTTCGGGCGGAACAGGTTTTACAAAAGAACGTTGGAGAAGTATTCCTAAAGAATATATTTCAGGTCACGACAACGCAAGCTATATTGAATTAGACTGTCCGCATTATGTTCACGACTATGAGTACGAAGCGATAAGCAAAGGGATCAGAACTTTTATCAAATAAAGTATAATTCAAAAACCACCGATACAGCCCCCTCTGTATCGGTATTTTTCTGTCCTTACCGCCTTCCATCGCCCCAATTCTATTGACATTTCCACCTTGTTGTGCTATCATAAAAGTTCACAAGTTAGTCATAACTAGCTATATGATACCGCAGAATTAAGATAGATAAGAAAGGCGGAACATAATGAAAAGTTCTGCAATAGTAAAAAAGGCACTGCATAAAGCAGACGGTGTTTTGTACCCGACTGTCGGCAGGAAAGATAAAGTCGTTATTACAATATCAAGTTGCAACGTCATGCAATGAAGGTTTTTTTACTTTATTCAAGCTTTTTTTGTCCACCTAATTTTTTTGAACAATCATGCTTTTTCTGACATATTATAAAAATGAAAATGCAAACGCAGTCACACTGATCTAATGCGTTTGAGATATGGAGGGTAATTTATGTCAGAAAAGTATTTTTTGGGCGCAATGACGCAGAATGGGTTTTCCACGGAATTTGGCAAGATAATGGCTGATAAGGAGTATTTCACATTCATACTCAAAGGAGGTGCAGGCACAGGAAAATCTTCACTTATGAAAAAGATAGCCGCCGAGTTTGAACCGACAGAGGACGTCACTAGGTTTTATTGCTCCTCTGACCCTGCTTCCCTTGATGCAATCGTTCTGCATACATCAAAGGCCATAATCTGCGACGGCACTGCGCCACATGTTATAGAATGTTCATATCCAGGAGTTTGTCAGAAAATAATCAACTTAGGAGAGTATTGGGACGAAGAAAAGCTGAAGGCCTTCAAATCTGAAATAATCGAGGTCACAGACAAAAACAAGTCGCTTTTGGCAAGAAGCAAAAGGTTTACCACTGCCCTGTCTAACGTTTGCTTCGATACCTACAATTGCGGTGAAGGCTGTCTGCTGGAGGAAAAGCTGAAAAGTTTCACAGAACGATCAGCAAAACGTCTTCTAAACAAAAAAGGCTCCGGCAGTGGCAAAACTGATCTTAGACAGTTGACCGCTTTGACAGAATACGGCTGTATGACGCAGCTTGCCACTCTTGACAGCTACCTTGACGTGTTTGCCATGAACGATGATTATTATGCCGCTTCCCACAAGTTCGTCACCCTCATGGCACAGCAGGCTATAAAGCGAGGTTACGATGTTATACTCTGCCCTGCTATCCTATTTGGCAACACCCTTTACGAGCATTTGCTTATCCCGGAGGCTGGCATCGCATTTGTGATAAATTCCCCTATAAGCAAGCTTGACGGCTTTGAAAAAGCTATCAACATGGGCAGATTTTATGACAAGAAAAAAATCTCAGCCCTGAAAACAAGACTGAGATTAGATAAAGTCACCGCCTCCGACCTTGCAGAGGAAGTGTATTCAGGCATCAAGAAAGCCAAGAAAGTCCATGACGAGATAGAAAAGTATTATATCGCCGCAATGGACCACGTCGCACTTAATAAGGTTTGCGACAGCATTTCAAGGGAAATTCACGAGAGAACTATAAAATAGTTTTCCACATTCCGTCGTAAGGCGCAGGCTCAAAGCCCATTTTCTTATAAAGCGATATGGCTCTGCCGTTTTCAAGCTCGACTTCAAGTCGGATACGGCGGAGCTTTTTGTCGCCATTTTCCTCGATATACTTAAAAAGCTCCCTGCCTAGACCTTTTGAGCGGTATTCCTCCAGCACAAAAAGCTCGTCTATCCATATAGTAATACCGCCTGCTTCAACTGAATATGTTTTCATTGTAACGCAGTAGCCAACATTATTGCCGTCACAAACGAGCATATAACCCTGCACATACACGTCAGACCTCATCATTTCATCGAAGCCCTGCTCAAAATGCTCTCTTGGAACAGGCTTGTCCACCGCAGAAGAATTATAGAACTCAGTGGAAAATCTGATATAATCTTCCCTGTCCTCAGGCACAAATTTTCTTATCATTTTTATCTCTCCGTTTCTTTGGTATTAGCCTATTATAGCATTTTAATTGCCATAAGTCAAATGCACAAATCCTGTTGCAAATGCTCAGATTATGTGATATAATTATTTTGGATAATTTTAATCATATTTGTGAGGATACATAATGAAATATACTTTTGATTGCGACCACTGGGGAAGCAGTTTTTCAGTGCCGTCTAAAGTGGTCGATAAATACATAAAATTAAGCGATGGCGACTTTGTAAAGGTACTTCTCTGCATACTCTGTTCAACGGAACGTGAATGTGACAGTGCAAAGCTTGCGGAAAAGTCAGGGCTTTCTGAGAACACTGTCATTGACGCTGTGACACATTGGGTATCACTAGGAGTCATCACCACAGAACACAGTGATACGACAAAGTCTGCACAGGTCAAAGCCGTTTCTACACCTGTTTCAGAGCCTGAAACAAAGGCCGAGCCTGTTTCAAAAGTTGAGGCAGTTGCCCCGAAACGTCAGAGCGTTTCAAACAAGCTGTGCATAAGATATAAAAATTCTGAGATATTGGAAAAACAGCAGAAGGACCCTAACCTTGCACATCTCTTTGACGAGATACAAACCGTTTTACAACGCACTATCAATGGAACTGAGCAAGGGGAACTTCTTGCTCTTTACGAATATTACCGATTTGATGCAGCATCTATTCTCTTAGCCGCAGAATACTGTGTGTCACTTGAAAAGCACAACGTGTCTTACCTTGTGACAGTAATGCGTGGGTGGTTTGAACAAGACATCTGTACTTATCAACAAATTGAACAAGAAATAATTAGGCTTTCCAACATAAAAAAGTATGAATTCAAGGTACTGAAAATTTTCGGACAGACCGCAAAGCCGTCAAAGCAGCAGCTTGAGTTTATAGAAAAGTGGCGAACAATGGGCTTCACTGTTGAAATGCTGGAGATAGCCTATAACAAGTGCGTTGACAATACCAACAAACTGAATTACAAATATATAGACACTATACTGTCAAACTGGGCAGGCAAGAGCATCACTACCCCTGAACAGGTCACACACGAGGACGAAAAGTACCACACCTCCAAGAAAAATAAGAATACTAATAAGCAAACTTCCTATAATCTTGATGATTTTGAAAAATTCGCAATGAATTTTGATCTCGAAAAATCAGGAAAGCTATGATAAGGAGTAGAAAATGAAATATTCAATAACCGCATATGACAAGGCTGAAAATGAACTTAAAAGACGGCGTGAAGCTGTCATGAACGAGCATGAGGTCCACGCTCAGGAGATAGCACAGCGACTTCCTGAAATAGAAGTTCTTACAAGATCACTAAAAGCAAATAACTGTGAACTCATGAAGGGCATAGTAGGCAAAAATGCTCATGGAAGAGAATATATACAAAAAATGCGTCAAAACAATGCCAATACTAAACGTGCCATTAAAGGTCTGCTTAAAATGGGAGGTTATCCTGAAGACTACCTTGATTATCACTATTACTGTCCTAAATGCTGTGATTATGGCTATCGTGACGGAGTGAAGTGCCAGTGCTTCACCGACTTGCTGAAAAAATACACCACTGAGGAGCTTAACGAGAATTGCAGTATCCAGCTCCACGATTTCTCTGAGTTCAGAATAAAATTTTATCCTGAAAGCGACGGTAACGGAATGTCACCAAGAGAGAAAATGAGAACGGTGTATTCAAACTGCCGTGCATATGCTGACAAATTTCATGAAAACTCTCCATCACTGTTTTTCATTGGCAAAACAGGTCTTGGCAAGACTTTTCTTTCAGCCTGCATTGCAAATGAACTTATACAAAAGGGCTACAGCGTCATTTTCGCCTCTCTGCTGAAGCTTCTCAGACAGATAGAGGACGAGCATTTCGGCAGAGCCACAGGTCAGACACTTGACATCATAGAGAATGCCGACCTTGTTATCCTTGACGACCTCGGCTCAGAATTTCAAACGAGCTTTACAGATTCCGTGATCTATGAAATAATCAACGAGCGTATAAACCTTGGCAGGCCAACGATAATCTCTACCAATCTCACCAATGAAGAATACAATGCAAAATATAATGAGCGTATAGTTTCGAGGCTCACAGGCTGTTTCATGCCTATTATGTTTGTGGGAAACGATATTAGACACGTAAAACTGAAAAATAATCTTTAAGGGGTAAAAAAATGAAAAAAATAAGGGGAACTTTTCTTTCTATACCGGTGCTTCTGCTTGCAAACGCACCTGCGCTGTGGAAACTTATTGACATAAATTCTCTGCTCAAAACGCTTATCATCATACTTTTGGCACTATACACCTTGGTTTTCATGTTCAAATCACATGGACGCAAAGGTTCTCATGGAAAAATCCGACGGCTTGATTCCGGAGCGTTTGTACTTGGCTGCGGTGTTTTGCAAAGCGTTATACAGCTTATAATAGTTATAGCACTTTGCTTTACAAAACTGAACGGTTGGCGGCTTCTTGCAAATGCACTTTGCGCTTATGCTATAACAACGCTTTTGTGTCTGAGTGGCATTGTGCGGATAGCGGCTTCGGCACGTCAGGTGAAAATACTGTGGTATGTTATTCTGTTATTCACCTGGTACATACCTCTTGTGAACTGCATAGTGTTCAGAAAATTCTACAAGGCAGCGAGAAGTGAATACTACTTCGAGCAGGCAAAGCTTGACCTTGACGCTGCACGAAAAGAGAACGAGATATGCAAGACAAAGTATCCTATACTTATGGTGCATGGCATATTCTTCCGTGATTGGCAGGTAATAAACTATTGGGGCAGGGTACCTAATGAACTTATCAGAAATGGCGCAGAGGTCTATTACGGCAAGCAACAGTCCGCCAACAAAGTATCCGTCAGTGCCACTGAGGTAGCTGAAAGGATAAAAGAAGTCATTGCAGAAACTGGCGCAGAAAAGGTCAACATAATCGCACACTCAAAGGGCGGGCTTGACTCGAGATACGCTATCTCTCACCTCGGCATGGACAAATATGTGGCAACTCTTACCACCATAAACACGCCACACTATGGCTGTAAATTCGTTGATATGCTTCTTGGGAAGATACCTGAGAGCATACAGGGTTTTGTTGATAGAAAATACAACAAGCTTTTCACTGCTCTGGGTGACAAAGACCCAAGCTTTTTAGATGGCGTTTATGACCTGACTTACAAAAACTGCTCTGAGCTTAACGCAAGCACCCCCGACAGCCAGTTGGTTTCCTACCGCTCCGTGATGAGCAAAATGAACAGCATACGTTCCGCAGGTTTTCCGTTAAATATCGGCTATCTGCTCAACAAGCCATACGGCAAGAGCAATGACGGGCTAGTAACAGTTGAGTCAGGACTTTATGGTGAAAACTCCAAGATGATAGAACACAAGGGCAAGCGTGGCATTTCTCATGGCGACGTTATCGACCTTTTCAGGGAGAACATCAAGGATTTTGACGTGAGAGAATTTTATGTAGATATAGTAAAAGAGCTTAAAGAACAAGGCTTCTGATAAAAAAGCACCCGTATCGCACATGATACGGGTGCTTTGCTATTTTCTGGAGCGAATTAAATATTTCATTCTGAAACGCTGTCTGCCCTTGATAGATTTGCGATTGAAGTTTGCTATCTTCGCATTGAACGCAGACATCATTCTAAGCTCATGTGGTGGAAGCTCCTCCTCACCATAAAACCGACAGTCTGGCAGACTATCGGTCAAAACTCAGTTATCTATTTTTGTCACATTGTCATAAACTATCTTATATTTTTCGCAGACCTTTTCATAATCCTGCTCATAGCCTGACAGCTCACCGTCCCTAAGATCCTCTGTAAGGTCATAGCTCGCCTTGTAAAGCTCATCAAAGCCAAGATTGCTGCAAATGCCTTTGAGGGTGTGAGCCATACGGAAAGCTTCCTTGGCGTTTTTCTCCTCTAAAGCCTTGCACATATCCTGAAAAGTTGTATCATCAGCAAATCTTTTTGCAAACTTTGTTATCATTTTCTCACTGCCGAAACGCACCAGAACGTTGTCATAACTTGCGCCAATGCTTTCATAAAATTCTCTAGTAGTCATCAGGACACTCCTTACAAATCATATCATCTCTTATTCTACGCCCTTGGCAAGCTCGTTCTGAATATCTTTAAGACATTCGACAAGCACAGGGTTGAATGTGCCGCACTCTCCATTAAGTATCAATTCCATAGCCTTTTCATGAGAATACGCCTTTTTGTAAACTCGCTCGCTGACAAGTGCGTCATAAACGTCGGCGACAGAAACTATCTGAGCCGATATGGGTATCTCGTCGCCTTTTAGTCCGTCAGGATAGCCCCTGCCGTCATAACGCTCATGGTGCCACCTGCATATGTCATGGGCTATCTTCAAGAGTGGCTCGTCACGGAACTGCTCAAGACTTTCAAGCATATGCGCTCCGATAGCGGAGTGAGTTTTCATTATCTCAAACTCCTCTTTGGTTAGCCTGCCGGGCTTATTGAGTATCTTATCGTCAATGCCTATCTTGCCGATATCATGGAGTGCCGCAGCCATTGGTATGAGAAGCTGCTCAGTGCCGCTGACAGTATACTTGTTTGTGCGCATAGGAAGCCTATCTAAAAGCAGCTCCGTTATGCGCTTTATGTTCACCACATGGCTTCCACTTTCGCCGTTTCTGAACTCTACTATCTGGCTGAGTATGCTTATCATCATACGGTTGTTTTTATCTTTTTCGTACATCTGGTCGCTGACAAGGGAAATAAGTCTGCGCTGTTTTGCATAAAGCTTAATGGTATTGAACACACGCTGATACACAACGCGTGAATCAAAGGGTCTGCTGATATAATCAGAAACGCCAAACTCATATGCTTTTCTTATAGAGGATACAGAATCCTCGCTTGATATCATTATAACAGGGATATCCTCTATCCAATGATGTTCCGCCATATAATCAAGGACTTCAAATCCGTCCATTTCGGGCATGATTATATCTAAAAGCACAAGCGAAATTCCAGTGCCATACTGATTAAGCAGGTCAATACACTCCTCGCCGCTTGCCGCCTCATGTATGATATATTCATTGCCAAGCATTTCAGAGAGTATCTCTCTGTTTATATTTGAATCGTCAACAATAAGTATCTCCTGCTTTTGAGGCTCACCGACAACACTTTCGTGACCATCTGTGACAACTGTATCTTTCTTTGTCTTTGCCTGATACATAAGCTTATCAGCCTTGCTGACAGCTTCGTCAAGGCTATCGCCATCAGAGAAAACGCCGCCGACGCTTGCTGACAGACGTATATTTGAATACCCTGGCACAGTTGCCGCATGGATATTTCGTTTTATCTTCCTGAGCTTATGGGCAAAATCATCCTCCTGAATATCAGGCATGACAAGCAAAAACTCGTCGCCACCATAACGCACAAGCACATCAGATTTTCTAATACAGCGCCTTATAACATCAACCACTGTCACAAGCACCATATCTCCTGCGTCATGACCACATGTATCGTTATAAACCTTGAAGTCGTCAAGATCTATCATCGCAACGCCCGCAGGCACATGGGACTTTTTAAGCTTATCTTCAAAATATCTCCTGTTGCTCGCACCTGTCAATGCATCAGTATACATTGCCTTATGATATTTTGACAGCTTATTCATTATCTTTTCTCTGTCCTGAACACCCAGCAGAGAGTCCTCATCAAGCTTTTTGATAAGCTCCATAACATACGGCTCTCCGTCAACCTGAACATACTTTGAAAAGACCTGATAAATGTCAGTTCCCATAAATTCAAGCTTAGTTCTCGGCTTTTTATCAATAAAAGTTTTTAAGGATATACAGTTTTCACAAGGCTCGTCCACTTTCCAAAAAGAAAAACACTGACATGGATTTTCAACGCAGCCGCTCACTCCATGAGGACCGTCCGCTTTCAGAAGCCTGACAAAATCAAAAGTTTTCCTGAGAACGTCAATTTCCTTTTCTATCTCCGATGAGGTAGAACTCAGTTGGCTTTCGCTGTTATCATCGCAGGTCCATAATTTGTACACGTCCATATTCACGTTCTCCTTACGCTTAGTGCAGACTTATTGTTGCTTTTTTTACTTTTTTCGACATTATTAGCTGATTTATTATACCACACCTCAATCACATTGTCAACCGAACGATACAAATTACAATATTATTCACAATATTAACTCATTCATATTTTAAGCGACTTTGCTCTAGTTGTTCATATATTTATCGTCATTCATAAAGTAAATATGGCACTCCACCTTAGTTTCCTCACTGAGCGAAAGCATTTTTCTGAGTATCTTTTCGTAGAAATCAAGCTGTGAACGATATGTCTTTAAAATTCTCTCCTCAAAAAGCTTTCTGTCGGCTTCTTCCTGTATGTTGGTCTTATAGTCGATTATGATAAAGCTTTTGTCTGACATTTTAAGCACAAGATCCATAACTCCGTTGCTGTATTCATTGCCGTCCATACTGTAGAATGGAAGCTCTGTATACACCGCCTGCGCAGTTTTGAGCAATTTTTCGATATCCTTATCTTTCAAAAAACTGTGAAGCTGATAGTTGATATAGTCCTTATAAAAGCTCTCAGAAGCCTGCGAGCTACACTCGTCCTCAAAGTCGAGATACGCTCTGCTGACAATCTTCTGAATAAGCTCATTCTGCTGTGGCGTTTCGTTATACGGAAACAGCTTTCCACGCATATTCACTGCAAGCTCAAAGGCACGATGTACCATATGACCGATATCTCTGCCCTTTGGACGTTTGCAGGCAATAGTTTCCACCCCACTTGGTATAGTGACCTTTTTGCCGTCCTCAAGGTGGCTAGGAGTGATTTTGCTAACATATTTCTCACTGAGCTTTTTAACGTTTTCATCAAAAGCATTTCGGCTGTTGTTCACCTCGTCGAATATATCCTTGACGTTTATCTGCGCCGCCTGCGCAGCACTTTGCGCTGTGGCATTGTTTATCTGCGGCAGTTCTCTGCCTATTTTGCTCATTGTAAGTTTGTCGATCACAGGTTTTTTCCGTTCAAAAGTATACACAAATATAAAAGCCTGCTTTGCTCTTGTGGCCGCAACATATTCAAGCCTGAGCTGTTCGCCAAAATATTTATCCTCTGCCTGCTTCCTCTCATTAGGGTAGAATGTCAGATAGTCCATATATGAATAATCGCTTGTTTTCAAAGGTACATAGACCTGTCTTTTAGCCACAAGGTCGGTGTACTTTCCACCGCTGAATTTATGATTTTTAGCCTCCGCCATAATAACGATATTCCCCTCAAGACCCTTTGCCTTGTGAAGATTCATGAGCCTAACGCAGTTCTGCTCACTGCTGTCAAGGATAAGCTCTTTTTCTTTCAGCACAGAAAGCTCGTTTTTCATCATGTCCATAAGCTCGCCGCTTCCTGCAAAATCCTGCTTTTCCCACTTTTCAATAAGATAGATAAGATTTGAAAGCTCATATTCTCTGTTGCTGGTATTATCAAAAAGAAGCTCAGGAAAATCAAGTATCTTATATAGCTTCGCTATAGGCTCATTAACAGTATCGGCAGACGCCTTTACTGCAACAAGCGTGGCGTCATTGCTTTCACAGTTTTGTTCATAATCGTCTACGTCAATTTCAGCGTCTTCAAAATCGATGCTGTCAGGTCTGCATCTCCAAAGGATAGAATAAGCCTTTTCCTTTGCGGTAGGACTGTAGCTTTCAAAAACGAACTCTGCAAGAGCAATAAATCTTTTCAGCACCAGACTGTTTTTCTGAGGACGTTTGCCCCACATTGTATATGGTATGCCACGATCTGTCAAGACCATTGAATAAAACTCCATTTGAGTTGTGTTCCAAAGAAGCAGAAGAAAATCACTGTATTTTATAGGTCTTTCCACACCCTTGTCGAATATCTTTCCGACCTTCACTAGGTCTGAAATTATCTTAGCCACACTTTCAGCACCTGGATCTTTGACAAAATACGCCCCTCTGATAACATCATCGGAAACAGCCGCAGGCTTATCAGCCTTTGATATCATATTGCTGTATGTCATACCATATTTGCCGTTTATTTCAGGCTGGAACTTTTCATTTACCCAAGCTATAAGCTGCTCATCAGAGCGGAAGTTGTAATCAAGTGAGAAAAACTCGCAGTTTTTTTCGTTATTGTTCTGGAATTTGGCTTTCATTTTGTTATAAAGCCTGATATCGGCGTCACGGAAGCCGTAGATAGACTGTTTAGGGTCGCCCACCGCAAACAGCGCACCGTCACGGAGCGGGCATTGCCATATATCACCGCCTGCTATAAGCTTGCTGTCGTCTGCACAAAGATACAGCAGAAGTTCAGTCTGCATAACATCAGTATCCTGAAACTCGTCTATGTAAATGCAGGAATACTTGTCTTTGAAAAAAGCCCTTGCCTCACTGCTGTTTTTGAGAAGCTCGTGGGTGTGATACAAAAGCCCGTCATTTGAAACGCTTTCCCCGTCTTCACTCTCCTGATAAGCCTTTACAGCCTGCTCTATATACGTTGCCGTCTTGTTGAGGGCACACAGTGCATTTTCTTTCTTTACATTATCAAACCCACTTGGGCTGAAAATGGCCATGTTCTCGTTGCTCTTTGGATGATCTTTCTTAATTTTCGTCTTATTAAAAGGCTCAAGGAACTTTTTGCAAGCTTTAAGATTAGCGCAAACTTTTACATAATTATACTTTGGGTCATAGGTCTTCATATCATCAGGTAATTTCTTCGTCACATCATCAACAAGAAAACCTGCTATATCTTCGTATTTTCCACCCAAAGCACCATTATAGAATGCACGCACAAGACTATTCCTATAGTTACACATTTCTTTATAGGCAAGCTTATTTATGGTGTCAAATGTCACACTGTCATAGCTTTTATCCCTAACAAACTCAACATCTCTGTATTCAGCACACTCAAGAAATGTTTCCATAAGAAAGTTTTTCACACGGCTGTCTCTGAGCTTATATTGATTGCTGTTCAGAAAGCCGAAATCTTCCATGTTCGCACCATTTGTGCGGTAATATCTCTCGAAAAAGTCAGCCTGTGCCTGCTTTGTTTCACCGTCCTCGGCAAGTTTTAATCCCAAATGCAGGTCAGCTTCAAAAGGCTGTTCTGACAGCATACTCAAACAAAAGCTGTGTATAGTGCTTATCTTCATGCGCTGTAAATTCATAACAGCGTTCTCATACAGCTTCTTTTCCTCACCGCTGCATTTTGCGATATTCTCCGTAAGCCCTGCCTGTATCCTCTCATAAAGCTCGTTTGCAGCAGCGTTGGTGAAAGTTATAAGCACTATCTTTTCAACAGGTATACCTGCGCCTATCTGACCTATAACACGCTGTATTATAAGCCTTGTCTTACCTGCACCTGCGCCTGCTTCAACAAGGATATTCTTATCATAACTGTCTTTGTTTATTATATAGCTTCTTATCTGTTCTTCACTCATTCTGTTGCACCCCCTGAGCAAACTTCTTCATAAGCAGGACAAAACGTGCATGGAGTAATTTTATCATTCTTATTCACAATACACTTTTTAAAGCCCTCTTCTACTATTTTCTTAAATGTCATTGTTATCATGTTTTCGATTCCAGAATTATCCTTATTGTTAACTACATGGCAATTCCCTTTTTCAAGAATGAAAACATAATCTGCGGAAACGATATCACTTTCGTTCACTTCTCCCACAGGCGTAAGACCTTTTTCAAGCGCAAGTGCATAAATATGATCCTGTGGGTCTTCTGGAAGCTTTTCCCTGAATTTTTTGATATCCTCCGTCTTGTAGTCAACTATCTGATATGACACATTTGCGCCGTCTATTATCTTGTCAAGGCGGTCTATCCTACCCCTTATGGTGACTGTATATTTGCCTATTTTCACATCGCCGACAAATGGATACTCGACCTCAACGACCTCACGTTTGCCTGAGTGTATATCGCCGTGCAGCTCGTCAAGATAAGCTTTGACACAGTTGTAATATTCCTCTCTCTCACTCTGCGCAACAGCCACATCCACAGGGGGATAGTTACGGAGATAGTTTTTAGAAACGCTCTCGAATATCTCATCAAGCATCGCCTTGTCAACAGTTTCAGACACCTCAGCCGCACTTTTGCCTTTAAGCACAGTCTTGGCATAATTCTCCATTATCTCATGTATATACATTCCCTTGACATTGCCTTTGAGCCATGCACTGCGGTCTATATCCACCTCCTGCGGCTTTTCAACATGGGCGATACGCTCATAGAAAAACCTCAGCGGACACTGAAGCATAGTCGAAAGGCTTGTGGCAGAAATGATAAAATGATTATTTTTGCACATTTCACGCAATATATCTATACGGCTTTCTCTTTGCTTATCAAGATACTCCGTAAGGCTTTCGCTTTGCTTTGCACCGTCATCATGAAGCCCGATTCTTTCTGCCTTGTTAAGAAAAGCACTGTTTAATGATATCTCAGAACGCACGCTCACCTTGCGTCTGTCAGAAAGATAATCATACACTTCTATTTTGTTTACATCAATGCCCTTTTCAGCCGCAATAACAGTATACACTGCCGACGGGCTTTGCGCTCTTATTTCTACGGTATCATAAACACTACAGCTTACAACAAGGTTTGCTCTCTCAGCCATGAGAACAGTTCTCACAAGGTCAGTGAGCTTTCTGCGCTCGATAGCGTCAGAACAATGGTCACGGTTGCCGAAAAGCTGTTCTCTCTCCTTATCGTTCAGAACAGGTGACTCGTCCTGCATGACAGGAAATCTTCCTGTTGTCAGACCAAGAACATATATGTTTTTCATGAAAAGCGCAGAATACCGCCCCATAAGGCAGCAGGTAACAGCGCCTTTTGATGCAGGCAAAGAATACCTTGCGTTCTCTGCAATGTTGGTGATCTCAGTCATTGCTTCCTTCAAGCTAAGTTTCTTGTCATAGTCTGCATAAAATCTATATCTGCCTATCAAAGCGTCCTTTACGCTTGATATGGAACTTCTCTGCTCAGCGTTTGTACCTCTCACATACTCATTCACCAATTTCAGCACGCCACCGTAAAACTCTTTTGCGCTGACATTCTCTTTTTTAAAGACCTCATTAAAATCCTTGAACATCTTACTATCCCTTGTGCTATACCATTCAATGCCCCAGCCGTTTCCTGAGTTCTGTGCTTCAAGGAATATCCTGCCCTTGCTTTTGGTCTTGCCGTCCTCTATTTCTTTCTCATAATGAAAAACAGGCGAAAGCATTACATCTTTGAAAAGGTCAAATCTATAGTCATTTTTGCACCATTTGAGCATTGCCCTGAAAAATGCAACAACGTCACTGTGTCTGCATGAAATGCCCTCAGGAAATTCCACGGGGACTTTGTATTGATCGCACATATTCACGAGCAAGTCCATATACTCGTCATCGGGACACAGCACAGCGGTATCGCAAAGCTCGTAACCACTGTTCACGATATGTAGAACAGTTCTTTCCACCTCGTTTGTTACGCCATAATTTCTCCAAAGCTCCGCCTTTTGTGCTAACTCTCTCAGACCATTCTGATACTGCTCATCGCTCATATCAGCCATGTTATCTATCACCGCAGGATCAGGCAAAAGCCCTATATACTCCGCTGTCAGCTTGTCAGCTTCTATTTCTTTGTCATATGCAAAATGAACGCTGTTCACGTCTGCCTTACCAGCCTTTATAAGACCGCTGGCAATGCTTATGAGCTTTGCACTGTCATATAGTTTGCTGTCTGAAAGCTTGCTTTCATAAGCTTGAAAGATCTCTCTCAGCGTATTGATACGTCTACTGTCTAAGGACAGTGAATCAGGGCTTATACAATTCATTCTAAGCTCTGATATCGTCTTGAATATCTCCATGCAGGCATTACGGTCGTCGCTTTTGAAATAGCTTATACCGCTTTCATCAATAATACGTCTTACTATCTCACAGCCCTCAGCGTTTGACAGCGTTATTATTCTGCTGTCCATATACTCGGCACTGGTTTCGATAATATGCTTTGCATGATCTGCGACTGTGTATCTTTCAAGCCTTGTAACAATATTTTCACCGCTTGCGTTCTCCAACATTCTCTCGGCGTTGAGATAATCATTGCATATGTAAACCTTTTTAGTCAAAGGGTCTGCTTCATTACAGTCTTTGAGCCACTCTATAAAAGTCATTACGCTTTCTCCCCTAACATAAATTATCATAATAACATTTTACCATAGCAGAAAAATCTTGTCAATCTACAATCAGCGTGTTTGTATACTTTTTTGAAACATAATATTAAAGAAAATTCATTGACAAAATCATACCGCTATGTTAAAATATACTTTGTAAAACTTGCGTGGATTTTTCCTGACAGTATGTCACTTTTCGCCACACAGCAAACAGGCTGTGCGGCTTTTTTTCTGCCCACAGACAAAGGAGTGTAAAAAAATAAATGAACAGTGATTTCATGAAAACAAGACCGATCTTTCCTCTTCTGCTTTCAATGTCCCTGCCAATGGTGATATCAATGCTTGTAAACTCTCTTTACAACATCATTGACAGCTTTTTCGTGGCAAAGATAAGCGAGGACGCAATGACATCGCTTTCACTGGTGTTCCCTGTGCAGAATTTTATAAGTGCCACTGCTATCGGCTTTGGTATCGGCATCAATGCGGTCATTGCCATATATCTTGGTGCAGGCAGAAAGGAAAAGGCTAACATTGCCGCAACTCAGGGGCTTGCCCTTTCGGCTTTGCATGGTATTGTGCTAATGATAATATGTATACTTATAACGCCTGCATTTCTATCTATGTTCACAAGTAACAAAAATGTTGTAGATCTTGGCGTGCAGTATTGCAACATTGTATTTACATTCTCTCCTGCATTAATGCTTGCCATTGCATTTGAGAAGATATTCCAATCTGTCGGCAGAATGAAGATATCAATGTTCAGTATGCTCTGCGGCTGTATTTCAAACATAATCCTTGACCCTCTGCTTATTTTTGGCGTTGGTTTTTTTCCTGAGATGGGTATAAAGGGTGCGGCACTCGCCACCGGTATCGGTCAGGTGCTGACCCTTGTCATATACATAATAGCATATCTTCGCTGTGAGCTTCCTGTTAAACTTTCCGCAAAACACAAGCATCCTGACGGCATGATAATCGCAAAGATGTATTCCATAGGCATTCCTGCAACACTTAATCTTGCTCTGCCGTCACTTCTCATATCCGCCCTCAACGGCATACTTGCGGCATATTCACAAAGCTATGTACTTGTTCTTGGAATTTACTACAAGCTCCAGACCTTTCTTTATCTACCCGCAAATGGTGTTATTCAGGGTATGCGACCAGTTATCAGTTTTAACTACGGAGCAGGCGAGAGGGAGCGTGTGAAGAAAATTTACCGCATTGTTCTTTACATGACAGGTGTGATATTGGCGGCAGGAACTATCATATGCGCACTTTTCCCAGCCAAGCTCATAGGGCTTTTCACTGAAAACGCCGACACTATCGCCATAGGCAAAACTGCACTTCGCCTAATTTGTATCGGCTTTATTATTTCCGCAGTATCCGTCACCTCATTAGGTGCGCTGGAGGGGCTTGGCATGGGCATTCCGTCGCTTATGATATCTCTGTGCAGATTTATTGCGATAATACTGCCACTTGCGTTCTTCCTCTGCAAGCTCATGGGACCAACAGGCATATGGAACGCATTCTGGATAACAGAAGTCATCACCGCTTTGATATCTGTATTTATCTACAGGTTTTCAGTTTCAAGGCAAAAAGATTTAAAATAAACACCGTTGCCATTCCACAATTACCATTTATTTCTGTTTAACAACTTGTAATTTGCAAAAAAGCGTTGACATTTTGCAAAAAAAGTGTTATAATATATCTTGCATGCCGCTGTGGTGGAATAGGCAGACACAAGGGACTTAAAATCCCTCGGAGTAAAATCCGTACCGGTTCAAGTCCGGTCAGCGGCACCAATGAAAGAATGTCGATTTTACGGCATTCTTTTCTTATTTTCTGACTAATTTGGTAGAAAAGTTTCTTGTGAATGAGCGTTTTTCTACCGGATTTCTACCAAATTTTCTACCAAAATCGCTGCTTTTTTCAATTTCACTTTCATTTTTGGTCTTAGCACAAAAGATTTTTATCCCCCGTGTCAAGTTGACTTGATTAACTTTTTTTACTTTTTTTATAATGCCGCCGTGGTAGAATGGGTAGACGATCGGCACACTATTATCGCAGGTTCTCAGGTTGAGGACTTGCGACTTTTTTTGCCCTCAGAACCTTTATCATGGATAGCCTGCTCCGTATCTGCACTGTCTCCATCCAACACTTTGGCGATAGTCTCCGCAGACTCCACTTTGGAATGAAAGTCGAGGTGACTATAAAAATTGGCTGTAACATTAAATGTTGAATGTCCGAGCCACTCCTGGATCGCCTTCATGGATATTCCGTTTGCAAGCAGCAGACTGGCACATGAATGACGAAGATCATGGAATCGAATGTGTTTGAGCTTATTTTTCTGAATGATGTACTTGAAGTGAGAAGTCACAAAGTTTGGCGTGATCAGCTTACCGAAGTTGTCACGGCAAACAAAGCCGTCATATTCCCTGTCAAAGTCTTTACCGAGGAGCTTCGAGTAGTATTCTTCAAGAGTTTTGCGTTCGATCAGCATCTGTTCAATATGAGGAATCAAGGGAAAGGTTCTTACACTGGACTCAGTTTTAAGCTGATTTTCGACAAAGATCATTTCTTTGCCGCTGCCATAAGTGCTGGAAACCTTACGGCGAACCGTGAGTTTCTTTTCTTCAAAGTTGACGGAATCCCACTTCAAACCGATAATCTCGCTCTTGCGAAGTCCGTAGTAGGCTGCAATATGTACCACAAGTTCAAGTCTGTCGCCCTTGAATACTTCAAAGAGCTGTTCCAACTCGTCCTTGTTGTAGAAATTGGCTTCAAACTTCTGGATCTTCGGCAGTTCAACCTTATCTGCGACGTTTATATCGAGCATATCCATTTTTACAGCATATTTTAGTGCTTTGTGGATATTGGCGTGGTAATGCTTTACCGAATTGCCCGAAAGACCGCTGTTGTACTTATCGTTATAGAACTGCTGAAGCTGTAAAGCTGTCAGGTTGCCAAGCAGAAGATGCGGATAACGCTCGTCAAAATAGTTTTTGATCCTGGTGATATAGCGAGTGTAGCTCTGATGAGAGGTTCGGGCGAGTGTCGGTTTGATCGTTTCAAGCCAGTAATCAAGAAATGCCGTGAACTCAAAACCTGTCTTGCATTCAGCATCATCACTGAGGCTCTCCTCGCTGAGTTCTGTCTTTTCCTTTTCCTTTGGAGCTTCCTTGACTTTTGTTAAGCTGCCTGTGAGAAACTCCTCATAGAACTTTGCTACAATGACGTTCACCTTTGCTGTCAGTGCTTTATAAGAGCAGTCAGCAGGCAAATCGGTCGTGACCCATTTTCTCTTACGCTTGCCACTGTCGTCCTTGAAATCAAAGACAACATAGTTTTTGCCTTTCTTATCGGCAATAATGTACTTAAAAGGCAGACTTGCTTTCATTATATTATCCTCCTTATGTCGAAAGCGGTGGTCTGCGCGATTGACCTCATAACTCTATTGTAGCGCGAAACAAGGCCATTTGCAAGCGTTTTCCTACCACTTCTACTAAATTTGACACAAGGGACATTTCTACCAGTTATTTTTGTGCGCATTGCAGAACGAAATCTATAACCGTAACTTTTGCGACCTTGATCGTTCTACCACAAGGAATTTTTTTGAGTTGTCCTTCCTTGACAAGCTGATAAATCTTTTTCTTTCCATAGCCGAGAATTTCACATAAGTCCTTCACTTCCAGTATCTCAGGATATTCACTATACATATTCTTATATACAACTTCAAGCGGTATTGAATCCATAGGACATAACCTCCTTCCTGTCAGAAAAAGAAACTGAAAAAGCGTAGATGTTCCATATTCTATTGTCAAGATACAAAGTGCATCGTTGTCAGTTATTTTTATGCCTGATATTTGATGTACTGTTGGCAGCTTCCCACTCAGATCAAGAGGAAGCTCCCGACAGCATATCAGCTGCCAAACAAAGCTAAGGGGACTGTGCGGCAAATGGAAAAACCGTACCGTCCCTTATCACAGAGGATAGTTATGTCAGCAAGTGATCCGTACCCTTATCAAACATCAGTGGTATGAACCACTCTATATATCAACCGAGGATTTTGCAAAATCGGGAAAGTTTTTCCCATATTTCTTTCTCCAAAAAGAAAAAATCAGCGTTCTGCACATATTTATTCATTCATTTTCGTGCAAGATAATATACTCTTTGAGCTTCTGCTTTGCGATCTTGATTCGATAACGCACCACGTCAATGGACAAGCCGTATTTCTCAACGAGATACCACATCGTCACCTTGTCCTCTCTCAGAAAGTAATCCCGTATCAGCTCATACCCTTCAGGAAAATCCGATTTCAAAAGTTCTAAGGCATCAGGCAGATAGTCATGCCTGTTCCGTTGCCTGATCTGCTCCTGCTCTTCTTCCTCGCTTATTGGGATACTTGCAGGATCGGGATTTGCAGCAAGAACAGCGTCAAAATCGGGATAGATCATTCCGTTTTCTGCATCCCGCTCCTCAAGGTATCGTTCTTTTCGCAAGAGCTTGTTGTACTCTTTCTCAATGTTACGGGGAACATCGTCGCCAAAGTGGATATACATAAATCTTCCCATTACACACTGTCCCCCTTATCAGAGGTCAGGTGTGTAAGAGGTTTGGCATGGATTGCCTTCAACTGTTCATTGCAGGCTGTCAGCGTATAACGGTTATTGAACGCACAGCCGTCAAGATACGCCATGATGATGTTCTTATCTGCTTTTCTGAAATCCTGATAACATGGCAACGCATACATCAGGAGCGAAAACAAATAACGCTGCCTGCAAGGGTGAAGTCTGAGTGCGATACAGATCGCACAGAGGCAATCATACTGCATCTTTCTTTTCCCCGAAAGATACCGTGAGAGTGTAGAGGGAGCAATCCCTGTCAACCTTGCCAGCGTTTTCTGGCTTATATGGATCTCGTCTAAATACCGACATAATGCTAAGCAGAAGCTGTCCTTATGCTGCTCAACAAGATCATCAGTTCCGTAAACGTAAATTTCGTAGCTTTGCGGCTCCTCCTGTTCGCTAAATAATAGAATCTGAGGAGTATGTAAATCATTCATCATACTGGTTCCGTCCTTTCTGTCGGACGGAAATCAGCAAATGAACATAGTAAGCCTGTCATTCGGAATATACCCGTCCGACAATCAAACATTACTCGTCCATTCGATTGTTTGATGTTCAGTTTCCATACAGTGATCGAGTAGCCCCTGCGCAGTAAGGTTCACCGTTGGAGAAACGCACCAATGCGTTTTATATTATTATTATGAACTATTACAGCATAAAAAGCAACTTCTTGGCGTTCCCGTTCGGGAGCACCCGATTTTTATAAAAGCCCCATTTTCCTGCACTTTTTGATAATGCACTACCAATCCAACATTTTCACCTAACTCATTCAAACCTCTGTCCCACTATTGAAAACTAACCCTTCGTGCAAAGCCATAGTGCGGCAACTTTTCACCAAAATTTCATCTTTCTATCACATTAGGCGTAAGAAAAAGGACGGTCTGATCTGCTCAGACCGCCCTTTATGCCGAGAGTTTACAGCATAACACACTCAACTTCTATATCAGCACAAATAAATCCGCAAGGCGATCAGTGCAGAGCGTGATCAATTATCATCGTCCAGTACACCGTTATCACCCCTGAGAAACCCTTGTCGATCAAAGCGTAGTATGCCGTGTTATGTTCACGGTTATGCTTTACGATATGATTCTCCATAGCAGTCAGCCTGTCAAGATCACGGCGAATCGTTACGTTCTTCACCCTAGTCAGATTGCAGGCATTGGCGAGGTGTTCTTGTATTTGGCTGATCGATACATCGTGGTTCTTGTCTGTGTACCGTGACAGATAATCGTACATGTATATAATTCTTTCATGATCCATTTTATTTTCCCTCCTGCAAAAGCTGAAAATCCCTGTTCTGAACTCCGTTTCAGAATAGGGATTTTTGTATTTTTCTTATCCCGTTCACGCATCGCCCTAAATGAAATTTTTTCTTCTGTCAGACAGCGATAAGGACACAACCTGCTCTTAACATTTTACCATAATTATGCACGAGAATCAATCGGGTTCGGAAAAAAGCGGCACAACGTTCGGAATGCTGTATCACCAGCAAATTCAATCGTAAACTTTTTGTGAACTCTTGCAGATTTCTTTCCCGATTTTTCAAATATGGCGGTAGATAAGTGAGGGGGTATTGCAGCCGAAGTCGCAAAGCTCCAATTCCTCCAACGGAGAGAGGAAACTTTACAGAGCCAAAGGCTCAAATTGAAGTCGCGCACGAAGGGCATGATTCAAACCTAGCAAGCTCGGTATCTCCGCATTACAATTTCTCAGAAATTGAATGTTCCGATACAATGCTTGCAAGAGGGACACCCCTTGAACCCCGAACGAAAGAAGATGAGAAAAATAGCAGAGATCGAACCACATAATCGGTATATGCAGATACGCCTCACCGAAGCAGAATACGAAGCGATCGAGCGAAAGCTTCGCAACAGCGGTCTGAGGTCACGGAGCGAGTTTATCAGGGCTATGATATTTGAGGGATATATCGTCAATTTTGATGCGGAGAAGTTTGATAAGATATACAGGCTTGTTGGCAGTATTTCCAACAACATCAATCAGATAGCCGTAAGAGTGAACAGCACGAACAAAGTATATGCCGAGGACATTGTGAACATCAAGGAGGGACAGGATAAGATTTGGCAACTACTAAACTCTTTGCAATCAAAACTACTGAGGTTAAAGCGTTAGCCTATATCGCCAATCCTGAAAAGACAGACGACGGCAGACTGATCTTCACATACGGGTGCAGCTCTGATCCTGCACAGGCAAGCAGAGATTTTAGTGCAGTCCGTGCAGGCGGAACAGGCTTGAATACTGTCCTCTCTCAGCACTTTATTCAGAGCTTTAAGCCGGGTGAGATCACGCCTGAAAGAGCTTTGGAAGTTGGCAAGGAACTTTGTGAAAAATTCCTCAAAGGCGAATACCAATACTTCCTTGCAGTCCATACTGATACCGACCACACACATCTGCACGTTATCTTCAATAATGTGAGCCGTGCCAACGGCAGAACTTTCGAGACCAATATGAATCAGGGCAAGGTTAAGGAACGTGCGTGGAAGAAGCTTTTTGACCTATCAGACGAGATATGCAAACGGCATCATCTTTCAGTGATCGACCACCCCGAAAGAACGAGGGGCAAGAGCCATTGGGAATGGGATATGAACCGTCAGGGTCTGAGCTGGAAAGCCAAGCTGAAATACACGATAGATCAGGTTGTGAAAGCAAGCGAAGACTTTGACGATTTTCTCAGAAAGTGTGCCGAGTACGGTGTGCTTGTCGAGTACGATTCCGACCACAAGATCGACCTGAAATTTATGCTTGTGGAGCAGAAAGAACGCAATCCGAGAGCCAAGATGACTCGTGCCAAAACACTCGGCTGGTACTATGAAACACGGCAGATCAAAGACCGCATCGCTCAGTATCACGGAGTTATGATCTACACACCGAGGACAAAGGTCAGAGTTATCACAAAGAAGCCACCGAACAAGTTCGTGCAGGACGCTATCGACTGTGGCAATATGAAGCTCGCCAGTATCGCAAAGAACGTGATTTCCGAGTATGGTGTAGAACCTGAGCAGATTCGTCCTGCGGCAATGTCGGCATATGCCAATAGCCGTAGTCTTCTCTCCGAGCTGAATTCCATAAATACCGAGATAGAAGATCTGAAAGTCAAGCTGAAAGTTCTGCGGAAATATCGCAAGTTGAAAGTGTACGGTGAAGAGCTGAAAACTCTCAGCGGAAGTGAGGCGAAGAAATACCGCAAGGACAACAGTGCTGAGCTGACCGAATACGGACAGATACGCACTCAGGTGTTGGAGCTTTACCCGTCGGGACATATCCCGACCGTAGAGAATCTGGAGCAAAAAATAAACGCCCTTATACAAGAGCGTTCAGAGAAAGATTTGCAGTTTCGTGAAGCGGATAAGCGGGCACGTGATCTTGCCGATGCACAGCGTACCATTGAGGAATTTCTCCGTCAGGAACGCAATGAGCAGCAGCAAGACCGAAAGCGTAAAAAGAATGGGGATTTGGAGTGATATTCATTCTGTAACTTCATATTCAACGCTTATGTTCATAGAACTGAGCTTATCATTTACATGACTAAGGTACTGAATACAGAAATCAGACGGCTGGTATTTGAACTTGATCTGTATTTCAAAAACAGACAGCTTTGCATCGGGATAAGTTTCTTCATACTGCTTACTGTCAACAAACCATATATAGGCATTCAGCTTATCCTGAAGCATAAACAAATGGTCTTGCACTATTTCATCATCAAACTCCAAATGATCATAGATTTGGAGAATCAGTTTATTACCCTCATACGCTATTCCATCTATGACTTCACTATTATCAATTGCCATTTTAGTCCTCCTGCTTGTGAGCTTTTTGATATTCTTCCAAAGCCGTGAGCAGGAGCTTATTCACACTCATGCCCTGAGATTTCGCATAAGCCTTGATCTTCTCACGCTCTCCCTTTGGCACGTTGACACGGATATAATCGTAATGCCCTTTGAGGTATTCCGTGTTCGGAGCTGATTTCTTCCGCTTCTTATTGGCGGTACACTCCTTACAATACTTCTGCGAACCGGAGGTCACAGTATAGGTATTGCCGCATATCGGACAAACCTGTTCGCTGCCGATCTTCACGGCATTGCCGGACTTCTTCTTCTCAGCGTATGCACGGTTACGGGCAACTTGAGCTTTGTCACGGCAATAGATACAGTATTTTGCACGGGTGTTGTTCGTTTCAAACTCCAAACCGCACATCTCACATTTATGCTTAAACAAGAGTATCCCCCTTAATTTTGGTCTTTCCTCTATTCTATCAAACGTTGGGTGCAAAGTCAAGCATAATCCGAAATTTATAGAAATCACACTGGGAAAAACGGAAAAATGGGGTGCTGATTGCTGCACTCCTACAAAGATTCCGAAAAACATAAAATTATATTTGACACTGGGTGTAAAGTCATATATAATAAAAGCACAACAGAAACACGAAAGGAAGGTAAATCCTATGTTAAACAAGTTCATGGTAGCTGGTAGACTGACTGCCGATCCCGAAATCCAGACCAAAGGCGAGAGCCGTCTTTGCAAGTTCACGATTGCTTGCGACCGCCCGAAGCGTAAGGGCGAGGAGACTGCCGAGACAGATTTCTTCCCCTGCACCGCCTGGAATCGCAACGCAGATGTGATCGTCGATTGGTTTGGCAAGGGCGATATGGTGACACTCGTCGGAGCAGTACATATCTACCGCTATGAAAAGGACGGTCAGAAGCGTTCGTCCACCGAGGTAAAAGTTGAGGAGATCCACTTCTCAGGCGGTAAGAAGCGTGAAAACACCGCACCGACCGCCAACCGCTACGATAACCCCTACATCGGCACAGAGAACGATCCGCTGTTCTGAGCAATAATCACAAGGAGGATACAAAAATGGAAACCACTATCATTGCGATCAGCAATCAGAAAGGCGGAGTTGGCAAATCCACTACCGCATACAATCTCGGAGCTTGTCTTGCTCTGAACCACGGAAAGAGGGTTCTGCTTGTGGACTTCGATCCGCAGGCAAACCTCTCCGAGTACCTGAAATACGAGCCGAACGGCAACCCGACCATGACACAGCTTATCATGTCATTCCACGCAGGAACGCCCTTGAACGCTGAAGCCACTCAGAATGCGATACGTCACAGCGATACCGCAGGAGTAGACTACATTCCTTCCGACATCAACCTCGCAAATGCGGAAACGCTTATGGTCACGATGATCTCTAAGGAGCATATTCTCCGCAGGATACTCACAGAAGATGTGATCGAAGGTTATGACTTCGTGCTGATTGACTGCCTGCCGTCTCTCGGAACGCTCCTTATCAATGCTCTTACCGCTGCGGACAGAGTGCTGATACCCGTGCAGACACAGAAATTCAGTATGGACGGCTTACAGTCCCTTGAAGCTCTCACACAGCTTGTTAAGGCAAACACCAACCCGAAGCTGGACCTCATCGGAGTACTGCCGACAATGGTTGACCGCACGAAAGTCAGCAGGACGGCGATCGATACCCTCAACGAAAAGTACGGCGAAATGCTGTTCAGAACAAGCATCAGCAAGTCTATTGAAGCTGCCAAAAGCTCTGAAAATGGCATACCGCTTTGTCTCACAGGTCACAAGTTAGGTCAGGAATACGACGAATTGGCTCAGGAGGTGCTTTCAAGATGTTAAGTATGTCAGAACTTGCAATGAACCCGAACCGCAAGGTCACTACCGTCTGCAACGGCAAGAAGCAGGAGTGGGACGATCGTGAAGAAGCTCAGGCTTATTTTCTTGAAGCGATGATGAATAGCGACGGTGCAGAGCATGACCGATACTCCTGCATCTTCATTCAGCTTCAGAACGGACTGAGCTGCTGCACCGATGAAGATGACGAGGAGGACGAGTGATGAAGCCGTTTGATACCGACAGGACACCGTGGCTTTTCACTCCTCACGGTGACGGAGAGCTGGACGAGTTTTTCAGCTCAGACCACAGCAAAGTCATAGCAGAAACTTCACAGGAAGTAATCGCAAATCTTTCTGAGAGCCGTGACAGGCTCTCTGGAAAGCTCTGCTACACCTTCAATTACAATCAACGCAGATACAGATACACGCTCCTGCGGTTTGCGGATATGATCGTCCGTGCAGATGTGACGGCAAAAAAGCTGAAAAACCGTATCATAGAGCTTGACGCAGAGAACCGTGAGCTTCGCAAACAGCTTGCGGACATGGAAAGGAAGATGAAACAATGAATACACCACAGTTTGACCTGAGTGCTATGCTCTTCACACCACAGCAGACCGCTGTTCAGCAGATTCCTTGTGACAAGCTTCACCCCTACCACAACCACAAATTTGAGCTGTACTCCGGTGAGAGACTTGAAGATATGATAGCCAGCATCAAGGAGAATGGTGTGCTGTCCCCTATCATCGTTCAACCCGACGGCGACGGATACGAAATTCTTATCGGTCACAACCGCTGGAATGCTTCAAAACTCGCAGGACTGCCGACAGTTCCGGCGATCATCAAGGCAGGACTTACCGAGGACGAAGCAGAAATGTATGTCATTGAGTCGAATGTTATGCAGAGAGGCTTTGAAAACCTCAAAATTTCGGAGCAGGCTGCCGCTGTTGCACTCAGACACAGCGAAATGTTCTCTCAGGGCAAGCGAAATGACATTCTCAGGGAGCTTGCACGCCTTGAAAATCCCTCAGCCGAACCCGACAGCTCAACTTTGAATCCAGTGGGTTCAAAGTTAGACACGAGCGAGAGCATCGGAAATGAGTACGGTGTCAGCAAAGGCTCAGTAGTAAGGCTTATTCGTATCAATAAGCTCACTGATGAGCTGAAAGCCCTTGTGGACAGCGGAGAGCTTTCTATCCGTGCGGGTGTGGAGCTTTCTTTCCTTTCGGAAGATACGCAGGATGTTGTCGCTGAATGTGCTGAGGACTGCAAGATCGACATGAAATCAGCCAAAATGCTACGTGCTTCTGCCGACAGCGAGGGCAACATCGATCGTAATACCGTTCACGCTATTCTTTATGGCGAGGACACCGAGCCGAAAGTGAAGCCCAAAAGCGTAAAGATCAGCCATGACATTTACACCAAGTATTTCAGCAACGGCGAGAAGCCGAAAGAGATCACGGAAACAATTGAAAAGGCACTTGAACTATACTTTAAGAATATGGAGGACGAATAATATGAAGAAGATCATTACAACGGTATTCTGCACCGCACTTACACTCTGCTCCGGCTTGACCGCCTATGCTGCCGAGAACCTTGACCGTTACGATATCGAAGCCGAGATTTGGGAGGATATGTGGAACGGCAAGGGCGATAATGGACTTGACTTTCCCGAAGCATCGTACAAGCATCATCTTCTTGACAGGTGGCTTGACGAGAACTATGGTTCGGAAGATTATGACTGGACCGAAATCGGAGAGCTTCAATATGAATACAAGGACTACTACCGTCGCCTGATCGAAGATTGGGATTTTGAGGACGATAATGAGGGTGGCTGGACGATCAGCACCGAGGACAACCATTACAGCTTTTCTCTGCTTAACGGTATGTGGCAAATGACAGATAAAAATGGTGATACCGTTGACACATTCCCACCGTTCAGCACCTTAGAGGAGGACGAATCCGAAGCCGCAGGCGGTTACGAGATCAACGATAACGGTGCTGACAGCCCGAGAGTGGTCGGAGAGGTCACAGGCGGAACGGAAACGGCTTCTGAGGGCGGTTCTTCCGCAGAGGGTAACGATACCACCTCTAGCCCGTCAGACGTTTCTGAGGGCAATTCTGACGATTCTGGCGTAAATCCTCTTGCAATCATCGCAGGAGTGGCAGCTCTCGCAGGAGTTGGCGGTGCAGCTTACTACTTTACAAGAAAGCGGAAGTGATCTTATGATTTTTCAAAGCAAACAAAAAGTAAACGATGCTCCCGTATGGGAAGTCGATACCGATACACAAACGGTTCGTCATCGCAGCCCTAAGACGGGCAAAACAGAGCGTTATGTGTTCCACACCGATCAAATCAGGTATTATCTGCATCACATTGAAGATAAGCGGCCTGACCTCTTGCAGGAGATCGTGGACAAGGGCGAGATCTACAAGCATCTTGACGAGCTTGATACAAAGGTCACAGACGCAGTAAACCGTCAGACCGACTTGCTTATGCAGTCGAGCCGTGACTATCAGGTTGCTGTTGAATCGAGCAATCTCAATGCAGTTGGCTCTATCGGCAATCTGCTACGTATGCAGGCACAGAGAGCCGTGTACGATACAATGATCTATCTTTGGAGGGACGAATGATGTTTTGTGCGAATTGTTACAAGGAAATACCCGCAGGCAAGAGCTATTACAAGCATCAGGACACCAATCAGAGCTACTGCTCCCTGGACTGCCTGAATGACCACATGATCTATTCTCACACGATCACCCTTAAAATGAGCGAAGGTGCGGAAAGCACCGAGGAGCAGGACAATGATGAGTGAGGGGCATTTTTACGGAATAATAAGAAACGGATAGCCGTCTGTTTAGGACGGTCTATCCGTTTATGTAAATTCGATATTCAATAATTTAGTTTCAAATGTTCTTCCGGATAAGTATGACCGCCTAATTCTTCAGGAGCCTCCACCAACGTTCGTGTTATTTCAAACAATTTGTATTTTCGCATTAATTGCAGAATAATATACAAATCATCAAAAGAAGCTCTGTATTCCTCGTTGCGTAAACAAATAGAAAGAGCTAAAGAGTAATCATCATTTCCACAACCAACATATTCATCTTCAAAGAGGTTTTGCAATGTATGTTTCAATTCACAAACCATATGATTGTTTTTTAACACTTTAACATAGGAGAAAGAAGACAACTGGTTTCTACTAAATTCCATTTTCTTCTCTTGTGCGTATAATTTATAGGTATCTGGTTTATCAAACTTAATTATTGCATGAGGGAACAACTTTTTCTTTGCAATCAAATCGAAAAATAAAATCATGAAATTATGAAGTATGACAAAATTAGATTCACTCAAATAGTTATTTTCATTGATGTAGAAGTGTGTTTCGGAGTTTCTTAATGCTCCTAACGTTTTAAGTGAATCCGTAACAAAACCTTTGGAAGAATCTTCAGTAGATAAAAGCTTATTTGCTCTTTGCTGCAGTTGACTATATTCGATAGAAAAGAATTTATCAAGTTGCTCAACAGAGCACCCAAAAAAGAACTGGTTTAAATCATCGGCTCTAATATATTTTAGCTGCAATAAAGCATCATCTTCCTCTTTTACATTTCTAAGCGTAGCTACATCATGATCCTTATTATCAAGCATTATTTGTTTTAGAAAGAGTTCGACGGAATTATGAAGAGAGGATACAAAACCTTTTTGAAATTCCAATGTAGTAAAGCCCTTTTCTATTCTATCATGATAGTATATAGCACTTTTCCATGCTTCATAGGCATTGTTAAGTAAAATCTGCATTGAAACCACTCCTTAAAAAATAATAAGACTATTTCTATTATATCAAAAACATAAGAAAAGTCAATCTCTACACACTTTTTTCAGGCCCCTTTTCGTTGCAATATACCACCGATTATGCTATAATAGTCGTACAGAGCAGATCAGAGGTGAGAGCAATGGATAACGAAAACAAAGAATTAGTAAACCGTTCATTATACAAGCGAATCAAATCAATGAACCGTGCTGAAATGGAGAATTTCGTGAGAAATGTCTTTAATCAGGGCTATGAGAAAGCCGAGAAAGAAACGCACAGCATTGATTATGACAGTCTGAGAGCCGACCTGAGCCGCATTAAGGGTATCGGTGAAAGTCGGCTTGAAGAAATAATGACTGTCATTGATAAACATATTGAAAATACAAGCGATAAAGGAGGTTAAACCTTGACCGTTGATACCAAAGAGGTAGTTACCACGATCGCCTATATGATCGGTGTCCGAATGTCGGCACTCACCGCAAGCTATGGGGAATGTGCCGAGCTGATAGACAAGCTCAAAGCCGACCGTGATGCTACTGCTATACGATATTTATGTAAGCTGCGAACCGTGCTGATGCAGAAGTTCAAAAAGACTGATGATCTGATACGGTTTGAGCTTAAAAACCTGCATAACATCGAGTGGTACGACCACGAAAACATCAAACAGCTTGAAAAATGGGGATTTACCATTATTCAGGCAAATTCACGCTCCGAGAAGTATATGCAGGAGTTTACAAGACTCATCAATGAAAACATTGACAAATGCTCCCGTCTGTTTTATGACTGGCTTAATTGGGAGTATATCCGAGACTTGTTCTTTGTCCCGAAGTATAACAAGAACGGCGTGATGAAAGATGAGTTCAACAAGTACATGGCGAACATCGAGCATTACCCGTTTCAGATGTATATTCACTGGCAGCCTGCCGACGTGGGTAGCATCGTCTATTCCGACCGCAAGTTTCTGAAGATCATCTACGGTCAGCATAATGACAGCTTCACAGACTTCACGAAATATAAGGACGCTGATGATGAGACCCGAAATAATATTTATGAATTTATCGAAAGTTCTGAGAAAACAGCAATTGCCGTCGATTGTGAGAACAGCAATCCCTTTAAGCTATATAGTGTTCTGAAAGGCTTAAATCAAGTTGAACTTGCCAAGATCGAAAAAATCACGCTCTATGACGATCCGAACACTACCGCTGGCTGGGACTGGCTCTCCAAATTCACGCAGATACCCGTTGAACATATTGAGATCGACCGTGTGACCGACAGAAAGTCCCTGGTCGATTTAAGAATGACAGCGAGTGTTGTCACGAACTTCTACCGTGACGGGATAACATCGTTTATTATTGTGTCGAGTGATTCCGACTTTTGGGGACTCATTGAGAGCCTGCCGAAAGCTCACTTCCTTGTTATGTACGAATATGAGAAGTGTGGAACGTCGATAAAAAATGCCCTCACACAGCACGGTATCTATTATTGTGCCATTGACGATTTCTGCTCCGCTGCCACCGAGGACATGAAGCGAGCTGTTCTCTTTGCAGAGCTTGAAAAGCACCTCCCCACCATTTATGGGGAAAGCCCTCTGGAACTCACGCAGAAGATTTATGAAGATACAAGAGTCACTGCTACCAAGAAAGAAATGGAGAACTTCTGTAATCGGTACGTCAAGACCTTGCGGCTCAAGGTCAACTCCGAGGGAAAGTTTGTGATTGAGATACAGAAATAACGTAAAAAGGACGGTTGTTGTGCCGTCCTTTACTTTTTGTGTAACTTTGGGGTTCTATAATACACAGACAAAGCAGTTCGTTTCAATGTTCACGCATACAGAAGAACAGACCACTTTGTTATGGAACTATAATGAAAACACTATTCTATGGTGCTATGATGCATTTGTAGGATCGGACGCAAGCATTCTACCGACCTCAGAGTCCTACAACGAGTATCTCAGCGATTCGACAGCAGAGATAACATTTACTTCGATTGGCGGCAAGCTGAAAGTTCCAACGGGAACCAAACATATCCGCACTATCGCAGGAGATGACCGATACGAAACGGAAATCAAGCATATAAGCGGTTATATTCGTAATCTGCCGGATGGACAGAAAGCATCCGATCGGGCGGTAACTCTCGCTCAGTCGCTTGGTTATGACCTAGCTGATAATGAGACTTATGTACAGCCGTTTGAACGTTCAAGTTTGATAATCAATAAAAGACGATAAATACAGCATATAAAAACATGAGGGCTTTTGCTTTGTGTGCAGAAGCCCTCTTTTTCACTTTGACTCCAGCGTGTGTGGACAAAGTTAATATGCTATAATTGAACAAATACTTTAGAAAAAATCAGCTTTGTAAAAATGTCATCGATCTGTTTTGCAACAGTTTTGGAATCGATTTTTGTGCCCAGTTCAATATTACCTTGCTGACCATGATAGGATAAGTTGGCAGATGTTATCAAGGTAGAATAGCCATCTACAGATAACACTTTTGCGTGCAATGCAGACATTTTATCATCGCTCTGTTTGTAATTATACATATTTAAGAAGCGACCCTTATAACGAAGAAGTTTGTCAAAACCTTGTTGCTTATCAATGTCATTTACGAAGAACTTAACGAAAACTCCGTGTTGACTCTTATCAATTATAATATCAACCAAATCAGAGAAATATGAGGATAGAGAATACCCTGTAATTATGATATTCCTTTCTGCACCACTAATCATTGATTGAACAACGCTCATTGTTGTTCTTGCGTTGATTGCAAAAGAAGGCGGTGCTGTGACAACAATTGATACTTTATCCGCCTCATTTGATGTAATTGCTTCGTTTATCAATTCAATAATGCTCTCACATTTCTGTTGGGAAAGCTCCGGGTAATTACGTTTAAGGATTTCAACAGATTTTGTAGTGCCGTTTGAGTAGTCACTTTTTATCGTATTGATAAGAATCTCTTTGTTTATATCTCTACCTGGCATAATTCATTCACCAATTCTTTGAAATATGAGCATTCTTCTCTTCCTACAACTGGAACTACAAGACCTCGATCAAGCATCCTATTTCCGTTTTCACAAGCTGTTTCAGAAATCATAGAGCATGAATGACAAGCGGCTCCGTTAGAATTACTACCCGCAGGAAGAGTATTCATACATTCAGGATCGTTTGTACAAACAAGAGCTTCTTGGAAAGCATCTCTCATAAGACTGGTCATCTGATCTATTGAGCCCAATTCAACTAATCCTCCGAGAGAACCTTCCTTGTCAGCACTTCCTGTATATAACAGAATTCCTGACATTTTATCATTGAAATAGATGCGTTCACGAATTGCAGAAGATGAATATCCCGAGGACATAGACATTTGCTTTATCATAAGATGAGCAAACGTATGCATGAGAACATAAACGGCATTACGCATAACTGAAATTGTCCATCCCTTTGATTCACAGAAATCTCTGTATGAATCAGAATATTTTTTTGAGATGGCGTTAACAGTTTCAGAACTCATCCATTTTTCAATCTGCTCTTTACTAAACTCGATAAAAATACCTTCTCCATTTACTTCTGCTGCCGGAAGCCATCGTTCTGGAGCATTCCCCTTAGAAAGATCAACTATGTTAGGTTGATTGTCAGCATCGGGATCAGGAGCTTCAACTCTTGTAAAACCGAGAAGAACCCTAACTTCTCTTAATCTTGTTACTCTTATAATTCTTTGAAAGTATTTTTTTAAGTAAGGCGGGAGAGGATCTTCTTCTGCCTTAAAATGTTTTTTATTGGATTCATAAGCTGGATCATCGTGATGAGTTATTGCGTTATATTCCATCTGCTTTATTTCAGTGAATTCCTTAATATTATTAAGACGGTGATATAGCGCTTCTTTATACTCGTCAAATGAATATAAAGAAAAATACTTTTCATATATCTTCTTTACGCCTTCATCTTCTCCTAATAAGTCTTTTGCGAGTTCAATATCATGGAGATGGTCATCAATAAGATTATATAATGGATTGATCCAAGGCGGAATAGAAATAGCACTTTTGGTTACGGCAAAGTAAACATTTGATGCACCACGCTGAGAAGGTATAACTGGTTTTCTACAGTTATCGCCTTTATGCAACGGACGGAACGGATGCCGTCCTTGACATTTTAAATCTTCAAAGTTGTCACGCTGAGTTGCTCCGCTCATGTTCCTTTTATCGCCACAAGAGCATTCAACCCACATATCTGCGAGTGTAGAAGTATTACCTATAGAATACATTCTCAAGTCGCCATTACAACTCTTATCTCCGTGATGAACCCACCATTTCCATGGGAAGTCATGCATATGTCCGTTTTCGCATATTGTAATGAAACGAGAAGGATATGCTGTTCTATGACATTTGGGGCAAGAAACGCCAAATTTCAGGTACTTCTCTAAATCAAAGTTTTTACGGGCGTCAAATAAATGTCCACATTTTACATTTGAACATACGTGCCAGTATGGAAATGTGACAACAGGAATGTCGCCAGAATCGCTGGTGCGTGGCATATAAAAACAATTAACACGCAAATAAGAAGCAAGCCTTCCATCAACTATCCGCATACCTTTTTCTTTCCAATAAGGAAGGTCAAGTATAGTTACTGAATCCTTAACTGCGTCTACAATAGCCCCTGGACCAAAAGTGGTTATAATTTGATTTGGACGCAGTTCTCCAAGTTTATTGTTATTAAATCTGGGCATTTTATTCCTCCGTATAATAGAACATTGTTGCTGTGCTTTCAACTTCACGCATAGACCTCAAAGTAGGTTTTTCATTTTCAGTATGAGGCTGATCATATGAATTCATTAGTCTATTATATTTTGTTGTATCCAAAACATAGTATCTTAACTGCTTTGGCTGTGAGGTCTGAAGTTTCCACCAATCTATAAACTGATCAATTTCATCTTCTGCATCTTTCTTTGCAGATGGTTTAATAATGTTAAGGCGTTCAATTATAAGCTGTTTTACAGATGCAATCTGTTCGTCATTCAATGAAGAAATTAAAGCAGCATCTGCGTTCTTAGCCATTTCAGGATAATATAACCTTATAGCTGATATTACCAATGCGTGTAAAACTCTATCTCTTGCTCTTGCAGAAAAAGGAGTAGCTGTAGTACCCTCGACAAATCTGTATAGCTGAGAATGATAACCGGTAAAGTTTTCATAGTGAGATAAGTCACGAGGACGATATGCATTGTAAAGTGTGACTACTAAGCCAGGGAATGCTCTTCCGATACGGCTGGTAGCTTGAATATATTCAGAATTCTGCTTCGGTTGACCTGTTACGACCATTAATCCAAGTCTGTCAACGTCCATACCAACAGCTATCATATTAGTGGCAATAGCGGTATCGAGACAATCCTTGGAATGATAATTCATTTCAAGCTGATTTAGCTTTTCAGGTATTTTATATGATGCCATACGTGACGTAATTTCAACGTTGCGGTTAAGGTATCGGGAACTTTCAAAACTATACTTATTTTTTATTCTGTAGATTCGTTTAGGAATATCGTCTTGAAGAAGTCTTACAGCGCCACCAAGCTCTCGTATACTATTAAAATATCCAACCAATGTATAATATGGATCAATCACATCTTTGTATTCTTCTTGAAGTGAGTAATTATGTGCGGACTGTAGGATAATAGAATACGTTCTTAATAACGCTGTTTTTACAGATTGTCCCGGAGCACAGATACCTACATATTTACGGAAAGGATCTTCCTCAATCGGAACTTCCTTAATAAAGAAACTGTCGCCAATCTCAAAACCATTAGGTGGAAACTGAGTTGTTTGCTGTCTTGCGTATAAACACTTAGCCTGTGCTTCTGCATTTTTTATTGTTGCAGTGGAGACTACATATTTAGGCTTTATGCCGTTGTATGTGCACATATCTTCAATTATAGTTTCATATGCACCGTAAACTGTGCCAAGCGGCCCCGTAATCAGGTGAAGCTCGTCTTGAATAATAAGCTCTGGTGGCAAAAACTGCTTGACTTCAGACATTGATGAAGTCGGCAATGTTGCAGTCTTATTATGTCTTTTATGCTCCTCACCAATTGCTACATATCCGTCTCTGCTACATTTACGATCAACTCGTCCGAACAAAGCGTTCGTTCTTACTTCCCAAGGCAGGTTTGCGAATTTATCTACAGTAGAAAGAATAATTGTCGGGCATTTAGCGTATATTTCTTCATCTACCAAAAATACAGGCAATGCAATCCTATCATCTTTATACTTATAGAATTGGCAATTCCTGCTTGAGCAGTGAATCTCAATAGATTTTTTTGGAATATCAATGTCAAAGTTTTCTTCTCTTAAAGGTGTTCCACAGAATGGGCAAGTAAGTAACTGTTTATAAATAAGATTTCGTGCTTTTTTTGCTTTGTAAGGATTATCTGGATTATCATTGAATTCCTCAAATTTATTAGGAGTTACACCTCCACCTACCCAAAAACCGATGCTGATAGGTTCGCTTCCAAATAACTGCGGTTTCTGTCGTCTTATAGTTTCAGCGGCAAGAACCATTTTGGTTATACGATCTCTCTGTTGAGTGGTAAGGAGGCGAAGAGTATATCTGAGGATAACTGTTACTCCGCCATCACGTTCAAATAATGACATAACATCTTTTCTCAGTCTTCTGTTTGCAATAACAAAAGCCATGAGACCTAAATATGCTTCTGTTTTACCACCGCCTGTAGGGAAATACAGAAGATCTACAATATTTCTGTCTTTATGTTTAGGATCAACAATACCTGCAAGATTCATTAAAATGAAAGCTATCTGGAACGGACGCCATCCAAAATTGTTTTCTTCATTTTTAGGATTAATAAAATCAAGAAAATTACATGATATGCCAGCCCCATTCTTCTTTGAAAAGCGTTTGATACTATTCTGAAGGAATATTACCCGGTTCATAAAGCAAAATGCTTCAAACGTAATATCATCACTATCAATTAACGTAATGCCCTCACGAATACGTGATAGTGCCTCATTGCAACGGTTAATTACCAAATCGCCGATTTTTTCCTTGAATTGAGGATCATTCATCAGTTTATTTGTACTAAGAGTTTCTTTGATCCACTTCTCATATGAATCTGCAAGCGTATTAAGTTTAGAGATAGTTTCGGTTTTCTTTGATTTTACGGACATATCCGATGTTGAGAAGTATTTTTTATCAAAACCTTTTAACGCTGCACTAACTCCAGGAAACTCATATTCAGGAATGAATGAAGACTTTACATAGGTTGATTTCCCGTTTACAGGAGTATCCCATACTGCCGCACATCCACGTCCACGTCCTAAAATTGGACGTTGTTCAAAGTAGAATTCATCAGTAGCGAGTATTCTTCTACATATATGTTCAGCTGTGAATATGGGATTTTGTGATTCTGAATACGCTTTAATCTCAACTTGATACATTATCCTTTCGGCGGCACTATCAGCGTTTTGCCTTTTATTTATAACATAAGCAGTAACAAGGGAGTAATTTCCTTTAAGCGAGATTCTTGATACGTAAACATGAACGTTTGAATCAATTTTTAAAGAATAATCTTTAGATCGAGCAAAGTCATTAAAATCAATAGTTAGTGTTTCTGACATAGGCTGACGATAATAAATGGTTTTGTTATGCTCTTTATCGTCTTTTCCCATGATTTTTTCTGAGGACTTAGTATAATCTCCCCATGACACATCAAACAAAATATGATCTGTATCATTTGAAATATAGAAGCTTATACCGATAGAAGATGGTAACTGAAAGCGAGTAGACATAATTGGCTCATTATCGTCTTCTTCGCCAACAGTATAGTCTTCTTCATCTTCAAAATTTACATCAGAATCAATTTCTTGTTCATTTTCTTTGGAATCATCTTCTCCCTGAACATCAAGCATACCAACGAGGTAGGCAAATCGAGGGTTTTCATCAAGCACCTCATACGGATCAGCTGGACCAATCAAATCCATTCGCAAATCGTCAATTATGTGTTGCCTGACCTTAGAATACTTGAATCTATCAGTCATTTTCAATCCTCCTTAATTTTATGAGCTGTACCAAGTGTATATTTACAAGTGTTTCCAACGATGATATTATCATCTGAAACCAATCTATAATGCCATGTTTTGTGATCAGGATCAGCAGTAGATGCAAACTCACACCACTTTAATCCCTCTTTTGCTTTTGCGACTACTTCATCGGAAGTAACATCTTTAAGGGCTTTTACTTCAACCATAAACTTACCCGTGGTTGTTTCAACGAGGAAATCAGGATTATACTGTTGTCCTGCTTTCCAGAATAGACCTAACTGATTTAGCGGCGGCTTGATCCAACGTATTACATCTGGATCTTCCTCAAGAATGATAGAGAATAATCGCTCAGAATCGCTGTCAAAAGCGTTTGAAGGATAATATGCTTTCTTGTAACCCGTGAACAGGTACTTCTTAATGTTGCTCTTATCGGTAAATGGCTTATCAAAATGAACCTGTCCATCTTGTTTAACACTCTTTATGAACTTCTTAAAAATGATAAGATCTTTCTGAATCAAATGAATATCTTCTGTTTTTCTATCAACATGATCGTAAATCTGCTTACGGATATCATTAACTATCATCGAGGCATATCGTCTCACGATTTGTCTCTTTTCTTCTTCAGAACCGTCTATCTGTGAAAGATACTGTTCCACAACGTCAATTACAAAATCAGCATCATCAAATGAAAGCTCACTGATAGTGTCAAGTAACATACAAGCTAAAGTGTTCATCGCATCATTTACTTCAAGTATCTGTGCATCAATAACAGAAAGAAGCTGCTGGTTTATAGCATCATAACGCTCAATCTGGGCTTTTGCTATTTCAAAATCTGTAATTGTTCGCTTAACATCAAAGTGCTTGAAATGAACTTCAGATGTGGTCTGTACAAGTATTTTAGGAACGGAAATAGCTTTAGATGAATATTCAGAGAGAGACTTTGAGAATTCTTCTTCACTCATCATCTTCTGCTTAGAAGTTTTAGGTGGAGTTGTTGGGATATCCGGAGTTGCTGAAGCTGTGGCTTGTTTTTCAGTTGAAGAATCACTTTGAAGATCAAACAATGTCATCTGTCCGTCATCTACATGGTTTTCTTCCGTTCTCGCTTTTCTCTGTGTAGCCATGAAATTCTTCTTGTATTCTTCATAGATTTCATGCTGTGTTTTAGGATTGCTAATATCAGCAAAAGATTTAACGCCAGCTGCTGCAAGAGCATCATCAAACAAAGAAAGCTGATCATCACTTGCAGAAGCAGTTACATCGACGGATTCCGTATGCTCAGAGGTTTGTGTGTCAAGGTCGTGATAACGGAAAATATCGCTATTCTTTATCTCATCAACTAACTCTCTGTAGTGATCATGGGCTACAATATCAAGAGTGTCTATCTTATCGTCTCCGGTTTGTTCACCGAACGGTAATCTCAGACCACGCCCGATAGTTTGCATTGCGAGAATATCACTCTTTGCAGCGTTGAGCGGAATAATCGTAAATAGGTTGTTTACATCCCAACCCTCTTTGAGCTTATATACGTGCAGAACGATCTCAATAGGATTGGTAGCACTTTCGATTGAAAGCAGAAGCTTTACGTTTTCTTCTGATTCTTCTCCGGTTTGCTTAGAATGAACCTCAATGACTTTGCCCTTGTATTTACCTTTTAGGAAATCATCACTATCTATCTTTTCACGAATTCTCTTAGCGTGATCTGTATCCTTACAAGCTATGAGGACAATCGGTTTTACATAATCAAGGCTATTGTTGCTGCAATACTCTCTAAGAACAGCTTTACGATTCTCGTGTAATGTAAGACCGTCACGGATCTTCATTTCTTCAATATCATCTTGGCTATATCCTGCGGTATTTGATCGTCCCATAACAACCGGAATCTTTAAATATCCTTCTGTAGCTCCTCTTGCAACGTCATAGGCATAAATAATATTAGTTGTTGATTTTGGTGTAGCTGTGAATTCAAGACCGAGAATAGGCTTGAGATAATTGATAGCTTTCATTGAAGCAGGCGCATAATAACGGTGCGCCTCGTCCATACAGATAACAAGGTCATCAAACTGAGCGAGTACATCTGCAAATGATGCACCGAGCGTTTCCTTAAACTTATGAAAATTGAACTCTGTATCAGTTTTGCTATTGAAAATCTTTCCGATATTGAAAATAAAGAGCTGAATATCAAAAGTGTTTTCAACGAACATTGTCATCTGTTCAAACCTTATGGGATAGCGATCATAGTTTTCACCGTCGTAAACCTTTGGCTTGCCCATTTCTGCTTCAAGCCCCTTGAAGATATACTTAGGGTGATTAGGATTTGTCTCTTTACGGAGCTTATCATATATAGTGCTACCTGGAGCAAGAATGAAGAAATGCTTATAACCCTTGGTTTTATAGAGATAATAAATGCTTGCACCCATAAGGCGTGTCTTTCCGATACCAGTTGCCATAGCATAGGAGAACGAAGGAAAATCGAATTTTGAACAGATCTTGCGCTGATTTTCGCAATTCTCAGACGCAACTTCTTCTATTTTTTCTTTATTGCCGTTTTTGTATTCGCACTTAGTGCTTATTGCATCGAGGTAGGAGAGTGCTTCTTCCTGTGGTGCTCTTAAACTCATGGCATAGCTTATTCTTTTTACTATATCAGACATTACTGTACCTCACATTCAAAATCGCATTTTTCTAACAGATCCTTTGGTATTTTCTTCACTTCGATATTATCAGGCAGATTCATATCCGACTGAATTGTTAGACCGTAGACAAGCAGTGACTGTCCAATATCAAGATGAGAAGCTATTGATTTAAGATAGTTCACATTTACAAATTCCTTAGTTACATGGATAAATCTTCTTTCAGAAGAATGACCATGAAATACATCAACAGGTTTGTACTTGAAACCTTCAATCTTGCAAATGGCTTCACAGAGCATTTCAAAGGAATAATCAGGATTAATTTGATATATAGGAAGTTTATCATTCTTTACAAATAGACTTGGAGCAAGTTCATAAAAATGATAACCCCCTCCTCCTTGCCAATTATACTGTTTAGTCACACCGCCTGTGTCAATTCCGTCTATAACCCTATCTAATCTTTTCTTGCAATGAGAATAACAATGATCACCAAGCTCTATTCCAATATATTTTCTACCCATTTTATGTGCAACAGCAGCGGTTGTACCTGAACCAAGGAAACTATCCAATACATAATCTCCTTCGTTTGTAGCTAATAAAATAATTCTTTCCAGAAGCTTTTCGGGCTTTTTGGATCTTGGAAATGCGACGCCGCCTTCATTACCTAAGTCGGCTTTGGGTATATCGTCGTTTTTCCATACGTTTGATAGTTTTGTCGTTTTTACAACATCATTTCCTTCAAGATAAGCAGTGTCTTTTAACCAAGCACAAAGTTCTCCGTTATGATAAAACAGTGTTGTGTGTTTACCAGAATTTCTTCCTCTACTTGGAGTGTATTCAACAGAATACAAAGTGTTTTTTCCCATTTTTGACATTAAAGAATTTTGAAATTCATTTTCTTGTTGAACCACGTATGTACGAAATATCGTATCAAAGAATTCGTAGTATTGGCTACGGATCTCATCTTCGCGCTTTTCGAATTGTTTAAGAGAAATATCTCCTATAACATAATCTTCGTGTTTGTAAATACGTACTGGTAATCCATTGGATGCAGATATAAACTCCTCGACCAATTCTTTTTTTCCTTCATCCTTAATATATTTTCTATATCTTTGCATTGTTTTTTTAGAAAGTTTCTCTGATGAAAGAACTTCGTTTAGCTCAAGAAGATTCTTTTTATATACAAGTATTTTTTCACCGGTATTAAAAATAGCACCACCTTGACCTAATCCAGTTACATTTGACTTTTCGTATGTAATATCAGAAACAAAATTCTGTCTACCAAATATTTCGTCGCACATGACTTTAAGGTAATGTCCCTCGGTACTATCAATGCTTATCCATAGAGTACCATTTTCTGAAAGAAGTGAATAAAGGATTCTAATTCTTTTGTACAATAAGTTTAGCCATATAGAATGTTCTACATCATCATCAAAATGATCAAATGCATTTCCTGTATTATAAGGTGGATCTATATAAATACATCTAATCTTTCCAGTGAAATCATTTTCTAAAGCTTTTAATGCCAATAAATTGTCTCCATGAATAAGCATATTATCACTTTCAGGATCTCCGTAAGACATAGACTTATCTTCAATCAGAATTCTTGGTTCAAGTTCTTTTTCCTCATATTTGCCTGTCCAGGTGAGCTCAAGTCTACCGATTTTCTGCATAATAATTCTCCTAAAACTTTAATACGATATTGATGACTAAAACAGGATTGATATCGAACTGCTTGTTAAACTCAGCAATCTCTTTATCACCCTCTGTTTTGAATTCTGTGCCTTTTTTATGAAAAGCAGCTTGATAGTTTTCAAGTGCTTTTTTCTTTTCAGCGATTTTCTTTCTTATGTCAATTTTCTCATAGAAATTAGTAGATGCCTTCTCTTGCTCATGTATAGCTTCGATTTCAGCTTGCATATCCTGATAATCAGCAACAAGCTGATCCATCTGTATACGCTCCCAGTTTTCGATTTTTCGTTTGTTGTATTCGATAATCGGAGCGGTTTGTTGTTGATATTTCAATAGCATCTCCGAGCAAAGTTTATCATATACACGTTTATATGCTTCTGATTCATCTTTACTTGGAGAGAAAGTATGGATATCAGAATCATTGATCTTTTCTATAGCTTCTATAAGCTCAGGCTCGCTGACGTTTATATATGTTCCTTTTGAGTTACAAAGAAGAAGTACGGGGAATAATAACGATGTTGAATTGCAGAATGCTCCGATGAATAGAGTTCCATGTTTACAGAACGTATTCATACGCTTACTATCTACTTCAAAGTATCTCAATCCGCCTTCTGCTCTTGCTTCAGTATAATCGCTCCAGTATTCAACTTCATGAAGGTAATCAGCAATTTCTTCCTTTGTTTTACCAAGTGATGCTTCTTTAGCGTTACTGCTCTCTGTCAGCAGTAATGAACGAAGCTGTTTGGTTTTCTTGTCGTGCTTTGCGTTAAGCTTACGGTCAAGCTTATCAAATGCTTTCTTAAACTCAGCCGTGGTATTACATGACTGATAGATCTCAAGAATCATTTTTTCAAAGCTTACGCCTGATTCCAGTACTCCGAGAGCGATATCTGATGCACCGAATACACCTTCAAACAGCTCAAATTTCTTTGAAAGGATTTCATATACTCTCTGATCTGCTGCGTTCTGTGTGTTTAAAAGGTTGATAGCGACAACATCATTCTGCTGCCCATAACGATGACATCTACCGATACGTTGTTCTATTTTCATAGGATTCCACGGCAAATCATAGTTGATCACAGCGTTGCAGAACTGAAGATTAAGACCTTCTGAACCTGCATCTGTACATATGAGTATTTTTGCGTTGCTTTTGAAATAATCAACGATAGCGTGCTTATACTCCACACTTCTGCCGTAATTGACCTTGCCGAAGTTCTTGACCTGCCAAGCACGGTATAGCTCTTTTGACATTGCATCATCAAAATCACCGTTGAATAGGACAATATCTTCTTCCTGATAGCCTTCTTTCCGCAGCTCACTTGCAACATATTTTTGAGTGCGCTTTGATTCTGTAAAAACAACAACTTTCTGCTGTATTCCGTGTTCCTGTTGATAATCGAAAGCAATCCTGATAGCTGATTTCAGAGCTTGAAGCTTTGCATTTGTTGTTATTCTGTTAGCGACAGCAATTATAGCGTCAATCTCATCTATTTCAGACTTTATGTATTGCTTTTGAATTACAGTATCTTCGTCATCAGGTTCATCAAATCCCGATTCGTCAATCTCGTCCTCTACATAGCTCCAAAACAAATCAAAGCCTTCCTGAGCATTAGCAGATTTAGTTCCTTCATATAGCTTCTCAAGCCTTTGTTTTAGCACTTCAAATGTTTCTATCAAAGCAAAACTCGACGATGCAAGTAGTTTACGTATAACAAGGATAATAAGACCTCGGTTTGAATTCGGAATCGAATAAAGAAACTCTCTTTTCAAGAAATCATTTACTCTCTGATATAGTTCGATTTCATCAACTGTCAGAGTAAAGTCAACTGTTTTACAAATTCGTTTCTTGAAATTCATGTACTTAGCAACATCTTTTCTGAGTGTTCGATACAAAACAGGGAGGAGTTCGTGTTTTAATTCTGCATAGTCCTGATCATTTATGTGTCGTTTTACAAACACTTTTTCGTTGCCAAAGATTCGAGGATCTATGAAAGATATTAATCCATGAAGATCAGTCAATGAATTCTGAAGTGGTGTAGCTGTTAGCAAAATCTTAGGAATTCCTTTTGACATCTCGTAAAGATTCTTAGCACGTTTTGTTCCATGGAAGACGTTTCTAAGATTATGAGCTTCATCTATGATAATAAAATCCCATTTTGCTTTTGGAAAGGCTTTCATTAGCTTTGATGAATATGCATAAGAAGTGATTATTATAGTCAGCTTTTTACTGTCTGAGAGGCGAGCAGACCATTCATAATAATCCTTTTCCACAGTCTGTTTATCAAGGATATACGATTTCAAGCCGAATTTTTCGAGTAGTTCGATTTCCCATTGTTTTCTTAACGATGCAGGTAATGAAATAAGAATATGATTACTTCCTGAATCAATAACATACTTCAGGACAAGACCTGCCTCAATCGTTTTTCCTAATCCGACTTCATCAGCCAAAACTATTCCGCCTGTTTTTAAAGCCTGTATTGCTGCACAGAACGCATTTATCTGATGTGGATTAAGCTCTATATTTGCTTTTAAAAGAAAATGAAATGGTGATTCTTCCAACTCCATCTTCTTGTATTTACTATACTGTTCAAGCAGTAGGTTGTGTTTCACTGTTATCACCCTCATATAGCTCTTTGAAAATCCCCATGGCTATCCCTTTTGCCATGATAGGTGGAACTGCGTTACCGATTTGAATGTATTGAGCAGTGCGCGATCCTTCAAAGAAGTAACTGTCAGGGAAGGATTGGATTCTTGCCGCTTCTCTAACAGTTATAGATCTGTGCTGGTTTATATCCGGATGAATAAAATAATGTCCATCTTTAGATAAGTGTGCTAAAATCGTGTGGCAATATGCTTCATCACCTTCGACCACCTTAAATCTATCTGTGAACGAATGCCTGTTTTTATGGGTTTTCAATTCTTCAGGCAAGTCATTGTAGTTTAATCTTTTATGTCCATCGTTCCATAATTCTATAGCTCTGCGATATATACTTATGTCACGTTCATTATTCTTTCTACTTGAATGCAAAGTCAAAACGTCACTTGAGGTTCTGATACCTGATTCAATAACGTAGTTACTCGCTTTGCATTTAGAATACTTATCCGCACTTTCACCTGGCAATAGTTTGGGAAGATCTTTAAACAGGTCGTTTACTACGGAATTTGTTTTGATTTCAATAAAATCAGGATATTTTAAGCCACTGTTTTTTAGCCAGCCAACGATTATCATTCTGCGTCTGTTCTGAAGAACACCGAAATAGCTTGCGTGCTGTTCTCTGCATTCAAGTTCATAACCAATACGTTTCAGGTACTTCTGAATGTTCTTCCAAGTAGAACCACCATTAGCTGAAATAATACCCATTACATTCTCGAAAACAAACATTTTAGGCTGGTATTTCTTTAAAAAACGCCCGTAGAGCTTATATAACAAATTACGAGGATCTTCTGACATAGGAGTGTCCATATGACTGCTTTGTGCTCTTCCAACAAGAGAATAAGCCTGACAAGGCGGTCCTCCGATAACTACATCTACAGAACTAATGCCTTTTATTTTCATTATTCCGTCAATAGTTTTAAAAATACCAGGTAAGGTCTTATCTGACATTGTTTCATGAATAATAGTTTTGGTAATTGAAGCTGGTATATGTTCCATGAATTGTTCACGAGTAATCTTACCTGTTAGGTATTTTGTATATATACCAAGATTATCAGTATCTTTAAGGTAATAGTATGCACTTCTTGTTTCAAGTGTTTTTGCAGCAAATTCATTCATTTCAACGTGTGCTATTGGTTTAAAACCAGCCTGAACAAATCCTTCTGATAAGCCTCCGGCACCAGCAAATAAATCTATAAAATTGTATCTGTGCTGTTCAGTTGATACTGACATAGTTTTCCCTCATTTTTGATTTTTAAATAAATTTAGTGCCGTAAGTGGGCATGGAGTATTGCTATATATAGGATAAGAAGAAACTTATTTAAATAGCAATACGACCTAATATTAGACATAATTTATTGTACCACATTTTCAGAAAAAAATCAAGATAAATAAGCGTGATTTTTGTAAAATCTGTTAAGTCGTACAGGCTTTGAGTTGTTATGATTTAATTGTTGATACATTGGTTTAGTATTAAAAAAATATAGAGGACTTTGTACACCTTACAAAGCCCTCTTGAAATGCTTTCACTTTGAATCCACTGGGTTCAAAGTTGATTATTCAATTCCTTGCTTCTTATCCTTACTCTTAGCCTTATCCTTCGCAGTTCTCGGCTTTTTAGCAAGTCGAGCCGCATCACGCTTCATCTTAGCCCTCTCAAAGTAACAGGTCTTTTCACGCTTTGGAGTGTTCTTCTTGGCTTCAATAGCCGCCTGATTCAATTCATCGATCAGGACTTTCAACCTTTCCTCTTTGCTGTCAAGCTCCTCCTGCTGAGGAAACGGCTCTGCTACGATCTTTTGAGCTTCTTCATGGTCAAACCTGAGTTTTGCAAGGTCAGTCTGAGTACGCTCAATTCTGCCGTCAATGTTGTATAGTGCAGCTTCAAGGCGGTTCAGATTATGGGCAAAGCTCTCGATCAGCTTTGTAGTATGCGAAGCTGATCCTTTCAGGCAAGCCAACATACCGCCGCCCATCATGTTACTGTTGACCGTAACAGTCAGGTCAAAACCCTGGAACGAACCTACCTTAACAGGCGTATCGGCATACTTTATAGCCAGTACAGCATCTTCAAGAGCCTTAGCCGCTTCTTTTCTGTCGCTGTATTCTGTCTCACCAACAGTGATCTTGAATACGGGGAGTTTGCGTTCAGGATCGATTGGGAGCTTGCGGAGTGCTTCACGGTCAGTGTGCAGATCATTGAGAATAGTGGTCAGTCTCTGTTCCTGTTCAGGAAAACGAGCAACTCTGTCCTCCATCTCGAACACCGTGTTCCTATGTTCCGCAGCGAGAACCCTCAGCTCCTTCACATCGTTTTCAAGCATCAGCTTTTCCTTAATACGCTCATCTCCCGTACAGAGAGCTTTAATCTCCGAATATGTAAGAGCCTGCTGGTCTACATCTTCACACTTTCTTGCCGGAGTTTTGCTTGTCATGATCTGAGAGATAAACTTCTGCTTATTCTCCAAAGTCTGATAACTGTATGCATCGAACGTTCTTTTCGTTACATAGCGGAAAATCTGAACATTCTTATTCTCGTTCCCCTGTCTGATGATACGTCCGGCACGCTGCTCCAGATCTGCTGGTCGCCACGGTATATCAAGATCATGGACAGCAATCAGCCGTTTCTGTACGTTTGTACCCGTACCCATTTTCGCCGTAGAACCGAGCAGAACACGAATCTCACCGCTACGGACTTTATCAAAGAGGTCAGATTTCTGCTGTTCGGTTTTCGCATCATGGATATATGCGATTTCTTTCGCAGGGATACCCTTAGCGATCAGTTTGTCACGAATATCATCATATACGCAGAAGTCACATTCTTCTTCAAGCGATTCTACATCAGCAATAGATTTCTTATCTTTAGCATCGTCGGCATTTTCGCTCTCGACCTCTGCTTCCCCTGCTGCCTTATGCGGAACGCCCAAATCACAGAAGATGATCTGCGTAAGCTTGTCCTCAGCCGTTTCAGCGTGGATACGGGCTACATTCTCAACACAGCGGTTGAGCTTTGTTTCGGGGTTATCTTCAAATGACGGATCAATCAGACGAGGATCAAGACCAAGCTTCCTACCGTCCGACGTGATCTTGAGCATATTGTCGATCGTGGGATCAACATTGCCTGCATTGATAGCATCAGCTCTGTCGGCAAGCTCTTGAACAAGCTTCTGCTGGAACGGAGTGGCTTCGACTTGAACCACCTGATATTCACAGTCAGGCACATCAAGTTGCAGCGTATCCGCAGTACGAATGTCAGCGACCTGCTTAAACATACTCATCAGTTCGGGCAGACCTGTATAATTGGCGATACGGGTACGCTCCTTGAAACCATTGCCCGCAGGCTTTAACTCCCAATCGGTTTTCTGGTCTCCAAAGACTGCTACCCAGTTGTCAAAGTGCTGTAATCCGTGATTGTTCAGGAAGTCATACTCCAAATACCGCATCATGGTGTGAAGCTCTGTAATGCTGTTACTGAGAGGCGTTCCAGTGGCAAAAACCACGCCTTTGCCGCCAGTCTTTTCATCGAGATAACGGCATTTGAGGAACAAATCAAGTGCTTTTTGCGAAGCAGAATTGGAAATTCCGGCTACATTCTGCAATTTTGTGGCGACAAAGAGGTTTTTGAACTCATGGGCTTCGTCAATGAACAGACGGTCGATTCCGAGCTGTTCAAATGTCAGCGTATCGTCCTGATTAGCCTTTTCGAGCTTATCAAGCTGCTTCTGCAAGCTCTTACGAGTACGCTCCATAGCCTTGATCTGAAACTTAGAGCCTTCGCTCTTTTTCAGTTCCTCGATACCACGGAGAATATCGTCAATCTGACTCTGGATCGTCATGACCTGTCTCTCCTTTGAAATAGGGATTTTACCGAGCTGAGAGTGACCTATGATAACCGCATCATAGTTTCCAGTTGCGATTTTTGCAAAGAGCTGTTGACGATTTGCTTTCTGAAAGTCCTTTTTGGTAGCAACAAGAATATTTGCTCCCGGATAGAGCTTCTGAAAATCGTCACCGATCTGCTCCGTCAGATGATTCGGCACGGCAAACAGGCTCTTAGTACACAAACCTAATCGCTTGCTTCCCATCGCCGTTGCGATCATTTCAAAGGTTTTGCCCGCACCCACGCAGTGTGCAAACAGCGTATTACCGCCAAACATCGCATGAGCGATTGCGTTCTTTTGATGGTCGTGGAGCTTAATATCCGAAGTCATCATCGGGAAGGAAAGAGCCGAGCCATCGAACTCACGGGGACGGATACTGTTGAAAAGTTCGTTATACTTCTCTACGATAGCTTCACGGCGTTGCGGATCTTTGAATATCCACGCCTTGAAAGCTTTGCGAATATCATCGGCTTTACGCTGTACGACACGGGTAGCATCTATATCCACTACACGCTTTTCCTTTGTATCGCCCAAGCCGTCCGGGACCTCGATAGTCTTATATACCTTTGGCTCTTGCAGATTCAGCAAATGTTCAAAGATGTCATAAGCGTTTATCTTGTGAGAGCCGTATTTCTGCGTAGCAAGCACCGACCTGTCGGAAGACTTGTTGCTGACATGGAAAGAGTTAGCGTGAACCGAATACTCCACGCCGACAATAGCAGACTTGTTCCACCGAGCAGACGAACTGTCACTCCGCTGATACGCTGGTGTCTGCAACAGCTCATACATGAACTGTTCGTAATACTTCGGATCAAGCCAAGCTGCACCGAGCTTAATATCAATATCTCCTGCTTTCAGCGGTTCGGGCATAGCCTGTTTCAGTGCCGATACGTTGATATTGAAATCAGGATCGTACTCAGCGATTTCCTCAGCTTCACAGAGTTTCTTGCGAATGTCGCCCGAAAGGTACTCAGAAGCCGTCTGATATTCGTTCTCCGTATGGGGTATCTTGAAAATCGCCCCTGTCAGGTCACGCTTCAGTTCGTCCTTTGTCATACCCGTCAGTCCGCTCATGTACGCAAAGTCAACCCTTGCCTTCTCCGCAACGGAGAGCGTGAGTGCTTCAAGTGCCGTGTCTACATGATCGACCGCTTTCGGCGGTACGATCGTTCTCTTTGTGAAAATATCGGACTTTGCAAGGAGTTTTGTCTTATCATAGCTCTTTTCAAGTCCTGCCACAAGATTATATGACACATCTTCGCTGAAATACCGCTTATTCGTCTGAGAATGAATAATACCGTACTTCTTGTAGAAATCATCATACGCCACATTCAGCTTTGCCTGCAAATCCTTGATAACGCTGTCAGGCTTGTCAAGCTCCATAGCTTCGATCAGCTCACGGGTGAGGTCACGAAGCTCAATAAACGCCTTGAAACGCTTGTGCTGTGCTGTTCCCGTATCGAAACGGAACTCGCAGGCAGCGTTATTTTTCTTGAAGAACACCTGATCGTCAGACATAAAAAAGCTGTAATTACGCAGATTGGACGGAACCTGTACCTGAACGCCGTCAGCGGTCTTTGCATATACATCTCTGCCACGCTCATGACTGATCTCCGCCGAGAGTTTGCCGACTGCTTCATGGAGTGCCGATTTCAAGTCAAAGCCGTCCTCAGCCACCACCATAGTGCCTGAACCGTAGAGCTTGTTGCCCTCGACCACAGTGCCAAGCACCATATCAGGGTGCTGTTCAAAATATTTGTTGATCGGCAGACCGTCAGCCGTTTCACCAATATGTACCCAATCGGGAATATCGGACATTTCGGCAAGTGACTTGCCTTCGTGCTTTTTCAGGAAGATAATGTCCGTAGTGACTTCCGTGCCTGCATTGTCCTTGAAAGCACCATTCTTACCGCCCGGAAGTCTGATCGCACCGATGAAGTCAGCCTTGTCAGCCAACATTTGCCTTGTAGTCTCGTCACGCTTGTCAAGTGTGCCTGCCGAGGTCACAAATGCCATGATACCGCCGTCTTTGAGCTTTGAGAGAGCTTCTGCAAAGAAATAGTCATGCAGTTTCGTGGTATCATGGACGGTATCATGGAAACTAAGCTCACCGAACGGGACATTGCCGACAGCAACATCAAAACAGCCGTTCTGAAAACGGTTCTGCTCAAAGCCCTGAATAGCAATATCCGCATCGGGATAGAGTGCCTGAGCGATCCTGCCGGACAGCGAGTCGATCTCCACGCCGTAGAGTTGAGAGTGCGACTGCATAGCTTCGGGCATTCTGCCGAAAAAGTTTCCGATACCCATTGCAGGCTCTAAGGCAGCACCGCCGTCAAAGCCGAAATTGCCAAGAGCTTCATAGATACCGTCAATAACCGTAGGAGAGGTATAGAAAGCGTCATTTACCGTTGAACGTGCCTGAGCATATTCCTGCGGAGTCAGCAACTCGGAAAGCTCCTTATACTCTGCGGCCCACTTCTCATCGTTCTTATCAAAAGCCTTAGCCAAAGCACCCCAGCCTACATATTTCGACAAGATTTCTTTTTCCTCAGCCGTTGCAGGACGCTTTTCCGCTTCAAGCGTTTTCAGCGTTCTGATCGCATCGACATTGGCTCTGAACTTCATCTTAGCACCGCCGTCACCGAGGTTATCATCGGTGATCGTGAAGTTATCGCCCCTATCGGGAGTTGGTGCAGGCGTGGTGCTTTCTTCTGCAACAGGTTCATCAGCACTGACAGCCTCTTCTGCAATAGTCTCACGCTCCGGCTCTTTGGTACGCTCCAAGCCGTCAATGAAATGAAAGCTCATCAGCATATCGCCGTTGTCGAGCCGAGAAGTCAGCTCGCCGCCGTCAAAAGTCCAGTTCTTTGCACGGTCAAACTCCACGTGAATATCTTTGCCCGTAGGCTCTCCGTTTTCATCGAGCTTACGGGAAGTAAAATCAACGGTGCTGATACCTGTCACGATACGGCACTCTCCGATACTTTCGGGACGGAGGTGGTCTGTAATCTCAAACATCATTCCCGGCTTGATAGCCTTTTTGAGCTGAGAAAGGTTCTTTACATCGGGAATATCGGGCTTTTCTGTTTCGGGTGTAACATCAGCAACAGGTGCAGGCTGCTCTCTTTCGGGTTCAGTCCTGCCGATATACTCATACATTCCGCTGTTCAGTAGCTTATCATAGGAGATATTCTCCGTAATAGCAAAGCCGCCGCTTTCTCTTGAGACAGTGCAATCGTCCGTATAGAACGGCAACGCACCTGTCAGCGATACAACCTCAGAAACCTTGCCAGTAATCTTGTGACGAAATCGGTCACCAACTTCCACAGTATTGTGTGAGGTATGCTCCTCAGAAGGTTGCTCTGCTTTGAGTGCCGCCCTCTCTGCTTTCTGTTCGGCAGACAGATAGGTATCGTTCCTGAGCCGTGCTTCGGTCATTGTCGCAACATTGTACCACGAATGACGGAACTTCTCACCATTCTCAAAGTTGAAAGTAATACCCTGAGAATTGTAGTCCACAAGCGAGATTTTTCCCTCACCGCTATGACCGCCCGTGCCGTACTCCTTTTTCAAAAAATCAGCCAACTGTTGTACAGTCGGGTGCTGTTCCTCATAGAAGTCCTGCACACGGAGCTTACCGTGAACGAATCCTGTACCACGGTCAATTTCTGCTGCGAGAGCTTCATAGACCTGAACACCGTCAACTACCGGACCTTTTGCAAATTCCGACTTCGGCTTTTGTGATACAGACTTTGAAGCAGTCAGCGGTTCGGCATCGCCAAATAAAGAAAGCTGTTCGCCCTCAATATCGTTCTTCTCCCAAAACGGCACATCATCTTGCTCATTTCGTTGAATTTCGTCAATGACTGTTTCATCGGTAAAAAGAGGCTTATCAATGTCCGCAGTATCCTGGGCAGGAGTCTCTACCGCAGAAGCATCGCTCATAAGCTCTACCGCCTGCTCGGCCTTGCTTGTATGCCTGTCTATAACCTCATCGGGAACAGAAACAAGGTCAGAAAAATCAAGTTCTGTCAGACCGTTTTCAATCATATCCTCAATGCTGTCAAACTGCTCCGTATCGAACACTTCACCGTCAAATTCGTGAGTGATCTTGAAGTCCACAAGGTCAGCCGTCACCTGAATGGGCAGCTCATCATCGGTCAGCGTGGTAAACGCAAGCCCGACATTGTGCAGATCATCAAAATCAGCACCTTCACGGTATTCCGCTTCGCAAAAATCATTGATAAGCCATTTTGCCTTATCCAGCGGAGTTTCAAAGGTACGCAGAAAGTCCATGATCTCAACAGGCTTGTCAGGATCATGTTCGAGCATTGCCGTTTGCAGGAGTTTCGGAAAAGTAGACAACTCACGATACGGCTCGATCTCCATTTTATCGCCACGGTTATAGATACCGCAAACAGGTTCTCCGCAATAAAAAAGCTCTCCAGCCTTATCGCCATCAGCGATAGCCAGTTTCCAAGTACCGTTCTCTGTCTCCGCCGATTCGCAGTCCGTGCCGAAAAATTTATCGACTACCTGTTGCAGAGTTTGGAGCTTTTCCTCAGCGACAGTAATATCATCATAACTGCGGATAGGGTGCTGTGCCTTGAAATCATCGAAAATACGCTGTTCCTCAGCCGTCAGCTCAGAATGGGCTTCAAGGAAAGGGACAAACACATCAAGTGTGTGCTTCGCTCTTTCCTGATACTCCGGCTGATTGAATGGGTGCTGCGTATAACCGAGAATACCCTCATTGTGGACACGGATATGGTCGATCAGCGAACCACCGCCCGTACCTTTTCCGTCACCAATATCAAAGCGGCCCTCATAGCTGAACTCCTCACCGCCTATGACGGCAGTGATCGTGAAGTCTGTTTTTTTATACCAGCCAGCTTTCAGATCGGGGATATTACGTTCCGAATGCTGTTTTTCATCGAGGTATTCGAGGACAGCATTTCCAAGGGCAAAACTGCAATCAGGGTGTGCAAGAGCAAAATCGTGAACGATGTCGCTTTCGCTGACCCATTCATCACCGTCACCCTTTCCGAAATGGAATGTAAGGCTGTCAGGCTGCTTTTCGGGTTGTTCAGGCTCAAAGGTTACGTTATACTTGTGCTTTGCAATGCAAGCAAACGCCTTTTCTGTCTGCTCCTCATCACCGAGAACATCAAACAGGGCTTTCTTAATACGGTTGAGCTTAGGCTGATTGTCGCCGTTCTCCCAGCCGTGGAGTGCTGCACCGTCAAATGCAGTGATAAGTTCCTTTACGGTATCATCGGATATATCGGGAATATCATCTTTGATATAATCCAGAACAGCCCAATATGCCAAGTCATCAAATTCCTCGTGGATACGGTCAATGAAAGCCTGTCCGATCTCCTCAAAAGAAACAAAACGCTCCATACCGCTGAAACTGCAATGATATCCGCCCTCAGTCTTTTCTGTATGGAGAGAGTGACGGAGGTTTTCAGCATAATAATAAGTACGGTCTGAGATCTCACCCTGTTCAAAGATAAACTCAATATCTGCGGTTGTGCCGCCCCTTAACAGTCCGAGAGCAAGCTCACGGCGAATATCCTCACCGTCATGAAAACGCTGGGCAAGGTCATAGAGTGCAGACTCACTCAGGTTATATCCGAAAGTCGCCTTGTCGCTGGGATTGTGTTTATCAAGATAACCGCTACTAAACAGAGGATACGCCATATCTTCCCATTCGTCGCTTGACAGAGTACGCTCCGCAAGGAATTTTGCAAGGTCAGCCTTCTGAAACAGCACTTCTTCCTCAGTGGGAACTCTGCTTGCGTTCTCACGGTCAGTGACCGCCTGCTTATGGGCAGTCAGAAAGTCTGCAACATCAGACTCCTGCAAAGCATTGTGCAGAATTTCATCATACGCCTGAATATCCTCAGCCGTGAAAGTCTCGTCAATGCTGTCGATCTGACCTCTTGTCACATCACCGACAAACATAGCGGTAATAGCCGCCCTTTGTTCATCGGAGAAATCGTGCTGCAAAAAGAAGTCAGAAAGCTCAATACTGCGGTCAAAACTCGACTTTGCTTCAAGCATATCATTGAGCTTGGAATGTTCGCCGTAACGCTCCGCAGGAGCTTGTGACAGATACGCATCAACAAGAGAGAGCATTTCACCGAACTGTGCTTCATCATACCGATTATCGAAAAAGTCAGCGAGATCGAGCTTTACATCTTCCACCGCAAGACGATGCACCACGGGAGAAAGTGCCACATTCTGCTCCATAGTCAGACCAAGGTCAGCCATATTGCGGAGCATACCGACCTCACGGACAGCGTTCTCCAATGCTCTATGGAAAGCAGGAGCGTTTTCTTTATCGACCGCAAATGCGACCTTGCCGTCACGGGAAACAGCATGATAGCCCACACTTGTCTCCACAAACGGCTTGACTTCCTTGAACTGCTCAGGTGTGAGCTTGCTCATATAATAGCGAGTGTCACGGTTTGCACGGTAATCACGGTTGCCGACTTCCTGTGCCTTATCAGGACTTGCAAACTGCTTACGCATACTGATCACTTCGTCCTTGATGTTGCGGACAGCAAAGAAGTCAGCGTGACTTACCGTCAGCGTTCCTTTACCGGACGGATAGATTCTGCCCGAAAACTGCATACCTCTCCGAGCCATAATATCAGCCATTTTCAGCACAAGATCACGGTCAGCCGTCACATATTCCTTTTGCGGAATGTAACGATATTCTGTATTGCCGATGATGTTTTTCTCAGGTGGAGAATACGGTCTGTTGGACTTTGTAACGTTCATATTGCCAAGGATTTTTCTCAGCCAATCGGTATCCTTATCATTCACCGCCATACGGACAGTACTGTTCATTTCGTAGGCATAATAATTGATACCCGATTTTTCAAGCATTTCCTGCACACGCTGAAAATCCGCAAGCTGCATTGATATCAGCGACTTATCTCTGTTGTCTGTCGCATTATTCCACATTTTGTTGCCGTATGTAATAATGTCAGCCACGCTGTTAACCTCCTTTGTCTTAGTCTCTTGTTCTACTTCTATCTGTTTTGGAATATCCCTGAGCATATCGTTCCAGTCTTTATATGTATCGGGAGTAACGATACGCTTCATATCGGGATACTGCTCCTGCAAACGCCGAGCAAATTCGTTGCCTGCCGTATCGTTATCGGAGCATAAAAACACATTCTCAGGAGCGATATTATGACGAAGCATCGTATCAAGGACGATATTCGGCTTCACGCCCATCATGGAAACAAGCCTGCAATTATCAAGTTCTTTGCTGTGCATTTGCAGATAGGAAAGCATATCTATTGCCGATTCAAAGAAAAAGGCCTTTTCGCCAGTGCCGTGTACTACCTCAAATCCGTGACCGCCAGCCGAGCCTGTTGCAATGCCTTTGAATTTATGCTCCGTTGATGTACCGACCTTTTCCGCACCGATGACTTTGCCCTGATCGTCATAGTACTTGAAAAGCACATTGCCTGTCTTTTCTTCCTGAGAGATAGTGCCTTCCTTCACAAGTGCGGAAAGCATATCATAGTCAAGCCCTCTGGTCTTGCACAGATACGCAAACACACGCCTGCAATTATCAGCTTCGGCAAGGGAAAGCTCTCTTGCCGTTTGCTGAACAGGTTTCGATTCGTATGTGCGGGACGGAGTATAGGTGCGGTCAACGTGTTCTCCGGTCAAAGCTTCGACGGCATCAAGAAAGGACATATCCATATATTCTCGGAGTAAGCCGATATTGTCGCCGCCCTTGTTTTCGCTGAACCTGAACCATTGACCACGTTCGCCCGGACCGTTATCCTTGATATGCAGGCTGTCATGTTCCTTCCACACATACTCTTTGCCGACCTTTTTCAGGTCAAAGCCGTGAGACATGAGGAACTGAGGAAGATTGACGAAGTTCGCCCTTTCTTTCTGCTCATCAGTAATTCTCATCTGTTATTCCAGCCCCTGATCATTTCTCATTTTGGGTGTCTGCTGAGGTTTCTGCTGACCTCGGCCGCTGATACGCTGGGCATCTCTCTGCATTTTGCCACGGGAAAAGAAAGCTTTTTTTGAATCCTTTTTTGCGAGCGTGACCGCAGACTTCTCGCCACCGAACACAGCGGAATGTTCCACGCCCTTAGCTGTCAGCTCTGCCGACTTCTTCCGAGCCTGCCCCTCGCCCATACGCTGGGTGAAACGCTCCTGCTTCGGGAGTGTCTTAAAATAGTCGGGGTTGACATATTCCACGGCTCTTTCGCCCTTGACAGCGCTCTCGATCTGCTTGTAGGCTTCGGCATTCGCCTTAGAAACAGTGACCGCCACCGTATCATTCTTGCGGACAACCGCAGAATACGGAATGTTCGCCTTTTGCAGCTCTGCCACGATCTTTCGTGCCGTGTCGATCGATTCAACACGGGTGTGCTTATCGTCCTTGCTGAGTGAAGCGTAGTATTCAGGGTTGATGGTCTCATACTTGCCCTTTTCACCCTTACCGCCGTTCTCCTTTGCGGCATCAGTATGTGCGATCTTTCCGATAGAAGCATACATCACATCATTCAGGGTTGGTACATCGGTCTTTGAAACGGTAATTCCGACCTTATCCTCACCCTTAGTAGCAGCGGAAAATTGTACGCCTGCCGACATAAGAGCCGACATGACCTCAACAGCCTGAATTTCCGTCATAGTCTCCACATGACGGTCATTTCGAGGCAATTCCTTGTAATAATCAGGGTTCACCTTGAAACCGCCGTCATCAGTCAAAACAGCATCACCCTTATCAAGCATATCCGACAGCCAGCTATCGACCTCAACTTCATCGTGCATATTGAGAAGCTCAAGCTGACTTTTCATTTTAGCAAGCTCCTCAACTGCATTATCTCTCATTTCCTGTGGAACAAATGGATTTTCTGCAAGGCTCTCCATAGACTTGATACCTTCCGCAAGCTCTGCCTTTGCCTTGTCAATGTCCTCCTTAGAGCCGTTGTTGATGATACCGTCGATCATGTTGTAATCATCTTCAAGCTGCATCTCCACATTGGCAAGGGGTTGAATATTCAACTGATCTGCAAGTTCAGCGACCTTAGTACGGTCAAGCGTTTCGACCTTCTGTGCCGCCTGAACAGCACTCTCAGCAAGTGTCGGCATATCAATATTGCCTTTCTGAACCATTTCACCGAGCTTATCTCCGGTCAGCTTCATAGAAGCATCGAGCTGATCATTGACCTGCTCCTCATAGTGTGTTTCAGGACGGGCAAGTTTCATGATCTTATCATCAAGTGCTGAAATACGCTCATTCACAACTTTGAGCTGTTCGGAGAGATTATATTTGTCAACAACACTTGTTGCAGGATCATTGTAAGTATCAAGGATTTTCTGCTTTTTCGCTTCAAGTGTTGCTTTTTTATCGCTCAGGCAATCAACAGTTGCACCATTCAACCTTGTCATTGCATCGGCAAAAGCTTCACGGCGTTCCTTGTTAAAGCCGATAGAAAAGCTCTTGATCGTATCGTTCAGAGCGATAACACGGTTGAGCTTGTGTTCGATACGGTCACGCTTTACTGTAAATTTGTCGATCTTCTTCCACCCTTGGTCGATCTTCTGCTGTCGCTCAGGAATTTTCTCCTTACGGATAGCCTGAATACGCTTCTCGTTAAGGGCAATAACAGCACCGATACCCGGCAAATTGCCGATCGTAGCTTTCAGCATACGGTTGGTATCTTCGAGCTTATCAGCCTTTGCGGAAAGAGCTTCGATCTTCGCTTTGTTGCGGTCGATCTTATCTGTCTGATTGGCGATTCTTTCATCAAGAGAGTCGATACGACTCTGATGATGTTCTGCCTTTGCGTTCAGCAGAGGAAGAAGTTTTCCCGACTTCTGAACGCTGGTTTCGTCCTGCTGCTGTTCCCGAGACTGAGCCTGTTTTCTTCTCAGTTCTTCCGCATCGACCGCAGGCTGGTCGGCGATTCTCTTATCGTCATTATCCTGTACTGGCATAGGCTACCTCACTTTGTGTACTTCACGATGATGATAACCGCTGCGGTCACGGCGGTAACAACGGCACTTCCGATTACAATGATCTTCTTCATGGTCTGAACTTCCTTTCTCTTTCTTCGTTCTGAATGCTACGTTCCTCTTCACTCTGCTGTCTGCGACTGGCGATTTCAGCTAAGTGTTGATGTTTTTCTCTTGAAAAGTGCGAATGACTGTTGCGGCGAAAATAATCGTCAAACAGCTCATTCAAAGTCGGAACTGTATCCGCCGCACGCTGTTCAGGAACAGTAGGTGCTTTCGCTTTTTCCTTGATTTTCTCATGTTCCTGAATATCCGACATCGTTCTGCCGTTCACGGAGATCACACGGTCAAGTTCACGCTGAAGCGTGGGAGTATCACAGAGACAAAAATCCACATAGGTCTTGCATAGGGCAAGCTGGACCTCATCGGGACGGTTCTGCAGCGCACCGATCGTTGTGTTCAATAGTTCTGCGACTTCGCCCAAAAGCTGATAGTAACCGTCAGGTTCTCTGTATGCTTGCAATTCACGGAGCAATGCTTCATAGTTGCCGGACTCCGCTTTTGCGATAATATCCTCGACTTGTTCCTTGCAGCTGCCGTCATAGGTCAGCACCATTTCGGTTTCACCGTATCGGGCTGAAAAAGGAATACCGCTTTTGTCGAGGGCTACGCATATCTCCTGTGCCTTATCCGTATTAAAGCGGATAAACTCCTTGTTGGCGATAGAAGTAACATCTATGCCTGCGATATATGAAAACTCTGTCACGGTGCGATCATCTCCCTGATATGATCGATCAGGTCGGTGTTTGTGCTGTCGACATCGTACTCCATTGTGTACGCACCGCAGATATTCTCCTGAATACGACGAGGGAGCGGTCTCAGCTCACGCACAGGAACACCGATCAGTTTTGCAACATTGGAAAGCTCTGATACTCCGAGTGCCTTGTTCACAAGGTCATAGAAACGTGCAGTTTGCGAACTGTCCATCATATACTCATAGACAATAGACTGTTGAGTTTCATAGTTAAGGCTGCGGAGCGTAGCAATGGTGATACCCGTTGACTTTGCGACTTCATCAAGTCCGATATACACCGAGCCTTTCTGCCACAGATCGTCCAGTGCTTCAAAGACTATCTTTTTGTCCTCGTCATTTCTGATAGCAACAGTTTCAAAAACTGCCGTCATACTGTTTTTGATCTCATCGTTCATAGCGGAAATGCTGTCCTCGGAGACACCGAGGATCTTTGCGACTTCCGCAAGCTGGTTGTTGTTCATAAAGAACACTCCTTTCTGGATTCAGCCCTGCAAGCGATTGACTTTTTCGGGGCGGTTTGTTATAATAGAGTAAATAAGTGATTGGGCGACTGCCCTTCAAATCGGTATTTTGAGGTTGATTTATGCTAGGAATATATTTTAGTGGAACAGGTAATTCTAAATATGCACTAGAGGTATTTTTAAGAGAATATGACAATAATTCTGTTCTGTTTTCTATTGAAGATAAAAGTCTCATGGAATACATAAATAGTCATGACGAAATAGTATTTAGTTATCCTGTTCAGTATAGCGCAGTACCAAAAATCTTGAGTGACTTTATACATAACAATTCTTCGGTGTGGAAAGGAAAAAGAGTTTTTGTTATTGCAACAATGGCATTGTTTAGCGGAGATGGTGCAGGAGTATTGGGACGTTTGTTAAAACAATATGGTGCGCAAATCATAGGTGGCTTGCATTTGCAGATGCCAGATAGCATTGCGGATGAAAAAGTATTAAAGCGTTCTCTTGAAAAGAATACGCAACTTGTTAGAAATGCAAATAAAAAAATTGTAAAAGCAGTTGCCAATATCAAAGATGGAAATTATCCACAAGAGGGATTAGGAACTTTATCTCGCTTGGCAGGTTTCTTATCACAGAGATTATGGTTTGGTTATAGAACTAGAAAATATAGTAATAAATTGAAGGTACATGCAGACAAGTGTATTGGATGTTCTAAATGCGTAAAGATATGTCCCACTGAAAATATTATTATGACAGATAATAAAGCGCAAGGAAAAGATAAATGCACGGTATGTTACAGGTGTGTAAATGTGTGCCCTAAACAAGCAATTACACTGTTGGGAGAAACAGTTATTGAGCAAACTTCTGTTGAAAAATATTTATAAAAGGGGGAGTACAACTTCCAGTTTGTAGAACTATACTCAAACAGCAAGGACACCCTTGCTGTTTTTATTTACCCCTCTCAGTTTTCCACTGATAGTACACCTTCCCATTGTACGGATTCTCCACGATTTCAGGGCGGACGATCGTCTTTTTGCCCTTAGATGTGTAGCTTGTGGACTTGCCGTCAAGCAGTCCCTTGACCTGGGTATCGGAAAGCTCCACGCCGTACACCTTAGCGATGTTCATACCGCATTTGCCCTTGCAGTACCAGCCGAACTTACCCTTGACTACCTCACCGCCGCATTTCGGGCATTTGCCAATAGGCTCATGACCGCCATCAGAAAGAGAAACAGACTTATCCACCGCACCGTATTTACGGCACATCTCAGCGATAAACTGCTGAATGCCCGACATGAACACCGCTTCGGGCAGGCTGCCGTGTTCTATCTGCTGTAACTTTGATTCCCATTCAGCCGTCAGCTTTGCGGACTTCACCTCATCGGGAACGACCTTGACAAGTTCCTTGCCTCTGTCTGTTGCCCTGAGTTGTTTGCCGTCACGCTCCACATAGCCGTTTTTCACAAGTGATTCAATGGTTGCCGCTCGTGTCGCAGGAGTACCGAGACCCTTTTTCTCCGTGTCCTCGTCATAGTCCTCGTTTCCGGCTCTCTCCATAGCAGATAACAGCGTATCTTCCGTGTAGGGCTTCGGCGGAGAAGTGAAGTGTTCGCCCTTGCTTGCAGTTACAATGAAGGTCTGTCCCTCAGAAACCGCAGGCAGAGACTTTTCATCATTCTTTTTGTCGGTCTGCTTTGCATAAGCTTTCCAACCCATATCAAGAACAGTTCTGCCTGTTGCCGTAAACTCCGTATCGTTGCAGATACCTGTCAGTTTGACCGCTTCATACTTGTGTGCCGGAGCCGTTGCACAGATGAGTTTTGTGGCGATCAGCGTGAGGATATTTTTCTCACCTGTCGGCAGTGAAGAAATGTCAGCCGTTGAGATACCGCTTGTGGGGATAATTGCGTGATGTCCCGATACCTTGCTGTTGTTGATGACCTTTTTTATATCTGGGATATGGGAGATACCGAACCCGAAATAGGTATCACAGAGCTTTGCAACATCAAAAGCTGTCTGTGCCATATCATCGCTGAGATACTGGCTGTCGGTACGGGGATAAGTGACGAGCTTGCCCTCATAGAGCGACTGGGTATAGTCCAGTGTTTGCTGTGCTGTGTACCCGAAACCCTTGTTTGCTTCACGCTGTAAGGTTGTCAGGTCATACAGCTTCGGAGCTTTATCGGTCTTGACCTCACGCTTGACCGAGCTGATCGTAACCGTACTGCCGTCACAGGCAGAAACAAGCGTATCGGCGGCATTTTCATCATCGATCCTTGCAGATGATAGAGTAAAAGCACCACAGTTGAGATCAGCCGTAAAATACTTCTGCTTTACAAAGCCGTTTACCTCCGCATCACGCTGAACGATCATTGCAAGTGTCGGAGTCTGCACACGCCCGATATTGAGCTTGTCTCCGTAACGAACGGAAAACAGACGAGAGCCGTTCATTCCCACAAGCCAATCTGCCCTTGCACGGGCATAGCCTGCATTGAACAGATTGTCATAAGCAGACATAGGCTTCATCGTTGTGAGAGCCTTGCGGATAGCCGACTCCTCAAGAGAAGAAACCCACAGTCGCTTGACTGGCTTTTTGCAGTTCGCCATGTTATAGACATAGCGGAAAATGCACTCGCCCTCACGGTCAGCATCAGTCGCACAGATGATCTCCGAAATATCGTCCCTGTTCATAAGGCTTTTCAGGAGATTGTACTGAGCCTTTGTGCTGTCCGTGACATGGAACAGCCAGTTGTCGGGGATCATGGGAAGCTGAGAAAAGCTCCACTTTTGTTCCCACCCGTTGCCATAGTCATTCGGGAACTTCAAGCCCACCAAATGACCGACACACCACGATACAATATAGCCGTTGCCCTCGGTGTAGCCTTTGTGTGCGGAGGAAGCTCCGACCACGGCACTGATTGCACGGCTTACACTTGGCTTTTCGCCAACGATCAAAATTGACATAAAATTTCTCCTTTCGATATATATCACTATTGACTTGTTAGGTCAAATGTAGTATAATATATTCAGTACAACATGGGAGGTGTTGAATATGCTGTATGATTATCTTCTTGAAATATTTGGAAAGAATGAGCCGATATTTCTCTCGGATATTCATTATGAGGATTACTCTGATATTTGGCTCAAAAAGAAGCTTGCCAAGCTGTGTGAAAGCGGTCAGGTCATTCGCTACGAACGAGGTATCTATTATATCCCTGTTAAAACACCGTTTGGAAACAGCATTCTGAATCCCAACAGGATCATCGAACGAAAGTATTTATCCGAAAAAGGAAATCGTATCGGATTCTATACAGGTATCACGGCATTGCAGCAGGCAGGACTTTCTACACAGATGTCAAACATTCCTGAGATACAAACGAATAACGAAAACTCAAAGCTCCGCAGAGTGAAAGTAGGAAATCAGGAAGTGATACTGCGAAAATCAAGAGTCAAGATAGACAACGACAATATATTTGTTTTGCAGTTCCTTGAAATGATGAATAGTACCTCGTCAGGTTATTTTGACGATGAAAGAAAAGCTGTCATCAAAAGCTGGATCAGGAAATGCAATATCTCTCAGGAGCTTGTTACAAAATATGCACCGTTTTTCCCTGACAAGGCTTTGAGAAATCTCATAGAAAGCGGAGTGATCTATTATGTTGCATAATGAAAAGGATGCCTTTGAGCAGCTTGTACTGCGAACCTCTGACTATCTCGGAGTCAAGGCAGAGATCGTTGAGAAGGACTATTTTGTGACTCTTTTCCTGAAACGGATCGCCGCTGTTATGCCGGATATCGTTTTTAAGGGCGGCACATCACTGTCAAAGTGCTACCATATCATCAAGCGTTTTTCTGAGGATATTGACCTGAATGTTCAGTCCGAGAAGAAACCGTCTGAAAGCAAGAGAAAGCAGCTCAAAGCGAATATCACGAAAATTATCAGTGATTTAGATTTTGGGCTTACCAATGCCGATTCGATCAAAAGCCGCAGAGACTACAACCGATATATCATTGACTATCCCTCGTCACTGTCCGCTGCTTATCTGAAGGAACAGCTTATCGTTGAAACAGCTATCTATCAAAGAGCCTATCCTACGAAGATAATGACAGCAGACAGCCTGATCTATCAATATCTTCACGAAAACGGATACGATGCTTTTATTAAGCAATATGATTTAGAGCCGTTTACGCTGAATGTTCAGACCGCAGAACGAACAATGCTTGACAAGATGTATGCTCTGGCAGATTATTATCTGCTAAATACCACAACGGAACACTCAAGGCACATCTACGATATTTACAAACTGTATGAGATTGTAACGATCGATGATACGCTGAAAGAACTTGCATTATCTGTCGTTGAGGAGCGTAGACCGCATAAAATGTGCCTTTCTGTTCAAGAGGGTGCAAATGTCACCGATATTCTCCGAGAGATCATTGATAAGAAGATCTATAAGGAGGACTACGATACAATAACCGCACCTCTGCTGTTTGAAACCGTTCCATATGATACAGCGATCACAGCGTTAGAGAGTATTCTTCACAACGGCATTTTTGAAAAGCTCTGATATGGTTATACAGGCACAGCCCGACAAGGACTGTGCCTTGTCTTTTTCAGATCAGCTTTGTAATCTCCACATTTTTGATGTAGACCTTATGTCTGAATCTCTGTTCCCACCCGTTGCCATAATCATTCGTGAACTTTAAGCCCACCAAATGACTGACACACCACGATACAATATAGCCGTTTCCTTCGGTGTAGCCTTTGTGTGCGGAGGAAGCTCCGACCACGGCACTGATTGCACGGCTTACACTGGGCTTTTCGCCAACGATCAAAATTGACATATATCGACTTCCTTCCTTTTTTATTTCCCAAAATTAAAAAATTCACAAGTTTGGGAAACAGGAAACAAACACCTTTCTCCTAAATTTCATATCAAAATAGGAGAAAAGCATCTGATTATCAAAGCACATTTCCTGATATGGGGAGTGTGCTTTGATTATTTTGAATTGTTGTATGATCTGAGTCGAAAATACACCTCAGTTGTGATATTGACTGGAATACTCGTCCCCGATATATCCTGCCTTTCTGAGTGCAAAGATAACCTTTGCAGCGGTATCCTTGTCAACCTCAAGCCACTCACGAATCTGCTTGTTCGAGGTATATTTGTCATGCGAGATATGATAGATAAGTATATCCATATCTTTCTCCGAGATGCCCTCAACCTTTACGGAATCAAGCGGAGCAAAGTTATGTATGCTTACAGAGAAAGAAGGCTTTTTACCCTTATTTAGGGGCAAGGCACTCATCGTCAGGCTCGATCATATTATCATAGAACCTGAACTCATCGTCCTCATCATCGTCAAGCTCAATATCGTCCTCGTCATCGCCGTACTTCTCACGGAAACGCTCGTTGATCTTGCCATTGCTTTCACCGAACTTATATGCAGCGTATGCAACACCTGCCATAGCACCGAGTCCGACAATTCCCTTGATGATCTTCTTTACGTTCATAATAGAAACCTCCACATTTTTCAGTATTCCACGGGTTCACCGTAGTTGATTTTCTTGATAGACTTGATATTGGAACTCAGATCAAGCCCGTTCCAGTTATAGTAGCCCCAGTTTCCGCTAAATGCCACGCAGGACGGTAAGTGATGATCGTCATAGATAAACTCAACGATACACTTTCCGCTGCCGCCGAAGTTGTGATATTTTCCCTCACCATCATCGGCATAGCCCTTACTGTCGCATATCTTTGTAGTAAACTGCGTACCGTTTTCAAGCTCGATCAGGAAACGATCTCCGCAGTATCCGTACAATACGCCCATTGCACAACAGTAATCCCCGTACTCATCACGGCGTATTCCGGTTCCTGTTATGGTATCGACCTTTGAACCGCATATTGCCCCTGAGCTGGGCATAGCCGTCAGCCCCGAAGCTCTTTCGCCTGCAAAGCAGTTTGTCCAGCCGTCCTCATACGGAAAGTCATATATGACCTCAACCGTTTCGGTCTTGCCGTCAGCGGTTGAAGGTATTACGGAATATCCGTCTTTTTCTTCCGCAGAAAGAATAGGTTCGACTGTCACTGTGTACTCTGTATTCTCACGCAGACCTGTTATGTAGCAGAGGTCATTGCCTTTGAACACAAAGTACATATTATCGCTGAAAGCATAGTTATCATCATGAGCCGTGCAGCTCACAGAATAATCACGGTCAGGCTCAGAACCCCACGATACTTTCAAGCAGGGAACAGAAATCGTCGATACATTCAGGTTATCTGCTGTCAGCTCGATCAGTTCAGGTTCGGAAGGTACTCCCGAAAACTCCATAATAAAGCCCATGATAAGGCTGATCGCTTTCCTCTGTATGTCAGGATCAAACATCTTTCTTTTTCTGCTCCTTTTCCTTTACCTTCATTTCTTTCACGAAAGCACGGTATTTCGCTGTATATTCATAGGACTTGCCGAAAATGTTGACGGCAGCCTTGTATAAATTCGGCTCATGTTCCTCGATGATCGCAAGTTCTTCATTGATGTGCTTGCTGAACGGACAGCCTACACAGCCTGTTCTCCGCAGACCGTATTCCGTGTAGCATCGGGAGTGCTGAACATCGAATAACTGCTCATAGTCCTTTTTATCACCGTCCGTGTACCAAAATACTGGACGGAATGTGTTGCACCCCTTAGACTTGCTCTCAGAAAAACAAGTCTTATAAGCCGCCGAACGGATACCGCCTTCAGCTTGTCGGATACCTGTTATATCCAAGTCTGCATCATGTTCCTTGACGATACGCTTTGCGGGCTTCTTTTTCGCATATTCACAGCACTTGTTGGATATGGAGAAATCCGGCGGATTCTGCATGATAAACTCTTTCAGAAAACGGTTGCGATAGATAGAAAATCTGCTGATTTTCTGAACACCTTCCTCGTCAGAGTATCGCTCTCCGCACCACCATTGCAGAGCTGTCTTACACCGAGGGTATCTCTGCAACAGCACTTCAAGCGGTTCGTCCTCCCACTGAAATCCGTGAGCCTGCAATCGCATCATCTGTTCGGAAACGTATTTTGACAGGAAAGGAATGCCATACTGCTTCACACAGTTCGGGATAGGCTTATCGGGTTTGACACGCTCAATGGTAATGCCGTATTTCTGTTCAAGATAGTCTAGATGTTCCTTTGTAGCGGAGTATTCCAGTCCCGTATCTATCCAAAAATACTTGACCTTGCCGTCCTCATCGACCTTGTGAATCAGGTCAAGGACAATATCGCTGTCAGAACCGCCGCTGATACTGCATACAGGATCATAAGACCGCATCAGTATGCGTTGTGCTTTGCACATACTGGTATAAATGGTGTAGTTGTTGTTTTCTGCACACTTGTTCAGGACTTTATCAAGCATCGTGAAGCCCTCCCAAGATGTGTGCGATCACATCGACCGTCCACCCATTGCCGATACACTTGTATCGCTGGGTATTGGAAATGCCTGCCGTGTAGTTGTCGGGAAGTGTCTGCAAACGCTCCGCTTCAATGGGCGTGAGCTTACGGATAATATAATCACCGTCAGGCAGGTCGATCTTATATAGACCTGTCTTAGCCCCCTGACCGCCGCCGTTTGCGGAAAGTGTGACAGATTTACCGACAACGGAGTAAATACGTTGTCCCTGTCCGCCCTTGCCATACTGTCCGATACGAACAGGAGAACATACAAGAGTATCTTTCTGCACCGTAGTCAGGCAGTTGGATTTACCGTCCTCACGAATTTCGATATGCTGTTCGATCTTTTCGCCGTCAACATATCTTCCACGCTGGGCGGCTCCCATAGGCATTGTTTCGCCGTTGAAGTATGTATTGATCGGGACAGGTTCAGCGACCATAGTTCGCTGCTTGCGTTCAAGCGTGTTGAACAAAACAGCCCCTGGATAACGTGCTGTCAGACAGTAGGACTTGTCCTGCCAAGTGACACCGCTTTCAAGCACATCTTTCAATAAAATGCCCTTATCTTCCGGAAAAGAAGTAAAAGGAATATTCGTCCAATAACAGCGTTTTCTGTTTTGTGCCGATACAAGTGCAGAGTTTATCATGATCGGTTCTACACCGAGAACCCTTGTGATCTCGTCCTTGATGTTCTGATGTACGGAATAGTTGTTTTCGTAGAGGAAATACTGACAGCCCGACTCCTCTAAGGCTCTCACATATTCCTGAAAGAGCCTGAACCCTTCTCCGTCGCAGTCGATCTCTCTGTCCTTTTTGGCGATAGACCAATAGGTGCAGGGCGAACCGCCGAGCAGCAGGTCATATCCTTTGAACTGCGTGAAATCGCCGTCATATACATTCCCGTGATGAACGATTACGGGAAAATTACGCTTTGAGACCGTGACGGCATACTTGTCGATCTCAAATGCATCATAGCACTCCACGGGAATGCCAGCCCTTTGCAGAGCAAGCATACCGCAGGAAATGCCGTCAAATAAGCTGAGTACCTTCATTAGACAAATTCTCTCTCTTTTCTCATTGTCTTATGTTATCTGTTCTGTTGTCGGGAACTTTGAATCCACTGGGTTCAAAGTTGATCATACTTCGTAGTAGTCATCAAAAAGATCGTTATAGTTCTCCTGAAGCTCCTCAAACTCTTCGCAGAGCTTGTCATACTTCTTCTGGATAACAGTCTTTTCACAGGCGAAGTTTTCCGCAGCAGTCAGATCGCCGATAAACTGTCCTGCTTCAAAACCACGGAGAAACCACTTCTTCCTCACGCCCTCTACTGCCTTAACAGAAATGCCTGCAATTCCGGCTGCCCCTGTCACCGCTGCCGCACATACAGCGATCTTCTTCATCTTTCTCATTCTTTTGCCCTCTCTTTCTTATTCTTCATCGTCATGATTATCGTAGAATCTCATATCGTCCTCAGATCCTTCGGTGATCTCTGTATCATCGTCATACTCAGGCTCAAACTGATCCGCAGTCTTATTGCCGCCTTTCTTTTTCTTCATTAGGAAGAAGCCTGCGGCACCAACACCGATCAGAACAATCACACCAAAAACAAGGATCATACTGTTTTTATTCATAGGAACATTCTTTGTATGAGCTGCTGACTCAGACGATTTCTCGCCGTTCTCAGCGGTATCTTCAGCATTGTCAGTATTATCACTGCCGCCGGACTGCACTCTGCCGTTAGCCTTTTCTGCTTCTTGAGCTGCCTGCTCGGGAGTGATCTTCTTGGCATCATCATCGTCCTCAGTTCCGGCATAAAGCAAAGCATACAGGTCATAATCGTCAACTTTGTTCAGAAAATACACATTGTCCTCGCCATTGTCTGCGGTGTAATTGATAAGCACATAGAACACATGACCGTCTTTTGTGGTCACAGCGATGAACTGCATTTCCTCGGTATTGTAGATGATCCGCTCCGACTTGATAAGGGTGGCGTTGCCGTCAGTATCGTAATAGGGATCGCCGTCATAGTCGGTAACAACATCGGTTGTATCTGTCTCGGCAAGCTCACTCATGACCTCACGGAACTTCTCCATATCATCAGAGCTTTCGTCCGCAGGTTCAGAAGTGGTTGTTTCCGTAGTCTCTGCTGTGCCTACTTCGGCAGAAGCGGTAATACAGCCAATACTTGCTGTTGCAAGCATGAAAGCAGCCATCACAGCACTAATCATTCTTGTTTTCATCATCGTCCTCCTCAGAGTAAAATCTCATTTGTTCTTCGTATTTGCCGCTTTTGCCGAGATCGTCTATCTCATCATCGGTCAGACCACGAGCTTTCATATTCTGAATCTGCTCATGTTCTCTGGCAAGCACGGTTTCTAATTCCTCTCCATCACAATTCAGCTTTTCGCAGAGTGAGAGATAACGCAGCCTTGTAATTTCGGAGAGAAGCCGTCTGCGTTCCTCTGTATCCCGCCTGATATTTCTTTCAAGCTGCTCTGCCTTTTTGCTGAATTTCTCTATTTTTGCATCGTATAAAGCCATTATGTACCTCCGTTAATACAGCACGAGCCGAGGATCAATATAGTCCCAGCCGTAGCCATCGGTGTCTATATAAATGTGGAAATTAACATTTCCGGCTGTTGTTTTGGCAAATTCTTTGCCTTCCTTGATACTGTCGCCTTTCTCATAGTCATTTATAAGCACCGCATTTGCAATGGTGACTTCCGTATCACGCTTAGTGCCGCCGTTTCCGTCATACCAATACTGTACATCGTCCTTGCGAATCGTGATCTTGTTGTCATCAGTATCGACATCGGTTATTTTTCCGCTGAAAGGCATTTTGAGCTTTGTACCGCTGTCAGCATACACCTTGATACCCTGATACAGACCGTCGTTTTCCTCGTTCCAGCCTGTCATTTCATATCCGAACTCTCTTTTGAGGGAGTAGTCACGGATAGACGGCTCGGGCAGAAGATTATACAAGGTCTGATGATTACCGTAAAGCGTATTGCCATCCTCATTGCCCACAAGCAAATTGTAATATTGCCAGCGTTCTGTCTTGTGGGACATTGATTTTAGCTTGTCCTCTATGACCTCATCAAAAGTCTTTTTCTGCTTTACGTTGTAATAAAGATTACACTCTGTTTTCCAATACTGTTTCTGCACATAACCATACAGAGCTGAACAATTGCTGTCGCCTGTCCACGCTCTCGCATCGGTTTCCGTAATCATGAACCAAGCATCATCGTTCTCCCAACCGTAGAACGAACGGTACTGAGTATTTCCGTCATGATTTTTGAAGAAGAATTTTCCGTCACTGTCCACCCAATAGAAAGGCTCTTTGGTGTGGGCATTGTCTGCAAAATAACGGTTATCAAGTACATAATAGCCCGTGAGTGCATAATCATCGTTTGGATTCAAGACACGATAACTGCGGTTCAGATAGCAATAGCCGTCACCATCAAGATACTGACCAAGTTCTGAGGTATAAGAAGTCGGCTTGAATTTGTAAGTCCAAGATCCGCTGCTTTTACTTGCTGATTTCTCGCAATAGTAGTAACTGCCGTCATTACTGCTTCCCCCACCGAAATAAACATAGTTGTCAAGCTCCTCCCAACGGGATTTATTATCATACCAATATACGAACTCATACTCCGCATTGAAAATGTCCTCAAGCAGATCCTTTGTATCGCTTTTGAACTTCCAATACTTGATGTCACCGTTGTCGGCGGCATCAAAGTCATAATAGTATGCACAAAGGAATGACCACAGCTTATAGCAGTCGAAATCATATACAGGATCCCAATCATAGACAGGGGACTTGCCCCAATACCAGTTATCGGGATCATCTTTCAAGTCTTTTTTCTTTGCACCGAAATCCACAAGACCTTTTTTCCAGTCAGAAGTATCGCTGACTTTAAGTATTTTCTGATTGAGGTTATAAACAAGCTCCGTGTAATACTTTTCAGCTTCGGAAAGGTCATAGTCCTGTGCCGCATAAGTGCCGAGGGTAAATCCACCGCCTGAAACTATGGAGCTGAAAATCATGATGATAAAAGCAAACACAAGAAAGATAATAAGTATCGGAACAGCTATTGCTGCAAAGAACTTTTTGACTTCTTTTTCATAGACATTTTTCACGAATTTGAAAGCCGATTTGAATCTCTCAGCCACCGTTTTTTTCGTTTTCTTATTTTGGGGTTTACGCTTCTTTTTCTGCTTGTATTTATCGTGTTTTTCATTCAGCTTGTTTTCCTGCCGATTGAGTTTTTTGTTGGATTTTGACTTTTCATCGGACAGGCGATCACGCTTTTTTTCTTCTCGCTGTAACCGCTGAGGCTTGCTTACCTTATCTTTGATAGGTTCCGCTATTCTGCGTTTTGCCGAGTCTATCGCATGAAGTACGTCATTGTCTTGATCTTCATTGACAGCTTTCTGCCACGCAGAAGCCCTCATTCGCTTTACCGAATATGAAACTGGCTTTAATGCAAGCAAGCCTGGGTGAGAGTTTCTGCTGATCTTTTCCTGATTATGCAATTCCTTAACACGGAATTGCTGTTCTGTTTTCAGCTGTTTACGCTCAAATTTCAGCTCACGCTTTGTCTGCTTATATGCCTGCGATCGACGCTTGTTTAACGCCTTACGGAACTTATTGCCCTTGTTTTTTACAATTCGGGCTTTATACTCCGCCTTGGCTTTCTTCAAATCGGCTTTTGTCGCAGCCATTTTCGCCTTCTGCGTTTTCGCCTTATAGAGCTTGTTATCAGCTTTCTTTAGCTGCAACTTCGCTTTTTCAAGCTTGTACTGTTTCTTTGTTTTCAGGTGATCATGCGTACCCTTGACAACATCGACCGCCGTGCGGCCCATGAGAAACACACCACGGTGATAATCGTCCACCGCTTCACGGGTGTATTTCTGCTTGAGCTTGTTGCGGACTTCACGCTGGGCAATATCGGCGGTTTTGATACCGCCAGTTTCCGCTGCGAAAGCTGTATCGACCGCCGTCTGAGCTACATCATGAACTGCAAAATTCACAGCACGGGTATTTACCTTAAATAGCTTTCCTTTGAATGTCTTAGGCTGCCATGATTTGATCATCCGTGTAACTGACGGTTTATCGCCCTGAATGCGGTATTTCGCATTTGCAAACTTATGGACGATACCCCGACTGCCGTGATGCGTTTTCTCACCACGGACAATATATGCACGGGTATGAAAGCGGCCTCTGCTGTTAGCTTCACGGCGGAAATTTATCTGAAACTGCTTCGACCGTCTGCTGACTCTGTCGAAACGTGCCTGTGCTCTGCGGAGGTTATTCTCTTTTCTATGTAAGCTCATAGCTCCCTCTTTCCCTAAAATTTGCCCTTGACATTTTAGCTAAAATGGGATATACTAATATTAGCGAAAATGTTTGGAGGTGTTATTATGATCACTGCAACCGCTACCGATATTCAGAATAACTTTGGCCATTATCTGCAAGCTGTTCAGCAGGGTGACGAGATCATCATTCTCAAGAACGGAAAAGAAGTTGCAAGACTTGTTTCCCACGAATCAAGCGTTTCCTTCCTGACTGATTCACTTACTGGCGTTCTTAAAAATAATTATGATGATAAAGCAGTTCGTGCAGAAAGGATAGAAGCACATGAAAATTTTGGTTGATACCAATGTCATTCTCGATGTGCTTTGCAACCGTCCTGAGTTTGTCGAAGCCTCATCAAAAGTTTGGAAGTATTGTGAAGTAGATCAACTTGAGGGCTACATTTCCGCATTGTCTGTTCCGAACATTGTGTATATTCTCCGCAAGGAGCTTACTCCACAGAAAACAGAACAGCTCATTCAGCAGATCACGATGATATTTAAAGTTGTTGACCTCAAATCAACCGATCTAAAAGCCGCCGCTGAGATGTTTTCTTCTGATTATGAAGATGCCTTACAGATGTGTCAGGCAAGTAGGATCAAAGCGGATTATATCGTCACAAGAAACATTCGTGATTTTAAGGACAGCAAAGTGCCTGCTTTGAAGCCCTCAGAATTGCTTGAGAGAATTTGAACCTGAAAGCTGTCGGCTGTTGTCGGCAGCTTTTATTATTCTCCGGTTGGTTTCGTGGTCATGAGTTTATACATTTCCGTATCTGTCGGGAAACGATCGGTAAACGGTAGAAGCACCTTATCATAGCGGATAAGCCCCTCACCCGGGCCGCTGTTTGTTACAAACTTCATCTGCTCCTTTGAGATGTGGAGTTTTTCAGCGAGAATGTCTCTGTCTCCGGCTGCCTGATTCAGCATATAGACAAAATCCGAGTTATCAAAGATGTTCTCGACCTCCTGAGAAGAAAGCAAATCCTTGACATTTTGCGTGATGCCTGTCGGCACGCCGCCCCATTTACGAAAACGCTTCCAGATCTCAGCGGAATATTTCGCTGTCTGTTCCTCTTTCAGAAGGAGATGGAACTCGTCAATGTAGTAGCGAGTGATCTTCTTTTTCTCACGGTTTGCGGAAACTCTGTTCCACACGGTATCCTGTACGATCAGCATACCGACTTTTTTGAGCTGATTGCCAAGTTCCTTAATATCAAAGCAGATGATACGATTACTCATATCAATGTTGGTGCGGTGATTAAAGAGGTTCTGGCTGCCGTTTACGAACATTTCAAGAGAATTTGCTACACGAAGAGCGACTTCGCCCTCCTTATTAAGCTCCTGCTGCAAATCAGAGAGAAGCGGCATCTTTTCAGGTGTCGGCTCATTCTCGATAAAATGCTTGTAGATGCTCTGAACACATTTGTCGATAACAGAGCGTTCCTCAGCGGAAAGACCGTAGCGACCTCCGACAACGATCTCGCAAAGCGAGATCAGGAAGTCGGACTTATTGGCGATCACTTCCATAGAATTGCTGAAAAGGAAATCATCAATCGTAATATCCATAGGATTCAGGTGTTGTTCGCTGTTTGAAGCAATACGGATAAGCTGTCCGTGCAGAGCCGAAACAAGCGGATAATACTCGCCTTCGGGGTCACAGATGATGATGTCATCGACTGTTGTCAGAAAACAGTCGAGTATTTCACGCTTGACGCTGAAACTCTTGCCTGCACCCGGCGTACCGAGGATAAGTCCATTCGGATTTTTGAGCCTTGACCTGTTGGCACGGATCATATTTCCTGACAGCGTATTGATACCGTAATAGGTAGCCTGTCCGTCCTGAAATAGCTCTTTTGTGGTAAACGGCACGAAGATAGCGATACCGCTTGTGTGCATCTCACGGCGGACGGAAATTTTGTTATAGCACAGCGGAAGTGTAGAAACGAGAGTCTGTTCCTGTCGATAATCATATGGAAACATCGTGCAGTTATTCTTCTGGCAAACACGCTTTAGCATCTCAGAAAGAAGTTTCAGTTCTTTTTTACTTTTTGCATAAGCTCTCAATGAAATGCTGATATGAAAAAGACGCTCATTCTTGCTGTTGAGGTCAGCGAGGAGCTTTTCAATGTCCTCGATATACATCTTGATCGCAGGCGGAAGAATGTCGGGATCATAGCCGGACTGCGAAGCCTTTTTCTGTTCGTCGATCTTCATCTGCTCCACATTGGTAAGCTTCTTTTTAACGAATTTCAGGGCAGCTATCTGATCCAGCGGATCAACATGGATATTCACGCAGAAAAGGTTCTGCATTTCAAGAAAGTCCTTTAATATTTCGTCTGACAATTCTCCTGCAAGGATATTCATGCCCCATACAGCACCGTAAGCATTACCGATCTCAAAGTCAGCCTTATTGAATTTCAGCGAGGACGGACTGATAGAATCCTTTGTGTCCATTCCTGCATGAAGCATACTGTCCCAATCAAAGATGAATGGAGAATTTCTGTAAGGGTTCAAGGCATAGTAGAGAGTTTCAAGGCGTTGTCTGCCGTCAAGAAGTTTCGCTTCCACTCCGAAAGCCTTAAAGCCCTTGATCACGTCATTTTTGATCGACAAGAGTTTTGCCCTTGCTGCCTTGTATGATGTGGATTCGATACCAAATGTCAGGAACTTTCTTGCCGACTGACCGTTAGAGCCTTTCATCAGCTTATCGGTAAGCATTTCGCTGTACTCCTTGCGGATTGCATTGAAATCATCTTTCTGTTCGGGTATCTGCACCGTTTTTAAGAGCTTTTCCTTTGATCTGTTTTGATTTTCAAAGGTAAGCTGGAATTTGATAGTATTGTCAAAGAGATTGATAACATCACAATACTTTGAGAAGATATTATTCTGTTCCTCAAACTCAGAAATAGAGTAATTGGCATCATAAAACTGTACTGTCATAGAGAAGAAGTTCTCTGACACCTGGCAAACACCGTCCTTATACATACACATATAGGGAATGGTGTTCTGCACCGTAGTCTTACCGCCATTAGCACTCTTGATTTCCGCCATTCGTGCGGAAAGTATTTTTTTGTCCTCTTTTGTAAGCTGAGAGGCAGGCTTGCCCATGACAACCTTAGACTTGCTGCGGTTATCACTTTTATTGGCATTTCTCTTTCTAAAGCCCATTGGTAACCTCCGTTTATATTCAAAAGCGTAGACACCGAAAGTTTACTCTATAGTCAGCCGTATCAGCCTTTTCTTTCGGCATCTCTCAGCTTTTTCTTGATTCTTGTGTATTCGATATGCCTTTCAAAGCACTCAAATATGTTTGTTGTGCGGTAATACCGCTTTCGAGGTCTTGTAAAGTATTCACGCATATATTTTGCCTGTTTCTCCAAGAAAACTCCATTTTTCTTATAGAGTCCGCAGAGTATCGCAGGAGCAGCGACTGCACCCATAGCGAAGATCGCCCCGGACATTCCGATAGCTGTTTTCGTCAGAAAGAAAATAGGTGCTCCGAGAACAAGACCGATACCAAAGCATATTACTTGTCTTTTGGTAAATCCCATAATAAATTTCTCTTTGATGTCGTTCAGGTCTTTCGGGATTTGTACATAATGTGCCATAGATCCTCCAATCTTGTTCAAGGTCAATGTGCGTTAAACACACTTTTGCTGATCGCTCCTGTACGCAGAATGGTAAAGATAAGTGCCGCCGTGTATCCCATAAGCATTGCCATTTGCATTATCACACCGTCCGAACTTGAATTGAGCGAGGTGATCATATTGCTGAAAAGCGTTTTGAAAATACCGAGTGCGACTACGATAAAGAACCCCTGGAAAGAAAGAGCTAAGAGCTGTTTTACCCAGTTTTTACCGATGCTTGCCCATTCTCCGCTGTCCATCATTGTTGCCATAGGAATAGGTGCAATGCTGAGATACATAAACACCTCGATGATACGGCTTGCAAGAGTAATTACGATCGCAACAATAAGTATCATCACTCCCAGATGAACAATAAGTGATATGAACCACACCGTCATCAGTTCTCCCAAGCCTAAGCTATTGAGAGCAGATTTCTTTAACGCAAGACTTTTAGATAGGTAGTCACCGCTGCCGAACAGCGTAGAAAGTCCATTGGAGCATACATTTGTGCCAAACGAAAATAGTGCGGAAGCGATGTAATATGTGTTGGCTACAAGTATTACACCGCATAAGGCTTTGATGATCCATTTGATAAAGATCGAATCGTCAAAGTCTTTGAAATTATTTCCCCGAATGACCATTTGACAAAGCTCATTCAAGAGAATGACTGTCAGAATGAAACCTCCAATAGGGACTACAACATTGTTACAGAGGGTTTCGATAGTTGCCCAAATTCCGTAGCCTGTCGGTGCACTTCCGGCAGTGCCCGTAAACTGAGCAGGGTGCTTTGTCAGAAAGTTTGATACAAGGTTTCCCTTTGCACCCGAACCTGTTGTCTGAGCAAATGTATCAGTCAGAAGTTCGGAAATTCCGTCAAACTGAGATTTTATGCCGTCCTTGAATAAGTCGCAGCACCAATCCTCCAAAGCATCGATCGCATCGCTGATCACTCCCATTTATTCATCACCCCTCTCCGAGGAATTCATCAATGGTCTGTCATATTTCACAAGCTGACGTAATTCCAGCTTTGTGGGAAGAAGGTTTCTGCAAAAATACGCAGAGCCGAAATGATTTCCCTTTGTTGTAAAGAGCATATTCTGCCGTGTATGATAATCGACCCGACTATCAAAGCAGAGCATCTGAATCTCATTATTGAATATCATGTACCGTGCCTTACCCTGAATACTGTTCACGGGCAAGAGAAGAGCAAAAGGCTTCTGAAAAGTAAAAGCTCGTTTCAGGACTTCATCTTTCTTAGAAAATGGAGGATTGCTTACGAGAATATCCCATTTGTCAGGCTCAAAGTGAAAATAATCCTTGCCATCTTTCAAGCTGCTTCGTTCCACATCAAACCCCTGTTCCGTAAGATACTGATAAAACGCACTCCATTCTTCATCGAACGGACACCATATTTTCTTGTCTTTCGGCAGAAATTCCATTAACGGCTCTACCGCATAGAATGGAGTGTACACTTCATCTCCTGCACTTGTTTTATTGGCAGTTAAATATCCGATATTTATTGCCATTTATGTTTTCACTCCCTCGTATAATATATTTATGGGTAATTTAAAGAGAACCCACATGAAAACTCTTGTTTATCGCACAGAAAGGTGAGATAATAAATCTGTACAGTCAGAGGGTGCTGATCACTTCCTTGAAGTTTGGCTTCCAACGAAAGAGTAGCACCTCTGCTTTACGGACAGATACGAATGAGCTGGATCGCATTCAAGTGCTGAATCTCTAACGAGGTTGTGTTTCCGTAAAATACAGAGGACATCCTTTGCTGTAACAAAACTTTATGAGGTGCATCACAATGTTTTACTGTGGAATTGACATCGCAAAATACAAGCACGAAGCTTCTGTCATCGATATGTCCGGCAAAGCTTTGAGTAACAGTATTACTTTTGCAAATGACAGACAAGGCTGTAAAAAGGTTCTTGCCATCTTTGAAAAATCAGAAATAACACCTGACAATGTTGTCATCGGAATGGAAGCAACGGGTCATTACTGGCTTTCCGTATATACCTTTTTCCTTGAGCTTGGATATACAGTCAAAGTTATCAATCCCATTCAGTCCGAAGCGTTCAGAAAAATGTACATCCGTCAAACTAAAAATGACTCAAAAGATTCCTATATCATCGCTCAGATCATGCGTTTTGGAGAATACTCTGCAACTACACTTTCTGAGGACAACATCATTGCATTAAGACAGCTTTCACGATATCGCCTTGCTCTTGTAGATGCCTGCGGCGACTGCAAAAGACGTGTTATCGCTCTGCTTGACCAAGTATTTCCCGAGTATGACAAGCTATTTTCAGATACATTCGGAAAGACCTCTTCAGAGCTTTTGCTCAACTGTCCCACGCCTGAGGATATGCTTGCGGTCTCCACAAGAAAGCTCACGAATATTTTGAATAAAGCAAGCCGTGGACGGTTTGGCAAAGAAAAAGCAGAAGAGCTTAAAGATGCCGCAAAAAATACCTTTGGCATTGCTTTTGCAAAAGACGCTTTTTCCTTTCAGATAAAGCAGCTGATTCAGCAGATCATCTTTACTGAAAAGCAGCTTTCTGAACTGGAGGAACAAATTGCGAATCTGCTTCATGAAACTAATCAGTATATCACCACGATCACAGGTATCGGTGATGTTCTCGGTGCAATTATCGTCAGTGAAATCGGCGATATCAATCGCTTTGAACGTCCGAATCAGCTTGTTGCGTTTGCTGGGCTTGATGTGACTGTTAAGCAATCAGGTGAATTTTCAGGTACGAAAAACAGAATTTCAAAACGTGGTTCCCCTTACTTAAGAAGGGCAATCTGGCTTGCCGCACAGCGTGCCGCTTTTTGTGATCCTATTTTATCTGAATACTATCAGTCTCTCAAAGCAAGAGGCAAGCATCATCTGACTGCTGTCGGTGCTGTTGCTCGCAAGCTTTGCAATATCATTTTTGTAATTCTCAAAGAGAACAGACCTTATTTGCCTATCCCCCCAAAAAAGTCTCAAAATTTATCTTGAATTTTACTTTTGGGGTATTGACTTTTTATAGCTGGTCTTTCATATCTGAGAGTGCAGATCACTTACCCAAAACCCATTATTGCAACGCAAAACCCACCGCTATGTAGCTAATCTGCTTATATTAGGTCACAACGTCACTTAAATCGCACCCGTCATCATTGTTTCAAGAACAGGAACGAGGACGATTGCAAGGAGTATCAGACCAAGGCCTGACATGAGCTGCTTCATGCCCTAGGATTTCGCACCGGGGTTATCGTTTCCGTAACCTTCCAGAAGGTTTACAACGCCCCATACACCGACACCTGCACCGATCAGGCAGATAACGCTCTTGAGTACGGTACAAGCAGTAGAAATGAAAGAAGAAGTATCAACAGCACCCGTGCCTGCTGCAAATGCCTGAGTTACACAGGTAGATGCCATGATGCCTGCAACAGTGCAGAACATCGTTGCCTTCTTTGCACCACGGGTGAGCTTAGAGAGCCACTTGTGCTTCGGTGCAGAGGCAGTGGCTGCTGTCTCCATTGCGGTTGCATCGACCGCAGAAATATTCAGTTCGTTCATATGTAAAAAGTCTCCCTCAAAAAAAAAAGTAATAATTGTCCGCAGCTTCAACCGATTCTTTTTTTAGGCAATACCACACAAAGTCGCCAGACGTTCTTTATGCGGTATTGCCTTTATTCGGTTTCTTCACTGTCTGAGTCAAAAACCGACATATATCTCTTTCTCTTCGGTTTCCTCAGATATTGCAGTATCGGCGGTTTCTGTTTCTTTTGCCGATACTGTTATAACTTCCTGTCCGGCGTTTGTCATATCCACACCATATGCCGAAAAACGTTCTCCTTTTTGCAGTTTCAAACGCATCTCTCTTCGGTTACTCACATAGTTTTCGATGTTGAATTCCTGCTCAGGATTGTCATCTAACAGCATAGGGTACTGCTTATGACGGGTAATATCAAACTTGTCCGAGAAGAACGGACGCACTCCTCGCACTTGCAAGATACATTTACCGCCGTCCATGACCGCCAGTTCGTCCTGAGATTTCAGCTCTTTTCCGAGCTTTTGATAGTTCATTCCGTAGCTTTCCGATTGCCCACGGTTGGTAGAAGTGTTGAAACTGTCGATAGTTTCCTTACCAAGACTTTCGGATATTTCTTTCAGCGTGGACTTCTCCTTGCCGCCCAAAAACAGCATCGTATCACAGTTGCCTTCAATCGTATCTGCATTATCTTTATATATAGCCTTTAGCTGGCTCTTAGCTTGCAAGATGATCGACGCACTGATTTCACGGCTTCGGATCGTCGCTATGAGCTTCTCAAACTGCGGAATTTCACCAATATTCGCAAACTCATCTAACAAACAGCGTACATGATAGGTCAGCTTTCCACCCTTTGAATTGTCCGCTTTGGTACACAAAAGGTTGAATAGCTGGGAATACATGATAGCCACAAGGAAGTTGAATGTGGCATCAGTATCGGAGATGATGATAAAAAGTGCACTCAGCTCGTCACCGAGCTTGTCAAGGTGCAGCTCATCGTAGGAGGTGATCTCCAAGACCTCATCTATTGCAAAAGGTGCAAGTCGGGTGCTACAGCTAATTAAGATAGACTTAGCTGTTTTTCCTGCCGCCAACTTATATGCCTTGAATTGTTTGAGTGCAAATGCACCCATTCGCCGTTGTTCGGCATCGGGTTCAGCTTCAAAGACATCACCGTAATCCGCCATGACATCGGGATCATCGTGCTTTGTATGGTTTAGCCAGCACTCCACGATCTCAAATTCAAGGTCAATGCTGTTTTTGAACTCCTCATCGTCCTCACGGCACTCCGAATTGTTGATCATGTCGATCAAAGTTTCAAAGTTCCATTCATCTTCGGGATACATAGCAAAGATCAGGGCAATATACGCAGTATAAAGCAGTTTCTCCGCTTTCACCCAAAAATCATCGCCGGACGGCTGCTGAGAAGAAGTATTCTTGATAAGCACTTCCACGAATTTCAGAATGTCCTTCTCACGGTTCTTTTTGCTGATATATGCGAACGGGTTATAGTGCATCGACTTTGCAAAATCAATGGTATTGAATACCTTGATCTTATACGGCTCATAGACAGGGATATATTTTCCCTTATCGTCCTTTTTGTACTTGCCGTCAGGTGTTTTCTGATATACTATTTTTCCGTCCACACATTTCGGGCGGCCCCTTTCAAGCATCTTTCCGCACTCCACAAGAACCGTGCCTTTCGGGTCAGTCACTACATAGGAGGAGTGCATCTGCATCAGGTTCGGCTTTACGAAAAAGCGTGTCTTACCTGAACCTGAGCCACCGATCACAAGAATGTTCTTGTTGCGGGCGAATTTCGGTGCAGAGGGCTTACCCATGGTCAGAGATTCCGTCTTTGTGAGTATCACATTGTTTTCGGGACAGGATAAGTCCACATACGGCTCAATATCCTTTTCACCGCCCCATACGGCAGAGCCGTACTCCTCACCCTGACGGAACTTCTTCCTGTTTTTCGACTTGACGTAGAGGACGAGCCTCATTACTCCCGCCAAAACCAAGCCGATAAGAAGATCAAACGGGTGTAAACTTGGAAAGATCCTTGCAAATGCCACACCGAGATTACTCATGAAAGGCAGAAGCTTTTCCTGAAAGCCGTTGCCCTCAGCGGTTCGGTACGCAAAGCCGATCAGATTTCCCACATAAGAGAAAGCGACATAGGGAATAGTCTTGATGATCAGCTTTTTGAGTTTTCTCGTGTCGATCTGCAATTTGCAGACTTTTCCTTTCTACTGGTATCGGCATCAAAAATCGCCGTAAAAATATCATCGCCCCTTACCCATGGAATGGGTTCAGGCATGAAATAGCCGTAGATCATCGTCTGTTCTCCCTTGTTTTCTCTCTCTGTTTCTGTTTGCGAGGTTTGCTCCTGAGCTTCTGAGCCTGCTGCTGCATCTGCTCACGGGTGAACTCACCACGCTTCTGCGATTTGCCTTGTCCCTTACCGACATACTCTGAAAATGCTTTCTTGAAATCCTCTGTCTTAGCAGCAGAAAAGAAAACATGATAGGTAGGCGGAGTGGTGCTTTTATCTCTTTTCAGGGCAAAATCCACATCATATTTTCGTGCGGTTTTCAGAAAATCTCCGATATTTCTGTCTGAGACCTCAATGCTGTCGAGCTTGGACGGCGACTTCGCCTGCAACTGCTTGTAGGTCATTCGCCCTTTTTTCTCTGCCTTGCCCGACATAAACTCCCGCAATGCCGATTTCAGCACATCAGCAGTCATTTTCTCCGCTTTGATAGAAATATCAATGGTTTTCTTCGCACCGTTCTCATAGTCCGAAGGCATCAGGCATCACCGCCTTCGTCTGCGGTCGGCATCTCAAAAGTGGAAAATGCTTCACTCTGGAGCCAACGGGTAATATCGCCCTGGACACTCATCACCTTATCGTAGTCGGACGAGTGATAAAGCAGATTCTCCCTGTTGGTCACATCAGTACCTACAATGCAGTAAGCATCTTCCGTATGCTCATCATCGACACCGACAGAACGCACCTCGACGCTGACCGCAATCAGGTTATCGTAGTTGATGAGATCGCCCTCCGGTGTCAAAATAGACTTAGCCATGATCTTCACCTTCCTTTCCAAAAAGCTCATTTGCCGTCTTTCAAGCAGCTACGTCCGGTTTCTTATTCGCACCCATAGCCACCACCCCCTCTCAGGAACGTTCAGTCATCATAAACGCCAAAATCTCTTTTGACAGCATACTCAGCCCACCGTCCCTCAGCATTTTCCTTGAACCGCTTGCCGTTGGCTTCGTTGAACAGAGTGCTGATAAGATAACTCTCATAGTTTCGCACATTGTCTGTACGCTTCATCTGCTCAATCGCATTTTCAAGAACGTTTATATCAACTTTTAGCATAGCGGACTTGACAACTTCCCTGGGGAAGTCCTGTCCGCAGATACGCTCCGTTTTCTTTCGGGAACATATCCGCCGAACGATCATCTGAACGATCTCCTCAGCTTCTTCCTCATCACCGAGCCATTCTGCAAAGTAGGAAAAGTCGATGTTGTTTTTCACTACTTCGGTATAAATCTCTTTTTCGCAGATATATCCGTCAATCCGTCCGTCTGTCTGTCTTTCAGCAGCTTTTTCGCTGTCGGAGTGGGATTGATCGATAGATACTTGATCACTCCGTATTTGATTATTATTTATTATCTTCTTAGTATTTATTTGCCCCTGATTTTCTACCGCTTGTTTTTCTATGGGTAGAATTTCAAGGGGTAGATTTTCTATGCCTTGTTTTTCTGCCCCTTGCGGTGCTTTTTTTACGGAGCTTACTTTGGCATATGTATCATCATCGTCCTGGTCAGCATCAGGCGTATCTTTTTCGGAATACTCATAGAAGTCATAGACATACTCGATCCGACCGCTGTTCGTTTCATTCGGCATCAGCTTAGTCACATTGAGATACCCCCAATGCTTCAGTTCGTCCAATGCTGCCTTGATTGCTGTTTCTTTCTCTTTGCAGATCGCAGTCAGACCTGAGATAGAGTAATCCCAATTCTCCGGCAAGGAAAGAACTTTACTCAGAAGTCCGATCGCTTTCAGACTGAGGTTCGTTGACCGCAGATGATAGTTGCTCATTACGGTATAGTTTGCATTTTTATTGACACGGCACACCGATGACGGTGTTGTTTTGACCTTTTTTGTTTTCTTAGCAGACATATCCATTCACCTCCTGTTTTCAGCTCAAGCGAGCTTCATTTGCGTGATCCTGAGCTTATTGACCATATAGGTCTTACCGCTGCATCGGAGGTAGCCTGCATCGTAAAGTTCGTTCAGAGCGTTCCTGATAGTTTTCAAAGAATCATTCTCAAAGAACGGACAAAGCTCCTCTGCGGTATGATAGTCCGTATCGGGAAAATTGAGCATTCTCAGCAGTATAGCTGTTGCTTCGCAGGACAGCTTATCATCGCTGATCGTGATGATTTGGCGTTCAGACATAAAAACCTCCTATTTTTCATTACGCATAACTAAAACAGCAGACGTGATATTCGATTTTCAGGCATAAAAATAGCGGACAACGCTCCAATTATATGGAACATCGTCCGCTGAATGATTGCTTTTTTGATTGAATTTTAGAGGTCAAAAGCACAGATTCGCTTTATTAGTAACAATAGATTATCATTTTCTTGTGTGGCAAATACACGAGACATTTCCTATCCTTTGTGCCAATTTCTCCTACAAAAATCGGCATTTTTCGCAGGGAACTAAATTTATTTCGTGTATCTACCGTAGGTCTACCAAGTCAAGTTATCGGCTTTTGTCTACCACAAATCTACCGAAAGTCTACCAAAAAACATGGTTTTTTATGATTCTTGAAAGCTGCTATAATTCGATGTTTTTCAATTTTTGATACTCAAAAAGCTCGAAAAATCGGGCACAAAAGGGAACAAAAGACCACAAAAGAAATTAAAACGCTTCACCGATTTAAAAACTTAAAATCCCTCGGGGTAAAACCCGTACCGGTTCAAGTCCGGTTAGCGGCACCAGAAATCATCGTAAAATCGGGCTTTTTTGAAGTCCGATTTTATTTTTTTGTCCGTTTATCTACCAATCAGTCACATTTCTTTTATTTCTTCATGTCATCAGCCGTATTAGGGCTTCCTACACTCTTGCTTTCCGCAGCGGGCGGCCTTTCGACAGCTCCGCCACCGAGGATATTGGCGATCGTATTAGCTGAGTCAATCTTAGAGTTGAAATCCAAGTGACTGTAAAAATCAGCGGTAGTTCTCTTGCCAAATAGTAACACACTTTCGTATGGTTGATAAATAACGTAAATACGCCTTAAAACAGGCTTCTTTTGTCTTTGAGTGGTTCATCGAGCAGTTTGTAGTAGATGTAGATCTCACGGGGCTGCCCCTCCACATAGGCATCAAGCGTGATACCAGACACATCTCACGGGTTAGCTCCTGCAAGTGGTATCTGCCTTCTGTGAGCTTCTTGGTGTCCACGGAATACTGCTCCTCGTGGTGCTTTGCGAGCGATAAATTCCGCCTTTGCCTTTTCTTCGTCCTCCACCACAAGCTGTGCGAGACTGCGAATATTTTCAAGCACGATAGCGTCCATATCCTGCATTTTAATGTAATGGCTGGGACAGTAAAGTTTTCCGAATTTCATGTATGAAGTGCAGTTGTAATTATGACGAAGATACTTTCTCGGCTTTTTCTTGCTGCCGTTCGTGGTATTATTCCACGCAAGACGGACTTTGTTTCCGCAGTCCTGACAGTAGATCAAGCCGCTGAGATTTGCAACATATCCGCTGCTGTTACGCTTTCCTTGCGACACCGACTGCTCCATCTCACGCACCCTGTCCCAAAGCTCCTGCGAAACAATAGGCTCATGCGTATTCTTCACAACGATCATATCGTCCTCATCGTTCTTGATGACCTTGTGATTTTTGTAGCTGACAGTTCTTGTGCGGAGCTGAACAAGGTGTCCGAGGTAGGTGTAATTGTGAAGTATTTGCCTGACCGTTTCGGGACTCCACATATGTCTTGTACGGCGAGGATTTGGCTTGCCGAGCTTTGCATAGTAGTAATCTGACGGTATCGGCACACCGTCCTCATTAAGCTTATCAGCAATATGATGCGGACTGTGACGAACGGAAATGCCCCTCAACGCCGTCCGAGCCTGCGGAGCGGAAAACAAACCGATGAAAACAGCACCCTCTCAGGAACGCTCCGAGAGGATGCTTTAATGCTGCTATGTATCATTTTAGTATCCACTGATTATGGGATATACCACAATGCTGAATGTGAGTTGTGAGGGATAGGTTTTGTGTGCACCAATAGACTAAGTTTTGTGGGATATTATTTCTTACGAATCGCTTTTCTTTGAATTACATGACGGACAGAGTACCTGTCCATTCTCTATTTCGGTTTTTCCACCCTTACTCCATGGAGTAATATGATCTGCTTCCCAGTTATTCCAATCACATTTTACCCCACATATTTTGCAAATACCGTTTCCACGTCGATAAATGACTTGACGCTGCGCCTCGTCAAAATTTCTTTTAGGATCTTTTTGTGGAAGATTAGGAACATGGGTTAAAAGGCTTTCTTTAAGGAAATTATGTCTGTAAAGTAATGAATCTTCCGAGTCAGATGAATGAGATACTCTTTCATGGTAGACTACAAGACGTGGATCTTGCTTTTCTGGTTCTTTATGTTCGTCTAATAATCTCTCAGCTTCAAAATCAATAAACCACTTTGCAATATCAGCTTCTCGCTCACGAATATCATAGTTCGGCATTAAATCCATAATTAGTATAAATAGTGAAATGGTGCTGTATCTTTTCAACTCCGGTGCTTTGACAGGAAACATTTTATTAAGATAATCCAAAATGTGATATATTGTTTTGGCATCAGTGGACGAAGTATTAAAATTCTTTGATTTTTCATACATTGCATTTAAATCTCTATCTTTTATATTGCAAATACCCTTGTTCAATTCAAGAAGTGTCATTTGAGCAGCTATGAGATCATAAGTAAAACGAGTATTGGAAAAATTGACTTTCGAGAAAAATTCATGATTAGTAAGCTCTTTTATAAAATCCCTCATTCGTCCGGGCATTGCGTTCCTTTTTTCCTGAGCTTTTAAAGTCGTACCATTTTGAAGCCTCAGGAACATTTCTCGTATTTCATCTTCGTTCTGTGTATCAAGTATAACGAAATCCAAATTATAGCTATCTATTATTGTTGCAATATCCATATCAAGTTCGCTATACTTTTTATTTGCAACATCATAACCATTAACAGGTTCAGCATCTTTAGGCAAAGCGAACTCATCATCATAGAACGACCATATTGCACGAATACGTTGCTGACCGTCGATAACATCATATGTGTCATTGTTTTTTTCGTGCAAATAAATTTTAGGTACATCGAAGTCTCGTAAAATTGAATCAATCAATAGTTGCTTTTGTGCTTTTGTCCATACTGCTGGTCGCTGATAATCAGGATTAGTATCTATTCTCTTACGTTTTTTTGAAAGTGTAAATAGCGGCCATGTTGCTTTTTTCAGCATAATTTCATCTCCTATATCAATTCATACTTGCGTTGTCAACCCACAGCTCACATTGCTGCATAACAGTAGCCACCGCATCGTCCATACCCTCCGGCGGATAACGATGAGCTTTTAGGAGCTTGCGTATCATCATACGCATTCTTGCTCTTGCACCTTCACGCTTCTGCCAGTCAATGGTGCGGCTCCTTCGGAGCGTATCGGCAAGCTCCTTTGTAATAGCAATAAGCTCCTCATTCTCATAGAAGTCTTTTATCGCCTGCGGTTTGGTGAGTGCATCGTAGAAAGCAAGCTCATCAGCAGTCAAACCGAGATCTTCGCCTGCTTTTTGTGCTTCTCTGATCTGCTTTGCAAGGTTGAGCATTTCCTGAATGACTTCCTCATTGGTAAGCATACCGTTGAGGTAGCGGTTCATAGCACTTTGCATGATCTCGCTGAATTTCTCCGATTTTACAAGGTTTGTTCGCTTGTAGATATGTACCTGTTCAGCAATCAGGCGTTTCAGCAGCTCAACAGCAAGGTTCTTTTCTTTCATTTTGGAGATCTCCTCCAAGAATTTTGGATCAAACAGTGAGAAGTCCTGTTCCTTGTCGGAGAAAAGGTTGATAACACCGTCACTCTTGATACTCTGCTTCAACAGCTCATTGATTTTGGCATTGATCTCAGGCAGTGAGAGCCTTTTACATCCGCCCTGATTGAGAATACGCATCAGCAGGACACGGACAGCTTCAAAGAAGGCGGCTTCTTCACGCTCATCTTCCTCAGCGATAGAGGAACACAGCGAAAGTGCCTGTTTCAGCAGCAGAGCTTCTTTTGTGTAGCTTTCTCTGTCTTTCTCCCTCTTTCTATCCATGAGAAAATTGACCGCACCAGTGATCGTGCGTCCTGCCGTAAGCTCATTACCGCCGAAAAATGCAGAATAATCATATTCATGGAGCAGATCACGGCAGACTTGCAGTTTCTCCTGAAACTTCGGATATGCTACCTTTGCAATATCCGTGTTGCCGTAATTCTTCTTGTCACGAACGGTATAATCGTTCATAGCCTGCTTCAATGCACCTGCGATACCGACATAATCAACGACAAGACCGCCCTCCTTGTCACGGAACACTCTGTTGACACGGGCGATAGCCTGCATTAGATTATAGCCCATCATCGGTTTATAGACATACATCGTCGCAAGGGACGGCACATCAAAGCCTGTCAGCCACATATCGACCACGATAGCAATTTTCAGAGGACTGTCATTGTCCTTGAATTTTGTTGCAAGCTCCTCCTTGTGGCGCTTGTTGCCGATGATACTGTGCCATTCCTCGGGATCTTTGTTAGAAGCCGTCATGACCACAGCGATCTTTTCTTCCCAACCCGGACGAATTTCAAGGATACGTTTGTATATCTTCATAGCAATAGCACGGGAGTAGGCAACGATCATCGCCTTACCTGTCAGCAGGTTCTCACGATAGCTTTCATAATGGTCAAGAATATCGTCAACAAGGGACTTTATCGTATCATCGTGACCGAGGATAGCTTCCATTTGCCCAAGCTCACGCTTGCTTTTCTCTATTACGTCAGCATCGGCATTCTGCGCCATGATCTCATATTCGGTGTCGATCAGTTTCAGAGTGTTTTCATCGAGTTTCAGCTTCATGACACGGCTTTCATAGTAGACAGGACGTGTCGCACCGTCCTCGACAGCCTGTGTCATGTCATAGATGTCAATATAATCTCCGAATACTTCACGGGTATTTCTGTCCTCTCTGGAAATAGGCGTACCCGTAAAGCCGATATATGTAGCATTCGGGAGCGTATCACGGATAATTCGAGCTGTACCGATGACCTTACGGGCAACAAGCTCGCCGTCCTCATTCTTCGTCATCTTGATCTTTTCGGTAAGACCGTACTGCCCTCTATGAGCTTCATCAGCCATGACAATAATATTTCTTCTTTCAGACAGCGGCTCACCCGATTCCTCAAACTTCTGCATCGTGGTAAAGATAATGCCGTTAGCCTTGCGACCGTCAAGGAGCGTTTTCAGGTGTTCACGGCTTTCAGCGTGGACAGGCTCCTGACGGAGAAAAGCCTTGCACTTTGCAAACTGCGAATAGAGCTGATCGTCAAGATCGTTTCTATCCGTGATAACAACAATAGTTGGGCTTTCAAGGGCGGATTGGAGCAAATGGGCATAGAATACCATTGACAGCGACTTGCCCGAACCCTGCGTATGCCAGAATACACCGCCCTTACCGTCGGTGACAGTAGCTTTCTTGGTGGATTCAATAGCCTTGCGAACGGCAAAATACTGATGATAGCCTGCAAGTATCTTATAACTCTGCAAGCCCTCGTTGGAAAACAGGATAAAGTTTTTCAGAATGTCGAGCAGACGGTCTTTCGTGAAGATACCCTCAAAGAACGTGTCAAACTGGGCAAACTGCGTATTTTCGTAGCTGCCGTCTTTTGTTTTCCACTCCATATAGCGATCTTCGCCCGAAGTGATCGTGCCTGCACGGTTTTCGGAAAGGTCACTCATAACGCAGATAGCATTATAGATGAACATAGAGGGAATGGAGTGCATATAGTTCCTGATCTGCGTATAAGCTTCGGAAGCGTCCGTTTCCTCACGTGAGGGAGATTTCAGCTCCATAAGCACCACGGGCAGACCGTTGATGAACAGCAGGACATCGGGGCGCTTCTCGTCATTCTCTATGAAAGTCCACTGATTTGCAACGATAAATGAGTTGTTGTCCGTGTTTGCGTAGTCAACAAGATAGCAGATTGCAGAACACTCCTCGCCCTTATTAGTATAGCGGACTTCGATACCGTTTTGCAGATAGTCCATAAATACAGCGTTTTTCTGCACCAGCTCGCCGTTTTCAAAATTCTGGAGCTTAAAGAGTGCATCGCTGATCGCATCATCGGGGAGCGTGGGATTTAGCCGATAGAGTGCCGCCGTCAGCTCGTCCATATACAACGGGATACGATAATCACGGTCGATAGCCGGACCGTAGGCATGGGTGTAGCCCATTTCCTCAAATAGCTGTATTATTGCATTTTCGTATTTTTCTTCGGTGTAAGGCATATTCTATCAGCTCCTTATCTTAAAGATACTATCCTGGAATCTATTTAATATACCTGTACTTGCAAATGATATATTCTTCCAGTATATTGAATAAAAACATTGTATTTGAAATCAGGTTGTCCACATCAAACTTGAACTTCTCTTGTAAAGGCTCTAATGCTTTGGATATGCCATAGCGTAAAGCCATTTCATTGTTGTCTATCTTCTCGACATCTACAATAAAATCTCTTAACTTGTCGTATTGTGGCAAGTCAGCTTTATTCAGCTTATCCCATAGCGTTAAAACACTATGCCCTTTCAGTTCCTTCTCTCCCATAGCAAGCAAACATTCTTTAATTTTCAATTCTATTGAGTGCTTACAGAGGAAGGCACAAGGAATAACATAGTATGAAACAATACCTTGACCTCTATCAGCAGTTATACCTTTTTGCAGAAACATAGCCGAATTAAGATAGTCAAGTGCCATGTTAGACAGCACTTTCGAGGAATAGAAGGTATTATTAGCAAATTCTGGCGCTACGTTATTATCCCTCAAATGTTTCATAACGCCTAAAAAAGAGAGATCATATACTTTATCTTCCAATATCACTCTTTTAATCTGGTAATCATCAGGTATCTCGTCGAACACCATTCGGCAACTGCCGATTAGATTACCATTGTCATCATATCTTTCTCTCATCGTTGTCTCCTAACATAAATGAAAATTTACGCCTGCAAGCAGCTTAAATCTTGACCGCTGATACGTCAATCTCGCCGTTCATCAGCTTCGGCAGGAGCGTGTCACGGAGATTAGCTAAATTATTTTCTTCAATTCTATTGGTATATACTGTTTCAAGCATCGAAGCTACTGCCTGATTGAATTTTTCGATATATTCAGCAGAGGGAATACAGATAGGATATACCATTATCTGCTGTTTGTCATCTCTGGGCATTTTTGTTCCTTTTGAGCCTGCAACCATATAATCAAAGAATTTGTCCGCATACAGGGCACAGTATAGAAATGCAGAATAATCAGTTTTATTCGGCACAAAGCATAGAACATCTGTTGAGCAACCGCAATCAGAGAAGCAATATAGTATTTTCTTGAAATATGGGCGAATATTTGATATAAGCACATCGCCCTTCTTGCAGGCAGTAGTCTGCTTGATTGTAGGAAGTGTGGTGGCTTGTACTGCACCTTGACGGTTTGGATGCATATTCTCCGTAGAATAATAGGAATCCAAAGTCAGATTATCAATATCTATCTTATCTTTGGAATAACCGCAGATTTCGGAGAGTGTACCCATTCGCCAATCATCAGGCATAACCCCACCAAACGGCTCAAAATCAACAAACCAAGCCTTGAACAGAGCCTGCGCCTGCTGCTCTAAATTTTCATTTATCGTAGAATTCAGTTCTATCTTATCATCTATTCTTGCCAGTATAGCACCTATCCTTTTCTGAACCTCAATTTCAGGCACTTGCACTTCCAATGATCTTATAGAGGACATATTAAGATGACTAACTGTAGCCCCGTTAGCAGAACTCAAGAGCTTATGCTGTAACTCTGGAGACAGAAGATAATACACAAGATAATCAGGATCAACATATTTTTTGTTAGGTCTAATAAGAACAGTTCTTTGACCTAAGCACACTTGCTGTCCTTTCCTTATAATCGCTACATTTCCGACAGGAGCTTCTCGTGCAAGAATCAAATCATCTACTTGCGGTACAGCTCTTTCATTTCGCTGATTATAGACGTTTTCAGATACTCTATGCACTCCTGCAAGTTTTAATCTTCCTTTGCCAACATTAGGTGTACGAATCAGGGGGTAGCCGGTTCCCTCATCTTTTGCTGTTGAGTGCGGACAGTCAACGATGGTTTCACATATATCTAATAGTTTCATTATTTTTCCTCATTTTCAAGTTTAGAATATTGCTTTTTCCAAGCACGGGAAGGCTTTTTGCATATTCTGTCATCTGAACAGAAAGCACAAATCCCAGAAATTCCGTTGTTTCCACATATATCTGGATTATTTTATCTGCAACCATAGGTTTGCTCCTCAGTGTCCTGCTCGTGTAAGGGAGCATTAAACTTGAAATGTAGTTCTTTCTCCACACTCATAGAGAACCTCCTGTTTTAACCAATATATTTCCTATGCGCCAGCTTCACATTGTTCTGCTTCACCATCGCATATTGTAGTGTAGTATCAATTCTTTGATGACCGAGCAGCCTTTGAAGTTGCTCGATCGGCATACCCTTGTCGATAGCCATAGTCGCAAGCGTCCGCCTGAATTTGTGAGGGTGAACTTTGTTTATACCGAGTTTTCGCCCCATTTCACGTAACCGCAGCTCGATTGCACCTATCGTCAACCGCTTATGTGGAGATCGGAGAGACACGAACAAGGCAGGATCGCTGTCTGTCCGTGAAGCAAGATAACTCTGCAAATGGAGCTTTGTACGGGCATCGAAGTACACCATACGCTCCTTATCGCCCTTGCCAAGCACCACGCACTCACGCTCATTAAAATCTACATCATCACGGTTAAGCAAGACCATTTCACCCACACGCATACCCGTAGAAGCCAGCATATCAATCATCGCTAAATCCCGCAATTCTACGCAGTTATCACGCATAATCTCCAAGTTCTCATCGGTGTAGGTTTCCTTAATCGTCTTGCTTGTCTTGACCTTGTGAATGCGCCGAACAGGACTTTTGATAATATAGTCCTCGTCCTCCAGCCAAGAGAAGAAGCTTGACAGGATACGGCGGATATTATCCATAGTGACCTTGCTGGACTTCTTTTCAGACTGATAGTCGGTCAGATAAGCCCTCAGGTCGTCCGTTGTGATATGCTTGATACCCTTGCCGATACTGTCAAGTGCTGCCGTGATCGTCTTGCGGTAGTAGTTCAGCGACTTCTCCGAGCAACCCTCTATCCGCTTCGCAGAGAGGAATTCCTCTAATATTTCCGTATTGTCGGGTGCTTTGTCGGCAATAGCCACAGCCGTGACCGACACACCCTTGAAAGCCTGCACAAGAACCTCGTGCAAGGCTTGAAGTTGTGCGTTATCGAGCTTTTTCAGCATTGCCTGCTCGATAGTGGTGATAAGTTCGTTTTTCATAGTCATTCTCCTTAATCTTGTGATCTGAGAACGACAAGCAGTGGTGTTCTTGCTTACATTTCCACCACTGATGGAAAACCAAACTAATTATAATCATCTATTTTTAAATCTGAAAAAATGCTTTTAAAATCATTAGTAGGATTTGAATATGCTTCTAAATAAGTCTTATAAAAACAATTCTTTTCAACCCATTTACCATACAATTCGTTATTGTGTTTCCATATAAGTATCATATTTTTAGCTGTTGGACTAATATCAAGAAATACATTTGAATTTGTAAGGTTCGATATATCCACCGCCCACTTTTTAGAATAATTCCATTTGATTAGAAATTGTCCATTAACAGGTTTTGAAGTCAAGATTCGCTTATTTCGCCAAGCTTTATAAACATTTACTATCCATATTGTCCTACGTTCTTTTAAGTTATGATAAAAATCCGTTCTTTTACGTGCGGCTTCATATGAAATTGAACTGTATTGTATTTCTATTGCATGATTATCAGTTAGAATATCTGCTCTATGCTCATTGTTTTCGCCACATATTACCTCACAGAATTCATCTTTCAAAGTGCTTTTCCAACATTCATGCCATTCTGTTTCATTTTCGTAGCCTTCAGGCAATACTTGCTTTTGATCTATATACTTCCAATACTGCATATAATGACCTTTACAGGCTTTAACTTGATAATCTCTATACCAACAATCGAAACCAATTGTTCCTTTTTCAACATCTCTTATATTAGTTTTTACTCCGTTTACTATGGCATATTTCACTATATTCATCTCCTAACATAAATGAAAATTTACGCCTGCAAGCAGCTTAAATCTTGACCGCTG
>OGJK01000066.1_pt1 | contig 107670 bp, 102 predicted proteins | sample 1571961 | NCBI WGS metagenome assembly OGJK01 (sample SAMEA2582120, study PRJEB24529) | metagenome | biome: Human gut stool | place: China | collected 2011 | reverse complement strand
CTCTGAGATGTTTTTTGATACCCTTAGGTGGCTAACTTCATTTTAGAACTTTCCATTTGATGAGTTTGGAAGAATTTCCAAGCTCTTTTTTAAATGTGCTCGAAATCAGCTTTAAGATTTGATAGAATAGTAGTGAGTTATTTTTTGAAAATAGTTGAAACTAATATGATATTTTCAATTTGATTAGATAGGAGTTTTAAATGGAAAGTTATCGTAGAGAGTACGAGTTTTCGTTATCCTCAATCCTTAGCTTTGTGTGGCGTGGTGTTATTGTAGGATGTGTTTCCGGAAGCGTGGTCAGTCTTTTTCGACTCTTGATTGCTAAGATTTTCGCGCAAGTGGTCAAGTGTTATCAACTCTCGCATGAAAATCCAGCTTTACTAGGTTTGATTTTACTAGTGAGTGTGATTGTTGTCATTGCTATCGGATTTTTGGTTAAATCTGATCCAGATATTAAAGGCTCTGGGATTCCTCACGTCGAAGGAGAGTTGAAAGGCTTACTTCATCCAGATTGGTGGTCTGTTCTTTGGAAAAAATTTATTGGTGGTGTCCTAGCCATTTCAATGGGATTCATGCTAGGTCGTGAAGGTCCAAGTATTCAACTTGGGGCAATGGCTGGAAAAGGTGTAGCGAAATCATTGAAAGCGCAGCGCATGGAGCAACGTGTCTTGATTGCTAGTGGTGCAGCAGCAGGTTTGTCAGCTGCCTTTAATGCTCCAATTGCAGGTCTTCTTTTTGTTGTTGAAGAAATCTATCATCAATTTTCACGTTTGGTTTGGATTTCAGCGCTTGTTGCAAGCTTGGTTGCCAACTTTATTTCGTTAAATATCTTTGGTTTGACGCCTGTGCTTGCTATGCCAAGTGATCTTGCTATTTTGCCTTTACATCATTATTGGATGCTTTTGCTTTTAGGGGCATTTTTAGGCATGATGGGTTATCTTTACGAAAAAGTAACCTTGAATGCGAATCTATTTTATGACTTCTTAGGCAAAATTTGTCATATTCCAAATTATTTTTATGGTATTTTTGCAGCTATCTTGATTCTGCCAATTGGTTATTTCTACCCACAATTATTAGGTGGTGGAAATGGCTTGATTACATCATTGTCAACTAGTCATTTGACTTTTGCAGTGGTTTGCTTGTATTTTCTTATCCGCTTTGTTTGGAGTACGTTTAGTTATGCTAGTGGTTTACCGGGTGGGATTTTCCTTCCGATTTTGACTTTGGGGTCATTATTAGGTTTTGGTTTTGGTCTAGGCATGCACCAAATTGGCTTTATCAGCACATCTGTCCTTGTTAATTTTCTCGTTCTTGGTATGGCTGGTTATTTTGGGGCTATTTCAAAAGCTCCGCTGACTGCCATTATTTTGGTAACAGAAATGGTAGGAGATTTCCGACAATTAATGACTATTGCAGTCGTTACTTTGGTAGCTTACATTGTAATGGATCTTCTAAAAGGTGAGCCAATCTATGAAGCTATGTTTGCAAATTTATCCATTCCAAAAGACCGTGAAGTTATTGAACCAACGCTTATTGAGTTAACCGTGTCAGATAAAATCGCTGGCAAACGTGTTCGCGATTTGACTCTCCCTAAAAATGTTTTGATTACAACACAGATTCATCGTAAGAAATCAGAAGTGGTTTGCGGAAGCACTGTTTTAAATGCTGGTGATACAATTTTCTTGGTGGTTAATGAACCAGAAATTGGAAAAATTCGCAAATTATTGATGTGATTGTGTCAGTAAAATATTTTTGTATCCCCTTTCATTTTAAGGGGATTTTTGGTAAAATGGATGCCAGTAAGAGGATTGTTACTGGTTAAGCAGGCAAAACCTAGTGTGCATAGAAAGCATTTGTGCGTCAAACACAGTGCCTTTTGTGTACGCTAGTTTTGCCTTTTCTTTCCGAATTTTTTTGAGGGAGTAGTAGATAATGAGGATAGAAAAAGTCTATAATAACTATGTTGTTTTGGCTAAGGGGGATGAGGGAGAAGAAATTATCGTCATGGGGAGAGGACTTGGTTTTCAAAAGAAATCAGGTGACGAGATTGATACTTCTTTAGTTGAAAAAACATTTGTTATGCAAGATAGCTCTGCTACCAATGAGTTAACGCGAGTTTATATTGATTTATCGCCAGCAGAGACAGAAGTTGTTCTTGATATTATCAAGCAGGGTCAAGAGGTTTTAGAGACTAATTTTGATACAGCTTTTTATATTGCCCTTGCAGATCATTTGCATTACACACTTCAGCGAAGTCGTGAAAACATCATTGTGCAAAATCCTTTGTCTTGGGAGATTCATAAATTTTTTCCAAAGGAGCATCAGCTTGGTCGTGATGCCCTTAAGATTGTTTTTGAAATATTCTGCCTGATGATGAGGTTTCATCAATTGCACTTCATTTTATCAATGCTCAGAAAGACTCTGGTTTGGTTAAGCAAAGCTATCAAATTTCAAAGATTGTGACAGATATTTTAGGGATTGTTCGTTTGTTTTATGGCGTCGTTTCTGATGAAGACTCTGTCAGCTATAATCGTTTTGTGACTCATATTCAGTATTTTGCGCAACGTGTCGTTAATGGTGTGGTGCAAGGTAAAAATGACAGCTTTTTGTATGAACAAGTGAAGCTAAATTACCCAGAAGCTTTTTCTTGCTCTGAAAAAATTAAGAATTATATCGAAAGCTCACACAATTTTCCGATGAGTCGTGATGAGCAAGTCTATATCACCATTCACATTCAACGACTGGAAACAAGTAGTAATTAATCATTAAGAATCTTCTCGACTAAGGTCGGGAGGATTTTTTTAATAAAAATCTTGTGTGAATTTTTTTTGAAAACCTGTGAAAGGTGGTCAGCTTTCAGAGATAAATGAAAATGTCAAAAAGTGTAAAAAAACACCATAAAAGCGCTTGCAAAAAAATGTAAGCGCATGCTATACTAAGAACTGTTAAAAGGATTGTTACTGATAAGCAGGCAAAACCTAAATAAATACAAGATAGTTTTGGCGTTACCGCAGATATGGGCGCAGAAAATTGTTTAGTATTTATTTAGGTTTTTTCTGTTGTTAGGAAAGAACATTAAGAAAGGAGCCAGCATATGGCTAAAGATTATACTGAATTGGCACAAGATATTGTTGCTCACGTCGGTGGAAAAGACAATATCATCAAATTAGTTCACTGTGTGACTCGCTTACGTTTCACCTTAAAAGATGAAAGTAAAGCAGATGACGATTATCTCAAACAACGAGATGGTATTGTGACTGTAGTCAAAGCAGGTGGACAATACCAAGTGATTATCGGAAACCATGTCCCAGATGTTTACGATACGGTTTTGAAAGTTGCCGGTATCCAAGGTGAAGGTGGTATTGATGTTAATGAAGGAGATGTTCCTCAAGGAAACCTCTTCGATCAATTCATCGCTTTGGTTTCTGGACTTTTCCAACCAATTCTAGGAGCTCTTTCTGCTGTAGGTATGATTAAAGGTTTGGTAGCTATTTTAGCAGCAGTAGGAGTGAAGGAAACTAGCGGTCTTTACGTTATCTTAAATGCCGCTGGTGATGGCTTCTTCCAATTCTTGCCTGTTATCTTGGCATTAACAGCAGCTAAACGTTTCAAAATGGAACAATTCACTGCTTTAGCACTAAGCTTTGCTTTGGCTTATCCAAATATTGCAGCAAGTTTCGCAAATGGAAATGTTGATTTTTTAGGACTTCCAGTTATCTTCCCATCATCAAGCTACCTTCAAACAGTTCTTCCAATTATCTTGACAGTTTGGGTTGGTTCAAAAATTGAAAAATTCTTCAAGAAAATCATTCCTGATGTGGTTAAAGTCTTCGTTGTACCATTCTTCGTTATCTTAATCACTGTTCCACTTGCTTATTTGGCAATTGGTCCTGTTATGAACTGGGCATCTAACCTTATCGGTGTTATCTTCACTAATATTTATGGCTTTAGTCCAATTGTCTTTGGTATTTTACTTGGTGCTTTGTGGCAAGTCCTTGTTATGTTTGGTCTTCACTGGGGTCTTGTTCCAATTGCAATTTTGGACTTCTCTACAAAAGGTTGGAGTACATTGCTTGTTGCTTCAACAGCTATCTGTTTTGCTCAAGCAGGTGCCCTTCTCAACATCTTCCTTCGCACAAAAGAAGATAAAGTTAAACAATTGACTATTCCAGCTTTTATTTCAGCTCTTTTTGGGGTTACTGTACCAACTATTTATGGTATTACACTTCCAATGCGCACACCATTTATCATGACATGTGTTGCTGGAGCTATTCAAGGGGCATTCTTAGGTTTCTTTAACACAACTGCTTACACAATGGGTGGTATGGGACTATTTGCTATCCCATCATACTTCACCCCAAAACATGTTCCTGCAGGAGCAAACACAGATGTAAATAATGTTTGGTATTTCCTTATTGCCATTTTGATGTCATTTGTTCTCGGATTTGTATTGACTCAATTGACTAAAATTCCTTACCTTTACGGTGGACCAGATGTTAAACCTGTAAGTGGTGACAAAGCGGCAGAACCAATTGCTGAACTTAAAGAATTAAAACAAGAAATTATTGCAAGCCCAATGATTGGTCAAGTTGTTAAACTTGAAAATGTTCCAGACGAAGTATTTGCGTCTGGTGCTATGGGAAAAGGGATTGCTATTGATCCTGCTGACGGTACTGTAGTTGCTCCAGCAGCTGGTGAAATTACCCTTGTCTTCCCAACTGGACATGCTATCGGTATGCGTACTGAAAATGGTGCTGAAATCTTGATTCACGTTGGTATGGATACAGTGTCACTTGCTGGTAAAGGCTTCAATACCTTTGTTCAAGTTGGTGATAAAGTTGACGCAGGTCAAAAATTACTTGAGTTTGATTTGGCAACGATTCGTGAGGCTAACCTTCCGGTTATCTCACCAGTGATTGTTACTAATTCGACAGAATTTGAAGATGTTCTCACAACACAAAATGCACGTGTTAACATTGGTGACTATCTTCTCACAACATTAGCTTAATAAAGAAAGGACGCTTGCAGCGTCCTTTTTAATGTGCTCAGACATAAGAAAAAGCTGAGATGAGTCAACTTTTAATGAGATTTTCTAGCAGAATTGATTAAGACACGATTTTCTTTTCGCTTACTGAATTGTTTGCGGTATTGACTTGGTGTTAATTCATAGTAACGTTTAAATTGTCGGTTGAAATTTGACAAATTATTAAAACCAACAGCCGTAGCAATTTCAAGAACAGGATTTGAGGTGTTAATCAACATATCACAAGCCTTGTTCAGGCGAACTTGAATGATGAATTCCGTACAAGAACTTCCAGTATGTTGTTTAAAGACCGCCATAAAGTGTGTTTTACTATATCCCATGAATTGAGAAAGGTAATCAATAGAGAGGTTCTTTTGATAATTGTTATTAATGAAGTCAATCAATTCACGAATCTGTTCATTTTTACGATAAGTATCATCAGTGTTCTTGCGAAGAACGTAACGATAGTAAAAGAGCAAATAGAGGAATTCATTGAGTTTTGATTTGAGTAGCAGTTCAAAATGACGTCCTTCGTTTTTTGAAAGCTCAAAAATCGTGAAGAGGCACTCTTTGATTTCTTCATAACCTTCCATTCCCGGTTGAATACGTGGAACAAATTTATAAAGGCTAGTTTGCAAAGGTTGCGAGTAGCGAAGACTAACTTGATCAACGATGGAATATCCAATCATGTCTAAGTGAAAGCGAAAAGTATCAATGACATGTTTCTGGTTTTCTAACGGGTGAATAGAGTGCATCCCATTTGGTCGTATGAGGATAATATCACCTGCTTGACTGTTAAAGTAATCGTAATCTATGTGAAAACGAGCAGAACCTTCGTAAATATAATTAATTTCAACTTCTGGATGCCAGTGGAAAAGTACGTCAGGACGGCCGTTTTCAACCACTGTACTGTAATAATCATAAGGTAGAAGGTGCTTGCTTTCATCTATTTTTATTTCGTGAGCTGGATCTGCTTGTTTCATATAATACCCCTTCTAATCATAACATAGTATTAACTACTCTTTTATTATAGCAGAATAATCTGGAAATTGGAAGCGTATTCTAGAAAAGGTTTTTATAAAAATTTTCAAGACCATATCAGATAAAAGTATTATAAATGAGAAGAATAGAGTTAGAATCATTTTTGCTAGCTGACTATAATAGGAATATAAAATCACTTAGCGAGACCTCTTTTTTGATCGTGCTAGCAAGTGGTTTTAGAGTCTATGAGACACAATTGTTTACATTTTTTGAAAGAGCTCCGCATGACAAATTAATCTCCTTTGTTAGCTGCGGAGCTTTTTAATTTATCAGTTTTCTAGTATAAGAAACTTTCATGAAACGACTGTTTCTTTTAGATATTTTATTTCAAAAGTAGTAGAATGAAAGGGTAAACATAATGTTAATTTAGTCATTCAAGGAGGAATTAATCATGGAAGAATTGAAAAAAGTTCTCTTAGCCGGTATTGGTTTGACGTCTATGACTTTGGAAAAAGCTGATGCTTTTGTAAAAGAGTTAGTCGAAAAAGGACGCCTCACTGTTGACGAAGGAAAAGAATTGCACTCTGAACTAAAACGTCGAAGTGAAGACGAAGCACAAGCTTTTTTAGATCAATTAAATGCTAAAACAAAACCTGTTCAATATGCTACCAAAGAAGATGTTTCTCGTCTTGAAGACAAAATTGACGCGCTTTTGAAGAAGTCAAATATCTTAAATTAGAAATTATCGGTGGGTTATGTCAGGTAGACGCTTAAGAGAAATCATCGGTGCCTTTAGTTCAGTTGGGTTAACCTCTTTAATCGAAAAAGGAAAAGCAGCAGAAGATAAATCAACGCCTCGCAAGCTTCGCTTAGCGTTTGAAAAATTAGGACCAAGTTTTGTTAAAATTGGTCAGATCCTTTCGACAAGAAGTGATATTTTCCCAGAAGTTTATGTTAGAGAATTGAGCAAGTTACAGAGCAATGTACTTCCACTTCCAACGGAATTGGTCATGGAAGCCATTGAGGCTGAGCTTACTGGTCCTGTTTCCGCGTATTTTTCTGAAATCAGACCTGAGCCACTTGCTAGTGGCTCAGTTGCTCAGACGCATCGAGCTCGTTTGCTAAATGGGAAAGATGTTATTATCAAAATTCAACGCCCAAATCTGCCAGAAATTATCGAGGAAGACTTGACACTTTTGATTCGCCTTTCAAGACGTATCCCGAAGGCATTTATTCCAATGGTAGAATTACCAGAGGTTTTGCAGCAAATCAAAGAAAGCTTGACATGTGAAATTGATTTTCGCAATGAAGCACAAGCAATGATTACCTTTGCTGAATTGAACCAATCAAGTAAATGTATTGCCAGTCCAGAGGTGTATGGTGAGTTTACGACGCCACGATTGATTGTTGAAGATTACGTCTCAGGGATTCCAATCAATCACTATGATGAGTTAATCAAGGCGGGTTATGACCTTGAAGATATCGGTCGAAAACTCATGCTTAGCTTCATTAAGCAAGTCTTTAAAGATGGATTTTTCCATGGAGACCCTCACCCAGGTAATCTTTTTATCTCAGACGATAAGATTTATTTTATTGATTTTGGGATTATGGGAAAACTTGATAATGGCATGCGCGTGGCCTTAAATGATATTCTTTATAGCTTTACAGCACAAGACATCGAAGGTATGATGAAAGGTATTTTGTCTATCACAAGCTTTGACACGTCCATGAACAAGTCAGCGCTTGCCCAAGATGTGGAACGCATGCTGGCCAAATATTCTAGCCTAGATATTGGTGTCTTATCTATCACAGATTTGATTGAGGATTTGTTAAATGTCTTTGTCAAAAACGGACTCAAAGCATCACCACAGATTACCATTTTAGAAAAAGCTGCTCTGCAAATTGAAGGCATTTTCCGTGAATTAGCTCCAGAAGTTGACCTCATGACCCTTGCTAAGAATTATTTCCTAGAAAATATGGGACCTGACATGCTTAAGCAAGCTTTGAACAAAGAAACCTTGCTTATCGAGCTATTTTATCAACTAAAAAATGGTAAGAATATCCCGCGTCGTCTCAATCAACTCTTGGAACAAGTCTTAAATGGACGCATTTTAGTTAACCATGATTTATACGATTACACCAACCGTATTAAGTTTTTTAATCGTGTGGTTAACCGCTTTGTTTTGAGTTTGCTCTTTTTTGCCGTATTGATAAGTGCTGTAATTTTGAGTTTTAATCAAAACTTAGAAATCCTATCAAATGGCCTTTTTGGCTTAGCTTTTGTGCTTTTTTTGTGGGACCTTGTCCTGATTCTCAAAAAATAAAAATGAAACAAGATAGAAGGAATTTCCTAATGACTTAGGAAATTTTTTCTATTTTTATTTTTGTAACCGCTTGCTATAATGACAATGTATTAAACAAGGAGGATATGTAATGGCTAAGTTACCAGATAATTTTTTGTGGGGTGGTGCAGTTGCTGCTCACCAACTTGAAGGTGGATGGAAAGAAGGAGGAAAAGGACTCAGTGTTGCTGACGTGATGACAGCTGGTCGTCATGGTGTTCCTCGTGAAATCACTGACGGTGTGGTTGAAGGTAAATATTATCCAAACCACGAAGCGATTGATTTCTATCACCACTATAAAGAAGATATTGCTTTGTTTGCTGAAATGGGCTTCAAATGCTTCCGTACATCAATTGCATGGACACGTATTTTCCCAAATGGTGATGAATTAGAACCAAATGAAGCAGGTTTGCAATTCTATGATGATTTGTTTGATGAATGTTTGAAATATGGCATTGAGCCAGTTGTGACCTTGTCACATTTTGAATTGCCTTTCCATTTGGTGAAAGAATACGGTGGCTTCACCAATCGTAAAGCAATTGACTTCTTTGTCCGTTTTGCTGAAACGTGTTTCCGTCGTTACAAAGACAAAGTCAATATTGGATGACGTTTAATGAGGTTAATAACCAAGCCAATTACCAAGAAGATTTTGCACCATTTACAAACTCTGGTATTGTTTACAAAGAAGGCGATGACCGCGAAGCGATTATGTATCAAGCCGCTCACTATGAATTGGTAGCATCTGCGCGTGCGGTTAAAATTGGTCGTGAAATCAATCCTGATTTCCAAATTGGTTGTATGGTTGCTATGTGTCCTATTTATCCAGCAACTTGCAATCCCAAAGACATTTTAAGGGCTCAAAAAGTAATGGAAAAACGTTATTATTTCGCTGACGTTCATGTGCATGGCTATTATCCAAATCATATTTTGAAATATTGGCAACGTAAAGAAATCAAGGTTGATGTGACAGAAGAAGACTTGGCAGATTTGAAAGAGGGAACTGTTGATTACATCGGATTCTCTTACTACATGTCATTTGCAATCGATTCTCACCGTGAAAATAATCCACACTTTGACTACCTTGAAACAGAAGATTTGATTAAAAATAAATACGTCAAAGCGTCTGAATGGGGTTGGCAAATTGACCCAGAAGGTCTTCGCTATAGCTTGAACTGGTTTACTGATATGTACCACTTGCCACTTTTTATCGTGGAAAATGGTTTCGGTGCTATTGACCAAGTAGAAGAAGACGGCATGGTTAATGATGATTATCGCATTGCTTATCTTGGTGCTCATATCAAAGAAATGATTAAAGCTGTTGATGAGGACGGTGTTGACTTGATTGGTTATACACCGTGGGGTTGCATTGATCTTGTTTCAGCTGGTACGGTTGAAATGCGCAAGCGTTATGGCTTTATCTACGTTGATAAAGATGATGACGGTAATGGTACTTATAAACGCTCACCGAAACTTTCATTTGGTTGGTATAAAAAAGTTATTGCTTCTAATGGTGAGGACGTTTGAGTGAGTTAATAACCTTTATGAGACTGCAATCTCCTGTCTCATGAAGGTTTTTGTTAGATGAGAAAGGATAACTGATGATTGGATTGATTGCCGCTTCACTAACCACCTTGGGCTTTGTTCCCCAAGTGGTAAAAGTCTTAAAAACGAAAGATACAGAATCTATCTCTTTAGGTATGTATAGCATGTCTGTGACAGGAATGTTACTCTGGCTAGCACACGGCATTTCCATTTCTGACATTGCTTTGATTGCTGCGAATAGCATTTCCGCTACACTAGCAGGAACGATTCTGATTTGCAAACTGATTTATAAATAATTTTTTAAAAATTCTCTTGAGCGCTGGTACATCTGCGTTTTAGAGGATTTTTTGATTGAAAATTTGAAATGAATTATCCTATTTAATTGTAGTGAAATCCGTTGATAGTAAAGGATTGACAGGGCTTTCAAAGATGTTTGCCAAGAAAAGACAGCTATTCAAACTGTTTCATTAGCAATTGAAACCTTTGGAAGGATTGATATTTTAGTTAACAATGCCGGTATTGGTAAATTAATTCCTTTGGTTGAATCAACTAGTGATGACTATTACGAAATAATGGATACTAACGTTTTTTCATCATTTATTTTTTCAAAATATGCAGCTATCGAAATGCTGAAAAAACGTCAAGGTAAAATTATTTTCGTATCTTCTGTAACTGGTCATGTTGGTCATGAAGATGAAACAATTTATACGATGACAAAATTTGCTCAGCGCGGATTATCACAAGCGATTGATAAAGAATTACGCTCACAAGGAATTAAAACTTGTGTTGTTTGTCCAAGTGCTACAAAGACTGAATTTGAAGTTGGTTATGGAAGAACGAAAGAAAGTGTAGAAGCAGCACATTTGGAGACAGCAGATGATGTCGCTCAAGGAATTCTGTATGCTTGTAAGGCTGAGAATACAGTCTGGGAAATTCGTATGAGGTAATAATTAAAGTTTAACTATTGAAAAAGAATATGGGAGAGTACATAATGGAAAATTATCTTTTAAATGATGGAAACCTTATTCCAAAACTTGGTTTTGGAACTTGGCAATCTAAAAATGGAGAAGAGGCCTATCAAGCTGTAAAGACTGCGTTGAAAGTTGGTTACCGTCATATTGATACAGCAGCAATTTACGGAAACGAGGAAAGCGTTGGTCAGGCTATAAGAGATAGTGGCATTGATAGAAAAGAGATTTTTGTAACCACAAAACTTTGGAATAATGTTGGAAACTATCAAGAAGCTAGGGAAGCTATTGATACTTCATTAGAAAAGTTAGGCCTTGACTTTGTTGATTTGTACTTAATTCATTGGCCAAATCCGCTTGCTTTCAGGGAAAACTGGGAAGAAAGAAATCGTTCGATTTGGAAAGCAATGGAAGAGGCAGTAGCAGCAGGAAAAATTCGCAGCATAGGTGTCAGCAATTTCTTACCACATCACTTAGAAGCCCTTTTGAAAACAGCAAGGATTAAACCAAGCGTTAATCAAATTAGACTTTCACCGGGAATTTATCAAAAAGAAGTAGTTGATTTTTGCAATCAAAATGACATTTTAATTGAAGCTTGGAGTCCATTTGGTCAAGGGGATGTTTTTAATCACCCATTCTTAAAAGAATTGGCTGAAAAATATCAGACATCAGTTGCTAAGTTGGTTTTAACTTGGAGTCTTCAACAAGGATTTCTTCCATTACCAAAATCGGTAACTCCTAAAAGAATTGAGAGTAATTTTGATGCTTTTGGTGTGACTATTTCAGATGAAGATATGGATAAATTAACGAATTTAAAAGTTGAGTCTAGTGCACCTAATCCTGATCAAGTGGATTTTTAAAATATTTATGGAAAGATGATTTTTAAACTAAATCATCTTTTTTCGTGTCATAGTATCATTTTTTCTGAATATACTCAAAGCTTTTTTCAGAAGGCTAGCGTATAATGGGGACAAGGAGGGTGTTATGACAGTAAAAGTAATTGCAACTGATATGGACGGAACCTTTTTAACAGATAAAAAGACTTATGACACGGTTTTATTTGATCGTTTGTTTGATCGTTTTATGGCAGAAGGCATCAAATTTGTGGTGGCAAGCGGTAACCAGTATCGTCAGATTATCCAACAATTTCCTAAACACAAACATTTAATGTCTTTTGTGGCTGAAAATGGCGGTCACATCATTGAAAATGGTCGAACTTTGCAAGAAGAATTTGAAACAGTAGAAGCCATCTCTGCTTTGGTTAATTATATCGAAAAACATTATCCAGATACGGTGATTAACTTGGCAGGAAAGGCATCGTCATACTTGCCAATGTCGACACCGAAAAAAATCAAGGATTTGCTTAGCTATTATTTGCCTGTTTTAAAATACGTTGATAATCTACATCCAATTCCTGAGGATGATTATTTTAAAGTCACTTTACTGGTTCGTGATGAATTGACCTTCCAAGTGAGAGATGAAATTAACACTTTATTTGCGGATTATCAACTAACGGCAACCTCTAGTGGTTTTGGTTGTATTGATGTCATTCCATCGCATGTGCATAAAGGAACTGGCCTTGATTTCTTGCTCAATCACTGGGGCTATGGTCCTGAAAATCTGATGGTTTTTGGTGACGGTGGCAATGATATTGAGATGTTAAAACTGGCTAAATATTCTTTTGCCATGGCAAATGCTCCGCAGGAAATTAAAAACGTAGCCAACTATCAAGCTCCGTCAAATCAAGAAAATGGTGTTTTGCAAGTTCTTGCTCGTCATTTCTTGAATGAGTCAGATTTGTGATAGAATAGTCAAAAAGGAGAAAAATGACTGATTTTCAAGAACTATATCACAAAGCTAATGTGACAGAATTTCGTAAGCAAATCTTAGCTGACCAACAAGCACAGTTGTGGGAAAAATACGATGCTTTGAACCAACTGGTAAAACAGCCAAATGTTGTCTTTGCTGGAGATTCCATCACTGAGTACTTTCCCATTCATGAAATGCTGACGTCGGATTTACCGCTTTATAATCGCGGTGTTCATGGCATCAACAGTTTGCAGCTTTTAGAACATCTGAATACGCAGGTTTTAGATTTGAAACCAAGTAAAGTTGTTCTCTTGATTGGGGTTAATGATTTAAAAACTAGACAGCCAGAAGAAGTGTGTAAAACGATTGAGACTATCATAACTACTATTCAACAAAAGTTGCCTGAAACTCAGATTATCTTGCTTTCTGTTTTTCCAATGAATGAGTCACCAAGATTCGTCCGCACACCAAGTCATCGTAATAATGATAGTATCAATCAATTAAATGATTTGCTGTCTAACTTGTCAGCAGATGGTGTGACATACCTTAATCTACATGATGCTTTGTGCGATGAAAGTGGTGAGTTACCACTAAATCGTACGGTTGATGGCCTTCACCTTAATGTCGATGGTTATCGTGTGGTGTCTGAGATTTTGTCAGCGTATTTGTAGTGGGATAGTATCATTTTCCAAGATAATAATGCAAGATTGCGCTTTCAAATAACGGTATACTATTATTGTACTTAATTGAAAGAGGGAAAAGATATATGACAAAAGCATTTCCAAAAAACTTCCTTTGAGGAGGAGGAGCAATTGCTGCTAACCAAGCCGAAGGTGCTTATAACGAAGATGGTCGAGGACTTGTTGCAACTGATGTGACAACTGGTGGATCAGTAAATGCGCCACGTTACATGACTTATATCGACAAAGATGGTAACCCTGGTAAAGCGCCAGCTATGGGACATAATGGTAAGATTCCTGAAGGCGCTAAATACGCCGTGCTCGATACAGAGCATTATCCAAACCATGTGGCTGTTGATTTTTATCACCGTTACAAAGAAGACATCAAGTTGTTTGCTGAAATGGGTTACTCTGTTTTTCGTTTGTCAATTTCTTGGGCTCGTATTTTCCCAAATGGTGATGACAAGGAACCTAACCAAGCAGGGCTTGATTTCTACCGTTCAGTCTTTGAAGAATGCTGTAAATACAATATTGAACCTTTGGTTTCAATTTGGCATTTTGATACGCCATTAGCACTTGAAGAAAATTATGGCGGTTGGAAAAATCGTAAGCTGATTGATTTTTATGTGCGTTATTGTGAGGTTATTTTTAACGAATACAAAGACTTGGTTAAATACTGGTTAACTTTCAATGAAATCAATAACACAACCATGTTCCTTGATATGTTTGGTTCAAAAGCTAGTGATGCAGATTATCAAGAAGGTTATCAAATTCTTCACCATCAATTTGTAGCATCAGCTAAGGCTGTACAAATTGGGCATGCCATTAACCCTGATTTCATGATTGGAAATATGATTTGTGGTATTACATTCTACCCAGGAACTTGTGACCCAGCAGATATCTTGGCTAATGAACACAAATGGCAATCAGGCATTTACTATTGTGGTGATGTGCAAGCAAAAGGAAAATACGGTACTTATGCCAAACGTCTCTGGAAAGAACACAATGTTGAATTGGATATTACAGAAGAAGACCTTGAAGATTTGAAACGTGGGACAGTTGATAGGTATACTTTCTCATATTACATGTCTAACAACGTGACAACTCATACTGGTGGTGAGCAAGTTTCAGGTAACTTCTCAGCTGGTGCTAAGAATCCATACTTGACGTATTCTGATTGGGGTTGGGCGCATGACCCAGTGGGACTTCAATATTATCTTGAAAAAATCTATGACCGTTATGAAATCCCATTGATGGTTGTTGAAAATGGTCTTGGAGCCTTTGATACTGTTGAAGAAGATGGCTCAATTCACGATGATTATCGCATTGATTATCACCGTGCACATATTAATGCCATGGCAAATGCTATTGACAACGGTGTTGACCTTATTGGTTACACTACGTGGGGTTGTATCGATATCGTCTCAGCTGGTACAGGTGAAATGCGTAAACGATATGGATTCATTTATGTAGATATGGATGATGAAGGCAATGGAACCCTAAATCGCACACCAAAAGACAGTTTCTACTGGTATAAAGAAGTTCTTTCAACAAATGGCCAAAAAGCCATTGATGAAGCAAGTGAAGATTAAAACTGATAAATAAATTCCTCGCTCTTTTAGCGGGGATTTTTTGAAATAAACGGAAAATAAGAAAGCGCTTTTTGTAAGAAAGTGATAGAATAAACTTAAAGATTAAAAAGTTTATTGGAGATTATTATGAGAGTTAAAGGTCACGGAACAATAAAAAAATTAAAAGCTTACGGTGTTATTGGAACACTTTTGTTATCAGGTGTCTTGCTGACGGGCTATTGGAGCTGGTGGTGTTTGCGCTGATGAAGTGCAAGCAAGTACGAGCGCCACTGTTAATAGCGTGTTAGCTGATGTCAATAGTGAAAATTATCAGGCTGATGCTGGTTTGTCTGAATAAACTAGTGATTTGCCAGAAAATGATAAGGCAAATGAGCTTAATTCTGAGTCAGCATCTAGTTCAATTAATGATGAGCAAAGTACGACAACTACTGAGCAAACAGAAGTAAATGACGATAAAGAAGCAGCAGTTACTGACGACAGTAATTCCACTGGTGCTGAGTCCGAGCAGGTTGACAATTTTTCTGATAATCAAACTGAGTCAATTCTTGATACCACAAACAGTAGTCATCTTACGGATGAATCACAAAATGTTAACCCTGAAATTACCGCTAATGACAATCAAAAACTTGTTGCTGAACGCAGAGCAACAGGAAACGCTACAGACGAAGTAACCAGTGCGACCTTAACGAACAAAGGTTTTGATATTCAGTACAACCAGACCATTCCAGCAGGTACTAAAATCATGTTTGCGGTTTGGTCTGAGGTCAATGGTCAAGATGACCTTATTTGGTACACAGCTGATAGCAATGGACACGTCGTAGCCAAATACACTGGTTCATACGGAAAATACAATATCCATACTTACCAAAATATCAATGGTCAAATGATTGGTTTAAATGGTCGTACCATTGATGTGCCAAAACCAAGTGCTAAGGTCACAATCACAATGGTTGATGGCACAACTTACAAAGTGACTGTCAGTGATATCCCAGCTTACATCACTAGTATTCAACTACCAACATGGACAGAAAAAGGTGGACAAGATGATATTCAGTGGTATAGCACTACTAAGAACGCCGATGGCACCTTTACAAGAATCTTCAGTATTGCTGAACACAATCTAGAAAGTGGTAAATACAATGTTCATGTCTATGGAACGAATGCAGTTACGAATTCATTGACTTGTTTAACAGGCACAAGCTTCCAAACTGATTACCATTTCAGTGATGTTCATGTTCAACCAACTTTGACAGCAAATGGTATTCAAATTAGCATGCCAAGCGATGTTAGCTCAGATTTGACCGTTTACCATGCCGTTTGGTCTGATGTGAATGATCAAGATGACATCAGATGGTATGATGCGACAACATCAGGGTCAAATGCCACAGGACTAATTAATATAGCTAATCACTCTGGGACAGGAACTTATCACATTCATGTTTACCAATCTGATAACGGACAAATGTATTTCTTGACATCAACAGAATTTACAGTCAAACGTACGAACTTCAATACACCTTATTACAATCAGCGTGATGGACGCTGGGCAAATATTACTTTTGGAGGCTATAGAATGGCTTCAACAGCTTGTGCCCCAACTAGTGTAGCTATGCTTGTTTCTTCACTAAGAGGAACGGAAATTTTGCCGACAACTGTCTGTGCTTATCTTTACAACAATACAGTCGAATTCAATCGTGGTAATGCTGGAACAACTGGACGAGGTGTCGTGATTGCAGCGCAACATTGGGGAATGACTGCAACGGTACTTCATAGCTCATCACAATTGTCAGCTGCACTGAAAGAAGGACATCATGTTCTGGCTGCTATTCAACAAGATAAGTTCTCACCTTGGGGCTTTGGAACAAGTCACGAAATTGTTCTTAAAGGGTATTCAGATGGAAATACTTACGTTTATGACCCATATAATGCAGCAAACAACGGTTGGTATCCTATCGAATGGCTTTGGAGAGAACAAAGTACCCAATCAGGTGATATCAATGGTTTAGGCAATTCATTTGTTAAAGTGACAGATATTTAAAATGAAAAGGAAGTATTTATACTTCCTTTTTTTACGTCGTACTTTTGCTAAAGTTTTTTGAAACTGCTATCATGGTATTAGAAAAAATTGAAATGGTGAAAAAGATGATAAAACTCATAGCAGTGGATATGGATAAAACTTTTTTAGATGAAAAAGGCCAGTTTTATGCCAAGCGTTTTGAGCAGCTATTGGATGAGCTGGATAAAAGAGGAATTCTATTTGTCGTGGCGACAGGCAATCAAATCTCTCGAATGAAGATTGTGTTTGGAAATTTGGTCAATCGTTTGGCTTATGTTGTTGGTAATGGTAGTCACTTACTTGTTAAGGACTAGACGATTTACCTTAAAAATCTAAACGCGCAGCAATTGCAACACTTTTTACAATACTATGAAAAACATTTTGACGACTATCATGTCGTGATCTCATCGCCCGAGCATTCTTACATGAAAAAAGGAGCTTATAGCTGTCAGAATCTAGGCGATCCAGAGCGCTTGAAGTATTACAATGCCAGCTTTCCAAATGTGATTTTACTTAATAATATGCTTGAGTTGCCACATGAAAAGATTAATAAAAGCACCATGCAGCTCCCAATGGCTTTGTTTGAAAGTGTTATCCAGGATTTTAGAAAAGAATTTCCTGATTTAGTGCCAATGGCAAGCGAATTTGGGGCTATTGATGTGGTTTTGCCTGGTGTTGACAAAGCGCTAGGGATAAAAGAGCTGATGGCCTTAAAAGGCATTTCAGCTGATCAGGTCATGACATTTGGAGACGGTGATAACGATATCTCTATGTTACGCTTAGCGAAATATTCTTATGCCATGGAAAATGCTAGCAAAACAGTGAAAGCAGCTGCAAACTTTATAGCACCATCGAATGCTAAATCAGGTGTTTTTCAAGTGATTGAACAATACCTAGAATCACATTAAAAAAGCACTCCTGAAATCATTCAGGAGTGTTTGCTTTATTTCATGCGAGCAAAATAGTTTTTTGTTTCACGGATAATAACTGGTGATAGAGCAAGCAGAGCAATAAGATTTGGTAGAGCCATGAGGCCATTAACGATATCAGCAATAATCCAGATAAGCTCAAGTTTTAAGAATCCACCAAGAGCAACCATGATGACAAAAATAACGCGGTAAAGTTTGATATGTTTTGTTCCGAAAAGGAATTCGAAACATCTTTCACCGTAGTATGACCAACCAAGAATTGTCGTAAAGGCAAAGAGAACAAGACAGAAAGTTAAAGCAAGAGCACCAGGAGTTCCAAATATAGATGAGAATGCTACTTGAGTCAGAGGGGCACCTTCTAGACCAGCTACAGTCCATTTTTCAGTAACGATGATTGAAAGACCAGTCAAAGTACAAATGATAATTGTATCAATAAAAGTACCAGTCATTGAGATAAGCCCTTGTTCAACAGGTTCTTCTGTTTTTGCAGCGGCAGCAGCTATTGGAGCTGAACCTAGACCAGATTCATTTGAGAAGACCCCACGCGCGATACCTTTTTGGATGGCTTCTTTAACAACGGCACCAGCAAAACCACCGACAGCAGCTGTACCAGTAAAAGCACCAGTGAAGATTTGACCAAATGCTGGAAGAATTTGATCGAAGTTTGTAAAGATTACGGCTAAAGTTGCGATAATGTAGATAATCGCCATGAAAGGAACAACTTTCTCAGCAACTTTTGAAATTGATTTGATTCCACCGAAGATAATGATGGCAACAATTACAGCAACAACAATACTTACAATCTGTGGCGCTAAGCCAAATGAATTTTCAAGTGATGAAGTAATTGAGTTAACTTGTGAGAAAGTACCAATACCAAAGTAAGCAACAAGGATACCAGCGACAGCAAAGAAGATTGCAAGTGGTTTCCAGCGTTTGCCCATACCATTTAGGATATAGTACATTGGTCCACCAGAAACTTCGCCGTTATCATCGCGTATGCGGTATTTGATAGCAAGAAGTCCTTCAGAGTATTTTGTTGCCATTCCAAAGAAAGCAGCAATCCACATCCAAAAGAGGGCTCCAGGACCACCAGCTTTGATAGCTGTTGCCACACCAACGATGTTACCAGTACCTATTGTTGCTGCAAGAGCAGTAGCAAGAGCGGCAAAACTAGAAATATCCCCTTGACCTTTATCGTCTGCGAAAATTAATTTAAAGGCTTTAGGTAATTTTAAAACCTGGAGTAAGCCAAGACGAACAGTAAAATAAATCCCTGTTCCCACCAAGAGAATAAGCAGTGGGGCACCCCAGACAATATCATCTAGCATTGTAAAAAAGTTTAGCATATACGAATAAGTCTCCTATAAAACATAGCGTCCTATGATGCCAGTTAGAATAGAAAAAAGGAGTTATCGTAGTGATAACTCCTGAAAAGTGATAAGAAGACTGACAAAGATAATACACCTTACCTGTTAATCGATTCTTATCTTCTGTCCTTTTGCCTGAGAGTTTGAGCTAGATGTGTATATCTAGCCTTGCCCCTTCGGCGCCTATCTAGTTCTTTCATGTTAGTATTACAATACTCAGTCCTTAAAAACATACTAACGAAAGGTCACTAGTGTCATTTAAAAAATGACTAGGTCTCTCCAGAAGTCCGTCCATCACCCAGTCCTGTCTATGACACCTGAGAGCGTAACTCCTTCGGCGAAAGGCAAGCTTTCTTCTCCTGAATGACATCATTCGGTTTGCTATTTGATTTGAATACTATATTAAAGCAAAAACCGAACTTTGTCAATAGTATTTTTTGAATTGTTTGGAAAAAATATAAATTACAAAAAATCAAAGAATGATTTGCGATAAAATATTAATGATCTTTTCGATATCTTGATTAGAAATATTAGCATAATTAACGATGAAAGACTTGTCAAAGTGCTTGTTTTCCCCTTGATAATAGTGAGAAATAGCTGTCATTTGCAATCCATTTGCTAGAGCTTGTTTGTAAATGTCATCTTCTGCTAGGTCACTTTTAATGGTCATAATAAAATGCAAACCAGACTCTTCTTCATGGATGCTGATGTAATTTTTTAAAGGACTTGCTAATAAATTTTGAATCAGATAATCACGTTTTTTCTGATAAAACAGGCGCATACGGTTTAAGTGTTTTTCAAAATACCCATCCTTTATAAAATAAGCCAGCGTATATTGCTGTAAATTAGAGACAGTATTGTTGTAAAAGCTGAGCTGTTTTTCAAAGCGTTCAAGTAATTGTGGTGGCAAAATCATGTAACTAATACGAAGTGTAGAAGCTAAGCTTTTGCTAAAAGTATTGATATAAATGACTTTTCCGAGGCTATCAATCTCTTGAAGGCTAGGAATCGGTAGCCCTTGAAAACGAAATTCACTATCGTAATCATCCTCAATGATATAACGATTGCCTTGATTTGCCCAACTTAAAAGTTCATAACGTTTGCTGATAGATAAAATAGCTCCTGTAGGAAATTGGTGCGAAGGAGAAAGGTGGACAATATCGGCATCTGTTTCTTTTAGTTGTGACATACTAAGTCCGTCATTTTCCATATCAATGAAGGTTTGTTTGACCTGAAATTGCTGATAAATTTTACGGATTTTTGAATAACTTGGCTCTTCTAAAGCAACTGTTTTATCAAGCCCAAGTAATTGAATGAGAATAGTATACAAATACTCGGTTCCTGCACCGATGATAATTTGGCGAGGGTCGACAGCCATTCCACGGTAATCGTTTAGGTGTTTAGCAATAGCTTGTCTTAGTAGTAGTACACCTTTACTTGGTGAGGGGTGAACAAGTTCATCTTGGCAGTTATTCAGAACTTGACGAACAATTTTTGACCACGTAGCAAATGGAAATGTTTCGGAATTGGTCTGGTTATTACTAAGTCGTAGATAAGTTTTGGCTTCATCTGGCCTGCTTTCTGGATTTGAAAGTAACCTTATGGTTTTTTCAACGGGAGGATGGTGTGGATTGATTTCTGAAACGAAGAATCCTTTTTTAGCTTGACTGTAAATGTAGCCTTCAGCTTTTAATTGTTCATAGCTGGTTTCAACCGTAACGATAGATATGCCAAGATGTTTGGCAAGGTTACGTTTTGATGGTAATTTTTCTCCAGCTTTTAAAATCCCAATGGTAATATCTTTTTTGATTGCACGATAAAGTTGTTCGTAAAGGGGAATAGCACCCTTTTTATCCAATGAATATGTAAGCATAACATCTCCAATCTGACCCTATAAAAAAGTTTTTAAGTGACGCTTGATACCATATCAGTTTTTATTATAATGAAAAGCAATAAAAATGTAAATGAGGTGTTTTTATGACAAACCAACGTTATCAACTTAACAAGCAACTAGCTCAAATGCTCAAAGGTGGAGTGATTATGGATGTGACCACTCCTAAACAAGCAAGAATCGCTGAAGCAGCGGGGGCTTGTGCCGTTATGGCACTAGAAAGAATTCCCGCTGACATCCGAGCTGCAGGTGGTGTCTCACGCATGAGTGACCCCAAAATGATTAAAGAAATTCAAGAGGCGGTTTCCATTCCTGTTATGGCAAAGGTTCGTATTGGGCATTTTGTTGAAGCTCAGATTCTTGAAGCTATTGAGATTGATTACATTGATGAAAGTGAGGTGCTATCACCTGCTGATGACCTTTATCATATTGACAAAACTCAATTTAACGTGCCTTTTGTGTGTGGGGCTAAAAATCTTGGCGAGGCTCTACGCCGTATTGCAGAAGGCGCTAGCATGATTCGTTCAAAAGGAGAACCAGGTACTGGTGATGTCATTCAAGCGGTTCGCCACTTACGTTCATTGAAAAAAGAAATTGCTCGTCTTAAGGCTCTTCGTTCGGATGAACTCTATCAAGCAGCAAAAGAATTGCAAGTTCCTTATGATTTAGTCAAAGAAGTTCATGAGACTGAAAAATTACCAGTTGTTTTGTTTGCGGCGGGTGGTGTGGCTACGCCAGCAGATGCTGCGTTGATGATGCAACTTGGTGCAGAAGGTGTTTTTGTTGGCTCTGGAATTTTCAAATCAGGTGACCCTGAAAAACGTGCGCGTGCTATCGTTCAAGCTGTGACAAATTATCAAGATAAGAAATTACTTGCCAAGTTATCAGAAAATCTCGGCGAAGCCATGGTCGGCATTAACGAAGAAGAAATTCAATTGCTTATGGCTGAACGTGGGATTTAGGAGGTTGATATGGTTTTAATTGGAGTGCTTGCCCTGCAAGGGGATTTTGCAGAGCATAAAGCAAAGTTAGCCTCATTAGGTGCACAGACAATTGAGATTCGTCAGCTAAAAGATTTGGAAAAGCCGCTAGACGGTTTGGTGCTTCCAGGTGGTGAATCAACGGTACAAGGAAAATTGTTAGCTGATTTAGGGCTTTTAGAACCTTTGCGAAAAAGGATTCAGCAGGGGTTGCCAGTTCTTGCGACCTGCGCTGGCTTGATATTACTAGCTGAAAATGTAGAAAATCAAGCAAAGCGTTATTTAGGAACTTTGCCAGTCACCGTTAAGCGCAATGCCTACGGTAGACAATTAGGAAGTTTTGCGACGGCGCTTGATTTTGCGGATTTAGGTCAAGTGCCAGCGACTTTTATCAGAGCACCATACATTAGTGAGGTAGAAGATGAAGTTGAGATTTTGTCAAAACATCAAGGGAAAATCGTCGCTGCTCGTTATCGCAATCAAATCGGACTTTCTTTTCATCCTGAAGTTGATGAGAATGACAGCATTCATTCTTATTTCTTGAAGATTTGTCAAACAAAGTGAAACCAGCCAACATTATTTCTTTAAAAAATGGTACAATAGAAAAGCATTGATTTTAATGAAATAATTAATATAGAGAGGAATAAATCTCGGATGGTTTTCTTGGCTGATGGGAGCTGATGGCAGAACCTCCGTGGTCTTTTATACGATGAATCCTTTATTAAATGGTATGAATGATAAGCAGGCTGAAGCTGTTAAAACGACAGAAGGTCCGCTTTTGATTATGGCAGGTGCGGGCTCTGGGAAGACTCGCGTGTTGACACACCGCATTGCCTATTTGATTGATGAAAAATTTGTAAATCCGTGGAATATCTTAGCGATTACCTTCACCAATAAAGCTGCGCGTGAAATGCGTGAACGTGCTATGGCCTTGAATCCAGCAACGGCTGATACGTTGATTGCTACCTTCCACAGCATGTGTGTGCGCATTTTGCGTCGTGATGCTGACCATATTGGTTACAATCGCAATTTCACTATCGTGGATCCAGGTGAGCAGCGTACGCTCATGAAACGTATTTTAAAGAACCTCAACCTTGATCCTAAAAAATGGAATGAACGTGCCATCCTTGGAACCATTTCAAATGCCAAGAATGATTTGCTTGATGAGGTTGCATATGAGAATCAAGCTGGTGATATGTACACGCAAATTGTTGCTAAATGTTATAAGGCTTATCAAGCGGAACTTCGTCAAAGCGAAGCTATGGACTTTGATGACCTTATCATGTTGACGCTTCGTTTGTTTGACCAAAATCCAGATGTTTTGGTTTATTACCAACAACGCTACCAATATATTCACGTAGATGAGTATCAAGATACTAACCATGCTCAGTATCAGTTGGTTAAACTCTTGGCATCTCGTTTTAAAAATATCTGTGTCGTCGGTGATGCTGATCAATCTATCTATGGTTGGCGTGGTGCTGATATGCAAAATATCCTTGATTTTGAGAAAGATTATCCTGAAGCCAAGGTTGTTATGTTGGAAGAAAACTATCGTTCCACTAAGAAAATATTGCAAGCAGCTAATGCCGTTATCAATAATAACCGCAATCGTCGTCCGAAAAAACTTTGGACACAAAATGCTGACGGGGAACAAATTGTTTACTACCGTGCGCGTGATGAACGTGAAGAAGCAGTCTTCGTTGCTTCAACGATTGACAATATTGTCCGTGAACAAGGGAAAAACTTTAAAGATTTTGCGGTTCTTTACCGTACCAATGCGCAATCACGTACTATTGAAGAAGCGCTGCTCAAATCAAATATTCCTTATACTATGGTTGGTGGAACGAAATTCTACAGCCGTAAGGAAATTCGAGACGTAATTTCATACTTGAATGTTATTGCCAATACTGCCGATAACATTAGTTATGAACGTATCGTCAACGAACCAAAACGCGGTGTCGGTCCTGGTACGCTTGAGAAAATCCGTGACTTTGCTAATCTTCAAAATATGAGTTTGCTTGATGCATCAGCTAACATCATGATTTCAGGTGTCAAAGGAAAAGCGGCACAAGCCGTTTGGGATTTGGCTAATCTTCTTATGAATCTTCGTACTGACTTGGACAAATACAGTGTTACTGAACTGGTAGAAACTGTTCTTGATAAGACAGGTTATCTTGATGCCCTTCGTGTGCAAAATACGCTTGAAAGCCAAGCACGTATCGAAAATATCGAAGAATTCTTGACTGTTACGAAAAATTTTGATGAAAATCAAGACGATGCCCAAGAAGATGAATCTGGTATTGACAAACTAAGTCGTTTCTTGAATGATTTGGCTTTGATTGCAGATACAGATGATGGTGATGCTGAAACAGCAGAAGTGACTTTGATGACCTTGCACGCTGCCAAAGGTTTGGAATTTCCAATTGTCTTCTTGATTGGTATGGAAGAAGGGGTCTTCCCACTTTCACGTGCTGCTGAAGATCAAGATGAATTAGAAGAAGAACGCCGTTTGGCATATGTTGGTATTACGCGTGCTGAGCAATTGCTCTTTGTGACAAATGCCAATACACGTACTTTGTTTGGTAAGACAAGTTATAATCGTCCATCTCGCTTCATCCGTGAAATTGATGATGAGTTATTGCAATACCAAGGTTTGGCTCGACCTGCTAATTCTTCATTTGGTGTTCGTTATAGCAATAGCAGCGATCAATCAATGAGCTTTGGTAAAGGTATGAGCCTCCAACAAGCTCTTCAGGATCGCAAAGCGAAAGTTCAACCGACATCACGTGGAGCGCAGCCATATTCAAAAGCCGTCAAAGGAGTACCTTTTGGTCAATCAGCTAGTACTTCAAAAGAAGCAGTCGACTGGCAAATCGGAGATATCGCTCACCACAGAAAATGGGGTGACGGAACTGTCCTTGCAGTTACAGGCTCAGGCAAAACTCAAGAACTAAAAATCAATTTCCCAGAAGTTGGACTTAAAAAACTACTAGCCAGCGTTGCACCAATTGAGAAGAAATAATAGGAGAAGTAATACCAAAAGAAATCCAAGGAAAACTTGGATTTCTTTTTTTAAAATTCTCAATCAGCAACAGTTTTAGTAGAAGCTGACAGTTTAAAGACAGCAACAGCTAAAGCTAGAAATGTAATCCAAGTAGATGTGATATTCCACGAAGATAAACTACTAAATAATACTGTTCCGACAGGAAGGGACAAGGTGAACAAAAAAGTTAGAAAACTATTTGTTTGTGCTAAGGTATTGGCTAGAAGATTGCTCAATAATTGAGAATTAATTTTAGGATTAACTTTTCCGACTAAATAACTGGCAAATGCTAGTAGTAAAATACCGATAATTAAGGGGAAGTGGATAAGATTTGAAAGACCGACAATAAAGAAAATTACTGCACTAATTTTTAGCAATTGTCTAATTGATTTTTGAGAAAAATAATCGTGTGGTGTCAAGCTTCCAATCAAAATACCGCCGACTAAGATAAACTCAATAAGAAGCAGTGCTTGGCTGTAGGATAGGTGACCAATTTTTGCAAACAGTAGCCAAATATTATAAATAGCATTAAGTGAGCCACTGAGCATATTTAAACAGAGAATTGCTAGGAGTAAGTGAATAAAATCAGCGCTATTAGTTTCGTTAAAAATCAACATAACATTATGGTATAAGTTAGAAAATTGTTCTTTGAATGATAGTTCATTATCGCTTGATAAAACATCGTAATCAGCGTCGTCTTTGATGATTAATATCACCAGAGCTGACAGCATAAAAGAGAGTGCATTAATTATTGCGACAAGCGCAAAGTTGTGTTGAGAAATCGTTAATAACCAAATTCCTAAAGCTTGTCCAGAAAAGTTACAGATATAAGAAATGAATTGCGTGAAAGAATAGGCTTCGATTAAATCTTTCTTGTTAACGTACTTTTGAATAATAGGCATTCGAAGACCATTTGAAAAATCGCTTAACATCTCACTAAGGATATTAAAACGTCAAATAAAAGAAAAGGCAAGTAAACAATGCTTGGAAATTATAAAAGCCAAGCTTGTAAAAATAGCTGCTTGAGTAAAATCTGTGATAACAATCCATTTCTTTTTGGAAAGTTGTCAGCATGAACGCAATTTTTTCCAAATGGCAATTGATCAGGAAGAGTGGCCAGAGGAGGTAAGAAATGTCTAAATTACAAGTAGCTCTAACAATTGCTGGAACTGATCCAAGTGGTGGGGCGGGTATCATGGCTGATTTAAAGAGCTTTCAAGCGCGTGGGGTTTATGGAATGGCGGTTGTTACCAGTGTAGTTGCACAAAATACCCAAGGTGTTCAAGCTATTTGTAACCTTGATCAAATGATTCTTGATGAGCAGCTAAAAAGTGTCTTTTCTGATATTAAGCCAGATGCGATTAAGACAGGGATGCTGGCGGAAGTTGAAACCATTGAATGCGTGAGTCAGTATTTGAATACTATGTCATGTCCTTACGTCCTTGATCCTGTCATGGTAGCAACAAGTGGCGATCGTTTGATTAGCCAAGAAGCAGTAGAGGCTCTTAAAGAAAAATTGCTTCCTTTGGCAACCATTATTACACCAAACTTACCAGAAGCTGAAGTACTTTTTGGACAAGAATTAAAAGATGAAGATGCCATTTTCAAAGCTAAAAAGTCTATTCAAGCTAAATACAGCGTTAAAAACGTTGTCATCAAGGGTGGCCATTTACAAAATGAAGCTAAAGATTTTCTCTTTTTAGAAAATGGTCAAGTGCAGACATTTACCTCTGAACACATTGCGACCAAACATACACACGGAACAGGTTGTACCTATGCAGCAGTCATCACGGCAGAATTAGCCAAAGGTCGTTCTGTTCAAGAAGCAGTTGGAACAGCTAAGCGTTTTATCACCGAAGCTATCAGAACTGCTCCAGAACTTGGTCATGGAAATGGTCCAGTTAATCACGTCACATACAAAGGAGATTAAATGACTTATTTAGATGACTTACGAGAAAATAATCCTTTGACCATTTGTTTAACAAATCATGTGGTTAAAAATTTCTCAGCAAACGGACTTTTAGCTCTAGGAGCTTCCCCTGCTATGAGTGAGTATCAACCAGATTTGGAAGATTTTTTACCAAACGCTAGTGGTCTTTTGGTTAATATTGGTACTTTGCAAGAAGGAAGTTGGCAACTTTACAAGGACGCTCTAGATATTGCTGAGAAGTATTCGGTGCCAACTGTTTTGGATCCAGTTGCTGCTGGTGCTGGCCCTTATCGTAAGAAAGTTGCGTCTGATTTACTAAACCATCACAAGGTTTCACTTTTACGGGGAAATGCTGGTGAAATTGCTGCGCTAGTTGGACAAGATGTTAAAAGTAAAGGTGTTGATTCTACAGACGTTGATGACATTGGACATCTTGCTTGGTTAGCTAATCAAAAACTTGAAATTCCAGTTGTCATCACAGGAAAAACAGATACCATTGCGGTCAATGGTCACGTTAAACTTCTTAAAAATGGTAGTCCCTTAATGCCACTTGTTACAGGAACAGGCTGCTTACTCGGAGCAGTGCTAGCTGCATTTATCGGCCTTGCTAAAGATGGCGACTTAATTGCTTGCTTAGAAGAGGCAATCTCGGTTTATAATATCGCAGGTGAGTTGGCAGAAGTTGCGGCAGGCAACGCCCTACCTGGAAGTTTTCAGATAGCATTTCTAGATGCTCTTTGCAAAATCACAAATCAAGATGTTGAACGCTTGAAGAGAGTTGAGGTGTATTGTGAATAAAGAACAATTTCAGGTTTATTTTATTTGTGGCACGCCAAATTGTCCTAAAGGGAAATTTTTGGATATCTTAGAAGCAGCTTTTAAGTCAGGGGTGACCTGTTTTCAATTTCGTGAAAAAGGTCAAGGTGCACTTTCTGGGCAAGAAAAAAAGAACTTGCTTTAAAGGTTAAAAGCCTTTGTCGTAAGTATCACGGTTTATTTTTCATCAATGATGATATTGATTTGGCTTTAGAAATTGGTGTTGATGGCGTTCATCTAGATCAAGATGATATGCCAGTTCGTGAGGCTAGAAAGTTGTTTCCAGATAAGTTGATTGGTCTATCGGTTGGAAATGCTAAAGAATATCATTTATCAGCTATTGATGTTGTTGATTACATTGGTGTAGGGCCTATTTTTCCAACTTCTTCAAAATCTGATGCTGGCCAAGTAATCGGATTAAATGGTCTGAGAGAAATGCGTGAATTGGATAAAGACATTCCAATTGTGGCAATTGGTGGCATTACATTTGGTGATGTAGCTGCTATTCGGCAATCTGGAGCAGATGGTCTTGCTATAATTTCAACTATTGCTCAGTCCAAAGAAGTTGAACTTGATACGCAACGATTTGCCAGAGCATTTGACTAGGGTATAGTTTGAAACTATACCTAGTCTTTTTTAATAAGTATTAGTCAATATTTTTAAAAGAGTGTAAAATTGTATGTACATTCAGAAAATTCAATGATTGGAGTACATGCCATGACACGAAAATATAACTTTGAAACTTTACAATTGCATGCTGGTCAAGAAGTTGACCCAACAACAAAATCTCGTGCTGTTCCAATTTACCAAACAACATCATATGTTTTTGATAATGCTCAAGAAGGTGAAGATTTATTTGGTTTGAAAAAACCAGGAAATATCTATTCACGTATCGGGAATCCAACGGTAGAAGTTTTTGAAAATCGTATTGCTGCCCTTGAAAATGGGGTTGGAGCAGTTGCAACATCATCTGGTATGGCAGCTATTACTTATGCTGTTCTTGGGCTTGCTCACGCTGGCGACCATGTGGTGGCAGCGACAACTCTTTATGGTGGAACATTTAACTTACTCAAAGAAACTCTTCCGCGTTATGGCGTGACAACAACATTTGTTGATGTGGCAAATCTTGAAGAAGTTGAAGCAGCTATCAAGGATAATACAAAACTTGTTTTGATTGAAACGCTTGGAAATCCTGTTATCAATATTCCTGATATCGAAAAAATTGCTGATATTGCGCATGCTCACAAGATTCCATTGGTAACTGATAATACCTTTGGTACACCATATCTAATCAATGTTTTCTCACACGGTGTTGATATTGCCGTTCATTCAGCAACAAAATTTATCGGTGGACACGGAACAACTATTGCAGGTGTAGTTGTGGATTCAGGAAACTTCGATTGGGAAGCATCTGGTAAATTCCCACAATTTGTAGATGAAGACCCATCATATCACAATATCAGCTACACTCGTGATATTGGAGCTGCAGCTTTTATCACAGCCCTTCGTGTGCAATTATTGCGTGACACTGGTGCAGCTTTGTCACCATTTAGTGCTTTCTTACTTTTGCAAGGTCTTGAAACATTGTCACTTCGTATTGACCGCCATATTGAAAACACTAAGAAAATCGTTGACTTTTTGTCCAATCATCTAAAAGTTGAAAAAGTCAACTATCCAAGCTTGCCATCGAGTCCATATTATGACTTGGCTCAAAAATATTTCCCTAAAGGTGCTGGTTCGATCTTTACTTTCCACATCAAAGGTGGGCAAGAAGAAGCACATAAATTTATCGATAACCTTGAAATCTTCTCTGATTTAGCAAACGTTGCAGATGCCAAATCTCTTGTTGTTCATCCAGCGACAACAACTCACCAACAACTTTCTGAAGAAGATTTGAAAGCTTGTGGAGTCACTCGAAATCAAATTCGTGTATCTGTTGGTCTTGAAAATGCTGATGACCTGATTGAAGATTTGCGTCTAGCATTTGAAAAAATCTGATTGTTGATTCTTATTAAGTTCATAGGGTAAAAGCAAGCAGCCTGTATGCCAAACAGGCTGCTTTTTGGTAGAATGAAAGTGAAAAATAGCTTAGTTACTCTAAGGAGGAAGAAAGTTGTCAAAGCTTGAAGAAATGACTCGATTATTTGAAGAAAACGCTGATTCGGCAAAAGCGCAAGTTATGTCTGCCTACATGAAAAATCGATTTTCTTTTTATGGTATTCAAACACCAAAACGCCGAGCGCTTTACAAATCATTTTTAGCCAATGAGAAAAAATCAGAAAAGCTTGATTGGGCTTTTTTAAAGCAGGTCTGGCAAGATGATCACCGTGAGTGTCAGTATTTGGTTCTTGATTACTTGCGTACGATGCAAAGATTTCTGACTTATGATGATATTGAAAAGTTTGAATATTTTGCAAGAAGCAAACAGTGGTGGGATAGTATTGACATACTAGCCGTTGTTATTGGTCGCATTGGATTAACGGATGAGAGAGTTGATAAGGTGATGAAAGCGTGGGCACATGATGATAATATCTGGCTATGTAGACTAGCCATTCTTCACCAGCTTGGTAGAAAAGATCAGACTAAGATTGATTTACTCCAAGAGATTCTTCTGATTTCAGTTAGAGAGGCAAGCAAGTATCTTTAACTTTCAAGCATATTCTTCGTTTAAAATGAGATTTTTTGGTAAAATGAAAGGAGAGTAAAAGGCTTTCTTTTCTTGCAAATAACAAAAAAACTCTCATAAATGGAAGGAATAAACGATGACAACTTTTCTTGGAAATCCCGTAACTTTAATTGGTAAACAACTAAAAATTGGTGAAACAGCACCAGATTTTTCATTGCGAGCATCTGATTTAAGTATTAAAAGCTTGTCTGATTTTGCTGGAAAGAAAAAAGTAATTAGCGTTGTGCCATCAATTGATACAGGTATTTGTTCAACACAGACACGTACGTTTAATAAAGAACTTTCAGCTATGTCTGATACCGTGGTAATTACGATTTCAGCAGACTTGCCATTCGCTCAAGCACGCTGGTGTGGTGTTGAAGGTCTTGATCAAGCGGTTATGTTGTCTGATTACTATGACAATGAATTTGGGAAGACTTATGGTCTTTTAATGGCAGAATGGCATCTTCTAGCGCGTGCTGTGCTTGTTTTAAATACGGATAATCAATTGGTTTATGCTGAATACTTGGAAAATGTTAACTCAGCTCCAGATTATCAAGCGGCTCTTGCTGCCGTAAATTCACTATAGTTAAAAAATCTCACTTAAGCTAAAGTGAGATTTTCTTAGTATTATCATACCATTTTATCAAGAGAAGCAACTTTAAGGATTATATCAGTGACTTCTTCAGAACTTTCAAATCCACCATTACTTACCCAAAGAGAGATAATACTCTCAATGGAAGATAAATAAACTTCAAGCGCATATTGATAAGGAATTTCATAATAGCTCACGAGAATATCTTTGAAATCAGGGATAGTCAAAAGAAAGCCGTAAATAAAATCTTTGATAGTTTTAGAAAAATCGGAAGAAGATGATTTTGAAATGGCATAAACAAACTCAAAATTCTTGCGGATGTAGTCCAGACACTGGATGATAACAGTCCGACTATCAGAAAAAAGAGTGTCGTCATTTAGAATAGCTAATAACTCATCAAGTGTTTCATTTTTTAGTTGGTCCATCATGTCACATTTATCAACATAATGAAGGTAGAATGTTCCGCGATTAATGCCAGCAGTTTTGGTTAAATCTGAGACACTAATCTCCTCAAATCATTTTTCCAACAAGAGTTTAGCTAAAGCTTGTTTAAGATAGTTCTTGGTTTCTGTTTGTCTCTTTGCCATAAAAATCAGCTCCTTTCTTAGTCCTGGTCTAAAATGAACAGATTGTCTATTTTTGTCCTTGTTTAATAATTTATCAAATTATATAATATAGTCCAAATTAAATCAACAAGATGTCTAATTAAGAAAAAATAAAAAGGTGAATTTCATGGCTTATATTGAAATGAAGCATTCTTATAAACGTTATCAAGCAGGTGAAACTGAAATTGTGGCTAATAATGATATTAATTTTGCCATTGAAAAAGGGGAATTGGTCATTATTTTAGGGGCATCGGGAGCTGGAAAATCAACTGTCTTAAATATTCTTGGTGGTATGGACACGAACGATGAAGGGCAAGTTTTGATTGACGGTGTTGATATTGCTAAATACAATGCAAAAGAATTAACAACTTATCGTCGTAACGACGTTGGTTTTGTCTTTCAATTTTACAATTTGGTACCTAATTTGACCGCCAAAGAAAATGTGGAGCTAGCATCAGAAATTGTCAGCGATGCAAGAGATGCTGAGCAGACTTTGATTGATGTGGGACTTGGAAAACGTCTTAATAACTTCCCAGCACAGCTATCTGGTGGTGAACAGCAGCGTGTCTCAATTGCGCGTGCGGTAGCCAAAAATCCCAAATTATTGCTTTGCGATGAGCCGACTGGTGCCCTTGATTATCAAACCGGAAAACAAGTTCTAAAAATTTTGCAAGATATGTCACGTCATAAAGGTTCAACCGTGATTATTGTTACACACAACTCAGCTCTTGCTCCAATTGCTGACCGAGTGATCCATATGCATGATGCCACGGTAAGTAGTATCGAAGTGAACGAGCATCCTCAAGATATCGAAACACTAGAATATTGAGGTGGTGGCTATGTCAAAAAAGACTTATTGGAAAGATATCAGAAAATCAATCGGAAGTTCAAAAGGTCGTTTTTTATCTATCATGCTTTTGATGATGCTTGGAGCTTTTGCCTTTGTCGCCTTGAAAGTAACAGGACCTGACATGCAAAGGACAGCAAGTGCTTATCTTAAAAAGCAAAATACCATGGACTTGTCAGTCATTGCAAGCTACGGTTTTAGTGATAATGACCAAAAAGAGCTGGCAACGATCAAAGACAGCAAAGTTGATTATGGCTATCTGACGGATGTGACAATTAAAAATACCGATGATGCTATTCGTGTGTTTTCAAATAGCAAGCACATTTCAAAATATGAGTTAGTTTCAGGTGTTTATCCCAAAGCTACTGATGAAATTGCTTTAGCTTTAACCATGCAAAAGAAATACCACCTTGGTGATAATATCACCTTTACGCAGTCTGACGAACAAGGTATTTTGAAAAAAACGACATTCAAAGTTGTTGGCTTTGTCAATTCATCAGAGATTCTTTCAAAATCTAGCCTTGGAACATCAAGTGCTGGAAACGGAGTATTGAAATACTATGCCGTCGTTCCAGAATCAGCTTTTGACAGTGATTTTTACACGATTGCTAGAATTCGTTATGATGATTTAAAAAAACTAAATCCATTTTCTGAAACATATAAGGAAAAATTAGCTAAAAAAGAAAAAGCCCTAGGGGATTTGCTTTCTGATAATCCTAGTCAACGTCTAGCACAATTAAAATCAGAAGCGCAAACCTCACTTGATGCTAATCAAGCAAAGGTCGATGCAGCTAAATCTCAACTGGAAGCCCAAAAAGATATGCTCACTCAATTACCAAATGAGCAGCAATTAGCAGCACAAGAATCAATCAATCAAGCCCAAGCTCAAATTACTGAGAGTGAAAAGCAACTCAACGAGGCTAAAGTTAATCTTGATGCTATGAAAGAGCCAACATATACATCGTATACTCGCTCAAGTTTGCCTGGTGGAGGAGGTTTTCAGACTTATGCTTCTAGTACCTCAAGTATTGGCAGCATCGGCAATGTCTTTCCTGTTGTATTATATGTTGTTGCTGCTTTAGTGACTTTCACAACAATGACGCGATTTGTAGATGAAGAGCGTACTAATTCAGGAGTGTTAAAAGCTCTTGGTTACAGTAACAGTGATGTTATTATGAAATTTGTTATCTATGGTTTTGTTGCTAGCATGACAGGAACAATCTTGGGAATTTTCGCTGGTCACTATGTTTTGTCACGAGTCATTGCTGAGATTGTTACAGGAGACACGACTTTAGGAAGTACGACCTATTATTTTTATTGGTCGTATACTTTGATTGCAATTGTATTTGCTCTTGTTAGTGCGGTTTTACCAGCCTTTATTATTGCTAGAAAAGAGCTTAGTGAGAAACCTTCTCAGCTTTTGTTGCCAAAACCACCAGTCAAAGGGTCAAAAATTTTCTTAGAACGTATCGGCTTTATCTGGCGCCGTTTGTCATTTACGCATAAAGTTACTGCCCGAAATATTTTCCGATACAAGCAGCGCATGCTGATGACCATATTTGGTGTTGCCGGTTCGGTTGCCCTTTTATTTGCTGGACTAGGCATTCAATCGTCATTAGGAAAAATCATTGATAATCAATTTTCACGTTTGATGCCTTATGACATGATTGTGGTCACTAGTGATGATAGCAGTAGCCAAAAAGAGTTGACGTCTGTTTTAGATTCTAAAAAAGTATCCAAATACCAAAGCATATATTTATCACATGTCACAGAAAGTATTTCTGGATTGACAGATAAGCAAGACATTTCAATTTTGGTTAGTCAAGGTAAAAGTTTTGGTGACTTTATTCATTTGAAAGATGCTAAAACAGCACAAGACTTGACATTAACAGATGATGGTGTTGTCCTATCAGAAAAATTAGCTGACTTATATCACATAAAAGCTGGTGATTCATTTGATTTTAAAGATCAAAATGGGAATAAGCATTCTCTTAAAGTCTCTGCAATTGCTGAAATGAATGTTGGTCATTATCTTTTTATGTCACAAAAAGCTTATGAAAAACTCTTCGATGAAGAGGTTAAAGATAATGCTTACCTTGTCACACTTAAAAATCATTCTAGTAAGAATATCGAAGATATATCTACAAGATTATTAGCCATGGATAGTGTATCAGCTGTTAGCCAAAATGCTTCACTGATTAAGAATGTTAACTCAGTCGTTGTCTCTCTTAATGGCGCAATGACGATTCTAATCATCATATCCATTTTACTTGCTGTAGTTATTCTTTATAATTTGACTAATATTAATGTGGCTGAACGTATTCGAGAATTATCAACGATTAAGGTTCTTGGATTTTATGATAATGAAGTGACCATGTACATTTATCGTGAAACCATTAGCTTATCATTAATTGGTATTGTAGTAGGATTGATTGGCGGAAAATACTTACATCAACTGATTATGAATATGATTGGTTCAGATTCAATTAAGTTTGGGACTGAAGTTGGCTTATCAATCTACATCATTCCAATTATCGTTGTTATTGGAATACTATTCTTGTTAGGTTGGCTTGTTAACCATATCCTAAAAACAGTCGATATGCTAGAAGCTTTGAAATCAGTTGATTGAGTTCTTGAAAAAAAAACGAATAAATTGTAAAGGAACAGTGAGTTTACTGCTCTTTTAACTTGTTTAATGTTCGGATTAGTATTATAATACTAACATGTAAGGAGAGATAGCTATGAGTGAATTGATTGAGAAATATGAAGCAAATCCGATTGCCAAAGTTTCTTTAAGTGACGTGACAGAGCATTTTAAAGGAAAGGCTGTTTCAAAATTAGGAGATACAGGAAATGTATCGGTTGTTAACTTAAGTGATATGACTGAGACTGATATTGATTACGACCATTTGAAAAAGATTGATGCTGAACAAGACAGTGTCTCACGTTACCTTTTAGAAGATGGAGATGTTTTAATTGCCTCAAAAGGAACAGTAAAAAAAGTTGCTGTTTTTCATGACCAAGATAGGGCAATCATTGCATCAGCTAACATCACTGTGTTAAGACCGACTGCTGACATTTCAGGGACATATATCAAATTATTCTTAGAATCTGAATTAGGTCAAGAACTTCTTGAGACAACTAATACCGGAAAAAATGTGATGAATTTGAATACGAAAAAGATTGTTAGTATTCAAATACCAAAACTTCAGCCACTCAAACAGGCTTTTCTCATTCAACGATATGAACAAGGTCTGAAAGATTACAAGCGAAAAATTACTAGAGCAAACCAAGAATGGCAACATATTCGTGATGATGTTGAAAAGAATCTATTCTAGATATATAGAAGAAGTCCTAGAGACTTCTTTTTGTTATAATAGGAGTAATTATAAAATCAAGCGAGGAAATTATGAATAACATTAAGTGTCCCCATTGTGGAACAGTCTTTACCATCAATGAAACAGAATACAGTCAATTGCTAGCTCAAGTCAGAAGTAGCGAATTCGACAAAGAAATTCATGAGCGTTTAGAAAAAGAAAAGGCACTTTTAGAAGAAAAATCAAAAAATGATTTGCAAGTTCAAGCTAGTGCTAAAGATAAAGAAATTGCAGATTTGACTACGCAATTAGAGCAAATAAAACAAAGTCTAGAACTCGAAAATCAACGCCAACTAGCTAAGAAAGACCAAGAAATTCTCGAGTTAAAATCTAGCTTGGAAAATTTCCAATCAAATAAAGATTTGGAACTAACAAAAGCTTTAACGGAAAAAGATAAAGAGGTAGCTGAGCTTAAAAATCAACTCGAACGTTTATCACTTGAAAATAAAACAAGTCTGGTAGAAGCAGTTGCTAGCGTTGAAAAAGAACGTGATGATGTTAAGTCAAAATTAGCTCTCCAAGAAAAAGAAGCTGAATTATCTCTTGCATCTGTTAAAAGAGATTACGAAGCTCAATTGAAAGCTGCCAATGAACAAGTTGAATTCTACAAAAACTTCAAAGCTCAGCAATCAACTAAGGCAATCGGCGAAAGCTTAGAAGTTTATGCTGAAACAGAATTTAATAAAGTGCGTGCCTATGCTTTCCCAAATGCAACCTTCGACAAAGATAATGAAGTATCAAGCCGTGGCTCAAAAGGGGACTTCATTTATCGTGAAACTGATGAAAATGGTATTGAAATACTATCTATCATGTTTGAGATGAAAAACGAAGCCGATAAGACAAAAACTAAACACAAAAACAAAGATTTTTACAAAGAATTAGATAAAGATCGACGTGAAAAAAAATGTGAGTATGCGGTTTTAGTTACCATGTTAGAAGCTGACAATGATTACTTCAACACAGGAATTGTCGATGTTAGCCATGAATATGAAAAGATGTACGTGGTTCGTCCGCAATTTTTCATCCAATTGATTGGTATTTTGCGAAATGCTGCGCTTAATTCTCTTAAGTACAAACAAGAATTAGCCTTGGTTCGTGAACAGAATATCGATATTACACATTTTGAAGATGACCTTGAAACCTTTAAAAATGCTTTTGCGAAAAACTACAATTCAGCAAGTAATAACTTCAAAAAAGCCATTGATGAAATTGACAAATCAATCCGTCGTATGGAAGAAGTGAAACGATTTTTAACAACAAGTGAAAACCAACTCCGCCTTGCAAATAATAAACTTGACGACGTTTCAGTCAAGAAATTAACCCGAAAAAATCCAACAATGCGAGCAAAATTTGAAGCTCTGAAAGATTAAAAAGATGTCATCTTTTATGACAGATGAAGTCAGTTTTAAAATTCTTGTGCTATAATGAACCTATCCCTAATAAAAGAGGTTATTATAATGAACAATATTATAGATTTGACAAGACCAGTAGCTGAGGTTGTAAAAGAACACCCTGAGATTAAAGCTATTTTGGTTGATTTAGGTTTTAAACCGTTAGCGCAAGCGACTATGCTAAATACTGTTGGCAAAGTGACTTCTCTGAAAGCAGGAGCAAAACTGGCTAATGTCTCACTTGATAAAATTCAAAAAGTACTTGAATTTAACGGTTATGAAGTGATTGGAGGCAACAATGACTGAAAATCGTATTGAAGTACTAAAAGATATTTTGTTGCGTTTACACCATGGTGCTGATGCTGATTCAGTTCAAGAAGATTTTAATCAAACCTTTAAAGGAGTTTCTGCTCTTGAGATTTCAATGATGGAACACGAATTAATAGGAGATGAGACTGGCATCACCTTTGAGGATGTTATGGGCTTGTGTAATGTCCACGCTAACCTTTTTAAAGGAGCTGTGTCAGATGTTGATGTCCCAGATGCGGAACAAGAAGGGCATCCTGTTTATGTATTTAAGCAAGAAAATCTCGCTTTACGCTCAGCTATGTTGCGCATTCGCCGTATTATTGAAAACTATGAGAAACCTGAAAATGCAGACTTTCGTGATGATTTGTTACGTGGTTTGAAATTTCAAATGAGACTGCTAGGACAATTTGATAATCATTACAAGCGTAAAGAAGAGCTCTTTTTCCCATTGATGGAACAGCATGGTCATGATGCTCCGCCACGCGTCATGTGGGGTGTGGATGATGATATTCGTGAGCTCTTTAAAAAAGCACAAGCAGCAGTGGGTAAATTACCAGAAATATCAATTGCTGAAGTGTCACAAGCTTTTGAAACTTTTGCTCATGAATTTGAAGAAATGATTTTCAAAGAAGAAGCCATTCTCTTGATGATTCTTCTTGAAGCTCTTACCCAAGATGATTGGTTAGCAATTGCTGATGAAAGTAACGCGTATGGTTATGCCATTATTAAACCAACAGCTAAATGGCAACCAAAACGTGAATCATTTGACAGTGAGAAACCAGAATCTGCTTCTGTAATAGTTAATTCTGATGATTTTTGTCAGACTAATGCTGAATCAAATGATAGTCAATTGACGAAAGTTATCGATACGCCAGAGGGACAGTTCACCATTAGCTTTACACCTAAAAAAGAAAAGCCAGCTGTTGATCGCACAACTGCTCAGCCATTTGGCAACGGGTATTTGTCAGTAGAACAAGCCAACCTGATTTTAAATCATCTTCCTTTGGAAATAAGCTTTGTTAATAAAGAAGATATTTTCCAATACTTTAATGACAATACTGTTCCAGAAAAAATGGTGTTTAAACGTACACCGAGTCAGATTGGACGTAATGTTGAACTTTGCCATCCACCAAAAGTGTTAGATAAAGTCAAAAAAGTCTTTAAATTTCTTCGCTCTGGCGAACGCGATAAAGTTGTCATGTGGTTTAAATCTGAAAAAATGGGAAAATTCATCCATGTCACTTATGCAGCCGTTCGTGATGAAAATGGTGAATTCCAAGGTGTCTTAGAATACGTACAAGACATTCAAGAATTTTTAGACATTGACAGTGATGTCAAACGTGACATTTAAAAAAAGCACAAACAAGTTAAAACAATGTAAAGTTTTAGCTTGTCTTTTTTTACTGAAAACGGTTATAATAGAAATTATGATTAACGGAATTATTAATTTGAAAAAAGAAGCTGGAATGACTAGCCATGATGCAGTCTTTAAGCTTCGTAAAATTTTACATGAAAAAAAAATTGGTCATGGTGGAACGCTTGATCCTGACGTTGTTGGAGTCTTGCCAATTGCTGTCGGAAAAGCAACACGTGTGATTGAATATATGACAGAAGCTGGAAAAGTATACCGTGGGCAGATTTGCCTAGGTTTTTCAACAACAACTGAAGATGCCAGTGGTGAAGTTGTTGAGAAGACTCCAGTTTCAACAGAGCTGACAGAAGATACCGTTGACCAAGCTATGGAAAGTTTTATTGGTGATATTACTCAGATTCCACCAATGTATTCTGCTGTTAAGGTCGATGGGAAACGATTATACGAATATGCTCGCGCTGGACAAACAGTTGAGCGACCTGAACGTCATGTGACAATCTATGATTTCAAACGCACTAGTCCATTAGAATTTAAAGATGATTGTTGTTATTTTGACTTTGAAGTTGCTTGTAGTAAAGGAACTTACATTAGAACCTTGTCAGTCGATTTAGGAAAATCACTTGGTTTTGGCAGTCATATGTCTTATTTGGAGCGCCAAGCTTCAGCTGGTCTTCAATTGGAAGATGCATTGACTTTGTCTGAAATCACTGAAAAAGTTGCGCAAGATGATTTTTCATTTCTTTTGCCAATTGAGTATGGCGTTATGGATTTGCCACGTGTAGCTTTGACAGAAGATCAAGTTACAGAGATTTCATTTGGGCGTAAAATTGCTTTAGATAGAACTGAAGAACAATTAGCTGCTTTCTATCAAGATAAAGTTGTTGCTATTCTAATTCCACGTGATAACCTATACAAACCAAATAAAGTGTTTATATAATGGAATGGAAAAAATGAATATTCAACATATAAAAGACGCTCGAGATATCAATCGTACTCGAGACAGTGTTTTAGTATTAGGCTACTTTGATGGCCTGCATAAAGGGCACAAAGCCCTGTTTGACCAAGCTAGATCAATCGCAAAACGCAATCAGCTAGACTTAACTGTTTTGACTTTTAATGAATCACCACGTCTAGCTCTTGCTCGTTTTACACCAGAATTATTATTGAATTTAACGGCGCCAGAAAAGAGTTACGAAAAATTTGCTGAGTATGGCGTTGATGACCTTTACTTAGTTGATTTTACATCAGCATTTTCAAAAGTGTCGTCAGAAGAATTTTTGAGGACTTATATCAAAGCTTTGCGAGCAAGAACTATTGTCGTTGGTTTTGATTATAAGTTTGGACACGATAGAAAAGACGCAGCTCATTTATCAGAAATTTTTGATGGTGATGTTATTGTAATTCCTGAAGTTCAAGATAACGGAGAGAAGATTAGCTCTTCACGCATTCGTCAAGAGATTCTATCAGGGAATGTTTCTGAGGTAAATCGTCTATTAGGTTACGAGTTTTCAACCCAAGGAATTGTTGTTCATGGCGATGCTAGAGGTCGCACGATAGGATTCCCAACAGCAAATCTTGCGGTTTTAGATCGTGTTTATCTTCCAGGTGATGGTGTTTACGTGACAGATATTATTGTTTCGGGAAAACGCTACCGCTCAATGACAAGTATCGGAAAAAATGTGACTTTTGGTGGCCAAGATTTGCGACTGGAAGCAAATATTTTCGATTTTGAAAACGATATCTATGGCGAAACGGTCGAAATTATCTGGTTAGATAAAATTCGAGGTATGATTAAGTTCGCTGGAGCCGATGAATTGGTTGAACAGCTAAAATCTGATAAAAAATTTGCCCAAAATTGGGAAAAAAATAGAAAACTTTTTTAAAATTTTGTATAATTAAGTTAAGAAGATTAGAGAGGTGGTTTTATGATTACTTTATTTTTGTCACCAAGTTGTACAAGCTGCCGAAAAGCACGAGCTTGGCTTAATGAACACGATGTTAAATTTCAAGAACACAATATCATTACCAGTCCTCTTAGTCGCGATGAATTAATGGCTATCTTGGCCTTCACAGAAAATGGAACAGAAGATATTATCTCAACTCGTTCAAAAGTTTTCCAAAAGTTAGATATTGATCTTGACGAGTTATCAGTTTCAGAATTGATTGATTTAATTGCGAAGAATCCTGGTTTGCTTCGCCGTCCAATTATTTTGGATAACAAGCGCATGCAAATTGGATTTAATGAAGATGAAATTCGTGCATTTTTACCACGTGATTATCGTAAACAAGAATTGCGTGACGCAACGATAAAAGCAGAAATTGAAGGATAGAAAGGAATAACTCTTCAACAGGTTAATGTCTGTTGAGCTATGGAAAACGATTCGTTTTCTTAAGAGTTTGGGCATCTTTGTATGAAAAACTACAGCTATCCACTTGATTTGTCTTGGAGCACTGAAGAGATAGCATCAGTGCTTCATTTTTTGAATCAGGTTGAGGCCGCATATGAAAAGAAAGTTGCTGTTAGCGATTTATTAGACAGCTACGCAACCTTTAAGACAATTGTGAAAAGTAAAGCACAGGAAAAACAAATTGATCGCGAATTTCAACAAAGCAGTGGCTATTCAACTTATCAAGCCGTAAAAGCTGCTAAAGCAAAGGAGAAAGGATACATTTCCCTTGAAAAATAAGTTTCAATTTGCTAAAGACATTATTCGTGACGCAGGAGACTTTATTAAGTCTAATATGGTTAAGGATCTCGAAATCGAAGAAAAAACGCGTTTTGATGATTTGGTAACGAATCTAGACAAAGCAACTCAAGAATTACTAATCACCAAAATTAAGCAAGCTTATCCAAGTGACCATATCTTGGCGGAAGAAAATGGTGTACATCACGATATTGTCGATGGTAATGTCTGGGTACTTGACCCGATTGATGGTACTGTCAATTTTGTGGCGCAAGGTACGCATTTTGCTGTTATGATTGCTTATTATGAAAATGGAGTCGGTCAATTTGGTTTGATTTATGATGTGATGAATGATACCTTGTATAGTGGTGGTGGTCAATTTGATGTTTATATGAATGATCAAAAATTACCACCGTTTCAAGATCGCCCATTGAACCGTTTCTTGGTAGGATGCAATGCAAACATGTTTGCTAATAATTATCATGGGCTTCGTGATATGATTGAGCAAACTTTGGGAGTTCGTGTTTATGGCGGTGCTGGTATCAGTATGGCAGCTGTTATGGCAGGACAATTGATGGCCTACTTTTCATATATTCAACCTTGGGACTATGCCGCTGCTAAGGTGATGGGTGATAAGCTTGGCTATGTTTTGTTAACTATTGATGGTGAAGAACCTGATTTTACACATCGTCAAAAAGTCATGTTTGTTCCGAAAGTAAAATTATCAACGATACAAACTTACTTATCTCAAACCTAGTATTTTTACTAGGTTTTTCTTTTACAGCTATGGTAAAATAAGAATGAATTTACAGAAAACGTTTTTATTAGATAATATTGATAAATGGAGATTTGTTTATGATGAATTGGATAATGACACAAAATGTTGTCGTTTTAGCCTTTTTAGCAGGCCTTTTTACTTGGGGATGTACCATTCTTGGATCTGCCGTTGTTTTTTTCTTTACTAAAGTTAGCCGAAAATTGTTAGATATTATGATGGGATTTGCCGCAGGTGTCATGATTGCAGCTTCTTTTTGGTCCTTGCTTGACCCAGCCCTTGCTTATGCTAAAGCAGATTATGGTAATCTAGCCTGGGTACCGGCAGCAGTTGGATTTCTTTTGGGAGCGTTTAGTCTTCGTTTGATTGACGCACTGGTTCCTCACTTGCATTTGGGAAAAGATGTTTCTGAAGCTGAAGGGATTCAACCAAAGAAAAAACTCTCAAAAACGGCTTTACTCTTTCTAGCCATAACGATTCATAATTTTCCAGAAGGTTTGGCAGTCGGAGTAACTTTTGGGGCTCTTGCTTCTGGTAATATGACTAGTGCTGCGCTTATTGGTGCTTTGGGACTCGCTATTGGGATTGGTTTACAAAATATTCCTGAAGGGGCTGCTTTGTCAATTCCGATTCGAGCTGATGGAAGTTCTCGTTTTCGTGCTTTCTTTCTTGGTGCAATGTCCGCCATTGTTGAACCAATTGGGGCTGTTCTAGGAGCAGCGCTTGTGATTATTATGCTACAAATCATACCTTATGCCCTTGCTTATGCAGCTGGTGCTATGATGTTTGTTGTAGTGGAAGAATTGATTCCTGAATCACAGACAAATGGAAATACAGACGTGGCCACTCTTGGATTAATGGTTGGTTTTGTTATCATGATGGTAATGGATGTAGCGCTGGGTTAATAACTCTTTATTCAAAAAAAGAGATTGAGATGAAATACCTCAATCTCTTTTTGTGTACAAATTATTTGAAACAGTTTTCAAAATTTATTAAAATGGATAAAAAAGAAAAAGGTGATGCTATGGCAATTACAGTCAATTTATATTATAAAGGTGTAAACGGCAGTGCTAGACAGTTTGTGGAAGAAATGGAAAAATCTGGTATAGCAGATGCTATTCGTGCTGAAAAAGGTAATTTATGCTATGACTATTTCTTTCCGGCTAAAGAAACTGAGACAATTTTATTGATTGATAGTTGGGAAAATCAAGAAGCCCTTGATATTCACCATGCTTCACCAATGATGACTACTTTAGCGAAATTGCGCGATAAATATGATTTGCATATGACAGTTGAACGTTATATTTCAGATAATAGTGACGTTGATGACAGTGCTTTTATTCGCCATTAATTTATCAATTACATCAATTATTAAGTTTTCTACAGGAGGTATTCAGATGACATCATTTGCATCATTTTTTACAGAAATTACTGCACAAGAAGCTAAAAAGTGTTTAGAAGTAGCAGAAGGTTTTATTCTCTTTATTGGTCGCCCTAGTTGTCCATATTGTCGCCGCTTTGAACCGAAGTTAACTCAAGTTGCTAAAGATAATCAACTTACTGTTTACTTTGTAAATAGTGAAGCAGCCGATTCTGATATTCAAGACTTAAGAACAGCATATAATGTTTCAACAGTACCAGGATTATTAGTTGCCAAAGCTGGTCATGTTAAAGTGGTGTGTGATTCGTCGTTGTCAGAAGAAGCAATTTTAGATTTTATCAAGAATTAGATTAGGAGAATATATGGACGTTAAACAATATGACTATATTGTTATTGGTGGTGGTTCTGGTGGGATTGCTTCAGCTAATCGCGCAGCTATGCATGGTGCTAAGGTGATTCTTTTTGAATCGAAAAAAGTTGGTGGTACCTGTGTCAATTTAGGATGTGTTCCTAAAAAAGTGATGTGGTACGGGGCTCAAGTCGCTGAGACGATTCAGACATACGCTAGCGAATATGGTTTTCACACGGCTGATGCTACCTTCGATTTCAAAACTTTAAAAGCTAATCGCGAGGCTTATATTGACCGTATTCATGGCTCTTATGAACGCGGATTTGATAACAATGGTGTTGAGCGTGTTTATGACTATGCTAATTTTGTTGATTCTCATACGGTTGAAGTTGCTGGTCAATACTATACAGCTCCGCATATTTTGATTGCGACTGGTGGTCATGCTCTTTATCCTGATATTCCAGGTGCTGAATACGGCATGATTTCAGATGACTTTTTTACCTTAGATAGTCTTCCAAATAGCGTTGCTGTTGTTGGAGCTGGCTACATTGCCGTTGAACTTGCCGGAGTCTTACATGCACTCGGTTCAAAGACAGACCTTTTTGTTCGTAATGAACGACCACTTCGTACGTTTGATAAAGAAATTGTTGAAACCCTTGTTAAATACATGGCCGAAAGTGGTCTACAATTACATACGCACTCAATTCCAAAAGAAGTTAAAAAAAATACCGATGACTCTTTGACGTTAATTTTAGAAAATGGCGAATCTTACACGGTAGACGCTATCATTTGGGCAATTGGCCGTAAAGCAAATATAAGTGGATTCGGACTTGAAAAAACAGGAGTAGAATTAACCAAGGGAGGTTTCATTAAAACAGATGCCTATGAAAACACCTCTGTTGACGGTATTTACGCTCTAGGAGATGTTAATGGCAAACTTGAATTAACGCCAGTAGCAGTTAAGGCAGGAAGACAATTATCAGAGCGTCTTTTTAACAACAAACCAAATGCAAAAATGGATTATAAAGACGTTGCCACAGTCATTTTTAGCCATCCAGCGATTGGTTCTATTGGCTATTCGGAAGAAAAAGCTACTGAAGTATTTGGAGCAGATAAGATTAAAGTTTATCGCTCAACTTTTACGCCCATGTACACTGCTCTAGGTAATCATCGCCAACCAAGTAAAATGAAATTGGTTACTCTAGGTGAGGATGAGAAAATTATTGGTTTGCACGGTATAGGCTACGGTGTTGATGAAATGATTCAAGGCTTCTCAGTTGCTATCAAAATGGGAGCTACTAAAGAAGATTTTGATAATACGGTAGCCATTCATCCAACAGGTGCAGAAGAATTTGTAACAATGAGATAACTTTTTTCGTTGCTATAACTTTATTTGATGCTTCAAAAGTCACATCTGTTGTCTGAATGCCTTCCATTTAAATAGGAGAAAGAGTGTCCTCTTTCTCCTATCAAATCTTCCCCAAAGATTTGAAACTATTCATCCAACAGGGGCCGAAGAATTTGTGACGATGAGATAGATTTAAAATTTTTATAAACAAACAAAGTAGTTCGGATAAGAACTGCTTTTTATTGGATAAATTGCTTATTAAATCAGTCATATGCTTATCTTAAAGTTGTAATTAACATGTGAAATTGTTATCATATAAGTATGAAATTACCTGATAAATTTATTGAAAAATACCGTAATCTTCTTGGACAAGAAGCAGATGATTTCTTGGCTACATTTGATCAAGAAGCCATTTCTGGATTTCGTGTAAATCCTCTAAAAAACACTCAGCATGTTTTTGAAAATCCTATTCCAAATACCCCTTGGGGTCATTATGGAAAAGTATCTGGTAAGTCTGCTGAACATGTTTCTGGTCTGGTCTATTCACAAGAACCTGCTGCTCAAATGGTTGCTCAAATTGCAGCACCGGGTGAGCACATGCGCGTGCTTGATTTAGCAGCAGCACCAGGTGGAAAATCCACCCATCTTCTTAGCTATATGAATAATACTGGTGTTTTAGTAAGCAATGAAATTTCCAACAAACGTAGTAAGATTCTGGTTGAGAATGTGGAACGTTTTGGTGCTAAAAATGTTGTCGTAACCAATGAAAGCTCAGACAGATTAGCCAAAGTTTTCAAAGAATACTTTGATTTGATTGTTTTTGATGGACCTTGTTCTGGAGAAGGCATGTTTCGTAAGGAACCTCAAGCTACTCAGTATTGGCATGAAGGTTATCCCGCAGAATGTGCGAGTCTTCAAAAAGAGATTTTAGAAGAAGCGATGAAAATGCTAGCGCCTGGTGGCACACTTGTTTACTCAACATGTACATGGTCTCCAGAGGAAAACGAAGGCGTCGTGAACTGGCTATTGTCAGAATACGACTATCTTGAGCTTCTTCCGATTGAAAAAATCAATGGAATGGCTGAAGGAATTGACATGCCAGAGGTTGCTCGCATGTATCCACACCGTTTTAAAGGTGAAGGACAATTTGTTGCTAAGCTACATGATACGAGAGAACCAGCTCACCGCAAAGTCAAACCCATAAAATCTAATCTAACAAAAGATCAGCTTAATTTATGGCAAGATTTCGCCAAAAAACATCTAAAAATTGAGCTAAATGGGCTCATACAAACCTTTGGCGATAACCTTTATTTGTTGCCAGAAGGATTGCCTGATTTAGGTAAATTAAAAATTGCTCGCAATGGACTTCATCTAGGAACATTTAAGAAAAATCGTTTCGAACCATCTTTTGCATTGGGCTTAGCACTTTCACCAAATGACGTAGAACAGTTTGTAAAAATTGATATAGAACAGTTCAAGGTTTATGTTACAGGAAATGTCATAAACTTAGAAAATCCATTAAAAAATGGTTGGTATTTAGTTTCTGTAAACGGCAACGGCATAGGTTTTGCAAAAGTTACTGGGAATATTCTGAAAAATTACTTTCCAAAAGGACTTCGCTTTAATCCTTAAACTGTTATAGGTACAATTTTTGAATGTGATGGCCTGAAAACTACTTTTCAAGCTTTCAGTGATATGTTACTATTTGCATATGAGGTGTTTGTAACACTTCATGTCAATTACTTTTTATTTTCAAAAATAAGTAGGAATCGCAAATGAAAAAAATGAAAATTCTTAGCTTTTTATTGTTAGCTACCTCAGTAGCCTTTGTATTATCTGGTTGTTCAAGTTGGATTGACAAGGGTCAGTCGATTACCAGCGTAGGATCGACAGCTCTACAACCACTTGTTGAAGCTGCCGCTGATGAGTTCGGATCGACGAATATTGGTAAGACAGTCAATGTTCAAGGTGGTGGATCTGGTACAGGTCTTTCACAAGTTCAGTCAGGGGCTGTTCAAATTGGTAATAGCGATGTTTTCGCAGAAGAAAAAGAAGGTATCAATGCTGACAAGTTGGTTGATCACCAAGTAGCAGTAGCAGGTCTTGCGGTTGTTGTTAACAAAAAGGTATCTGTTAACAATCTAACAACTGAGCAATTACACCAAATCTTCACTGGGAAAATTACTAACTGGAAAGAAGTTGGTGGGCCGGACTTAACTATTTCAATTATTAACCGTGCAGCAAGTTCGGGATCACGTGCGACATTTGATGGTATCATCATGAAAGGTGATCAAGCTATTCAAAGTCAAGAACAAGACTCAAACGGTATGGTTAAGTCAATTGTTTCGCAAACTCCAGGAGCTATTTCTTATCTTTCTTTTACTTACGTTGATAGTTCTGTTAAGACTATTCGTCTAAATGGATATAAACCAACAACCGAAAATGTAACTAAAAACAATTGGCCACTTTGGTCATACGAACATATGTACACGAAAGGTAAACCAACAGGTTTGACCAAAGAATTTTTGGATTACGTCATGAGTGATGAAGTTCAAAAAGGGATTGTTAAACATATGGGCTACATTTCAGTTAATGAAATGAAAGTTACCAAATCAGCTGATGGCACTGTTACAGCAAAATAAGGAGATACTATGAGAAATCAAGATCTTGAGAAACAGTTAACAACGCCTTCAAAAAATTCTCGCCTTGAGAAGTTTGGAAAAGGCATCACATTCTTTTGTTTAGTACTAATTGTTTTCATCGTGGCAATGATTTTAATCTTCGTTGCCCAAAAAGGATTATCAACTTTCTTCGTCGATGGTGTTAATCCAATCACATTCCTCTTTGGAAGTAAGTGGGAACCAAGTTCAGGATCATTCGGTGCTCTTCCGATGATTTTGGGATCGTTTATTGTAACTATTTTGTCTGCCTTGGTAGCAACTCCGATTGCTATTGGTGCGGCAGTCTTTATGACAGAAATTTCTCCAAAATATGGAGCCAAAATTCTTCAACCAGCTATTGAATTATTAACAGGTATTCCATCTGTTGTTTATGGATTCATTGGTTTGCAAGTTATCGTTCCATTTACACGTTCTATCTTTGGTGGAACTGGGTTCGGTATCTTATCTGGTGTCTGCGTTTTGTTTGTTATGATTTTACCAACGGTAACCTTCATGACAATCGATAGTTTAAAAGCAGTGCCAAGACATTATAAAGAAGCTAGTTTAGCGATGGGGGCCACTCGTTGGCAAACAATCTGGCGCGTTATTTTAAATGCTGCTAGACCTGGTATCTTTACCGCAGTTATTTTCGGTATGGCACGTGCCTTTGGTGAAGCCTTAGCTATCCAAATGGTTGTTGGTAACTCAGCCGTTGTTCCAACCTCTCTAACAACTTCAGCAGCAACCCTAACATCCGTTCTTACAATGGGAATCGGTAATACCGTTATGGGAACTGTTCAAAATAATGTTCTTTGGTCACTAGCGTTGGTTCTACTCATCATGAGCCTAGGATTCAACATGCTTGTTAAATTTATTACAAGAGAAAGAAAGAGAAACTATGCACGCTAAGAAATTTGATAAGTTAGCAACAGGAATTCTCTATACAATTGCTGGAATTATTGTTGCGATTTTGTCATCATTACTACTATATATCTTGGTAAATGGATTACCTCATGTTAACTGGTCATTCTTGACTGGTAAATCATCATCGTATGAAGCAGGTGGTGGTATTGGGATTCAATTGTATAACTCCCTCTTTCTTTTGGTAATCACATTGGTTATTTCTATTCCTTTATCAATGGGAGCAGGAATTTATTTGTCTGAATACGCGAAAAAAGGCCGCTTTACAAACTTCATCAGAACATGTATTGAAATTCTTTCATCTTTACCATCTGTTGTTGTCGGTTTGTTTGGTTATCTGATTTTCGTTGTTCAATTCCAATATGGATTCTCAATTATCTCAGGTGCTCTTGCACTTACTGTTTTCAACCTTCCTCAAATGACACGTAATGTTGAAGATGGTCTTCGTAATGTTCACCACACACAACTTGAAGCAGGTCTTGCGCTTGGTTTGTCACGTTGGGAAACAGTAGTTCATGTGGTCATTCCAGAAGCTCTTCCAAGTATTGTGACTGGTATCGTTCTTGCTTCAGGTCGTATTTTCGGTGAAGCAGCAGCGCTTATCTACACAGCTGGTCAATCAGCACCAGCTCTCGATTGGTCAAACTGGAATCCGCTAAGTGTTACAAGTCCGATTTCAATTTTCCGTCAAGCCGAAACTTTGGCTGTTCACATTTGGAAAGTTAATAGTGAAGGAACGATTCCTGATGCGACTCAAGTATCGCAAGGAAGTGCTGCAGTTCTCTTGATTTTCATCTTAATTTTCAACCTCTCAGCACGTTATATCGGTAAAAAACTTCACGCCAAATTAACGTCAGCAAAATAAAGGAGAAGAGATGACAAAGTATAACTGGAATGAAAGACATATTATTACTTTTCCTGAAGAAAAATTAGCCCTAGCTACAAAAGACCTTCATGTTTACTATGGTCAAAAAGAAGCTATCAAGGGAATTGATATGCAGTTTGAAAAAAATAAAATCACTGCTCTTATCGGACCTTCAGGATGTGGTAAATCAACTTTTCTTCGTAGCTTAAATCGTATGAACGATACCATTGATATTGCGAAAGTCACTGGACAAATTTTGTACGAAGGTATTGATGTTAATGCCAAAAACATTAACGTTTACGAAATGCGTAAGCACATCGGAATGGTTTTCCAACGACCAAATCCATTTGTTAAATCAATTTATAAAAATATTACATTTGCCTATGAGCGTGCAGGTGTCAAAGATAAACAATTTTTAGATGAAATCGTTGAGACTTCTCTAAAACAAGCTGCTCTCTGGGATCAAGTAAAAGATGATTTGCACAAATCAGCCTTTACACTTTCAGGTGGTCAGCAACAACGTTTGTGTATTGCTCGTGCTATTGCAGTGAAACCAGATATTCTTTTGATGGACGAACCTGCATCAGCCCTTGACCCAGTTGCGACAATGCAACTGGAAGATACGATGTTTGAGTTGAAAAAAGATTACACAATTATTATTGTTACTCATAACATGCAACAAGCTGCACGTGCTAGTGATTATACAGCCTTCTTCTATTTGGGGGATTTAATCGAATACGATAAAACCAATAATATTTTCCAAAATGCAAAATTGCAATCAACTAGCGATTATGTGTCAGGACACTTTGGTTAGAAAGGCAAGACATGACAGAACCTATTTTAAAAGTAAGAGACTTATCTGTTTACTATAATAAGAAAAAAGCGCTCAATAATGTCTCTATGGATTTCTATCCTAATGAAATCACAGCACTTATTGGTCCATCTGGTTCAGGAAAATCAACTCTTCTACGTTCAATTAACCGAATGGGAGATTTGAATCCAGAGGTGACTTTAACAGGCTCAATCGTTTATAATGGACATAACATTTATAGTCCACGAACAGATACGGTTGAACTTCGTAAAGAAATTGGAATGGTTTTCCAACAACCAAATCCATTTCCAATGTCAATCTATGAAAATGTTGTTTATGGCCTACGTCTAAAAGGAATTAAAGATAAGCAAGTTTTAGATGAAGCAGTTGAAAGTTCTTTGATTGGAGCTTCAATCTGGGATGAAGTAAAAGACCGTTTGCATGATTCAGCCCTTGGCTTGTCTGGTGGTCAGCAGCAACGTGTTTGTGTCGCGCGTGTTTTAGCGACAAGTCCAAAAATCATTTTGCTTGATGAACCAACATCGGCTCTTGATCCAATCTCAGCTGGCAAGGTTGAAGATACTCTTTATGGTTTGAAAGATAAATACACAATGCTTCTTGTAACACGTTCAATGCAACAAGCTTCACGTATTTCAGACCGTACAGGATTCTTCCTAGATGGTAAACTTATTGAATACGGAAAAACTCATGAAATGTTCATGAATCCTAAATGCAAAGAAACCGAAGATTATATCACTGGTAAATTTGGTTAGTTTTGGGGATACTCAAAAGGAGATGATACTATGTTAAGATCAAAATTTGATGATGAATTAGAAAAATTGCATAACCAATTCTATGCTATGGGTACTGAAGTGTTGTCACAAATTAACAAAACGGTTCAAGCATTCATCAGCCATGACCGTGAATTGGCAAAAGAAGTTATCGAGGGTGATGAAGTTGTCAATAACTTTGAAACTAAGCTTGAAAAGAAATCTCTCGAGATTATCGCTCTTCAACAACCTGTATCACAAGATTTGCGTACAGTTATCACTGTTTTGAAAGCTTCAAGTGATGTTGAACGTATGGGTGACCATGCAGCATCTATCGCAAAAGCCACTATTCGTGTTAAAGGCGAAGAGCGTTTGCCAGAAGTAGAAGCAGAAATTAAAAAAATGGGTAAAGCTGTTCGTAACATGGTCGAAGAAGCACTTGACGTTTATGTGATTGGTGATGAAGAACGTGCTTATGAAGTCGCTGCTTCTGATGAAGTGATCGATAATTACTTTAAAGAAATTCAAAATATGGCTGTTGAATCAATCCACCAACAACCAGATACAGTATTTGCTGGTAAAGAATATCTTCAAGTTATCACTTACTTAGAACGTATTGGTGACTATGCTCGTAACCTTTGTGAATGGGTTATTTACCTTAAAACAGGAAAAATAATTGAATTATAAACAAAAGAAAGGCTGCCTGCTAGTGGTAACCTTCTTTTGTTTACAAGATTTTTAAAACTGACATATATCATATTTTGTGATATAATGATGAAGTTTGAAAGTATTGTGTGTCAATTCTGACATTTGCAAAAAAATGATAACAATACTTGGTACCAAACTTAAATTTTAAAAGATTAAGTGATATGGGGCAAACAATATGTTGGTCCTCATTCTATGTTTTAAAGGAGTTATATGAAAACTGTAGAACATTTTATTGAAAAGTTTGTTCCTGAAAATTATAATATTTTCCTTGATATCAACCGTCAAGCTAAAACTTTTTCAGGTAACGTTGCCATTAGTGGTGAAGCTTTAGATAGTGTTATTTCATTCCACCAAAAAGATTTAACGGTTACTTCTGTTTTGTTAGATAATCAAAACCTTGAATTTACGATTGACAACGACAATGAAGCTGTTCATGTTGAGTTACCAGAAACAGGAATAATGACACTTGTTGTTGAGTTTTCAGGTAATATTACTGATAACATGACTGGAATTTACCCATCATATTACACTGTTGATGGTGTTAAAAAAGAAGTAATCTCAACTCAATTTGAAAGTCACTTTGCGCGTGAAGCATTCCCATGTATCGATGAGCCAGAAGCAAAAGCAACATTTGACTTGAGTATCAAATTTGACCAAACAGAAGGTGAAATTGTTCTTTCAAATATGCCTGAAGTTGATGCTGAACGTCGTAAAGAAACTGGTCTATGGACATTTGATACAACACCTCGTATGTCATCATACTTACTTGCGTTTGCTATTGGTGATTTGCAAGGAAAAACAGCTAAAACTAAGAACGGAACAGAAGTAGGAGTCTTCTCTACAAAAGCGCATGCTCTTAAAGCATTAGATTTCTCACTTGATATTGCTGTTCGTGTTATTGACTTTTATGAAGAATACTTCGGTGTTAAATACCCAATTCCATTGTCATATCACGTTGCGCTTCCTGATTTCTCGGCTGGAGCTATGGAAAACTGGGGATTGGTAACTTATCGTGAAGTTTATCTTCTTGTTGATGAGAACTCAACCGTTAAGAGCCGCCAAAGCGTTGCGCTTGTTGTTGCTCACGAATTAGCTCACCAATGGTTTGGTAACCTTGTTACAATGAAATGGTGGGATGATTTATGGTTGAATGAATCATTTGCCAACATGATGGAATACGTTTCTGTTGATGCTATTGAACCATCGTGGAATATCTTTGAAGATTTCCAAACAGGTGGTCTTCCATTAGCTCTTAAACGCGATGCTACTGATGGTGTTCAATCAGTTCACGTTGAAGTCAAACACCCTGATGAAATCAATACTTTGTTTGACCCAGCTATCGTTTACGCCAAAGGTAGTCGCTTGATGCACATGCTTCGTCGTTGGTTAGGAGATGACGATTTCCGTGCAGGTCTTAAAATCTACTTTGAAAAACACCAATATAGTAATACAATCGGTCGTGACCTTTGGGATGCTTTATCAGAAGCATCAGGAAAAGATGTTGCTGCCTTTATGGATGCATGGTTAGAACAACCAGGATATCCAGTGGTTACTGCTGAAGTGGTTGATGATACACTCGTTCTTAGCCAAAAACAATTCTTCATCGGTGAAAGCGTTGATGAAAACCGTATTTGGCCAATTCCACTTAATAGTAATTGGAAAGGACTTCCAGATACTCTAACAGAAGCTCGTCTTGAAATTCCTAATTACAGCAAGCTTGCTTCTGAAAATGATGGAGCTTTCCGTCTAAATACAGAAAATACTGCTCACTATATTACAAACTACAAAGGTGACTTGTTAGATACAGTTCTTGAACAATTGACTGAGCTTGATAATGTTTCAAAACTTCAAGTTATCCAAGAACGTCGTTTACTTGCTGAAAGTGGTGAAATTTCTTACGCTGAGTTAGTTCCACTTTTGACAAAACTTTCTGATGAAACATCATACTTAGTAGCGGAAGCTATTTCTCAAGTTGTTGAAGGTTTGGATATCTTCTTAGAGGAAGGAAGTCAAGCACAAGCACAATTTAAAGCCTTGATTAGCCGTTTGATGCAAAAGAACTACGATCGTCTAGGATTTGAACCAAAAGCTGGTGAATCAGACGAAGATGAAATGGTTCGTCAAAACACTATTTCATTAATGTTGTATGCTGATAACGAAGATGCTGTCACAAAAGCGGAGGCTATTTTCCACCAATATAAAGACAATATCGAAGCGATTCCAGCCTCAATTCGTATGTCAGTTCTTGCTAACCAAATCAAACACGCTGAAACTGAAGAATTAGTATCTCTATACCTTGATACTTATGTGAAAACTAATGATGGTAACTTCAAACGTCAATTAGCATCAGCGTTGTCAAATACAAAAGAAAATGCAACAGTTGAACGTGTCTTGGCTGAATTGAAGAACAAAGACGTTGTTAAACCTCAAGACTTGGCAATGAGCTGGTACCGTCCATTCCTTGATAAACCATTCTCTCAGGGGGCATTTTGGACTTGGGCTCGTGAAAACTGGGATTGGATTAAAGCTACACTTGGTGGTGACATGAGTTTTGATAAATTCGTTATCTACCCAGCCAACTCATTCAAAACAACTGAACGTCTTGAAGAATACAAAGCGTTCTTTGAACCACAATTAAATGATATGGCCATCAGTCGTAACATCACAATGGGTATCAAAGAAATCTCTGCTCGTCTTGATTTGATTAGCACAAGTAAAGTTGCTGTCGAAGAAGCTCTTGCAGCTGTAAAATAGTAGAAAATATAAAGGGCGTTTGAGTGAAAACTCAGACGCTTTTTGTGTTTTTAGGAAATCTTAAGCTGCTTACGATATGCTTTTGATAAACTGACATTATTGTATTAAATACTTAGACTTAAGGGTTAAGCCATGATATAATAAGACGAATAAGGGAGCAAGATATATGATTAAGATTTTATTAGTAGAAGATGATTTGAGTTTATCGAATTCAATCTTTGATTTTTTAGATGATTTTGCAGATGTTATGCAAGTCTTTGATGGTGAAGAAGGGCTTTATGAGGCAGAAAGTGGTGTTTATGACCTCATTTTGCTTGATCTGATGTTGCCAGAAAAAGATGGTTTCCAAGTTCTGAAAGAATTACGTGAACAAGGTATTACGACACCTGTCTTAATTATGACAGCCAAAGAAAGTCTTGATGATAAAGGACACGGTTTTGAACTTGGTGCTGATGATTATTTGACAAAACCATTTTATCTTGAAGAGTTGAAGATGCGTATTCAAGCGCTTTTGAAACGTTCTGGAAAATTCAATGATAATACTCTTTCTTACCACGAATTAACAGCTGATACATCAACTAACACAACAACTGTTAACGGTGAAAAGGTGGAGTTACTAGGTAAAGAATTTGATTTATTGGTTTATTTCTTGCAAAACCAAAATGTTATTTTGCCAAAATCACAAATTTTTGACCGTATTTGGGGATTTGATAGCGATACTACAATTTCAGTTGTTGAAGTTTATGTTTCTAAGATTCGCAAAAAATTAAAAGGAACAAATTTTGCTAAAAATCTACAAACACTTCGTAGTGTAGGGTATATTCTAAAAGATGCTGAATAACATACACAAAAAATTATCAACAGGAACGTTTTCTAATTTTTTCCATTTCTTCATTGTATTTACAGGAATTTTCATCATTATGACCACGATTATCTTGCAGATTATGCGTTATGGTCTATATTCTTCTGTAGATACCACTTTAAAAAATGCAGCTGACAACGCAAGTGATTACGTCACACGAACAATGGAGCGTAGTGATTTCTTACAATCTGATAATAGTTTTAGTAATTCTGGAAAAGGAAAACCCAGCTCAAATGTGGCAAGTTTAAGTAATGTCAGTGTGCTATTGTACGATACAAATGGGAAAATCGTAAATGCAATTGATGCGTTTGTCCAGTTCGGGACATTAGCATCTAGTGTTGATGAAGACACTATTGGTGAGATTAAAGACGAGAAAATGACAACTATCTTTGGTCAAACCGAAAAATACCATGTTTTAACGGTTAGAGTGTATAGTAGTGACTATCCAACGATTGAATACGCGACTTTCTTAATCAGTGTTAGTCAGCTTGATGAGGCAAACCAACGTTATGTAACCATAACTGTTTCAGTCATGATTATTTTCTGGATGATTTCAATTTTAGCAAGTATTTACTTGGCAAATTGGATGCGTAAACCAATTTTAGAAAGTTATGAAAAACAAAAGCGTTTTGTTGAAAATGCTAGTCACGAATTAAGAACGCCGTTAGCGGTGCTTCAAAACCGACTTGAAAGTCTTTTTAGACGACCGAATGCAACAATTCTTGATAACAGTGAAAGTATTGCAGCGAGTCTTGACGAAGTTCGTAATATGCGTATTTTAACAACCAATCTTTTGAACCTTGCTAGGCGAGATGATGGATTGAAAGTTGAATTAGAAGAAATCCAACCTTCAATCTTTAATGAAATTTTTGAGAATTACAACATGATTGCCGAAGAAAATGGTAAAACTTTTGTTGCTCATAATTCTGCGGATCGTCCGATAAAAACTGATCGCACCTTGCTTAAACAATTGATGACAATCTTGTTTGATAATGCGATTAAGTACACTGATGACGACGGTTTTATTGAATTTACAGTTAAAACAACAGAACGCCAGACTATTCTAACCGTCGCTGATAATGGGCCGGGTATTAGTGACGCTGATAAAGCGAAAATTTTTGATCGCTTTTATCGCGTTGATAAGGCAAGGACACGTCAAAAAGGTGGCTTTGGACTTGGTCTATCCTTAGCTAAACAAATCGTTGATGCCTTAAAAGGTGATATTCAAGTTAAGGATAATCATCCAAAAGGAACTATCTTTGAAGTTCGTTTTAACCGACATAATTTTGGTAAATAAAAAAAGGATGCTTTAAGCATCCTTTTTAGTTTGTAAGAGTGTTCATTAGAAAAAGAAAAACTCCATTTGGAGTTTTCATTGGATATTATTTAGCCAATTTAGCAGCAAGACGTGCTTTATCGCGGCTAGCTTTGTTTTTGTGAATCAAACCTTTTGATTCAGCTTTATCGATGCTTGCAGAAGCAGCACGGAAAAGCTCTTCAGATGGGTTAGCTTCAAATGCTTTGATAGCAGAACGCATAGCTGATTTTTGTGCTGAATTTTTTTCGTTTTGTTTAACGTTAAGTTCAGCGCGTTTGATAGCTGATTTAATATTTGCCAATGTTTTCACCTCCAAATTAATCTAACTATATTATTATATAGAATTTATTGCGTTTTGGCAAGTCTTAATCACTGTTTCAGGAAAATTTACTTATTTTTTCAAGTAAATGTGATCGATTTTGTGATTATAAGTTTTGTGTAAAATTAATTCTGCCCTATTTCGAGTGGGTTCAATATATTTTTCTAGGTTTACAAGATTGACAGTTTTCCAAACCATTTTGGCAAACTCTAACGCGTCTTTGTATGGCATTTTAACAAATCTATTATAGTAGTTTGTCTTGTCTGTCTTAGCAAGTTCTAGTAAGCTGTCAAAACGTTCTAGGTACCATTTTTCAATTATATCATTTTCAGCATCAATATAGATAGAAAAATCAAAGTAGCCAGTCATATAGATACGTTTGTTTTTTTGATTCTGAAAAACGTTGATACCTTCGATGATTAAGAAATCAGGTGCTTCGATAACTTGTTCTTGATCAGGAACTATATCGTAAACTTCGTGTGAGTAAACAGGAATGCGAGCTGTCATTCCATTTTTGACCGTGTCAAGAAAGTTTAAAAGAAGTTCCATATTATAACTTTCAGGAAATCCTTTACGGTCTAAGATATTTTGCTCTATCAAGACCTTATTGGGATAAATAAATCCATCAGTCGTTACCATTTCAACTTTGCTATCTTTAAATGTTCGAGATAGTAGAAGTTGTAGAAGACGACTGGTCGTTGATTTCCCAACAGCTACAGAACCAGAGATTCCGATAATAAAAGGTCGTTTACTCGCATCTTTTTTTAAAAAGATGCTTTTTGAAAACGAAAGGTTTTCTTGAGCGTTTTTGTAAATTTGAATCAAACTGATTAAAGGAAGATAAACTTCAACAACATCCTGGATGCTGATGTTATCATTTAAACTTTTAATCGATTCAAGCTCCTCAGCTGTGAGAAGCGGCTGAGTTTTTCGATGCAATTCCTGCCAAGTCTCGCGAGAAATAAGATCAAAATTAATAAATTCGTTAGTCATACGAAACTCCTTAAAGAGGTTATCTATCTTATTATAGCATTTTAAGCTTTAGTTGAAAACAGTTACAATGCTTGATATGATAGAAGAGTATGATAAAATAGAAGTGCATTATAAAAGAAAGTGATAGAAGAATGACTAAAATGTATTATGCAGAAAACCCTGATAGTGCTCACGACATTCATGAATTAAAAGTTACCTTGCTTGGGCAATCGTTTACTTTTTTAACTGATTCAGGCGTTTTTTCTAAAAAAATGGTAGATTATGGGAGTCAAGTCCTTTTAAATACCTTAGATTTCGAAAAAGGAAAGACACTGTTAGATCTTGGTTGTGGGTATGGTCCTTTAGGAATTTCACTAGCAAAAGTTCAAGGTGTTAAACCAACTATGGTTGATGTCAATAATCGTGCAATTGATTTAGCGAAACAAAATGCACAAAAAAATGGTGTCGAAGCTGATATTTTCCAATCAGATATCTATGAGAAAGTCAATGGAATATTTGATTATATCATCAGTAATCCGCCAATTCGTGCAGGAAAACAAGTTGTCCATACAATTATTTCTGAAAGTATTAACTATTTAAAAGTTGGTGGCAATTTGACAATTGTTATTCAGAAAAAACAAGGTGCACCAAGTGCAAAAGCCAAAATGGAAGAAGTTTTTGGAAATGTTGAGATTTTAAAACGTGATAAAGGCTATTATATTTTACGTAGTGAAAAAACAAAATAAGTGAATAAAAAATCTTTATTGAATTAGTTATTATTTCTAGTTCGATAAGGATTTTTTTGTTGAATTCCTTTAATGACAAGCTTTGTGACAAATGTCATAGAATAATTATGACATCGCAGTCACTTTTTAAAGTATAATTATTCACATAAAAATCATAAAATACACTAATATAAAGCGATTACAAAACCGAAAGTCACTAATTTTACGGTCGTAAAATCTTGTTGTTTATAGTAAAATGATAGGAAAAGGTTCAGAAATACCGAATATGACATATGACACATATGTCATATTTAGTGCAAAAAGGTTGCTATAATAAGGTTTTTATATAGAAGTGAAACAAAATAAGCGTTTTAATGAATTTTCGGTTTTTGCCATTTTTACTCTTTATTAAAAAAATAGCAAAAAGGACTTACATTCTATCAAAAAAATGGTAGAATAGATTGAGTGTAATTATTAATGAAATGAAAATAACATTTTCAGGAAGGAATGGAAATTATATTAATGTCAATTAACAAATACATTGATCACACTTTATTGAAACCTGAAAGCACTCAAGATCAAATTGATAATCTTATTGCTGAAGCTAAAGAATACAACTTTGCTAGTGTCTGTGTTAACCCAACTTGGGTTTCTCATGCTTCAGAAGCCTTAAAAGATTCTGATGTAAAAGTATGTACTGTTATCGGATTCCCTCTAGGAGCTAACACAAGTCGTGTGAAAGCATTTGAAACAAAAGATGCTATCGAAAATGGTGCTGATGAGATTGATATGGTAATTAATATTGGTCGCTTGAAAGCTAAAGAGTATGATTTTGTTGAAAATGATATTCGTGCTGTTGTTGAAGCAAGCGGAGATAAATTAGTAAAAGTTATCATTGAAACATGTCTTTTAACTGATGAAGAAAAAGAAAAAGCATGTCAATTGTCAGTAGCCGCTGGAGCTGATTACGTTAAAACATCTACTGGTTTCTCAACTGCAGGAGCAAATGGACATGATGTTGCTCTTATGCGAAAAACAGTCGGTCCTAACATTGGTGTAAAAGCTGCTGGTGGTGCACGTTCATATGCTGACGCTGAAGCGTTTGTTAAAGCTGGTGCAACACGTATTGGAGCATCATCTGGTGTTGCAATCGTGAACGGTGAAACAGCTGCAGAAGGTAGCTATTAATCAGTACTTACTTTAAAAAGATAACTTATTTTCTATTTGGACGGTCGCGATGACGGTCAGGTGGTAACGATGCCACAGTTTCGTAGACTTAGCCTAAGTCTATTTTCAGAGTGTTCATCAAGCCAATTGGCTTGATAGATTTTAGCAACAAACGTTGCTTATAAGTTTTTTAGGAGGGTTCATTTTTCATGAACAAGAAAATTGTTGGTCTTGGACTTGCTGCAGTAGCAACATTAGCGCTCGGCGCATGTAGTCGTTCAAATTCATCTAGCTCTAGCTCAAAATCAAGCGTAAAAGCTGCGATTGTTACTGATACAGGTGGTGTTGATGATAAATCATTCAACCAATCTGCTTGGGAAGGTATGCAAGCTTGGGGTAAAGAAAACAAATTGAAAAAAGATACTGACTACACTTACTTCCAATCTGATAGTGAGTCAGACTATGCAACAAACCTAGACTCAGCTGTTTCAAATGGTTACAACCTTGTTTTTGCAATTGGTTACAACCTTCACGACGCTGTTGATGAAGCTGCACCTCAAAACAAAGATACAAACTATGTTATTATCGATGATGTCGTTGCAGACCACAAAAACGTTGAAAGTGTATTGTTTGCAGATAACGAAGGTGCTTACCTTGCGGGTATTGCGGCTGCAATGCAATCTAAAACAAAACACGTTGGTTTTGTAGGAGGTGTCGAATCTGATACAATCACTCGCTTTGAAACTGGATTCAAAGAAGGTGTTGCTTCAGTAGATAGCTCAATCAAAGTTGACGTCCAATATGCTGGTTCATACTCTGATTCAGCTAAAGGTAAAACAATCGCTGCAACAATGTATGCTAGTGGTGCTGATGTTATTTACCATGCTGCTGGTGGTTCTGGTACTGGTGTCTTCTCACAAGCCAAAGAAATCAACGAAAAATTACCAGCTGATAGCGACAAAAAAGTTTGGGTTGTTGGTGTAGACCGTGACCAAACTGAAGAAGGTAACTACACTTCATCTGATAAAGTGAAATCAAACTTTGTTTTGACTTCAACAATCAAAGAAGTAGGTCAAGTTGTTAAAGATATTGCTAACCGTCAACTCAAAGGTGATAAATTTGAAGGTAACACAACTAAAACATACGGTCTTAAAAACGGTGGTGTTGATCTTGTTACTAAAAACCTTCCAGATAACATCAAATCTGCTGTAGAAACTGCAAAAGAAAAAATTATCAAAGGCGAAGTAAAAGTAGATGATGGCGTAAACAAATAATCGCTCTTTTGAAAAAAGCGACCAAATTGGTCGCCTTTTTTCAGGGACTGAGATAAATCTTATTTTTATCTCAGTTAAGTTCATTAAAACATGTTTTAATGGGCTTAACTGACCTAAAAATTATTATTAGACTGAAAGGGATCACACATGACACATGAAAACGTCATAGAAATGCGTGAGATTACCAAGAAATTTGGTGATTTTGTCGCAAATGACCATATTAATTTAGAAGTCAGAAAAGGTGAAATCCACGCTCTCCTTGGAGAAAATGGTGCCGGTAAATCAACTTTGATGAATATGCTTGCTGGTCTTTTGCAACCAACAAGTGGTCAAATCTTAGTAAAAGGTGAAGAGGCAACGCTTGACTCACCATCTAAATCAGCTAAGATGGGTATCGGAATGGTTCACCAACACTTTATGTTGGTTGAAGCTTTTACAGTTGCTGAAAACATTATCTTAGGTAATGAAGTGACAAAAGGTCCTGGAATTCTTGACCTTAAAAAAGCAAGTAAAGAAATCAAAGAATTATCTGAAAAATACGGTTTAGCGGTTGATCCGTCTGCCAAAATTTCTGATATTTCAGTTGGTGCGCAACAACGTGTTGAAATCTTAAAAACACTTTACCGCGGAGCTGATATCATTATCTTTGATGAACCGACAGCTGTTTTGACACCTTCTGAAATCACTGAATTGCTTGATATTATGCGTAATTTGGTTAAAGAAGGAAAATCAATCATCTTAATCACTCACAAACTTGATGAAATTCGTGCTGTTGCTGACCGAGTTACAGTTATCCGTCACGGTAAATCAATTCAGACAGTTCCAGTTGCTGATTCAACAAGTAACGAATTGGCTGAAATGATGGTTGGTCGTGCTGTTTCATTTAAAACAGATAAAATTCCAGCCAATCCAAAAGACGTTGTTCTTTCAATCAAAGATTTGGTTGTTAACGAAAACCGTGGTGTTCCAGCTGTTAAAGAGTTGTCACTTGATGTTCGTGCAGGAGAAATTGTTGGTATCGCTGGTATCGATGGAAATGGTCAAACAGAATTGGTTGAAGCATTGACTGGTTTGCGTAAAGTTGAATCAGGTAATTTCTTCATCAAAGGTGTTGACATGATAAACCAACGACCACGTAAGATTACTGAATTGGGTGTTGGACACGTGCCAGAAGATCGTCACCGTGATGGTATGGTCCTTGATATGACCATTGCTGAAAACATCGCTCTTCAAACTTACTACAAAGAGCCATTCAGTAAACATGGTTTCATGAACTATCATAAGTTGAATGAACATGCTCGTCAATTGATGGCTGAATTCGACGTTCGTGCCGCAAGTGAATTGGTATCAGGTGGAGCTCTTTCAGGTGGTAACCAACAAAAAGCGGTTATCGCTCGTGAAATCGACCGCAATCCTGATTTGCTTATCGTAAGTCAACCAACACGTGGACTTGATGTCGGTGCGATTGAATACATTCGTAAACGTTTGGTTGCCGAACGTGATAAAGGTAAAGCCGTTTTAGTTATTAGTTTTGAATTAGATGAAATCCTTGATGTTTCCGACCGTATTGCCGTTATTCATGATGGTAAAATTCAAGGTATCTTAGACGCTGCCACAACCAATAAACAAGAACTTGGTATTTTGATGGCTGGTGGAAAAGTGGAAAAGGAGGATTCTAATGTTAATGTCTAAGAAAACCCAAAAATGGGCTGTTCCATTGATTGCAGTATTCCTTGGAATGTTGCTCGGAGCAATCCTTATGCTTTGCTTCGGGTACAATCCTTTGTGGGCATATAATGATTTGCTTTACACTGCATTTGGTTCAGTAAAAAATATTGGTGAAATCTTCCGTGCAATGGGTCCACTTATCCTAATTGCCCTTGGTTTCTCAGTTGCTTCAAAAGCTGGCTTCTTTAACGTTGGTCTTCCTGGCCAAGCCTTAATGGGTTGGGTAATGTCAGTTTGGTTTGCTTTATCATTCCCTGATTTACCAAAACCAGTTTCAGTTATTTGTACTGTCTTAGTCGGTCTTATTGCTGGTGGTATCGCTGGTGCCATTCCTGGTATTTTACGTGCTTTCCTTGGTACAAGTGAGGTTATCGTTACAATCATGATGAACTACATCATCTTGTACGGAACCCAATATCTTATCCAAGATGTATTCCCAGATAAAATCATGCGTACAACAGAAGCAACTATCAAAGTTTCTGAAAATGCATCATATCAAACAGAATGGCTATCTGCTCTAACAGATAATTCACGTATTAACATCGGTATTTTCATCGCCTTATTTGCTGTTTTTATCGTATGGTTCTTAATGCGTAAAACAACATTGGGTTATGAAATTACTTCTGTAGGGATTAACCCACATGCTGCTGAATACGCTGGTATGTCAGCTAAACATTTGATTGTAGTTTCAATGATTATCTCAGGTGCTCTTGCTGGCCTTGGTGGTACTGTTGAAGGTCTTGGAACATTCGGAAATGTCTACTCTCAAACAAGCTCATTAAGTATTGGATGGGACGGAATGGCCGTATCTCTACTTGCTGTTAATACAGCTCTTGGTATTCCATTTGCATCATTCTTATATGCCGTTCTTTCAATCGGTAAAACAGGTATGATTGGTATCCCATCAGAAGTTATCGATGTTGTGTCAGCCTTTATCATTTTCTTTGTCGGAGCTGATTACTTGATTCGTCAATTTATTAAAACTAAAAAAGAAGAAGGAGGAAAGTAAGATGAGTTTTTCAACAACGTTAGCCCTATTAGTTTCTTCCATGCTAATTTATTCTGCACCTTTGATTTTTACAAGTATCGGTGGAACATTCTCTGAACGTGGAGGTATTGTTAACGTCGGTCTTGAGGGAATCATGGTTATGGGTGCTTTCTCAGGTGTTCTTTTCAACCTCAGTTATGCTGATGTTTTCGGACATGCGACACCTTGGGTTGCTTCAATTGTTGCTGGTTTAGTTGGTCTTTTGTACTCACTTATCCACGCAGTAGCAACTATTAACTTACGTGCCGACCACGTTGTATCTGGTACAGTATTGAACTTGATTGCACCATCGTTTGCGGTTTTCCAATGCCGTCACTTGTTTGGTAAAGGTCAAACAGATACAATTACTCAAACATTCGGTAGTTTTTCATTTCCTATTTTAAAAGATATTCCATTTATCGGAAAAATCTTCTTTAACAATACATCTTTGGTAGCATACGTAGCTATTTTGGTATCATTTATTTCATGGTACATCATCTTCAAGACACGCTTTGGCCTTCGTCTTCGTTCAGTTGGTGAACACCCACAAGCAGCTGATACACTTGGTATTAACGTTTACCTTATGCGTTATGCAGGTGTTATGATTTCAGGTTTCCTTGGAGGAATTGGTGGTGCTGTTTATGCACAATCGATTTCAAACAACTTTGCGGTTACAACAATTGCAGGTCCGGGTTTCATTGCTCTTGCTGCTATGATTTTTGGTCGTTGGAATCCAGTCGGAGCAATGCTTTCAAGTCTATTCTTCGGTTTATCACAATCTCTTGCGATTATTGGAGCACAATTACCATTCTTCTCAAGCATTCCATCAGTTTACCTTAAAGTTGCGCCATATGTATTGACAATCGTTGTTTTAGCAGCCTTCTTCGGTAAAGCTGTTGCACCAAAAGCAGATGGTGTTAACTACATTAAATCGAAATAAAATAAATAAGTTGGTATTATGCCAATTTATTTTTTAAGCTAAATAATTGTAAGCGCTTCTAATATGTGATATAGTTATCTTAATAAATAAGATAATCGAGGTTACTTCTATATGAGTAAAATTGTTGTAATTGGAGCAAATCACGCTGGTACAGCTTGCATAAAAACGATGTTAACTAATTATGGTTCTGAAAACGAAGTGGTGGTATTTGATCAAAATTCAAATATTTCATTTTTAGGATGTGGTATGGCTTTATGGATTGGTCAGCAAATTTCAGGACCAGAAGGGCTTTTTTATTCAAATAAAGAAGAACTTGAGCAGTTGGGAGCAAGAATTTACATGAATTCTCCGGTAGAGTCAGTTGACTACGACAAGAAATTAGTAACAGCTCTGGTTGATGGGAAGCCTCACCTAGAAAGTTACGATAAATTAATTTTTGCGACAGGTTCAAGACCGATTATTCCACCGATTAAGGGAGTTGAGCTAAAAGAAGATAGCCAAGAATTTGAAGCTAAGTTGGAAAACATTCAGTTTGTAAAACTCTATCAAAACGCTCAAGATGTCATTGAAAAGCTTAAGGAAAAAGAGATTTCACGTGTTGCCGTAGTAGGTGCTGGTTATATCGGGGTTGAACTGGCAGAAGCTTTTCAGCGTAAAGGAAAGGAAGTAACTCTGATTGATGTTGCAGATACGTGTCTTGCAGGTTATTATGATGAAGATTTAAGTGCTATTATGGCAAATAATCTTCAAGCTCACGGCATCAAGTTAGCTTTCGGAGAAACAGTAAAAGAAGTTGTTGGCAAAACAAAAGTTGAGAAAATCATCACGGATAAAGCAAGTTATAATGTTGATATGGTTATCCTTGCTGTTGGTTTTAGACCAAATACAAGCCTTGCTGCTGGAAAAGTTGAACTTTTCAAAAACGGTGCTTTTCTCGTTGATAAAAAACAAGAAACAAGTCTCCCTGGCGTTTATGCAATTGGTGATTGTGCAACCATTTATAACAATGCTTCTTGCGAAACGGACTATATCGCCCTTGCTTCAAATGCAGTAAGAACTGGTATTGTTGCCGCTCATAATGCATGTGGTCATAATCTTGAAGGAATTGGAGTGCAAGGATCAAATGGTATTTCCATTTATGGCTTAAATATGCTATCAACTGGTTTAACGCTTGAAAAAGCAAAAATCAAAGGCTTTGACGCAGAAGAAGTAGAATACAGTGACAAACAAAAACCAGATTTCATCGAGAAGAATAACTTCGAAGTCACTTTAAAGATTGTTTATGACAAAGAAAGTAGACGTGTATTGGGTGCCCAGATGCTGGCTATGGCAGATATTTCATTAGGTATTCATCTTTTCTCACTAGCTATTCAAGAAGGTGTAACGATTGATAAATTAGCTCTCACAGATTTGTTCTTCTTACCTCACTTCAATAAGCCATACAACTACATTACAATGGCTGCCTTAAATGCAAAATAAGACACAAAAAAAGCTATCCGTAAGGATAGCTTTTTATTTAAAAACTAGAAATTAGTTTTTGCAAGCAGAAGCGAATTCTTCTTTAGAGAAAGCTTCGTTGATGATAGCTTTCAATTCTTTAGCAGAAGCTTCCATTTTTTGTTGTTCAGCGTCATTCAAAGGAATGTTAACTGGACGAACGATACCGTGAGCACCAACGATAGCTGGTTGACCGATGTAGCAGTCAGTTACGCCAGGGTATTGACCTTCTTGGAATACAGAAAGTGGAAGAACTGCATTTTCGTCATCAAGGATTGCTTTAGTGATACGAGCAAGCGCAGCAGCGATACCGTAGAATGTAGCACCTTTTTTGTTGATGATTGAGTAAGCAGCGTCACGAACACCTTCGAAAAGTTCAACCAATTCAGCTTCGTTAACGTTTTGAACGTCTTTAAGGTAGTGTTCAAGGTTTACACCGGCAACGTTAGCGTGTGACCAAACTGCAAATTCTGAGTCACCGTGTTCACCCATGATGTATGCGTGAACTGAACGTGCATCAACATCAAGTTTTTCAGCCAATGCTTGACGGAAACGAGCTGAGTCAAGTGAAGTACCTGAACCGATAACGCGTTCTTTAGGGAAACCAGAGAATTTCCATGTAGAGTAAGTCAAAACGTCAACTGGGTTAGCAGCAACTAAGAAAATTCCGTTGAAACCAGATTTAACAACTTCAGTTACGATTGATTTGTTGATAGCAAGGTTTTTACCAACAAGGTCAAGACGAGTTTCACCTGGTTTTTGAGGTGCACCAGCAGTGATAACAACAAGGTCAGCATCTGCACAGTCTTCGTATTTAGCAGCGTAGATTTTTTTAGGTGAAGTGAAAGCAAGAGCGTGGCTAAGGTCTTCAGCATCCCCAACAGCTTTGTCGAACAATTGTGGGATTTCGATGATACCAAGTTCTTGTGCGATTCCTTGGTTTACAAGTGCGAATGCGTAAGATGAACCTACGGCACCGTCACCAACAAGGATAACTTTTTTGTGTTGTTTAGTTGCAGTCATTTATCTAAACATCTCCTTAATTTTTTTAGGCTGACGCCTATACGAATAATATTTTAACACGTTAAGTGAGAAATGTCACGAACTTATTGTAAAAATTTGAAAAAAGAAGAAAGCAAAAATTTTAGGCGAAAACTCTCTATTTTTATCTTAAAAGTTAGTGAATTTTTCACAATGATTTTACTGATCTTTTACCATATTATTATTTTGAAAATACTTAGGAAAACTTTGATAGCTAATCTTACATTTAGTTAATAAGACGTAAAAAGGGGATTGCTCAAGATATGGTTTTACCGTACTTTTTGTGGTATAATATAGTTGAGTTTACACTAGAAAAGGAGTGTTTTTCCTTAATGCAGGATAAGAATTTAATTGACGTAAATATAACTTCAGAAATGAAGACAAGCTTTATTGATTACGCCATGTCTGTTATTGTTGCTCGTGCTCTTCCTGATGTACGCGATGGATTGAAACCAGTTCATCGTCGTATCTTGTATGGGATGAATGAGCTCGGTGTAACGCCAGATAAACCTCATAAGAAATCTGCACGTATCACCGGTGATGTTATGGGTAAATACCACCCACACGGTGATTCATCAATTTATGAAGCAATGGTGCGTATGGCACAATGGTGGAGCTACCGCCACATGCTCGTTGACGGGCACGGAAACTTTGGTTCTATGGACGGAGACGGCGCAGCCGCACAACGTTATACAGAAGCACGTATGAGTAAAATCGCTCTTGAAATGCTTCGTGATATTAACAAGAATACTGTTGATTTCCAAGATAACTACGATGGTAGTGAACGTGAACCACTTGTTTTGCCATCACGTTTTCCTAACTTACTCGTTAACGGTGCGACAGGTATTGCCGTAGGTATGGCAACTAATATTCCGCCACACAACTTAGGGGAATCTATCGATGCCGTTAAACTGGTTATGGATAATCCTGATGTCACAACACGTGAGTTGATGGAAGTATTGCCTGGTCCTGATTTCCCAACAGGAGCTCTTGTTATGGGTAAATCTGGAATTCGTAAAGCCTATGAAACTGGTAAAGGTTCTATCGTTCTTCGCTCACGTACTGAAATCGAAACAACTAAGAGCGGTCGTGAACGTATTGTTGTCACAGAATTCCCATACGGAGTTAACAAGACTAAAGTTCACGAACACATCGTTCGTTTAGCACAAGAAAAACGTATCGAAGGAATTACTGCCGTTCGTGATGAATCAAGCCGTGAAGGTATCCGATTTATCATTGAAGTGCGTCGTGACGCATCAGCAAACGTTATTCTAAATAATTTATTCAAACTTACTAGCTTGCAAACAAACTTCAGCTTTAACATGCTTGCTATTGAAAATGGTGTTCCGAAGATTCTTTCTTTGAAACAAATCATTGTTGATTACATTGAACACCAAAAAGAAGTTATTGTTCGTCGTACAGAGTTCGATAAAGCCAAAGCTGAAAAACGTGCTCACATCTTAGAAGGTTTGTTAATTGCACTTGATCACCTTGATGAAGTTATTAGCATTATCCGTAATAGTGAAACAGATGTAATCGCTCAAGGCGAATTGATGAGTCGATTCAACTTATCTGAACGTCAAAGTCAAGCTATCCTTGATATGCGTCTTCGTCGTTTGACAGGATTGGAACGCGAAAAAATCCAAGCCGAATACGATGACCTTCTCGCATTGATTGCTGATTTGGCTGATATTTTGGCAAAACCAGAACGTGTTATCACAATCATCAAAGAAGAAATGGATGAGATTAAACGTAAATACGCTGATCCACGTCGTACTGAATTGATGGTTGGTGAAGTTTTTTCACTTGAAGACGAAGATTTGATTGAAGAAGAAGACGTCTTGATTACTCTTTCAAATAAAGGATACATCAAACGTCTTGCTCAAGACGAATTCCGTGCTCAACGTCGTGGTGGACGAGGTGTTCAAGGAACTGGTGTTAATGACGATGACTTTGTTCGTGAATTAGTTTCTACAAATACCCATGACCATATATATTTCATGACCAATAAAGGACGTGTTTACCGCTTGAAAGGTTATGAAATTCCTGAGTATGGTCGTACGGCTAAGGGATTGCCAATTGTTAACCTTCTAAAACTTGATAAAGGTGAAACTGTTCAAACTATTATCAGTGAAAAAGGCAGTGATGATAACGAAAATTACTTGTTCTTTGTCACACGACAAGGTGTTGTAAAACGTACCAAAGAGTCTGAATTTAGCAATATCCGACAAAACGGTCTTAAAGCCCTTAACTTAAAAGAAGGTGACGAGTTAATCAACGTTATCCGAACAAACGGTAATGATGATATTATCATCGGAACTAAGACTGGTTATAGCGTTCGCTTTAACGAATCTGATGTTCGTAGCATGAGCCGTTCAGCAACTGGTGTTCGTGGTGTTAACCTTCGTGAAGGCGATGAAGTTATCGGTGCTTCACGTATTACAGATGACCAAGAAGTTCTTGTCATTACTGAAAAAGGTTATGGTAAACGTACACTAGCTTCTGAATATCCAACTAAAGGTCGTGGTGGTAAAGGTATCAAGACTGCTAATATCACTGAGAAAAATGGTCAATTGGCTGGACTTGTAACAGTTAACGGCGATGAAGATATCATGGTTATCACAGACACAGGTGTCATGATTCGTACAAGCGTCGCTGACATTTCTCAAACTGGTCGTGCAACATTGGGTGTTAAAATCATGCGCCTTGACCAAGATGCGAAAATCATGACTCTAGCTCTTGTTCAACCAGAAGAAGAACAAGAAACTGAAGAAGTAGAAGATTAGAATAATGAAAAAGAAGAAAACACATCGTTTTTTGACTTTCCTTAGGAATACACTTTGTTTAGTTCTATTGCTTTTAGGACTTGCCTTGATTTTTAATAAATCCATTTGTAATTTTTTGATTGGCCATCAGTCAAATCATTATCAAATCAATAAAGTCTCTAAAAAGAAGATTAAAGATAATCAAAATGCTAAAGTGACTTATGATTTCTCAGCAGTTGAACCTGTAACAGTCGAATCAGTGTTAAAAGCTCAGTCGGCTAATGTTGACCTTCCTGTGATTGGCGGTATTGCCATACCAGATCTTGGTATTAATCTCCCGATTTTTAAAGGTTTGGGAAATACTGAGTTGTCCTATGGAGCTGGAACGATGAAAGAAGATCAAGTAATGGGTGGACAGAATAATTACGCCCTTGCTAGCCATCACGTTTTTGGTATTTCTGGTTCATCTAAGATGTTGTTTTCACCTTTAGAGAATGCTAAGGCTGGAATGAAGATTTACCTTACCGATAAATCAACAATTTACACCTACGTTATCACTGAAAAATTTTTAGTGACACCTGACCGTTCAGATGTTTTAAATGATGTTCCTGATCAAGCTTTGGTCACTCTAGTAACTTGTACAGATCAGCAAGCAACTGAACGAATTGTTGTTAGAGGTAGTTTAGAATCATCTATTGCCTATGATCAAGCATCAAATGACATTCACAAAGCCTTTGATTACTCTTACAATCAAATGACCTTTTAAAGAAAAAAGTTGAGAGTAAGTTTTATTCTCGGCTTTTTCTAAACATACATTAACAAGGAGATTTTTATGAAATTAAACGCTGTTCACCATGTGGCACTTATCGTCTCTGATTATGACAAATCACGTGACTTTTACGTTAATAAACTTGGTTTTGAAATCATCCGTGAAAACCATCGTCCAAAACGTCACGATTACAAGCTTGATTTGAAGTGTGGTTCTATCGAACTTGAAATTTTCGGGAATAAGACATCAGATCCAGCTTATGTTGCACCACCAAAACGTATTGGGCAACCAGAGTACCATATGGAAGCTTGCGGTCTTCGTCATTTAGCTTTTTACGTTGAAAATATTGAGGCCTATAAGGCTGAGCTCGAAGATATGGGAATTTACGTCCAACCTATCCGTCACGATGACTATACTGGCAAGAAAATGACGTTCTTCTTTGACCCAGATGGTCTTCCCCTAGAACTACACGAGTAGAATGTGAGTAAATAACAGTTTTTTTCAGATGCTTTAAACAAGAAGTGCTATAATTAAATACCTGAGTGAAAGGAATTAGTTAAGATGAAATTTAAAAAGACACTCATGGCTTGTGCGCTAGTATTATTCTCAACTCTTACAGTTAGTCACGTTCAAGCAGCAAGTAATTCAGTTCAAAATGTCATTGATGAAACATATGTGCAACCAGATTATGTGCTTGGTTATTCTTTATCGGATGACCAACGCAATCAAACCTTGTCATTGCTTGGTTATGATAGTTCAAAAGACACAAGTGTCAAAACGATTACAACAAGTGCTTATGCTAAGATTATGGATGTTGCTGATGACCCAAGTTTACAATTATACTCATCAGTTAAAATTCAGAAATTGGGATCTTCAGAGACATTAACGGTTAATATTGTCACTCCTGAAAATATCACAAAAGTAACGTCAGATATGTACCGCAACGCTGCAGTAACACTTGGTATCGAACACGCTGCAATCACTGTAGCCTCACCAATCCCTGTAACAGGTGAATCGGCTTTGGCTGGAATTTATTATTCACTTGAAGAAAATGGTGCTAAAGTTTCTGATGAAAGTAAGCAATTAGCACAAGAAGAATTGAATACCTTGTCTACTATCAATGCTGAAAATCAAGGTACAGATGGTTATGACGCTGACAAATTGAACGTTGCTTTAGCTGATATCAAATCAGCAGTAGCAGATGCCGGGTCTAACGTGACAAAAGATGATGTTCGTAAAATTGTTGATGAAACACTTGATAACTATAAATTGAAAGATGTGTTATCAAATAATCAAATCAACATGATTGTTAACTTTGCTTTCAACCTTTCAAAATCAAGCATCATTGACAGCAGTAGCTTCAAATCAGCTTTGGCTTCTTTGAAGGACAGTATTGTTTCAAATGCAGGTTCATCATTCAAGGGTATTAACTTGAATTTTGATTCATCAAGCGCTTTAGAATCAGGAAAAGGCTTCTTGGCTAACATCTGGCAAGCTATTGTCAACTTCTTTAAAAACTTGTTTTAATAGTAAGCTGGATTTTTAAAAAGCTTTTGACCCTAACTTATTTATATTACAATACAAATACCTCATGTTTTGTGAGGTATTTTTTCGTTTTTATAAAGAAACATGATACTAAGGAGAATAGATGAGAAAATTAAAAGAACCTCCTTTAGCATTAGGTGGCTTAGGATTGAGCTTTTTTTCATTAGGAAACACCTTGGGAGATTATTCAACTCTTTTGCGTTATATACTAGGTGGTATAACTTTTGTTTTATATTTACTATTACTAACGGCATTTGTAAAATCTTTTAAGAACTATAGACTTGCACTTAAAAATCCGGTAACAGCCTCAATTTTTCCGACACTCTTAATGCAAGGAATGCTGATGATTGTCTATCAGGATGTCTTTCCAGAATGGTATGGATTTACCGAGGGAATCTTCCGAACGATTTGGTGGCTGTCTTTTATTGCATTGATTAGTTACATTGTTATCTTTTCAAAAAGATTTCTATGGAATTTTGAGCTAAGTAACGTCTTTCCATCATGGGCAGTTCTATATATAGGAATAGGAATCTCTAGTTTAACTGTTCCCTGGACGGGATACTCTCAACTAGGTAAAACTATCTTTATTTATCTCTTACTTACTTTAATAGTTCTTCCCTTAGTGGCAGTAGCTAATCTTAATGCTTTTGAAACTATCTATCGTCCATTACTTTTAGGATTGATTATCCTGTCGCAAATGTTATACCTTACCGTTCTTTATTTTGTTCCAGGAATTTTAAAAAGCCCCTTCAATCTAGGGTTTTCAGCCTTAACTTTTCTTTTGATTGTTACGGCAATTACATTAAAAGGAGCAGTTAATTATTTTGAAGGTTTATATTTTTTGTATGTCATCGAGTTAGTAGTAGCAATCTTAATTTTGATTAGAGTGGTAGCAGGGTATATTAATTTTTTTACAGAATAAAGAGAAAGACGTATTTTTTAAAGAGACCGAGGCTCTAGTTACCGGTCTTTTTTTGTGTTTCAAAATATATTTTTCAGTTTTTTCAGAAAATTTACATAAAAAGGTTAACTATCTTTAGTTTGAGTTGTAAAATAAATCTTGCACAATTCAGAATTATCTGAAAATTGAAAGTTTATTTAGAAAGAGGTCTAGTTTATGACTGAAAGCACAGAACAACAGTCGACCTGGCACACTAAACTTAAAGCACTTGGCCCTGGTATTCTAATGGCATCAGCTGCCGTTGGCGGCTCACATATCGTTTCTTCTACGCAAGCAGGAGCTATCTACGGATGGCAATTAGCTTTGCTAATCATTTTGATTAACATTTTCAAGTATCCATTTTTCCGTTTTGGTTCTCAATACACAATGGAAAATAACAAAAGCTTGATTGAAGGGTACGCTGAAAAAGGTAAAGGTTGGCTTGCTGTTTTCTTCGTTTTAAATGTCTTCTCAGCAATCGTCAATACCGCTGGGGTTGGTATTCTTTGCGCAGCAATTTTATATAATGTCTTCCCAAATGGTTTTGGATTGAGCATTTCACAATTGACTACTATCATTATTGTGATTATTTGGGCCATGTTACTGATCGGTGGTTATCGTTTCCTTGATTCGCTTGCGAAATGGGTAATGACTGCCTTGACTTTGGCAACCGTTTTGGCGGTTGTTGTTGCATTATTCAAACATCGTGAATACGTTCCAAACTTTGAAGCTCCAACACCATGGCGCATGGCAGCTTTACCATTTATCGTTTCATTAATGGGGTGGATGCCTTGTCCAATTGAAATCTCAGCCATCAATTCAATGTGGTCAGTTGAAAAACGTAAAACCGTCAATATGTCAGAGAAGGATGCTGTTTTTGATTTTAATATTGGTTACATTGGAACAGCAATCTTAGCACTTATCTTCTGTGCTCTTGGTGCCTTAATTCAATTTGGCTCTGGTGAAGAAGTACAAAGTGCATCAGCAGCTTACATCGCTCAATTCGTTAACATGTACGCTGAAGTACTTGGTGAATGGGCTCGCTTCTTGATTATTCTAATTGCCTTCCTATGTATCTTCGGTACAGTTATCACAGTTATTGATGGGTATTCTCGTGCTAACAACGAATCCCTTCGATTATTACTTGGTAAGGAAGAATCATCTCAAAAAGCTCTTTATGCTTGGATGACTGTGACAGCAGCAGTTGGTCTTATCATTGTTTATCTATTTGCTGGTAATGTGGCAACAATGCTCCGCTTTGCCATGATTGCATCATTCATCACAACACCATTCTTTGGTTACCTTAATTATTCTTTGGTTAATAACAAAGAACATCAAATCAAACCTTGGTTGAAAGTTCTATCAATCATTGGTCTTATTTACCTCTTTGGTTTTGCATTGTTCTTTATCATTGCTTGGCTAACTGGTAATATTTAATACGTTATTTCATAAAATGAACACTCCCTAAAAAACAAAAAAGAAACAGCACCTTATCTCCCTTGGGTGTTGTTTTTGTTGTATATAAATATATTTATGTAAACTGATTGATGGTTGCCTTTTTAATATTAAATGATCTAATTTAGTGCGTAAAAAAACTCCATCTAGAATAGAAGGAGTTTTAGAATATCTAACTAAAATTATTTAACAAATGCGTTAATTTCTTTTTCGATGTTAGCAATTTTAGCTTCAGCATCAGCTAAGTCAGAACCAACTGTTGCGATGTAGAATTTGATTTTTGGTTCTGTACCTGAAGGGCGAACAGCAATCCAAGAATCATCAGCAAGAACATATTTTAATACGTTGCTTGGTGGAGTTGTCAATTTTTCAACGCCATTTGCGCTTGTAGCAGTTTGAGCCAAGAAGTCTTCAGTTTTAACAATATCAGTTGAGTTGAATTGAGCAGGAGCGTTGTCACGGAATTTATCCATGATTTTCTTGATTTCTGCAGCACCGTCAACACCGCTAAGAGTTACTGAGATAGTTTTTTCTGCGAAGTATCCGTATTCTTTGTAGATTTCTTCGATACCATCAGCAAGTGTTAAACCACGTGAGCGGTAGTAAGCAGCAATTTCAGCTACGATAAGAACAGCTTGAACGGCATCTTTATCACGTACGAATGGTTTGATAAGGTAACCGAAGCTTTCTTCGAAACCAAACATATAAGTGTAGTTGTGTTTTTCTTCAAATTCTTGAATTTTTTCTGCGATGAATTTGAAACCAGTCAAGACGTTAAACATTTTAGCGCCGTAGCTTTCAGCGATTTTAGTTACCAATTCAGTTGATACGATTGATTTTGCCAAAGCTGCATTTTCTGGAAGAGTTCCAGCTGTTTTATGTGCTTCAAGAATGTATTTAGCAATGATAGCACCGATTTGGTTACCAGAAAGGTTACGATATGAACCGTCAGCTTGACGGATTTCAACACCAAGACGGTCAGCATCTGGGTCAGTTGCAACAAGAACGTCGGCGTCAACTTTACGACCAAGTTCTTCAGCAAGAGCAAATGCTTCTTGATTTTCTGGGTTTGGAGATTTTACAGTTGAGAAGTCTGGGTCTGGAACAGCTTGAGCTTCAACAACTTGTACAGATTCAAAACCAGCTTGTGCAAGAGCACGACGAGCAAGCATTTCACCAGTACCGTGAAGTGGAGTGTAGACAATCTTCATGTCTTTGCCGTATTCATCAATCAATTTTTGGTTGATGTTAACGTCTTTAACTTCTTTAAGGTATTCAGCATCGACATTTTCACCGATAACTTCAATAAGACCAGAAGCTTTGCTTTCTTCAAGATCAGCTAATTCGATGGCAAATGGATCATCGATAGCACGAATGAAGTCAGTCAAGGCATCAGCATCAGCAGGTGGCATTTGTCCACCATCTTCACCATAAACTTTGTAACCATTAAATGGAGCAGGGTTGTGACTTGCAGTAACCATGATACCAGCAAAAGTACCAAGGTGACGAACAGCAAATGACAATTCTGGAGTTGGGCGAAGTGATTCGAAAACATATGCTTTAATGCCATGTTTTGCTAAAACTTGAGCAGATTCAAAAGCAAATTCAGGTGAGAAGTGACGTGAGTCGTAGGCGATAGCAACACCACGTTTTTTAACATCTTCACCTTTTGTTTCGATAAGTTTTGCAAGACCTTCAGTAGCTTGGCGAACAACGTAAACGTTGATACGGTTAGTACCAGCGCCGATAAGACCACGCATACCTGCTGTACCAAACTCAAGGTTTGTGTAGAAAGCATCTTCTTTTGTCTTTTCGTCCAAGGCTAACAATTCTTCACGGAGATAATCGGGAAGCCCCGCAAAATCGAGCCATTTTTGATAGTTTTCAGTGTAAGTCATTAATGGAACTCCTTTATATGTTCTTATAAACGCTTTCATTATACCACTTTGTAAAAATTATTTCTAGTAAAAATTTAATATTAGTGAAAATATCGTTAAATCAAGCTTTTTGAGTACTTTTGTCTAGTTACGCAAACGTTTGTGTAAAGTAAAAATTAACCAATTTTTTAACTTCATGTGACTAAAAAAACCACGGTTTTCCCGTGATTTTCATTATTTATGCTCTGATTTTCTGTAATTTTGGAACAATTGCAAGCGTTAAAATAGCTGAAATAATCATCTCCGCAATCGCATTTGTACCAAAGACAACCGCAAGTAGTGCTTTGATATCTCCACTATACACATTTGCAAAGAGGAAGAAAATACCACCTAAAACAAAAATTGTATTTGTCATAGAACCAATAGCACCAGCGACAATGATACCAAATCTATTATGAAGCCATTTGTAAACAAAATATGGTGTGATACCAATCAAAATACGAGGTACCATAGCAACAATTAATGAAGAAAGATTACCGTTTTCAACAAATGGAGAGAAGAGGTAACTTGTTGGTAGAAGAGTCAAAGTGTTCACTGTTACACTGATAGCTCCCATTAAAGCACCGAGTGTGGCACCAATTCTCGGTCCGTAAACAATAGAAGCAATGATTACTGGAACGTGAATAAGTGTCGGCTTGATTGGCACAGGCCAAAGGTTAAAGACAAGGCTTGTTAAGAAATTAATAACAAGCATGATAGCAAAGAAAATTGCAACTGTGGCAATATTACTTGCTGCTTTACTGTTTTTCATAACTCCTCCTAAGAGATGACTTTTTTGGCTTCTCTTTTGAAAGCCCAATACATTATACAAATTTACAAGTGTCTTGACAAGGGTAAAATTATAGACGTTTTTCAATATGCTCGATAATTGTGTCAAGTTCAGCCAGCGCGCCGCGACCAAGATCTCCACAAGCTAAAAGGCTTGAACGTGGCTCAATTTCCTCATAACCGACCTCTTTTAAGATCGATAAATTACGCTGGGTTAAGGGATTTTCATACATTTTTGTGTTCATGGCTGGCACAATTAATTTAGGTGTTTCAGCTGGCAAAGCAAGAGCAGTAGCTGTGACCATATTATCAGCTAAACCGTGCGCTAATTTTGCTAAAGTATTAGCTGAAGCAGGGGCAAGGATAAATAAATCAGCTTTTTTAGCTAATTCGATATGATTAACGCTCTTAGGATCCTCTTCGCTCATAACATCAAGATGAACAGTATTTTTTGACAAGACCTGAAGCGTCAGTGGCGTGATAAAATCAGTAGCAGCCTTGGTCATTAAAACATGAACATCATAGCCAAGTTTGGTTAATCGATTAGTTAAATCAGCTGCTTTATAGGCAGAAATACTACCAGAAACAGCTAATAAAATACTTTTAGACATGATTTGTCACCCTTTCAAAAATCAAGTTTGCAATAGCTTTTTTACTATCTGCTTCATAGACATGAGACTCATCTAGCAAATAAGCATGGTGCTTGTCTCCCTTAATCTCAGTTAAATCATTGGCAAGAATATAGCGTGCTTTATTTTTTTGTAAACTTTCACGCGCAACAGCAAAAAGCTCGTCTTTGCTGACATTAACCAACAATTTAAAGCCAATTAGGCAGATATCAGGATTCCAAGTTTTCACTAAAGAAATCACTTTTGGTGTTTTTTTCATAAAAAGTACTTGGTAGTCTTCTTTAGAAGAAATCTTAGATTCTGTATTTTGACGATTTAGCAAATCCGAAACGTGTTCAGCCTGTTCAACTTCATTAAGATCTGTCATATAAACAGGCGTATAATCAGACACCGCCATGCTATGAATAAAGACATCATGCGTTTTGACGAGAGGCTCAAGCGTACTTAGCAAACTGTCAACATTTGTAATGATCTGCACAGTTAAAAGAGGGTGATCTTTTGGTTTAACAGCTTCTTTAGTTGTAACCAAAGTTACCTGATACCCTTTTTCTAAAAAAGCTTCAGCGATGTATTTTCCTAAAGTTCCTGTAGCATGGTTAGTAATGCCACGCACAGAATCTATCTTCTCGGTTGTTCCACCGGATGTTATTAAAATTTTCATAGCCTTATTTTACACAAAAACATTTTTTTCGTAAATTGTTTGACACACTTTTAATTTAGAAAGTGCCTATTTTTCACAAATATTTACCTAAAAACGAACAATAACAACCTTTTCTCCTGAGAAGTTTGAAGAATGAAACAATTGATTTCAATGGTTTTCAAAACGAACAATCTCTAATGAATTCTGTTATTTCAAGGATTTTAAAAACGTTCTTTGTTATAACGAATGACTGTAACTATTGATAAAAAAAGTTGTTTAATAACACTAAAACACGAACAATAATAATTATTTTAATAAATATCGTGCGTTTTTAAAAAAGTATGTTATAATATTTTTATCAATCAAAAAATATCAGAGGAGAGTCCCCGTGAAATCAGATATCGAAATTGCACAAAGTGTTGAGCTTAAACCAATCACAGAAGTTGTTGAAAAAGTTGGTATCACATTTGATGATATTGAACTCTATGGTAAATATAAAGCAAAATTATCATTTGATAAAATCAAATCTGTTCAAGAAAATAAACCAGGTAAACTTGTCCTTGTCACAGCTATCAACCCAACACCAGCTGGTGAAGGAAAATCAACAATGTCTATCGGTCTTGCTGATGCGTTGAATAAAATCGGCAAAAAAACAATGCTTGCTCTTCGTGAACCATCACTTGGTCCTGTTATGGGGATTAAAGGTGGTGCTGCAGGTGGTGGTTACGCCCAAGTTCTTCCTATGGAAGATATCAACCTTCACTTCACAGGTGATATGCATGCTATCACAACTGCAAATAATGCCCTTTCAGCAATTATCGATAACCACATGCACCAAGGAAACGAATTAGGTATCGACCAACGTCGTATCATTTGGAAACGCGTTGTCGACCTTAATGACCGCGCTCTTCGTCATGTCACTGTTGGTCTTGGTAGCCCAGTTAATGGTATTCCTCGCGAAGATGGTTTTGATATCACAGTTGCTTCAGAAATCATGGCTATCTTGTGCTTGGCAACAGATATTAAAGACTTAAAAGAACGTTTGGCAAATATCGTGGTTGCTTACCGTTACGACCGTACACCAGTTTACGTGCGTGACCTTAAAGTAGAAGGTGCTTTGACTCTTATCCTTAAAGATGCTATTAAACCAAACCTTGTTCAAACTATCTATGGAACACCAGCCTTCGTTCATGGTGGACCATTTGCCAATATCGCACACGGTTGTAACTCTGTTCTTGCAACAACAACAGCTCTTCACTTAGCAGATTACACAATTACAGAAGCTGGTTTTGGTGCTGACCTTGGTGCTGAAAAATTCCTTGATATCAAAACACCAAATCTTCCAACAGCACCAGATGCTGTGGTTATCGTCGCGACAATTCGTGCCCTTAAAATGCATGGTGGCGTAGCAAAAGCTGATCTTGGTGAAGAAAATGTTGAAGCAGTACGTGCTGGATTTGCTAACCTTAAACGCCACGTTGAGAACGTTCGTAAATTTGGTGTTCCAGCAGTTGTTGCAATCAACGAATTTGTTGCTGACACAGAAGCTGAAATTGCTGCACTTAAAGAACTTTGTGCCGAAATCGATGTTCCAGTAGAACTTGCTAGCGTTTGGGCAAACGGTGCTGACGGCGGTGTTGATCTTGCTAACGCTGTTGTAAACGCCGTTGAAAACGGAAACGCAAGCTACAAACGTCTATACTCAGATGACCAAAGCCTTGAAGAAAAAGTCACTAAAATCGTTACTGAAATCTACGGTGGTAACAAAGTTATCTTCGGTAAAAAAGCTAAAAACCAATTGAAACAATTTGCTCAATTTGGTTGGGACAAATTGCCAGTATGTATGGCTAAAACACAATATAGCTTCTCTGACAATCCAACACTTCTTGGAGCACCAGAAGGGTTTGATATCACAATTCGTGAATTTGTTCCAAAAACTGGTGCTGGATTCATCGCTGCTTTGACTGGTGATGTGATGACAATGCCAGGACTTCCTAAAAAACCAGCAGCGCTTAACATGGACGTTGCTGAAGATGGAACAGCTATCGGATTGTTTTAATAAACTTACCACTAAAAGGTTGGCTTTTGCCGGCTTTTTCTATTTTTCCAGAAAAAAGCAGCCAGTAAAGTATGATATAATAGAGGTAAATGAAGAAAAAATGATGTGGAGGTCATGATTATCGACAATAAAAGCACTAATAAAATCAAAGCATTACGCTTATTAGATAAAAGCCGACGCAGTTTTCTTCGAGGAATTTTTAGTCGGACAACTGTCATTTCTATCCTGTTGATCTTGCAACTTTTGTTCATCATTGCATCATTTGCTTGGCTAGATCACTATCGTATTTGGGTCGCTATGATTGAACGTGCTCTTGCCATTGCAACTGTATTATATCTTGTAAACAGTGAAATGGACGCTCTATCACGTGTGACTTGGCTTATTCTGGTAATGATTGCACCTTTGTTAGGGTCACTTTTTCTCATTTATACCAAGCTTGATTGGGGTTATCGCGGTCTCAAACTTCGAATGAACCATTTGGTTGATGCTAGCAGCCAATATTTGCAAGATGATTTGGAAACATTGAGAGTTTTGAAAAGTAATACGTCGACGACCTATCATCTGGTTCAGTATTTTGACCGTAGTCGCGGTGACTTTCCAGCTTATCAAAATACCGAAGTGACTTATTTCCCAAGTGGAGAAGAGTTTTTCGAAGAACTAAAAAAACAATTGCTCAAGGCTGAAAAATACATTTTCATGGAATTTTTCATCATTGCAGAAGGTAAGATGTGGGGTGAAATTCTACGAATTCTAGAGCAAAAAGTCAAGGAAGGAGTGGAAGTTCGTGTCCTCTACGATGGCATGATTGAATTTTCAACCTTATCTTTTGATTATACACAACGCTTAGAGAAAATTGGTATCAAAGCCAAAGCTTTTTCACCAATTTCACCTTTTATCTCAACTTATTACAATTACCGTGATCACCGAAAAATCATTGTGATTGATGGTAAAGTAGGTTTCACCGGCGGAGTGAACTTAGCTGACGAATATATTAACAAAATCAATCGTTTTGGTCATTGGAAAGACACTGCTCTGATGCTTGAGGGTGAGGCAGTTGATAGTTTCTTAGTACTGTTCTTACAAATGTGGTCAATCACCGAAAGACAAATGGTTGTCAAACCTTACCTTGCTAAGCATAATAAAAAACGAAAAGCAAATGGTTATGTTATTCCATATGGTGATTCGCCACTTGATACCGATAAAATTGGTGAGAATGTTTATATTGATATTCTTAACCACGCCAGAGAATACGTCTACATCATGACACCTTATCTCATTCTTGATAGCGAAATGGAGCATGCGCTTTGTTTTGCGGCGGAACGTGGTGTAGATGTGCGAATTATCATGCCTGGAATTCCAGATAAAAAAGTTCCTTATATGCTAGCAAAAACTTACTTTAGCAAACTCATGCGCTCAGGTGTTAAAATCTATCTCTACACACCAGGATTTGTCCATGCTAAAGTCTTTATCAGCGATGACAGCAAAGCAGTAGTAGGAACGATTAACCTTGACTATCGTAGTTTGTATCACCATTTTGAATGTGCAACTTATATGTATAAAGTTGATGCTATTCGAGATATTTATGATGATTGCATTCAAACCATGCGAAAAAGTAAACGCGTCACTCAAGAGACGCTTGATAGTCGACCAACCCATGAAAAACTTATTGGATTACTGGTCAAAACTATCGCACCCTTGATGTAGAAACAAAGTATTTGCAAATCTTACCTTCTATGGTATACTAGGAACATGCGATGAGCCTAATTAACTCGATTTGAGAGTTTATTTGCGCAAGAGGAGGTCATTCTAGTTCGACTAGAAACGCAGGAGCGGACTTTGGCAATCTGTGTGAACCTTTTTGCCACATTCATTTTTGAATGCCTCATATCCCCACCAATTTTGGTGGGGATTTTTTTGTTGTCAAAATATTTTTAAAATTAAATAAAATTCAGACTTCTCTTTTGAGTTAAAAAATTGTATAATGTAGCTACTATAAATTTTTAGAAAATTGATAATAGTATACTATTTTCCAGGAAGAGGTATTGAAATGGGCTATACAGTCGCTGTCGTTGGTGCCACAGGTGCCGTTGGAACTCGCATGATTCAACAATTAGAACAATCAACACTCCCTATTGACAAAGTACGTTTTTTGTCATCTTCACGTTCTGCTGGGAAAGTTTTGAAGTATAAGGGACAAGATGTTACTGTTGAATTAACAACTGAAGATTCATTTGAAGGCGTTGATATTGCTCTTTTCTCTGCAGGTGGTTCTGTTTCTGCAAAATTCGCTCCATACGCTGTTAAAGCAGGAGCAGTTGTTGTCGATAACACATCTTATTTCCGTCAAAATCCAGATGTGCCACTTGTTGTACCTGAAGTCAACGCACACGCTTTAGACGCACATAATGGTATTATCGCTTGTCCAAACTGTTCAACTATCCAAATGATGGTTGCTTTGGAACCCGTTCGTCAAAAATGGGGTTTGAGCCGTATCATCGTCTCTACTTACCAAGCCGTTTCTGGTGCTGGTCAATCAGCTATCAATGAAACACTTCGTGAAATCAAAGAAGTTGTTAATGATGGTGTTGAACCAAAAGACGTTCACGCTGACATCTTGCCATGTGGTGGTGATAAAAAACACTTCCCAATCGCATTTAACGCTCTTGCACAAATCGATGTCTTCACAGATAATGACTACACTTACGAAGAAATGAAAATGACAAACGAAACTAAGAAAATCATGGAAGAACCAGATCTTCCTGTTTCAGCAACATGTGTTCGTGTGCCTGTTCTTTTCTCACACTCTGAAGCAGTTTACATCGAAACAAAAGAAGTTGCTCCAATCGAAGAAGTGAAAGCAGCTATTGCTGGCTTCCCAGGCGCAGTTCTTGAAGATGATGTTGCTAATCAAGTATACCCACAAGCTGCTAACGCTGTGGGCAAACGTGAAACATTTGTTGGACGTATCCGTAAAGACCTTGATGTTGAAAATGGTATTCACATGTGGGTTGTTTCTGATAACCTTCTTAAAGGTGCTGCATGGAACTCTGTTCAAATCGCTGAAACACTTCACGAACGCGGTCTTGTCCACCCAACTAAAGAGCTTAAATTCGAACTAAAATAACAACTCAAACCAGTTTCTTTTAGAAGCTGGTCTTTGAGCATTTTTAATCAAACAGGTATAAATTCTTAGACAAAGAGGGAGAGTATTATGTCTATTGAAGATTTAAGAGATGTTAAAATCATCACCGCGATGATTACCCCATTTAACGAAGACGGTTCAATTAACTTTGACGCGCTACCAAAATTAATTGAACATTTGCTTGCACATCACACAGATGCTCTTTTGCTTGCTGGAACAACTGCTGAAAGTCCAACTTTGACACACGATGAAGAATTGGAGCTTTTTGCTGCAGTGCAAAAGATTGTTAAAGGTCGTGTGCCATTAATTGCTGGTGTTGGTACCAATGATACTCGCGATTCTATCGAATTTGCGCGTGAAGTTGCTGCATTTGGTGGTTTCGCTGCTGGTCTTGCCATCGTTCCATACTACAACAAACCATCACAAGAAGGCATGTATCAACACTTTAAAGCTATTGCTGATGCTAGTGACCTTCCAATCATTATTTATAACATACCTGGACGTGTTGTTGTTGAAATGACGCCAGAAACAATGTTACGTTTGGCAGAGCACCCAAATATCATCGGTGTTAAAGAATGTACGAGTCTTGCTAACATGGCTTATCTGATTGAACACAAACCAGATAATTTCTTGATTTATACTGGTGAAGATGGTGATGCTTTCCACGCTATGAATTTAGGTGCTGATGGGGTAATTTCTGTTGCTTCTCATGTTAACGGTGATGAAATGCACGAAATGCTAACAGCTATCGAAAACAGCGATATCAAGAAAGCTGCAGCTATCCAACGTCAATTCATTCCAAAAGTTAATGCTTTATTCTCATATCCAAGTCCAGCACCAGTTAAAGCCGTGCTTAATTATCTTGGATTTGAAACTGGACCATTACGTTTGCCCTTGGTTTGCTGTCCACCAGAAGATGCTAAACGTATCATCGATGTTGTTATCGATGGAGATGTGGAAGCAACAAAAGAAACCGTCAAAGGTGTTTTGCGTCCTGATTATTAATTTTCCTATTAACGATATAAAAAGCCAGAGATTCTGTTTCTCTGGCTTTTTATTTTATCGCTCACTTATCATTCTTAAAATGCTGAAAATATCCTGATTATTTGAAAGCTTAATGAATCGTTTTTCTGTCAAAGAAAGGTAGTTATCCTCCAGATAGTTGATTTTATCAGTGAATTTTAGGTCACCTAAGTGTTGGTCCTTAGGAAGTTCAAGTACCAATCCTTGAAGAGAGCTGCTGAAATGCTGAATCCTTGGAAAGTCAGCAAGAACGATATCAATTTTCTGCCTTTGTTTTTGAAAAACTTGCTTGAGGTAATTCAGATTTTTTTCAAACAAACCGCTATCCAGATAAAGCGATAGCGCTTTTTGCATGATAAGGTTGGTATCATAGTCAATCATTTTCTTATGGTCAAGAAAAGCTTTTGTTAAAGCTGGTGGCAAGATAATGGTCCCCAAACGCAAAGCAGGAAAAATGGTCATTGAAAAGGACTTAAGGTAAATAACGTGACCAGAAGTGTCGTAATAATGGAGAGGCAAATCCGTTGATTTTGCAAAATCTCCCATGTAATCATCCTCGATGATGTAGACATCGTAGCGTTCAGCCAATTCAACAATCCTTTGCTTTTCACTGGTCAAATACGATAAACCAAGGGGATTTGAAAAGCGTGAAATAGTGTAGAAAAACTTGATATCACCAGTCTTAAACAATTCTTCTAGCCTTGCTAAATCAATCCCTTCAAAATCACGTTCAATGGTCTGATAAGGCAACTTTAGAGAAGTAACCAAATCATTCATTCGATGGTAAGTTGGCTGTTCCAAAAGAATCGTCTTCTTGTGATTTGGAAAAGGCAACTGAGAAAGGATGTAAAGCGCTTGTTGGGTCCCTGAAGTAACTAAAATGTCCTCTTTTTTGGCGTAAATGGCACTCTTTTCAAGATATTCTTGCAAGGAATCGATTAATTCTTGTAATCCTTCTTGATGATAGTAGTAATTAAAGAGGTAATTCTCACGATTCACAAGGGTTTCTGTTAGGCACGTTGTAAAGTCTTCATAAGCCATGTTGTTGTAGTCAGATAAACTGAGATTCAGCGGTATTTCCTTTTGACTTTTTCCTTCAAGGACATAATAACCACTTTTTTCAACAGCATAAATGTAATTTTTAAACTTTAATTCTAGCAAAGCTCGCTGAACAGTGTCTTTACTACAGTGGAATTTTTGGCTTAGACGGCGAATGGAAGGAATACGTTCACCTTTGTGCAATTTGCCATTTTCAATTTGGTCGATGATAGTTGTTAAGATTTCTTGGTATTTACTAGGCATAATCTGTCCCCGAACAGTTTCTTATGATACCTATTGTATAATAAATTGAATTTTCTTACAATATTTCTAAACTCTTATTTTAAAACCTTTTCAAGTTACTGAATCTGGTTTTGAGGCGAGATTAGAAAGTCGTTTATTATGAATCATGTTACACGTTCTGTGATTGTTGCCAACGATGTTGTTGGGGTTGGAAAAGTGGCGCTATCCAGTGCTTTGCCCGTTTTATCAACTTGTCAAATCGAAGTTATTCCTATGCCGACAGTTTTGTTATCTTCGCATACAGGTGGATTTGATAAGATTGCTATCACAGATTTGACTCAAGCAACAAAGGGATTTATCAACCAGTGGGATACACTTGATTTTCCATGTCATGGTTTGATTACAGGGTATTTTAAAAACCAAACACAGTTAAAAGAGTTAGCTAAATTTGCTAGCAAGCATAAGCTGTCACGCTTTGTTGATCCTATTATGGCTGATAAGGGGCGTCTGTATGTTGGATATAAGCAAGATTTTGTGCTAGCTATGCGAGAATTTTGTAAAAACGGCGATGTGATTACGCCAAATTTAACCGAAGCTTGTCTTTTAGCTGATTGTCCTTATCTTGGCGAGACTTATACAAAAACTGATATCGAGCAACTCTGTGAGCGTTTATCCTATCTTCATAATAAACACATTATCTTAACTGGAGTTTCTTTTGAAGCTGATAATGTTGGATTAGCGCATTATGATAGCGAGAGTGGAGAAATCACTTATCATTTTTCGAAAGCCTATCCATATCATTTCTTTGGAACAGGGGATTTAGTAACGGCAGTTCTTGGGGCTGGTTATTTTCACGACTTAAGTCTAGATGATGTTGCCAAAGTTGCTCTAAACTTTATCGATAAGACCTTACAAAGGACTTTGTCATTAAAGCGAGATTTGCGTTTTGGCTTGTCGTATGAACCTTATTTGCCAGACTTAGCTTTACAAATCAAACAATTAATGAAGGAAAAAGTATGAAAAATCTTACCACACGTCAACTTGTTGAACTTAGTTTTTATTCAGCATTAATCTTTATCAGTGTTCAGTTTTTACGTATTCCGCTGGGTGCTCAGTTTGTTCATTTTGGTAATGCCTTGGTTGTAATAGCGGTTCTACTATTTGGTTCAAGAATTGCAGCACTTGTTGCATCTATCGGGCTAGGCTTGTTCGATGTGCTTAATGGCTATGCTGCGGAAGTTTGGATTACGATTTTAGAATCATTAATTGTTTGTTTAGTTCTTCATTTTGTTTTTGAAAAACTTTTGCATTCTGATACTAAAACACGCAATGTGATCATTGTTGGGATCGTAGCTGCCATTACAAAAATCATTAGTAACCTTGTTAAATATACTTTGATTAATAGTCTTGTGGGTGGTCTTCATTTGCAAGTAGCCTTTTTGACAGCTTTGGTTAAAATCGGTGGAACATTTGGTTCAGCGCTTGTCACAATCATCTCTGTACCAATTTTATACCCAATCTTAAAACAATTCTTCATTCCAGAAAAAAGTCATACTAAAGCGATTTCTGAATAAATCACAAAAGCCTTTTATAAAGGCTTTTTAGTTTGCGTTTTCAACAGCTAAAGTCATTGCTTTAGCTATCAAAATCATGCTATAATTGAAAAGATTATTATAAATAGGCTGTTTGCGCAGCTATTTTCAAAAAGAAAACAAACGAAAGAATATAAGAGATGAGTATTTTAGAAGTTAAACATTTAAGTCATGGCTTTGGTGAGCGTACGATTTTTGAGGATGTGTCTTTCCGTCTGTTGAAAGGTGAACATATCGGTCTTGTCGGGGCAAACGGTGAAGGAAAATCAACTTTCATGAGTATCGTAACTGGACATTTGCAACCTGATGAAGGAAAAGTTGAGTGGTCAAAATATGTCACTGCAGGTTACTTGGACCAACATACTGTACTGGAAGCAGGGATGACAGTACGTGATGTCTTACGTACAGCTTTTGATGAGCTTTTCAAAATAGAAGCACGTATCAATGACATTTACATGTCTATGGCTGATGAAGGCGCAGATATGGATGCTCTAATGGAAGAAGTAGGAGAGTTGCAAGACCGTCTAGAATCACGCGATTTTTACACTTTGGACACTAAAATTGATGAAGTTGCACGCGCTCTTGGTGTTATGGATTTTGGCATGGAGTCTGACGTCACAGAACTTTCTGGTGGTCAACGTACCAAAGTTCTTTTAGCAAAACTTTTGCTTGAAAAACCTGATATTTTGCTTCTTGACGAACCAACAAACTACCTTGATGCTGAACACATTGAATGGTTGAAACGTTACCTTCAAAACTATGAAAATGCCTTCGTTTTGATTTCACACGATATTCCATTCTTAAATGACGTGATTAATATTGTTTATCACGTGGAAAATCACGATTTGGTTCGTTATACTGGTGACTATGATAACTTCCAAGCCGTTTATGCTATGAAAAAAGCACAGCTTGAAGCTGCTTACGAACGTCAACAAAAAGAAATTGCTGACTTGCAAGACTTTGTTAATCGTAACAAAGCGCGTGTTGCCACACGTAATATGGCTATGTCACGTCAGAAAAAATTGGACAAGATGGACCGCATTGAGTTGCAAGCTGAAAAACCAAAACCATCCTTTGAATTCAAAGAATCACGTACACCAAGTCGCTTTATCTTCCAAACACAAGACTTGGAAATTGGTTACGATCGTCCATTGACAAAACCACTTAACCTAACTTTTGAACGTAATCAGAAAGTTGCCATCATTGGTGCCAACGGTATTGGTAAAACAACACTTCTTAAGAGCTTACTAGGAATCATTCCGCCAATTTCAGGCAGTGTTGAACGTGGTGATTACATTGAACTTGGCTACTTTGAACAAGAAGTCGCTGCTGGTAATCGTCAAACACCGCTTGAAGCTGTCTGGGATGCCTTTCCTGCATTGAACCAAGCAGAAGTTCGTGCTGCTCTTGCTCGCTGTGGTTTGACATCAAAACATATCGAAAGTCAAATTCAAGTACTTTCTGGTGGAGAACAAGCAAAAGTGCGTTTTTGCCTGCTTATGAACAGCGAAAACAACGTGCTAGTACTTGACGAACCAACCAACCACTTAGACGTTGATGCTAAAGAAGAATTGAAACGTGCTCTTAAAGCCTACAAGGGTAGCGTCCTAATGGTTTGCCACGAGCCTGATTTCTATGAAGGTTGGACAGAAGTTTGGGACTTCAATGAATTAATGTAATGAAAAAGCTTGAGAAATTTCTCAAGCTTTTTTAGTTTTCTGAACTAATTCTGAAAAAACTAATGTATCCTTGATAAAAAAGGAGGTTAGCTTATGCAAATTCAAATTAAACATATCAAGAAAGTCTTCAAGGATAAGGAAGTTTTAAATGATATTTCATTTACCATCGAATCAGGTTCGATTTGTGGACTTTTGGGAGTCAATGGAGCTGGGAAATCTACATTAATGAAAATACTCTATGGTTTAGAAAGTCAGAGTGCTGGTGAAATTTTATTTGATGGAAAAACGAGTAAAGAGATAAAAGATGATAAAAAATTTGGTGCTTTAATTGAGTCACCAGCTATTTACATGAATTTATCAGCTTTTGATAATTTAAAAACTAAAGCACTGCTTTATGATATTCCAGACGAAACTATACGAGAAACCTTGAATTTAATTGGTTTAGCAAATACTGGTCGCAAAAAAGCTGGCAAATTTTCTTTAGGAATGAAGCAACGTTTAGGACTTGGTATGGCAATCATTACCAATCCAGAATTTCTGATTTTAGACGAGCCAACTAACAGCTTAGACCCAGATGGCATCAAAGAACTTTTAGATTTAATCAACTCTCTCAAGCAAAAAGAAATGACGATTCTCATCTCAAGTCACCAATTACATGAAGTTAGTAAGATTGCAGATGATATTGTTATCCTGCATCAAGGAAAAATTCATTACAATCAGCCCAATCAAGACAAACAAGATTTAGAAAAACTCTTCTTTTCTATTATCCATGGAGGTTATGAAAAATGAGAAAAATCCTTCAATCAGAATGCCTAAAACAAAAACATGGTGCTTACTTTAAATTATGTTTAGTCTTACCATTTATCTCTCTGTTTATCGCTTTTTTGCTTTGCGGACCAACGATTCTAGAGAATTTTTCAATTTATTGGTGGGAAGCATTGTTTTTATTTACTTTGGCAGGATTGTTATTTGTTTATGATTATAAAGCTGAAGAAGGAGCTGGACATTTTCAAAACACACTTCAAGGTAAATTAACTGGAAAAATTAAAGTCGCAAAAGTCATGACGGCATTAAAAAACCTATTTTTAGCAAGTTGTGTTCTGTTACTTTTTCTTTATCTTGTCTCATTTGTTTTTTGCGGTGTGATGACTGTCCACTTTTTTCGTGACGCTTGGGTACTATTATTGATGCTTATCGCTTCTGCATGGAATGTCCCTCTCTTATTTTACCTTTCAAAATGGATTAATTGTTATTTGGTCTTAGTTCTAAATTCTTTTTTATGTTTGCTCGTTGCGCCATTTTTAGCACAAACGTCTTTTTGGTATTTATTTCCCTACACATATCATTATAAAATCGCCCAAGCTATTCTCCACTTAAAACCTTCTGGAGAAGTAGAAGTACTAAATCACCCTCATCCTGTAGGACTATCCATTATAGCAATCAGTTTATCCGTCCTTTTATTTCTTATCTTCATCAAAGCACTAAAGGAGCAAAAACGTGGTTAAAATTTTAAAAAGCGAGTTCTTAAAATTAAAAAATTCGGCTATTTTATACCTGATGATTGGCTTATTTGCTTTAGAATGGTTAACCATACCAGTTTATTTATCAAATCATCAAACCTCCTACGCCCTAGAGGCGATGACCTTTTTACCCATGCTAGCTTATTGTTTAATGCTGGCTATTGTCTCGCTGCTAACAATAGAGCAAGAAGAACAAGCTAATCACTGCCAAAATATCAACAGTAGTCACAATAGAGCTAAAATCTGGTTGCTTAAGTTGTTAGCGCGTGATCTTATTGTTATTCTGCCTTGTCTTATTTTATGGGGGAGCATTGGATATGTGATCAATGATGTCTCTTATGCCTTTTATTCAGGAAGCTTGACTTGGCTTTTACTTGTCTTTCTCAATCATTTTCATCATTTACTTAGCTTATGGGCAGGAAAAGGTCTTAATCTCATTATCTCATTCTTGGAATGTCTTTTTATCATTTTTGCTTCAAATCATGCTTTTGTGGACAATTTTTGGATTCCTATCATTTTGCCAGTTAATGCTATCTTAATGCCTGAAAAAAAGCTAATGATTAAGACCATTTTCATCTTGTTGGCTTGGATACTGATGTTAGATGTTATAGCCGTTTTAACACTTAAACGCAATAAAAATGAGTGAAATCATATTTCTTATAGTAAAATAGAAACAAATACAATTGAGGTGACAAAAGTGCACAAAATTTTAGTTGTGGACGACGATTTTGAAATTTTAAAACTAATGACTAATATTTTTGAAATGCAAAATTATGCTGTAACAACTTATCAAGTAGTAAACTCTCCTATTGATATCTATGATTTTATGGGATTTGACTTAATTTTACTCGATGTTATGATGCCAAATGTGGATGGCATGGCTCTTTGCCAAGAAATTCGCCATCGTATTGCAACACCAATTATCTTTGTTAGTGCTAAAGATAGCGAAGAAGATATCATTTCTGGTCTCAAACTCGGCGGCGATGACTACATCACCAAACCATTTAGTATTAAACAACTAGTCGCAAAAGTGGAAGCACATTTAAAAAGGGAAGAACGCCTTAAGCAGGCAAAAAAAGACTTTCAAGAATTTAAACGTGAATTTTCCACAATGACATTTTACTTGCAGGAAAAAAGCATTTACATTAATGGTGAACGCGTTCCTCTAACCAGTCGTGAATACCATATTCTAGAGCTCTTGTCTAGCCAGCCTAAAAAAGTTTTTACACGTGAAAATATCTACGAAAGCGTATATAACGATGATTCGGATACTCTTTTTAGATCTATTTCAGAATATGTTTATCAAATTCGTCAAAAATTTTCTCTCTATGACATTAATCCTATAAAAACAGTTCGAGGAGTGGGATATCAGTGGCATGATTAAAGCAAAAAAGATTAAAACATTAAAACAACGCATTTTTCAAACCGTCATTGAAGTGATTGTCGGAATCGTCCTTGTTATCTGTTTGATTTTAACCTTAACGAGTGTCCTTGCCTATACTAAACAAATCAGTCTCAGCAATCAGCTAAATATTAGTCTTTCAGATAAGGTCTCTAAAGATATGATTGTCAAAGAAATGACGAAAGTACCTTATGACTACGTTTTATATGACCAGACTGGGAAGGTCATTAAGCGAACAAACGTCACTGAGGATTTGATGTATTACCAAAAAGCTTTTAAAGAGAGAAAAAACTTAAACGAAAATGGGGTTACCTATTATCTTGCCCAAAATTCGCACTACGTTTTAGTTGTCCGACAATCTAGCATACCAGAGTTTTCAAATCATGCGCTTCGCTCAATTTCGTACAATACGCTGACTTACATCATCTTTATCATCGGCTTTTTGATGGTCCTTATTTTTGCAATCACAAGACTGCTCAAAGAATTCACTTCAAATTTTTATGCAATCCAAAAATCAACTCAAAATATGGGAACTAAGTCTCACTCTGATTTCCTAGAGTATTCTAGAATTGCGGAATTTGATGACACCTTAACTGTTTTAGCACAAAAAAGTGATGAATTAGCTGAACTGATTGAAAGAGAAAGAAGTGAAAAGAAAGATTTATCTTTTCAAATCGCTGCCTTAGCTCACGATGTCAAAACTCCGTTAACGGTCATTAAGGGAAATATCGAACTGCTTGAAATGACACCACTTAACGAACAACAAACGAGTTTTCTAACATCAATCAATAATAGCCTTTTAGTATTTGAAAACTATTTCAACGCAATACTTAACTATAGTCGTCAATTAAGCGATAACGACCATAAAGAAAAGCTATTCTTAAAGCCTTTTTTAGCTGATTTATCGGTAAAAATTGAAGATATTCTAAAACCAAATGCAATTGATTTCAAGATGAGAAATACCTGTGCTACCGATTCTTTTTTAGCAAATAGCTTAAATCTTAAACGTGCACTGATTAATATCCTAGTAAACGCTACTCAACATGCCCCAAAAGGAAAAATTCGCCTTAGCATTTCAGAAGATGATAGTCATCTCATATTCTCCATTTGGAATGATGGTCAACCATTTTCAGATGAAGCTCTTAAAAATGCCGCAAAATTTTTCTTCACTGAACATAATAGCAGAAGCGGAAAACACTATGGTATTGGACTATCTTTTGCGAGAGGCGTAGCTGAAAAACATCATGGAGGTTTAAGAATTTCAAATCCTAGTAGAGGTGGAGCAGAAGTCATTCTTTCCATAAAAAAATAACCGTTCACGACGAAAAAACGACTGTTTACGACATGGTCGTTTTTTTAGTGATTAATCTGATAAAATAGAGGATAGAGATATCACTTTTCATAAAAAGGGAAAAAAGGAAAAATGAAAGCTACTTATAAGGGAAAAGTTGCAGATGTTTGGCAAGTCAGCAAAGATAATCGAAATAGTCCTGACTGGGTAAAAGAAGCTTTTGCAAAAAGATATTTTTGCTGGTTAGATAACCACCTTCGTGTTTTAACGGCTGGTTTAAAGCCATCGACAGTTAAAAACCTTAAAACAGGAGCGATTGGAAGCCTAGGTGGTGGATTTGCTGGCTACGGTATGTATGAATTGGCATACTTAGGCGATTATATTGATATTACCAATCGCCGTATTATTGCTCAAAAAACATTTGAAAAGGAATATTAGACTATTGATTAAAAGAGTCAATTCGTTTATAAGAAATCACCCTAAAACGACAGCAAAATTATGGCTAGGATACTGTGCTTTTTATTTAATCATGAGTTACGTTATGCTTGGTCAAAGTCACAAATGGTTTTATGTTTTATATTACCTAACGCTTACTAGTATTCCAATACTAATTTCACTACAAAAGAAAAAATAGACCCCATGTTTCTAAAAACACGGGGTTCTTTTAAATTAATTGCGATACTTAATAATCACTTCACAGCGGTCAACCAAGAGTGAAAAACGTTCATCATCTGATTTTTCCTGATAGATGCCAGCTTTAGTCTCAAAGGCAAATTTTTCTGAAGCGAGCGTTTTTGAAGTTTCTTGATAAAGTTGCCATTTATCTTTATGACTTGAAAGTGCAATGAGAGCTTCGAGAACGAGAACTAAAGAAGCAATAATCACTGCCAACAATTTAAAGCAAGGAATTGGTAAAGTAGCTAAAATCGGGATTAAAGCTAAAGTAATGATTTGAATGACTTTAAACACGATAAACCAAGCACGGTGAAAACGAGCTTTCCTATCATAGCTTTTAATCGCTTGCTCTAAACGCTCTGAAAGATACGTTTCACTTGTTATTCCTTTGTAATCGTCCATTTGAATCTCCTTGATTGAAAGCTTTTTCCTATGTGATTTTATTGTATCGCCTTGCTAAGAGATAGTCAAGAATTGACTTTATGGTATAATAGAACGTGGTTTAAGATTTTAAAAATCTTAATAAAACAAGAATAAATAGAGTATCAAACACAAGCAAATAAAGCTTACTATGAAAGGATAAATATCTTAATGGCTACTATTCAATGGTTGAATGGGAGCCATGTGGAATTGCAAAATCAAAAAATAGGAAATATAGCCCAAAACCCTTAATTTATCAGGGCTTTTACTATTTTTTTCTTTGGTAAGTAATTGTAGTGTTTAGCAATAATACGCAAAAATAATCAATTTTTGGTGCCTAGTTTGGTGCCTAGAATTTCACGAAAACATTTTAATAAGTGTTCTCGTTTTTTATTTTCAGGAGGAAAATCATGCAAAAGGACGAACAATTATCACGACAAATTATGATGTGTCATCTCATGGCTATCATGAGAATTGATATCGAGAAAGCAAACTGGTGAACAATACTGGAACTTGGTCATGGCTTTTCCATGTAAAGAGTTTGTGTTGAGCCTCACTAAAAGTGAGTTAGCAGATATCATTCGTCAGTCGACATCCAAACGCATTTCCGAAAAACGTATCACTTATTTAGCTGACAAACTGACTGAACTTGCCAAGCAGTCTTATTGTGCGGTCAAGAAAAACTCTCCAGTGCTTGAAGAGGTTCATTACTATGTTCAAGAATTGCTCAGATTGACCGGACGACACCAAGTTGTCTTAGACGAAATGGTGACCCTAGCTCAGCCTTTACCGGAGTATGACATCCTCTTATCCATTCCTGGCATCGCTGAAACCACAGCGACATCACTCATTGGTGAACTCGGTGACATTCGCCATTTTCAGTCTGCCAACCAAATCAACGCTTTTATCGGTATTGACCTGAGGCACTATGAATCTGGGAACTTTATCGCTAAAGAGCATATCACTAAACGTGGCAATCCTTATGCTAGAAAGATTCTGTTCAAATGTATTCACAACATCGCTTCAGCTAGTCATACCAATCCTTGCCATATCGCTGATTTCTATGAGAAACGAAAAAGACAATCGCCAATAGCATCAACGAAGCCACATACGATTGCCTCTATACATCGCCTCATTCGGATAATGTATTACCTCATTACGCATAACAAACTTTACGATTATGCTTCGACCCAAAATCAATAAAGTCATCTATGCCCTATCATTGTAACACCTTATCAAAAAAATCACAAAATAAGGTGTTATTTTTGCATGCACTTTTTTAACTGGAACTTACTTTGAGAAATTTCCAGCTTGATAAAAGTTGTTTGCGATTGTTTTTTTATTTGCCCTATTTAAAATTAAATAGTATAATAACATTGAAAACAAATCAAAAATATTTGATATGAGGTGATTCCGATTAAAAATTTTGCTAGAGATGCTCAAATTTTTAAAGCATTGGCTGACGAAAAGCGATTGTTTATTCTAGATTTTTTAAAGAATGGTGAAAAGTGTGCCTGTGTGTTAACTGATGAGTTGGGAATTGCACAGTCTGCCTTGTCCTATCATATGAAAATTTTATGCCAATCCGGTCTTGTTTCTAGTCGCCAAGAGGGCAAGTGGAAGCATTATAGTCTCAGTGATTCTGGACGAAGCTTTGCTCTTAGTCGATTTATAGATTTGACAGCTATTGAGGAAAATTCCTTGACAAGTTATCGTTGTCAGCCAAAGTCATCCTAGTATGGATTTTAGATTTCTAAAACATATCAAAAAAGTTGATATATAGAAAGGAACAGTGTGTGGTCTTTTATTCAAGAACAAATTCTGGGAATGAAATGGTTAAATGAATTCGTTGGATGGCTGTTATCAGCTGTTGGCGTAAATATAACATCAAGGTTAGGTGGAAGTGTCCAATTTTTCGTTTATGATGTCATTAAAATCACCATTTTATTATGCGTTTTAATCTTTGTGATTTCCTACATCCAGAGTTATTTTCCACCAGAGCGCAGTCGAAGCATTTTGAGTCATTATGATGGGATTGTCGCCAATATGATTTCTGCTCTATTAGGAACAGTAACACCATTTTGTTCATGTTCTTCCATTCCTTTATTCATGGGATTTACAAGTGCTGGTCTCCCAGTTGGAGTGACGTTTTCATTCTTGATTTCTTCCCCAATGGTAGATTTGGGAAGTCTAGTTCTTTTGATGAGTATTTTTGGCAGTAAGATTGCGATTGTCTATGTCATTCTTGGTTTAGTGATTGCAGTTGTTGGGGGAAGTATCATTGAAAAACTAGGAATGGATGCGTATGTTGAGGATTTTGTTAAGAATGCTCACATGCCAGTCATTGACAATGAGAAACTGACCTATAAAGATAGGGTTGATTTTGCTAAAGAACAAGTTACGGATACATTTAAAAAAGTTTTTCCTTATATTATAGTCGGTGTTGGTATCGGTGCAGTGATTCATAATTGGATTCCAGAAAGCTGGGTAACCGCTATTTTAGGTAGTCGAAATCCATTTGGAGTGATTCTGGCAACTCTTATTGGGATTCCTATGTATGCTGATATTTTTGGGTCTATTCCAGTCGCAGAAGCCTTGTTGGATAAAGGGGCACAATTGGGAACGGTTTTATCATTTATGATGGCTGTTACAACGCTTAGCCTCCCTTCGCTCATCATGTTAAAAAAGGCAATCAAACCTCGCCTTCTGGTGACATTTATCATTATCTGTGCAATCGGCATTATCCTAATTGGTTATCTCTTTAATTTATTGCAACATTTTATTTTTTAGGAGGATATTAACATGTCTCAAACGATTTTTAAAGTCTTAGGTTCTGGATGCAAGAAATGCAATCTCTTAGAAGAGCATGTGCGACAAGCCAGTCAAGAAGAGGGGCTAAATATTGTCATCGAACATGAAAAAGATTTTTCTAAGATTGCAGGCTATGGCGTTATGTCTACCCCTGCCCTAGTTCTTAATGAAAAGGTTGTCTCTTCAGGAAAGGTATTGACAGTTGATGATGTGAAGAAAATTATTCGAGAAACGCTTTTAAATAATTAGTCAAAAATAGCTTTCCATTTGTTGAAATGTTATGAAATTAGATGAAAGGATTAGTACTAGTGAAAAAATTGCTAGTATTAAGGTATGAAATATGCATCAAGTGACGATTTATCACAACCCCAATTGCGGAACGTCCAGAAATGTTTTGGCCATCATTCGAGCTGTCGGGATTGAACCCAATATTATCGAGTATCTCAAGACACCCCCAACAGAGCAAGAATTGAAGCAACTTTTATTGCAGATGGACATCAGTGCTAGAGAGTTGCTACGTACGAATGTTCCAGAATTTGAAAAGCATGATTTACAAAAAGATAAAATGGAACAAGAAATCATAGACGCTATGATGACCGACCCTATTTTAATAAATCGACCAATAGTCGTCACTGAAAAAGGAACGTTATTGTGTAGACCATCAGAAAAAGTCCTAAGCATTTTACCTAAATCACTGGACAAAGACTTTATTAAAGAAGATGGTGAGGTTATTAGTGGCAATAAATGATTAAAAACCTTGATTTTTCAAGGTTTTTTACATGTAAATTTACTTGTGGTATCAATTGCTAAAATAATCTCTTGTGTTATTTATATAGAAACCAAGGTAGATGTAGCAGCGACAGGACTGGTAGGCGCACGATTGACAGCTATCACACGACTTGGAAGTCCAATTTGATTGAAGTGATTTAAATAATCATTATTTCTCAGCTAAAAGTGATAAGGTGAATTTTGATAAAGGTCTTGGAGGATTGTGATGAGTTGAGTGAGCCCTTCATTTTGAACATCCTGGTGGTGAACAAGTACAAAATCAAAGGATTCTGGACAGTCAAAAGGAATCCACGAAAATTGCCCAGAATGGTCGTTTAAGAATCCTGGTGATAAGCAGATGGCTCTTCCAGCAGCTACTTGTATCAATGTAAAATCATGTGTCGGACTATTAAGAGTCTGTATAGGAACAGTATCAACGACACGTTGTTGAACCTGTCGTAAGGTTTGTGATGAGCCACCATTGACCAGAAGGGTACGATGGGCTAAATCTTCTATCGTGATACGCTTTTTTTTGGCCAGTGAATCAGTTGTTTGACATAACAAATAGATGTGACTGGTAAATAGCGGGGTAATAGTAATACCATTGAGTTTCTCAGCCTCTTCGAGAGGGAGTAACATGATGTCCAGGTCCCGTCTCATAAAAGAGCTGATGGCATCAATAGTCGGTTGCATTTCAGGTACAATTTGAACCGTAGGTTGCTCGGCTTCAAAAATAGGGATAGCTTCTGGCAGATGAGTGAGCATTGTCCGCATAGGAAAGCCGATTTTAATAGCAGAACGATAGCGTTCTCCCATATTTTGAGCCTGTTCAATGGCAAACTGTATCTCTTGAGAAATTCGTGATAAGGAACTAATTAACTCTTTTCCTGCAGGAGTTAAGCGGATGCTTTTCCCAATACGATCAAAAATAGCAAAGCCCACCTCTTCTTCGATTGTCTTGATTTGATAAGATAGTGAGGGTTGAGAGATAGAGAGGTTTTCAGCTGCATGGAATTTATCATTTACACCTTAAGCAAAAATTTTTTGAAGATTATCCACTGAGTCAGTCCCCTGAACTATTAGCTAAATAACAAAGCTCCTACATTTGTCTCCTGATTAGAACTAGATTGGGTTATCACATTTGTATCACTTATCGTTTGGAGATGCGACATCAGTATTGTTTCCACTTTAAGCAGACGAAACGGTCAAAATTACATCGTTTTGGTTTACACTTTTCAAAACTTGTGCGTATTCTGGAAGATGTTGCTTAGACTTATCTCTCTAAATGCTTTGGTGGACAAAGATGAATAAAAGACTGTTGTTTCTAATATTGATAAAATTACAACAAAATTAGACAAATACATTTCAACCTACGAACAGCATGTTATCGGAAAGAAAATATTTGATATGAATCGTTTCAATAAAGACTATCAATTTTCAACCTTACCATATTTACATAATATTATAGGGTTTATAGGTTATTTTAATTCCTTCAACACACCATCGGAATACCCACCGATAAATTTACTTCTTGCAATATTTCTGGAGCTGTCTAATAAGGCAGTTTCATTTTGTACGTCAAAAAAACTAGATTGAAAATGTATTGTTTCGATAGTGGTTTAGAGTTTATCCTCCTCCTCGATAGCTTCCTAGGCATAGAACAGGAAGGATAGGGAATAGTTGTCATACACAAATCCTGAGTAATTAACGTAACTCATTCTAACTACTCTATAACTGTATTTGGAACGTAAGAATATCAGGGCGGTATCGTTTAATGTCTTCGTGTGATTTATAAGGTCAATCTTTATCTAATCCTATATAGGGGGGCATTGATGTGCAACTCAATTTTCAAAACTTTTAAAAGAAATCATGTACGATGAAGATAATATTTCATATACAGAAAAAGGGATAAAACCACTTTTTTCTGCTCCAGAGACTGCTCAAATTATAATCATAGCACAAGCACCGGGTATTCGTGCTCAAGAGTTAGGTATATTTTTCAATGATTTAAGCGGCAATAAGCTTCGTGAATGGTTAGGTATTGATAGAGAATGTTTTTATGATTCTGGATATTTTGCAGTGGTCCCAATGGATTATTATTTTCCTGGAAAAGGTAAAACGGGGGACTTACCTCCAAGAAAAGGATTTGCAGAAAAATGGCATAAGAAAACATTAGATCTCATGCCAAATAAACAATTAATACTTTTGATTGGTGCCTATTCTCAACGATATTACTTAAAACAGAGATCGACGGAAAAATTAACCAATACTGTAAAGATTTCGATAGATATCTACCTGAATTTTTCCCCCTTGTGCACCCTTCGCCACGTAATAATATTTGGCAGTCTAAAAATCCTTGGTTTCTAGATCAGGTTATTCCTGCTTTGCAGGAACGTGTTAAAGCAATTCTTAAATAAAGATTCGGAAATATACAGAAGATCGTTTTTAAACAATCTACCAGGAATGGTAGGTTTTTTTATAGTCAAAATTTTTAGAACTGACACTAACGTAACCGAATAGAATTATAAAGATATAAGTCTATGATTAATATCATTAAATCAATTGAACATAGTTAGATGTATTTGAAACACTCTAGACATTCTAGTATTTTTAAAACTTGATATAAATCAATTCTTATATTTTTATACTCATTTATACTAGAGACAATAAGGGAGGTAGAAATCATGCAAAAATGGTTATCAGGTTATCGAAATTGGTTGACAGCAATAACTGGTGTTCTTATTATACTTGCTTTTTCATCCAAATGGTTTTTTAGTAGTGAGCAGGGATCAGCTTATCTACTGTTTGTAGCTTCATTAGTTGGCGGTTTACCAATTTTTGTTCAAGCCTATCAAGCTCTTAGAGTTAAGGTCATTAGCATCGATCTTTTGGTGACCCTTGCTATTTTAGGGGCATTTGTTATTAAAGAGTTTGAAGAATCAGCTATTGTAGCTTTTCTCTTCTTGTTCGGTGCATACTTAGAACAAAGAACATTAGCCAAGACACGTTCTGCGATTAAGAATCTTGTCGAGTTGGTGCCAGAGACTGCATTTCGGAAAGCACACAATGGTGACTTTGAAGAGGTGTCGGTTGAAGAAGTTGAAGAAGGTGACATTCTTATAGTAAAAACAGGTGGTAAGATCCCAGTGGATGGTGAAGTTATATTTGGCGCTGGTACCACAAATGAATCCAGCATAACAGGTGAGCCTATTCCAGTTTCTAAAGGTCTAGGAGATAAAGTTTTTGCTGGTACTATTCTCGAAAATGGGACCATACAACTTCGTACTGATAAAATTGGGGAAGACACAACTTTTGGGAAAATTATTGAATTAGTCGAAGAAGCACAAGACTCCAAATCAAAAGCTGAAAGATTTATTGATCAATTTTCAAAATACTATACACCTGCAGTTTTGGTGCTTGCTATTCTCGTTTGGCTTATTAGTCGCAATATTGAGTTAGCCGTTACTATTTTGGTTCTCGGATGTCCTGGTGCATTGGTTATTGGGGTACCAGTTTCAAATGTGTCAGGGATTGGAAATGGCGCACGACATGGTATTTTATTTAAGGGTAGTGATGTCATTACAAACTTTAGTAAAGTTGATACAATGCTATTTGATAAAACAGGAACATTAACTTATGGTAACCCTCAGGTTGCACAGACAATCTACTATAGCAGTGATAGGAGTCTTGCTGAGAGCTTACTGGCTAGTGTTGAGAGAGAATCAGATCATCCGCTCGCGAAAGCAATTGTGAACCATTACTCAGGTTCTGTAGTAGAGGTAATTGACTCAACAGAGGTCGTTCAAGGTGGGGGAGTTGTTGCTCGTATTCAAAATCACCAAGTTCTCGTAGGGAACTCTTATTTGATGAATCAATATAATATTCCTTTCACTAACCAGATGAAGAGTGACATAGCAGGGATGGAAGCAGAAGGGAATTCAATTGTCCTAACTGCTATTGATGGACAAATAGCTCTTGTTGTAGGGATTCGCGACCAGATTAGACAAGGAGTCAAGGAGGATTTAGAGACGCTTAAGAATATGGGAGTAAAAAATCTCATTCTATTGTCTGGAGATAATCAAGGTACAGTTGATTTAGTTGCTAGTCAGTTAGGCTTAACCGAGGCTTATGGTCATCTACTACCAGAGGACAAGGCAGAATTTGTGAGAAAACGTCAGGCAAGTGGAGAAATAGTAGCATTTGTCGGAGATGGTATTAATGATAGCCCATCATTGGCCTTGGCAGATATTGGAATTGCCATGGGAAACGGTACAGATGTTGCCATTGAAACTTCAAATGTTGTTTTGATGAATTCGGATTTTCACAGAATCCCTCATGCGATCGGATTGGCTAAAGCTACACGACGTAATATGATTGAAAATATCTTCATTTCATTGCTAGTCGTAGTAGTTCTTCTTATCAGCGTTCTCTCAAGTTCGTGGATGAATATGGCTATTGGCATGTTTGTTCATGAAGGTAGCATTCTCCTGGTTATTTTGAATGCTATGAGGCTTTTAAAATATAAAAGAAAATAGAGATTCTTGATATAAATCAATTTTTTATTCTAAATATTGTACTATACTAAAGATATAATAAGGAAAGGAAGTAAAGATGATGAAAAAAGCTATACTACAGCTTGAAACACTGGCTTGTCCAACATGTATGCAAAAAATTGAGGGAGCCATTAAAAGTGTGGCAGGTGTTGATAAGGACAGTGTTAAGGTTCTCTTCAACGCTAGCAAGGCAAAAGCAAATTTTGATACAAGTCTGACAAATATTGAAGAAATTGCGAATGCAGTACGAGCAATTGGCTATGATGTTCTAAAAGCATCAGAAAAATAATAGGGGGGAAGTTGTAATGTTAAAACAATTTTTTGAAGCAAATGATGAGATGCTTGATTTATATACTAATGCTATCACAAAAGCTCATGGGAAAAATCATCCAGAAGTTTTTGAAGTTCGCAAACTTTATGAAACAATTCAGCATAAAATTCAGGGCAATAATATGGACCTATCAAATGAATTTTCGGAACTGAGGGGTGTTACAAAAGATTTTGCGATTCCAGATGATGCTTGTGAGACATTTACTAAAACCTATCAGCTCTTAAAACAATTTGTCGAATTATCTCAAGAGTAGGTTTCGTCAATTAGAAAGAGGTTATCCATGGTTCAACATCTTTGCGTGACACTTGTACCATTATTTAATTATCTGTCAGAAGATGAGCAGATTGAGATCAATCAATTGGCGAGACACCAACAATTTAAAAAAAATGAGATTATTTTCAAACCAGGAGATGAAAAACTAGATATTGTAGCTCGTGGAAGTATGAAAGTCTATCAACTGTCTCCGAATGGTAAGGAACAACTTTTACGAGTTGTTGAACCGGGTAGCTATGAGGGTGAAAATCAGTTGTTTGGTATAAAAAACGAGACACTTTTTGGTGAAGCTCTCGAAACAACTGAAATTTGTAGCTTGAGTAAACAAGCTTTTAATCACGTGATGCTTAGGAACCCACAGATTGCTCTTAAACTATTTGAGTTGAGTGCTCAAAAAATGGTTCAAGTGGAGAAACAAGCTCAGTTTCTATCTATGGAGCGTGTTGAGGAACGCTTAGCAACTTATCTTTTAGATTTATCAAAGGTGAATGGTTGTCATCAAATCAGCCTACCTATGAAAATGAAGGACATTGCTCAATATTTAGGAACGACTCCAGAAACTCTTTCTAGAAAGTTTAAGTACCTTGAGAATAATGGTTATATTGAACGGTCAGGAAGAAAAATTAGTATCCTCGATGGGGATGAACTACTTGATTTATGAAGTATAATGATAGGAAATCTTAGTATACATAATAGATTCTCTTGCAAACAATATATTAATTGTGATAAAATAAATTAATTCTTACCAAGTTTTAGATCATTCATAGTTATTTATCTGAATTTTGTGAGGTGGAATAAAAAAAATAGTGGAGGATAAAGTATGTCTCAAATAGATAGAAATCTTCGTCATCGCTCAAGTATCTATGATAGTATGGTAAAATCGCCTAACCGTGCTATGCTTCGTGCGACTGGGATGACGGATGATAGTTTTGAAAAGCCTATTGTTGGGGTTATCTCAACTTGGGCTGAGAACACGCCATGTAATATCCACTTGCACGGTTTTGGTCAAATTGCCAAAGAGGGTGTCAAAGATGCGGGTGCCTGGCCAGTTCAATTTGGTACAATTACTGTTGCAGATGGTATTGCCATGGGGACACCAGGGATGCGTTTCTCATTGACATCTCGTGATATTATTGCTGACTCAATCGAAGCTGCTATGGGTGGTCACAATGTCGATGCCTTTGTTGCTATTGGTGGCTGTGATAAGAACATGCCAGGTTCAATGATTGCCATTGCCAACATGGATATCCCAGCTATTTTTGCTTACGGTGGTACGATTGCACCGGGTAATCTTAACGGTAAGGATATCGACTTGGTTTCTGTTTTCGAGGGTATCGGTAAATGGAACCACGGAGATATGACTGCCGAAGAGGTAAAAAATCTTGAATGTAATGCCTGCCCTGGCCCTGGTGGTTGTGGTGGTATGTATACTGCTAACACAATGGCAACAGCAATTGAGGTTATGGGGATGAGCCTTCCAGGATCATCATCTCACCCTGCAGAATCAGCTGAGAAGAAGGCTGATATCGAAGAAGCAGGTCGTGCAGTTGTGAAAATGCTAGAAATGGGACTTAAACCATCAGATATCTTGACACGTGAAGCCTTTGAAGATGCCATCACAGTTATAATGGCGCTTGGCGGTTCAACAAATGCCACTCTTCACTTGCTTGCTATCGCTCATGCGGCTAACGTTGATTTGACGCTTGAAGACTTCAACGATTTCCAAGAGCGCGTGCCTCACTTGGCTGACTTGAAGCCTTCAGGTAAATATGTTTTCCAAGACCTTTACAATGTTGGTGGTGTGCCAGCGGTTATGCGCTACCTCTTGGCTAACGGATTCCTCCACGGAGACCGTATCACATGTACAGGTAAAACAGTAGCTGAAAATTTAGAAAACTTTGCTGATTTGACACCAGGTCAAAAGGTTATCATGCCTTTGGAAAATCCAAAACGTGCGGATGGTCCGCTGATTATCCTTAAAGGTAACTTGGCTCCTGAAGGTGCCGTAGCTAAGGTTTCAGGTGTTAAGGTTCGTAACCATACGGGTCCTGCTAAGGTTTTTGACTCAGAAGAAGCTGCTATCGATGCGGTACTTTCAGATGACATCGTGGACGGCGACGTTGTTGTTGTCCGTTATGTAGGTCCTAAAGGTGGACCAGGTATGCCAGAAATGCTTTCCCTTTCTTCTATGATTGTTGGTAAGGGTCAAGGTGACAAGGTTGCCCTTTTGACTGACGGGCGCTTCTCAGGTGGTACCTATGGCTTGGTCGTTGGACACATTGCTCCTGAAGCTCAGGATGGCGGTCCTATCGCCTATCTCCAAACTGGTGATATGGTAACAGTTGACCAAGATACCAAAGAAATCACCATGCATGTTTCTGATGAAGAAATAGCAGCCCGCAAGGAAACAACTGTCATTCCTCCGCTATTCAGTCGTGGAGTTCTGGGTAAATATGCTCATACTGTATCTTCTGCCTCTAAGGGTGCTGTGACAGATTTTTGGAATATGGATCGTAGTGGTAAATCATAAATAGTCAGTATTTTGTCTCTTAATTAATACCCTCAGTAAACAATAAGACTTATAATGCTATTAATATTTTTATAGTCATTAATGATTCATTGTAATGGAGAGATGCATGCTTGAAAGTTTAAAGAAATATCTTCCTTACCAGGGGATGAAATATATCAAGCCAGAAAAAGCAGGGAACCTTACAGAAACAATGAGTAATCTACGACAATTAGCACAGTCTTCGAGGAATGAGTTTACCCTTTTAAGTCAATCTTTGGCTGAACGGGTAGGTCCTTTTAGAGCAGAGCGGGTTAGTCAGTGGATGAATCAAGCTCAGTATTGTCGACCGCATTTTTGGTGTTATTATCGTCTACCATCTGATCATCCTGGTGATGTTGCAATGGCAATACGTCTCTTTGGCAACTATAATCATTTTGGAATTTCTGTAGAAGTAAGTTTTATTGAAAGGAAAAGGTCTGAAGAAAGTTTAAGGAAGCAAAATAAGGTACTTAGTATTCCAATTTTTTCACCCTTGTACTACATTGTACAGAAAGATGGTACTAGTTCTAAGATTGAAGGAACTGAAGAGAATCGTCAAATGTTAATCCAGAGTGTTAACAATGCCCAGGTTAGAAAGGTTCTAGTGAAAAAAGATGTAATTTATGATGATACACAAACAATGGAACAATTTCTTGATAAATTGTATAAAGCTTTCAATGAACTTTTACCTTATTATGAGGTAACAAAAAAATAAGGCTCTTTGTCAACTGTAGTGGGTTGATGAAAAGCTAACACCTAGAGAGGACGAACTTCGTCCTCTCTTTCTTTATCCCTTTTTTGTTTTTAGGAGATAAGCTGAAAAGGGCTCTCCCCAGCCCTTTTCACTG